>WNGN01000051.1_pt1 | contig 104669 bp, 93 predicted proteins | sample 5400561 | NCBI WGS metagenome assembly WNGN01 (sample SAMN13153379, study PRJNA577476) | soil metagenome | isolation source: 115 cm soil or saprolite under Garry oak tree replicate 2 | place: USA:California | collected 2016-06-15 | reverse complement strand
CCTCATCTCCGCTCTGCTGGGCGCGGTCATGGCGCTGGCCCAGGACGATCTCAAGCGACTGCTGGCCTACGACACGATCTCGCAGATGGGCATCCTGGCCATCGGGCTGGGCACGGGCACCGCGCCCGGGACCGCGGGCACCGTCTACCATCTGGTCAACCACGCCCTGTTCAAGTCGCTGCTGTTCCTGTGCGCCGGGGCGATCCTGCACCGCACCGGGCTGACGAAGCTGTCCGAGATGGGTGCCCTGGCGCGGCGCATGCCGGCCGTGGCCGTGGCGTTCGTGATCGGCGCCGCGTCCATCGCTGGCATCCCGCCGCTCAACGGGTACGTCTCGCTCAGCCTGATCCACACCGGCCTGCTTGACGGCCGCCAGTACCTGCCGTATGCCCTCATGCTGATCGCGCAGGTGATCACGATCGCGGCACTGGGCAAGGCGGCATGGCTCGCTTTCTTCCGCCGCCGAGCCCAGGACTACCCGCCATTGGAGCCGTTGCGGCCGGGCATGGTGACCGGGCTGGCCAGCCTCGCGGCGTGCTGCGTCGTATTCGGCGTCCTGCCGCAGTTCTTCCTCGATTCGGTGATGGCCCCGGCCGCCGCCGGCCTGCGGCATCCAGCCCGGTACGCCAGGGGGGTACTCACCGGCCTGGCCCGGCTGCCCGCGCTGCACCTGCCCTTCGACTACGTCTCGCCGGGTGAACTGGTCTCGGTGGCCGGGTGTGCCGCCGCGGGCGCCGCGCTCGCCTGGGCGTACCTGAGGGCGCGGGAGCCGGGGCCGGTCCGCCTGCTGCGCGCCGCGCACACCGGCTCGGTCAACGACTACGCCGCCTATGCGGTAGCCGGGATGCTCGCCGTCATCGCCGTGCTGACCTTGACCTGACCTGGCCGTTGCGGTGACGTGCGCGGCAGCCGCCCACCGCAGCATTGGAGTCCCGCCAGAACCCGGGCAAGCTCGAGCTTGCGGGGGCCCAGTGCGGCCAGCAGCCGCCGCTGGGCCGGTACCGGCGGCGCCGCCTGGTCGAGGTGGTCCAGGTAGGCGTTCAGCGCCCGCAGCGGCTGCGGCCCCTGCAGGCCGCCCAGGCCCGCCACCAAGCGGCCGGGGGCGGTTGCCTCCAGTTGTGCGCAGAGCCCGGTGACCGCCTCCGGGGGATAGACATCCAGGGAGATGATCGCCGATCCGACCGCGACCTCCGTGGTGGCCCCGATCAGGTCCGCGAGCCGCCCCAGGCCGTCGATCTGCCCGCCGGGCAGCCAAATCCCGGAATAGCCCAGTCGCTCCAGCTCAGCGGCCTCATCGAGGTAGGTATCCGAGACGTTCAGTGCCACGCCAAACGGCCCCAGGCCCAGCTTGCCCATCGTCATGACTCTCCGTCGCCTGTTACTGCCCTCCGGCCAGTACACCAGCCGGGCAGCGCCCGGCGGGAACCGGAGGACGCGCCGGCCCGGGCCGGCGCTCACTGGTGGGCGGGAAGGCAGAGCTTGATCGAGCGGGGATGAACCTTGATCCGCAGCTCCTTGACCTTGCCGCGCGCGCCGCCGTCAAGTTCATAGGGCATGGACCGGTTGAACCGGATCCGGAATCGCTCACCGCGGGTGATCTCAATGAACGGCGACTCCCCGGCCCGGCCCTGCACGATCCGCCCCATCGCCCGCGCCCATTCGGCCGGATTCTTGGCAGTGACCAAGCCGAGTTCGAGTAGCCCGTCGTCCGGCCGCGCCCCGCGGACGACCTCGATCCCGCCGAGAACCTTGCCCACGTTCCCCACCAGCACGCAGGAGACCCGGCCCTTGTAGAAGCGCCTGCCGTCCACCTCGATGATCGCCCGGGCCCGGTGCGCGTTGAGGTTCCTGGCCCCCGCGAAGAGATACGCCGCACGCCCGAAGCGCCCTTTCCGCCCCCGGCCGGCTTCTTTGATCATTCGAGCATCGAACCCAGCGCCTGCCATCACCGCGAAGTGCTCGCCGTTCGCCGACCCGGTATCGAACCGGTGGCGCTCGCCGTTCAGCCCGGCCCGCACCGCTTCGGCGAGGCCGGCGGGGATCTGCAGGTTGCTCGCCAGCAGATTGGCCGTGCCAGCCGGGAGGATCGCCAGGACAGCCCCCGTACCAGCCACGGCATCGATGCACCGCTGGACCGTACCGTCGCCGCCCCAGACGAAGATCATCTCAGCGCCTCGCGCCAGCGCCTTGCGGGCGCACTTGGGTGCCTTGCGGCTTTTTCTCACCTCGTACCACAGCGGGTCGGCGATACCCTCCCGTGCCAGCACCTCGCGAAGCTCGCCCAGACCACCGCCGAGGCTCTTGCCGGCATGGGCCACCACTGCGATCTTCGACACGCCATGGCCTCCGTGTTCTGCACCTGAAGCTACTCATGCCCTCGCGTAAGAGGACGGTCACCTCGGTGCCGACGGCCCCGGCTTCAGGTCGTCTCCGATCCTGAACTGCCCGCAGGATCCGGCGGCAATCATCGGCCCGTGTGCCGCACCGGAACAGGCGCTATGTACCCAATGGCAAAGCGGCCGGTGGACCGTGGTGAACATCAACCAGTAGGCCCTGCCCTTCGCACCGCTTAAACGCCGCTCGCCATCGTTGTCGCCTCCCATCGAGGGTTCGTGGCAAGCCATGCCCTTACCCGGCGGCCGTCGTGCCTAACGGCCTGGCGCGGTGCGCGGCACTACTGGCGCAGGTCGGCGACGACGGCGAAATGGTCAGACGGCCAGACCCCGGCCACGGCGGCACCGGCCAGGCCTGCCGACTCCACCTTGCCGCGGCCCTGCCGGGGCAGGCCTACCAGGATGTAGTCGATCCGGGAGTCGGGGATCAGGCTGTCGGCCTGGTGGCCGTTCCGGTTGTCCCAGGTGAACCCGGGGTCTCCGGGAGGGGCGTACCGCCAGGAGTCGAGGAGCACGAGGCCGGGGACCGCGGGGTCGGTGAGCATGCCGCCGAGCAGCCGCAGTTCGTCGGAGTCAGGCTCGGCGTTGAGGTCTCCGGTGACCACGGGCGGATAGGCGCAGCCGGCGGAGTGTTCCTCGATGAACCGGGCCAGGGCGCGGACCTGCGCGATGCGCAGCGCGGAGCGGCCCGGGCCGTAGGTCAGGTGGGTGGTGAACATCGGCAGGGCACCGCCCGGGGCGTCGATCCGCGCGTGCACCGCCACCCTGGCCTCGTCGGTGGCGCCCACCGGCAGGCTGTCGGCCGCGTGCGCGGTGATCGGCCAGCGGCTGAGGATCGCGTTGCCGATGAACAGGTCGGTGCCGCCGGGGTCGCGGGCCTTCGCCGCCTCCACGAAGCACCAGTGCATGCCCAGCCGGCCCGCCAGGTCGATCGCCAGGTTCTCCTCCGGGCCGCCCCACACCTCCTGGAAGCCGCACAGGTCGGGCCGGATACCGGCCAATGTCGCCGTGATCGCCTGCCGGCGCTGTTCCCATGGCCCGTGGCGCCACCACAGGTTCCAGCTCATCACCCGCACCGCCGGGGCCTACCCCGTGGGGTTGCATTTTAACTGCGGTGCTCGCTAACGGGCAGGTCACTGCGTGTTCAGCCAGCGCTCCATGACGGTGAGCAGGTCCTCGGTGTCCACCGGCTTGGTGACGTAGTCGGTGGCCCCGGCGGCGATGCTCTTGTCCCTGTCACCCTGCATGGCCCGCGCGGTCACCGCGATCACCGGCAGGCCGGCCAGGCCAGGGATCTCCCTGATCGCCGCGGTCGTCGCGTACCCGTCCATCTCCGGCATCATCACGTCCATCAGCACGATGTCGATGTCGCCGTGGTCCTGCAGCAGCTCGATGCCGGTCCGGCCGTCGGAGGCGTGCAGCACGGTCAGCCCGTACAGCTCAAGGATGCTGGTGATCGCGAACACGTTCCGCAGGTCGTCGTCCACGATGAGCACCTTCCGGCCGCGCAGGCTGTCGTGCGCGCCGGCGACGGGCTCCGCCGTGGCCGGTTCCGCCGCCACGTGCCCGGCGGTGGCGGGCCCGGGCAGGCCGTCCGGCGGGGCCGCCGCGGCCTCCTGCCCGGCCGGGTGGCTGACCGGCAGGTGCAGGGTGAACGTGCTGCCCTCGCCGACCGTGCTCTGCACCGTGATCCGGCCGCCGAGCTGCGCCGCCAGCTCGCGGCAGATGGTCAGGCCCAGCCCGGTCCCGCCGTGGCGGCGGCTGGTCGTGCCGTCGGCCTGTTGGAATGCGGCGAAGATGGCGTCGGTGTTCTGCTCGCTGATGCCGATGCCGGTGTCGGTCACCGTGAAGGCCAGCACCTGGCCGGCCTGGCCGTTCGCGGACGGCTCCGCATTGATCCGCAGTTCCACCCGGCCCTGCTCGGTGAACTTGACCGCGTTGGACAGCAGGTTGTGCAGGATCTGCCGGAGCCGCTGCCGGTCGGTGTACAGCTCCTCGGGGACGCCGCCCGCGGGTGGCCCGGCGATGAAGGTCAGGCCCTTTTCCGTGGTCAGCGGCTGGAATACGGCCCGCAGGTCATCCAGCAGGGCACGCAGCCCGAATCGCTCGGGGTGCAGCTCCATCTTCCCGGCCTCGACCCGGGACAGGTCGAGGATGTCGTTGATGAGCTGCAGCAGGTCGGTGCCGGAGGAGTGGATGACGTTGGCGTACTCGACCTGCTTGGGTGAGAGGTTCGCCTCCGGGTTGTCGGCCAGCAGCCGGGCCAGGATGAGCAGGCTGTTCAACGGGGTGCGCAGCTCGTGCGACATGTTGGCGAGGAACTGGGACTTGTACCTGGACGCCAGGTCGAGCTGCCGGGCGCGCTCCTCCAGTTCCTGCCGTGCCTGCTCGATCTCCACGTTCTTGATCTCGATGTCCCGCTTCTGGCTGGCCAGTTGCTCCGCCTTGTCCTCCAGATCGGCGTTTGAGTGCTGCAGCTCCCCCTGGCGCACCTGCAGCTCGCCGGTGCGCGCCTGCAGTTCGGCCGCGAGCCGCTGCGACTCGGCGAGCAGCGCGTCGGTACGGGAGTTGGCGATGATCGTGTTGACGCTGACCCCGATCGTCTCCATGAGCTGCTCGAGGAAGTCCTGGTGCACCCGGGTGAACCGGCTGAACGAGCCGGCCTCGATGACGCCGAGCACCTGATCCTCGAACACGATCGGGAGGATTATCAGGTTGACCGGGGCGGCCTCGCCGAGGCCGGAGGAGATCTTCACGTAGTCGGCGGGCATGTCGGTCATCACGATCGGCCGGCGGGTCCTGGCGACCTGGCCGATCAGCGACTGGCCGAACCGGAACTGGCTGGGCGCCTCCAGGCCGGTGCGCAGGCCGTAGCCCGCGATCAGCCGCAGCCGGGTCTCGCCGCCGGACTCCTCGGCCAGGAAGAAGGTGCCGTGCTGCCCGCCCACCAGCGGGATCAGCTCGTTCATCACCAGGTCGGCCACCACGCCGAGGTCACGCTGGCCCTGCATCAGCCCGGCCATCCTGGCCAGGTTGGTCTGCAGCCAGTCCTGCTCCTCGTTGGCCTTGGTGGTCTCCCGCAGCGACCGCACCATCGCGTTGATGTTGTCCTTGAGGTCGGCGACCTCGCCCTGCGCCTCGACCGAGATGGACCTGGTCAGGTCGCCGGTGGCCACCGCGCTGGTCACCCCGGCGATCGCCCGGACCTGGCGGGTGAGGTTGCCGGCCAGTTCGTTCACGTTCTCGGTCAGCCGCTTCCAGGTCCCGGACACGCCCTCGACCTCGGCCTGGCCGCCGAGGCGGCCCTCGCTGCCGACCTCCTTGGCGACCCTGGTCACCTCGGCGGCGAACGCGGAGAGCTGGTCGACCATGGTGTTGATCGTGGTCTTCAGCTCCAGGATCTCGCCGCGCGCGTCCACGTCGATCTTCTTCGACAGGTCGCCCTGGGCCACCGCCGTGGTGACCTGGGCGATGTTGCGGACCTGGCTGGTCAGGTTGTTCGCCATCGAGTTGACGTTGTCGGTGAGGTCCTTCCAGGTGCCCGCCACGTTGGGCACGGTGGCCTGGCCGCCGAGCATGCCCTCGGTGCCCACCTCCCTGGCCACCCGGGTCACCTCGCCGGCGAACACGCTCAGCGTGGCTACCATGCTGTTGATCGACTCGGCGAGCGCCGCCACCTCGCCCTTGGCCTCGACGGTGATCTTCTGGCTCAGGTCGCCCCGGGCGACCGCGGTGGCCACCTGGGAGATCGACCGGACCTGCGCGGTGAGGTTGGAGGCCATCACGTTGACGTTGTTGGTGAGGTCCTTCCAGGTGCCGGACACGCCGCGGACCCTGGCCTGGCCGCCGAGGTTGCCCTCGGTGCCGACCTCGCCGGCCACCCGGGTCACCTCGTCGGCGAACAGCGAGAGCTGATCGACCATCGTGTTGATGGTCTCCTTCAGCTCGAGGATCTCGCCGCGCGCGTCGACGGTCACCTTCTGGGTCAGGTCACCCTCCGCGACCGCGGTCGCGACCTGGGCGATCGCCCGAGTCGGTCAGGTCCCGCCAGGTGCCGCCCACGCCCGGCACCCGCGCCTGGCCGCCCAGCCGGCCCTCGGTGCCCACCTCGCGCGCCACCCGGGTCACCTCATCGGCGAACGCCGACAGCTCGTCCACCATCGTGTTCACGGTGTTCTTCAGTTCCAGGATCTCGCCGCGCGCGTCGACGGTGATCTTCTGGCTGAGGTCGCCCTTGGCGACCGCGGTGGTCACCTGGGCGATGTTGCCGAGTCGGTCAGGTCCCGCCAGGTGCCGCCCACGCCCGGCACCCGCGCCTGGCCGCCCAGCCGGCCCTCGGTGCCCACCTCGCGCGCCACCCGGGTCACCTCATCGGCGAACGCCGACAGCTCGTCCACCATCGTGTTGAGGGTGTCCTTGAGCTCGGCCATCTCGCCCTTGACGTCCACGCGGATCTTCTGGCTGAGGTCGCCCCTGGCCACCGCGGTGGCCACCCGCGCGACGTCGCGGACCTGGCCGGTCAGGTTGCCGGCCATCGAGTTCACCGAGTCGGTCAGGTCCTTCCAGGTCCCGGCCAGCCCCGGGACCTCGGCCTGGCCGCCCAGCCGGCCCTCGGTGCCCACCTCGCGTGCCACCCGGGTCACCTCGGAGGTGAACAGGGCGAGCTGGTCGTTCATGCCGTTGAACACCGAGGCGATCTCGTCCATCAGCGGGTCATCGGCCGCTGGCAGCCGGGTGCTGAAGTCGCCGCTGCGCACCGCCGACAGGCCCGCCAGCAACTGCTGCAGGCCGCCGTCGGCGGGCTGGACCGCCCGCTGGTGAATCGTCGTCATCGGGGCACCCCTCCATGGCCAGCCAAACGCCGCACGGGCCGGTAGGCAAGGCGAGCCCGCGCGAAAGGATCCTGTCACGTCTTGTCATGGCCGAGAATGGAACTTGACGCGAAGCGGGCGCGGCCTGGGGAGTTTGCCCCAGGTTGTGGCGTCTTGGCGCGAGAAAGCTGGTGGCAGTGACCGATCCGAGCGGGGCCGACCTGGTGCGGCTGAACGCCTTGGTCGCCCGGCAACGGCGGGAGCTGGACGCGATGCGTGCCGCCGCCGCCGCCCGGTCGGTGGCAGACCTGGCCCGGGGCATGCTGATGGAGCGGCTCGGCTGCACGCCCGCCGAGGCTCAGCGCCAGCTCACCCGGCTGGCCGCCGAGTCCGGCATCAGCGCGACCGAACTGGCTGCTCAGATCACCCGCGCCGAGCCGCTCGGCCAGCCACCGGAGCCGGGCATGCACCAGGTCAGCCTGGCCGGAGCCACGATCGAGTCGGCGGCCTCGGGCGGCGCCGTGGCCGCCGCCCTGCTCGGCGAGGCCCTGGCCGGCCTCGGCGCGGTGGCCGTGGCGATCTGGCTGACCGAGCCGGACGGCGGCCTGGCACTGATCGGGGAGGCCGGTTTCGGCAGCCACGAGGCCGGCCGCTGGCGGCGGCTCCACCCGGACATGCCCTCGCTGCCCCGGCAGGTGGCCCAGGACGGCCTGGAGGCCTGGTGGCCGGCCGGGCCGCCGCCCGGCGACGAGCGGCCACTGCCGGGCCGCTGGCGCGGCGGCGCCTGGGCCGGGCTGCCGCTGCAGGACGCCGGCGCGACCCTGGGGGCCCTGCTGGTCTGCTGGCCGGAGCCGCTCGGGGAGGGGGGAGCTGCCCGGCGGCCATCAAGCCGCCGGGATCTTCGCGCTGCTGGACAGCCTGCTCGACGGGTACCTGTTCGCCCGCGCCGTGCGCGACCAGGCCGGGCGGGTGGCCGACTTCCGTGTCGACCATGCCAGCGACGGGTTCCGGGATCCGGCCGGGCGCGGCGCCGCGGAGCTGACCGGCAGGCACCTGCTCGAGCTCTACCCGGAGGGGGCCGCCGCGTTCGGTCTGTTCGACCGGTGCCTGACGGCGCTGGACACCGGCGCGCCACAGCGGCTCCCCGGCACGGCCGCGGCGCCGCCGGGCGATCCCGCGGGGCTCCGGGTCACCAGGCTGTACGACGGGGTGGTGATCGCCTGGTGCGTGGCGGGCGACGCCGACCGGCTCGCGGCACTGCTGCAGCACGCGCAGCGCCTTGGCCGGATCGGCGGCTGGGAGGAGAACGTCCGTACCGGCGAGGTGAGCTGGACCGAGCCGACGTTCGCGCTGTTCGGGCTGCCGCCCGGGGAGCCGGTCCCGGTCGCGGACCTGCCCTCGCGCGTGCTCGCCGAGGATGTCCCCGCGGTCCGGGGGTTCCGCGAGGCGCTGCTGCACGGCCGGATGGAGAGCACCGCCGCGTTCCGGGTGGTCCGCGCGGACGACGGCAGCGTGCGGCAGATCCGCGCCTACGCCGAGCCGGTCACCGACCCCGGCGGGGCGGTGACCGCCATGCGCGGCGTGTACCAGGACCTGTCCGCGGACTACCACACCCGGCTGGCGTTCGCGGCGGCCCGCGAGCAGCTCGCCGACACCGAGGAGCGCGCCGCGGAGGAGCACCGCCTGGCCATCAGGCTGCAGGAGGCCATCACCCCCAGGTCGGCCGCGCCGGACGAACTGATCGAGGCGGCCGGGCTGGACGTGGCGGCCAGGTACCGGCCGTCCGGGGAGGGCAGCCTGGTCAGCGGCGACTGGTACGACACGGTGCTGCTGCCGAGCAAGAAGGTGCTGCTGGTGGTCGGGGACATCGCCGGGCACGGCCTGGACGCGGTCACCGGCATGGTCGCGGTGCGCAACAGCCTGCGCGGCCTGGCGATCACCGGGGCCGGCCCGGGGACCCTGCTCGACTGGCTGAACAGAGCGGCCGCCCACTTCACCGACGGCGTCCTCGGCACGGCGGTGTGCGGCCTCTACGACCCGGCGGACCGGTCGCTGCGCTGGGCCCGGGCCGGCCACCTGCCGCCGATCCTGGTCCGTGACGGCCGGGCGGAGCAGCTCCCGCTGCCCGAGGGGCTGCTGCTCGGCGCGGACCCGGACGCCAGCTACGCCGAGGAGGTGACCAGCCTGCGGCTCGGTGACACGCTGCTGCTGTTCACCGACGGCCTGATCGAGCGGCGGGACGAGCCCATCGACGACGCGCTCGCCGCCTTGGTCCGGGCCGCCAGCCGCCCGGTCGGCGACATCGGCGGGTACGCCGACCACCTGCTGGAGCGGGACGCCTCGAACACCGGCGACGACGCGTGCCTGGTCGCGGTCCGGGTGCGCTGATCCCGGCACCGCCACCCGCCACGGCCTGGCGAATGACGGCCGCTTCCAGGGGTATCGGCCGCGTCATGGCACAATGCCGTATCTGGAAAAGTTGCCGGAGTTCCTGCAATGGATGAGCCTGTCGGGGGCGTCCTGAGCCACGCGGCGCTCTTCTATCGCGGCGAGGCCGAGTACGCCGGCCAGATCACCGCCTTCCTCCAGGCGGGCCTGGCGCGCGGCGAGCCCGCGCTGATCGCGCTGCCCGGCGGCAGGTCCCGCATGATCGGTGCCCGCCTGGATGCCATGCCCGGTGAGCTGGCGCTCGCGGACATGACCAAGCTTGGCCGCAACCCGGCGCGGATCATCCCCGAGGTGCGCTCGTTCACCGACAAGCACCCCGGCCAGCGGGTGCGTTACGTCGGCGAGCCGATCTGGCCCGGGCGCTCGGCCGCGGAGACCTGCGAGGCGACCCGGCACGAGGCCCTGGTCAACCTGGCGTTCGCCCAGGCAAAGGCGACGATTTTGTGCCCATACGATGCGTCGGGGCTGGCGGGTTCCATCCTCGCCGACGCCCGCCGCACCCATCAGGAGCCGGCTGCCTCCGGCGCGACCGCCCGGACCTGGCGCGACAACCTCCCCCCGGCCTGTGACCGCCCGCTCGGCCCGCCGCCGGCGGAGGCGGAGGCCCTTGCCTACGACACGGACCTGGTGCCGGTGCGGCGGCTGATCGAACGGCACGCACGGCGGGCGGGGCTCGGCGAGGAACGCACCATCGACCTGCTCCTGGCGGCGAACGAGATCGCCGCCAACACGATCTGCCACACCACCGGGGGCGGGGTGATCCACGTCTGGCACACCGCCACGGAGATCCTCTGCCAGGTCCACGATGCCGGGCAGATCACCGACCCGATGGCCGGGCGGGTCCGGCACGGCCCCGACGACCGCGGCCACGGCCTGTGGCTGGTCAACCAGATGTGCGACCTGGTCGAACTGCGCTCGGGCGAGGCGGGCACCACGGTCCGGGTGCATATGTGCCGTACGGTCTAGCGGCGCCGGCCGCGCCGACTCAATGGCCGGTCTTGCCGGCCAGGTCCAGCTGCCGCACCTGGTGCCAGAACCTGCGGTAGTCCCGCAGCGCGACGCGTAGTTGCTCGGTGTCGGTCTCGGTGCCGTGCCAGGAGGACGCCAGGGCCCGCTGCTGGGCCCGGACCGAGTTCACGAACTCGTCGATGGCCGAGTCCACGGCGTCGGCGGCCATCGTCACCGAGCCGCGCGGGTCGTCCACGAAGGCCGCCAGGATCTCGCTCCAGCGCTGCGGGGAGATGCCGCCCGGGGAAGCGGGAGAAGCGCCGGCGGGGGAAACAACCTCGGCCGCGGCGGGCTCCTGGGCTGCCGTCACGGCTGGTTCCTGGGCCCCGGCCGCGGCCGGCGGCCCGGCCTCCGTCACGAGCGGCTCTCCTGCCTCGGCCACAGCCGGTTCCCCGGCCTCGGCCACGGCGGGCTCCCCGGCCTCGGCCACGGCGGGCTCCCCGGCGTCCGCCTCGTGCGTCCCAGCCTGGTCCCCGGCCGCCTCGTCCTTGACCACCTCCCCTTCGAGCACCACGGCATCGTCGCCGTCGGCCGGTGCCGGGGAGTCCGCGGGCGAGTACCCGTAGGCCGGCGGCGGGGCGCTGGCCGGTGCCCGCCCGAACGGCGCCGGGGCCTCACCCTGCGCCCGCCAGAAGGCCGGCGCCGGCTCCCCCGTCTGGTGTTCCGGCTCGGCCTGGTGTTCCGGCTCGGCCTGGTGGTCCGGCTCGGCCGCTGCCTGCGTGTCGTGTGCCTCGGCCGGGGCCTGCGTCTCGTGCGCCTCGGCCGGGGCCTGGCTCTCGTGGGCTTCCTCGGCCGGCGGTTCGCTGTCGCGATGTCCCCAGATCGACATGGGAACCTCCTGTCCGGTCTGTGCTGCCCTGCGGACTTTCCGCGCGCCGCGTTCTCAAACGCCGGCTCAGTACCGGGGTTTCCCGGTGCTGGGTCAGGCCGGGGTTTCCAGCAGCTCGGCGAGGAGCTGGGCCAGGTGGATGCCCTCCCGGCCGAGGTGGCCGGCCTGGATCTGGGTGCGGCAGGAGAACCCGTCGGCCAGCACGGCGGTCTCCGGGCGCGCGTCCCGGACCGCGGGCCACAGCCCGTGCTCCGCGCAGGCGACGGACACCTCGTAGTGGCCCGCCTCAAAGCCGAAGTTGCCGGCCAGCCCGCAGCACCCGCTGTCCAGCACGTCGACCTCGACCCCGCAGTCCTTCAGCAGATTCCGGTCGGCGTCGAAGCCCATGATCGCGTGCTGGTGGCAGTGCACCTGCGCGATGGCCGCGCGGCGGCCTGCGACCGGGGGCACGGGAGCGTGCCAGCCCGCCTCCGTGAGCACCTCGGCCAGCGTCCTGGTCCGCTTCGCGAGCAGCCGGGCGTCGTCGGTGCCGAGCAGGTCGGCTGCGTCCGAGCGGAACACCGCGGCGCAGCTCGGCTCAAGCACCACCACCCGGGTGCCCGCACGCAGTTCGGGCCGCAGCGACCGGATGACCCGCTTCAGCGCTGCGGCGGCCACACCGAGCTGGCCGGTCGAAATCCAGGTGAGCCCGCAGCACACCGGCCGGGCGGGCACCTCCACGGTGAACCCGGCGTCTTCCAGCACGGCCACGGCCGCCCGACCGACCTCGGGGTGGAAGCTGTTGGTGAAGGTATCCGGCCACAGGATGACCTTCTGGCCGCCCGGCCGGGTACCGCGCCGGGCGTGCCACCGGGTGAACCGCTCCCGGGCGAACCGCGGCAGTTCCCGGTGGGCGTCGATGCCACCGGCGGCCTTGATCAGCCGGGCCAGGCCCGGCGCCCGCCCGGTCGCGTTGACCAGGCCCGGAGCCCGCGCGGCGAGCAGCGCGGCGGCGGGCAGCCAGCCCATCGAGTAGTGCGCGGCGGGCCGGATCCTGCCCTTGTAGTGATGGGCGAGGAACTCCGCCTTGTAGGTGGCCATGTCCACCTCGACCGGGCAGTCCTTGCGGCAGCCCTTGCAGGCCAGGCACAGGTCCAGCGCGTCGCGGACCTCGGTGGAGTGCCAGCCGTCGCGGATCACCTCCCCGCGCACCATCTCCATCAGCAGCCGGGACCTGCCGCGGGTGGAATGCTCCTCCTCGCGGGTGGCCCGGTAGCTGGGGCACATCACCCCGCCCTCGTCGCCGCGGCATTTACCCACCCCGACACACCGCGACGCCGCGCGGGAGAACTTTCCCCCGTCTGGGGCGTACTGGAAAAGTGTCAGCGGCTCCGGCGGGAACCAGCCGCGCCGGGTGAGATGCGAGTCCAGCGGGCTGGGCTCGACGACCTTGCCCGGGTTCATCCGGTTGCCCGGGTCGAAGGCGGCCTTCAGCTCGCCGAACGCGCGGATCAGATCCGGTCCGAACATCTTCGGCAGCAGTTCGCCGCGCGACTGGCCGTCGCCGTGCTCGCCGGACAGGGAGCCGTCGTAGCCGGCCACCAGGTCGGCGGCGTCCTCCACGAACGACCGGTAATGCGCGATGCCCTCGGGGGTCCGCAGCTCGAACGGGATCCTGGTGTGCACGCAGCCCTGGCCGAAGTGCCCGTACAACGACGCGCCCCGGTAGTCGTAGCGCTCCAGCAGCTTGCGGAAGTCGCGCAGGTAGTCGCCGAGCCGGTCCGGCGGGACCGCGGCGTCCTCCCAGCCCTCATGCGTCTCGTGCTTGCCCGGCGGATAGGCGGTGGCGCCCAGGCCCGCCTCACGCACGTCGTTGAGCTTGTCCTCCACCGCGGGGTCGTCCACGTACGCGACATGCGGTTTCGGGTGATCGCCGTCGGATCGCACGTCCCCGATCAGCGCGCGAGCCTTGGCTTGTGCCTCGTCCTTGCTGTCGGCGCCGAACTGGACCATCAGCCAGCCGGATCCCTCGGGCAGCTTGTCCAGCGCGTCGCCGGCCAGGTGCTCTTCGCGCTCCAGCGAGATGAGCGTGTCGTCCAGGCCCTCGACGGCCAGCGGGCCGTGGCGGACCACCCGCGGCACCACGTCGGCGGCCTCGGCGATGTCGGGGTACCCGAGCACGACCAGCGAGCGGTACCCGGGCACCTCGAAGAGCTCTATTTCCGCGTGCAGCACGGTGACCAGCGTGCTCTCGCTGCCGACCAGTGCCCTGGCCACGTGGAACCCGTTCTCCGGGAGCAACTGGTCGAGGTTGTAGCCGGACACCCGGCGCGGGATCTTCGGGTAGCCGGTGCGGATCTGGCCCAGGTAGGCGTCGCGGATCTCGCGCAGCCGCCGGTACAGCCCGGCCATCTCGCCGCCGGCCGCGAGGATCCGCTCATACTCCTCGTCGCTGGTCTCGCCGGTCCAGGTGCGCAGCCCGCCGTAGGTGAGCACCTCGAGGCGGCGCACCGAGTCGGCCATCTTGCCGTACGCCTGCGCGGTGGAACCGCACGAGTTGTTCCCGATCATGCCGCCGATGGTGCAGCTCACATGGGTGGATGGCTTCGGCCCGACCATCAGGCCGTGCGGTGCCAGCGCGTCGTTGACCTTGTCCAGCGCGGCGCCGGGCTGCACGGTGGCGGTCCTGGCCGCCTTGTCGAACGAGACCAGGCGGTGGCAGTACTTGGTCCAGTCGATGACGATCGCGGTGTTGACGCACTGGCCGGCCAGGCTGGTCCCGCCGCCACGGGACAGCACCGGTGCCCCGGCCGCACGGCAGACGGCGACCGCCGCCACGGCGGCGTCCACGGTGCGCGGGACGACCACGCCGATCGGCACCTGCCGGTAGTTCGACGCGTCCTGGGCGTAGGCACTCAGGGTGCCCGCGTCGAACCTGACCTCGCCGTCCACCCGCTCGTCCAGCCCGGCCCGGAGCTTGCTGATATCCACGCCGGCAGGCGGCGTCATGACTTGCACCACTTATTCGCTCCTGTCGTCCGACGGGGTGCCCCGCTACCCGCCGGAATCCTTGCCTAACCACGTTGTGCGAGTTGCTTGCGCCGATGGCGGGCCGACGCGAGAATGCCTGTGCGGTTGTCCCGGCCGGGACAACCGCTTACTGGGTCCAGAGACGCGGCCCGCCCTTTCTTCTCGCATGGACGGGTGGTGACGGCGCGTGTCTGGTGACCGGACTGTGATCTGGGTTGGCCGGGTTGCGGTCATGGCACTCCCTGCCGAGGTCGACATCTCCAACGCCGGCCAGGTCCGCCAGGACCTGGCCGCAGTCGTCGCGCAGGACGCCTCACTGGTGGTCGCGGACATGAGTGCGACCACATTCTGCGACTCCGCGGGAGTGACAGCCCTGGTCCGTGCGGTACGGATGGCGAACGAGAGCGGGACCGGATTGCGGGTGGCCGCCAGTGCACCGGCGGTCACCCGGGTACTGGCTATCACCGGCGTGGACCGGCTGATCGAGGTCTACCCGAGCGTCGCGGCCGCCATGGCCGATCCCGGGACCGGGACGGCCGGCCAGGACAGCGCCACCCGCCCGGAGCCCCGGCTACCGCGCTAGTCCTCCTCGAACGCGTGCGGGTGCGGCGGCTCACCACTCACGCTGGTGACGATCGCGCTGGCGACGTCGCGCAGCTTGACATTGCTGTTCTGGGACGCGCCGCGGAGTACGTCGAACGCCGTGGCCTGGGTGCACCGCTGCTGGGCCATGATCACCCCGAGGGCCTGGTAGATCACCGCCCGCGAGGTCAGCGAGGAACGGAGCTGGTCGGTCAGCTCGGAGTACGACGCCAGCCGCAGCATCAGCGACAGCGCGCCGGACGCGTTCTGCGCCAGGTGCTCCGCATGGCGCACCTGCGCCGGGCCGAACGCGGCCACATCGCGCGCGTAGAGGTTCAGCGCGCCGACCGGCTTACCGTCCGCGACCAGCGGCAGCGCCAGGCAGGACCGGATCCCGCGGGCCTGGGCGGCGGCCTCGAACCGGGGCCACCGGGCCCGGCCGGCGGTGTCGTCGATGCTCACCTGGTCTCCGGACCGCATCGCGTGCAGGCACGGGCCGTCGTCAAGCTGGTACTGCACCTCGTCGATCTCCCCGGCCAGCGGGTCGCTGCAGGCCACCGTGGCCGGCCGCCCGGTGGACCGCATCGTCATCCCGCAGGACACCCCGTCGGTGACCAGGCGTGCCGCCAGCGTCGCCAGTTCCTGCAGGAACTGTTCCAGGGTCTGCGTGCCGAGCAGCGCCCGCTGCAACTCGGTGAGATCGCCCGCCACGTCCGCGCCGGGCCGGTTCACGTCGCTGGGCCCACCCATCGTCTCCGTCCGCCTTTCCGCCCCTCACGGCTCGAGATCCCCTACCCCGGGGGACGGATTGAAACTGCCGCGCCGTGGTAGTGCCGTCCGTTATGGATGCCAAACAGCTCGCCGGCGACCGGGTGGCAACCCGATGACGGACCGGGCGGCCGCCGGCGGGCCGGCGGTGACCGGAGTCACCGCGTCCGCCTACGTCATCCCCACCGACGCGCCCGAGGCGGACGGCACGCTCACCTGGGACGCCACCACGATGGTGCTCGCCACTGCCCGGGCGGGCGGGGCGGAGGGCATCGGCTGGAGCTACGCCGCCGCGGCGGCAGGGCAGGTCATCACCGACGTGCTGGCCGGGGTGGTCACCGGCCGCTGCGCGCTGGACGTGCCGGGCGCCTGCGAGGCGATGATCCGTGCGGTGCGCAACATCGGGCGGCCCGGGATCGCGGCGACGGCGATCTCCGCCGTGGACATCGCGCTGTGGGACCTGAAGGCGAAACTGCTCGGCTGCCCGCTGGCCGGCCTGCTCGGCCCGGCCCGGGCCAGCGTTCCCATCTACGGCAGCGGCGGGTTTACCAGCTACGACGCCGGCCAGGCCCGCGACCAGCTCGCCGGGTGGGTGGAGCGGGACCACATACCGCGGGTGAAGATCAAGATCGGCGAGAGCTGGGGCGGCAACGAGCACAGGGATATCGGCCGGGTGGCCCTCGCCCGGGAGGTGATCGGCCCGGGCACCGAACTGTATGTGGATGCCAACGGCGGCTACACGGCCGACCAGGCGGTCCGGGTCGCGGGCCGGATGGCCGATTACGGGGTGACCTGGTTCGAGGAGCCGGTGTCCAGCCAGGACCTGGCCGGGCTCGCGGCCGTGCGCCGCCAGGTGCTTCCCGACGTGGCGGCCGGCGAGTACAGCTGGTCACTCGCCGACTCGGCGCACCTCATCGCGGCGGGCGCGGTGGACTGCCTGCAGCTCGACGCGACCCGGTGCGGCGGCTTCACCGAGTTCCTCCGCGGCGCCGCCCTGGCGGCCGCGCACAACCTGCAGGTCTCCGCGCACTGCGCGCCGAACCTGCACGCGCACGCCGGCGTGGCCGTGCCTAACCTGCGCCACGTCGAGTACTTCCATGACCATCAGCGGATCGAGCGGCTGCTCTTCGACGGCGCCCTGGATCCCGGCGGCGGGACCCTGACCCCGGATCCGGACCGGCCCGGGCTCGGCATGTGCCTCAAAGAGGCCGACGCGGACAAGTACCGCCGGGGCTGACGGCCGGGATCAGCCCGGCGGCTCGCCGACCCGCAGCGCGAGCATCGTCACGTCGTCGCGCAGTTCACCCCGGCACAGGTCCAGCACCACGTCATGGACCCTGGACACCAGTACCGCTGCTGTCTCCCCGGCCAGCGCCGCCAGCTCGTCGGTGAGCCGCTCCTCGAACTGGACCAGGTCAGGGCCGCACGCGCTGGTCAGCCCGTCGGTGTACAGGAACAGCAGGTCACCCGGCTCCAGTTCGACCTCCTGGGCGGCCGGCTCGGCGTCGGGGAAGATGCCGAGCGGCAGCCCGCCCCCGTTCAGCACCTGGGTCCGGCCGTCGGGCCGCAGCAGTACCGGGCCGGGATGGCCGGCACTCGACAGCGACAGGTGCAGCCGCCCGTCGCGCCAGCTCAGGTGCCCCGCGTCCGCGGTGACGAACCGGCCGCCGAAAGCCTCGGTCAGCATGATGTCGTTGATGCCGCGCAGCACCGCCGTCGGATCGGTGTCCAGATGGGCCAGCGCCCGGATGGCGTGCCGCGCCGCCGCGGTTACCGCCGCGGTGTCCGGGCCCGTGCCGCACACGTCCCCGATCGCCACGCCCCACCCGTCCCGGGACGGGTAGACGTCGTAGAAGTCACCGCCGGCCTCGGTAGCGTTGGTCGCGGCCATGTGGGCGGCCGCGATCTCGGTGCCGGGGACCTGCCGAACCTGCCGGGGCAGCAGGCTGGTCTGCAGCGCGTCCGCGATCTCGACCCGGTGCCGGAACAGCCGGTCCACCCGGATCGCCAGGGCGAGCTGCTCCCCCAGCTCCTCCACCAGGCCCACGTCGGCGATCTCGAAGTGCGGGCGGCCCGCCCAGCGGGCCAGGGTCAGCACCCCGTAGGCGTGCTCGCCGTCGGTCAGCGGCACCGAGAGCACGGAGCTGGCACCCAGCAGCATGAGCAGCGGGATGCCATCCGGACCGTCGCCGAGCGCGCCCAGGTCCTCGGCGTGCGCGATAAGCAGTGTGCTGCCCGACTCGTGCACCTGGTACGGGCCGGACCCGGGCTCGGGATCCACCGCCGCCACCGCGTTGGCCAGCTTCGCCGACCGCTGGTCCTCGGGCCCGCTCACGTGGTGCCGCCGCAGCCGCTGGCCGTCCTCGACATCGACGATGACCCAGGCAGCCAGCTCCCGGGCGAGCAGCCGGGCGTAGCGCTGCAGCGTCACCGGCTCGCTGTAGGTGATGTTCTCCAGCAGGATTCTGGTGGCCGCCATCACCAGGTCCAGGCGGCGGGTCATCGCCTGGACAACCTCGGCGGCGGGCTCCGGCCGCTGACTGGCCCGCGGTTTCCCGCGGCGGCCGGCCGGTACGGGCCCGGCGCTTGTCACCGCTACCACCAGGTGAGCGGTATTGCCCTGAGTGCTGACCGGATGCACGGCGAGCACATGCTCCACCGTCCCGGTGGCGGTCAGCAGCCCGCAGCGGAACTGCCTGGTCTCCTCCTTCCGGGCCGCGGCGGCGAACTGGGTCGTCGCGGCCGGGCGGGATGGCAGGTCGATGAACGCCGTGAAGGCCTTGCCGGTCGCATACCCGGGGCCCGAGCCGAGCAGGTCGCCCGCCGCGGCGTTCACCCGCCGGACCGTGCCGTCCCCGCCGAGCAGGAACAACGGCACCGGCGCGTGCTGGAAGACCGCGTGCAGCAGCCTTCGTTCCGCGTGCGAAGCACCCGATGGGCCCTGGCCGCCCGTGCCGGGCCCGGTCTCATCGCCCCCGGCCGTGGCCAGCGCGGCAAGCGCGGCGTCCAGCTCGGCGAGCGCGGCCTCCAGCAGTGTTCCCGGGTCGGCGCCGGGAAGGGCGGCGGCCTGCCGGAGCGCGCCGTACCGGTCCTTGAGGCCGACGATCTCGCTGCCAGTACCGTGGCGGCCCGGCGATTGCTGCATTGGCGCCAATCTCCGCATCCCTGGATTCCGGTCCAGGGACCAGCGTAACCGGCCAGTAGCCCGCTGGCGCGGGGCCAAGGCAGGGAGCTGCGCCTTGATCAGGATTGGCTGGCCGCGGTTGTCTCGCCGGTCCCGGCCTGGCCAGCGGCGACCGCGGCGTCCACGCTGTCGTAGAGGGGCAGCCGGTCGGCGAGGCCGGTGATCCAGAGGGTCTTGGTGTAGCGGTACCGCGCGCCCGCGAGCGCCAGCGTCCCGCCGGCCGCGGTCAGCTGTTTCCAGTGGCCGACGATCACCGCGAGCGAGCCGGTGTCCATGAAGTCCACGGCGCTGAGGTCGATGATGATGTGGTCGTCGTCCCGGCGCATCTCGGCCAGGTACTCGTCGAACCGGCGGCTCGTCACGATATCGAGCTCGCCGCTGACCGCGACCACCGCGAACCCGTCCCGCCGCTGCGAGGAGATGCGGATCCCTTCCACCTACACCCCCCGGACATCGGCCCAAGACAGGTGACGACTGCCTCATCGTAATCTCAATTCGGCCGCACCGGGGAAAGCCGGTTGCATGATTGACGGCCCGTGGGGAAGCAGCCCAGGAATAGGTGTCCGGTCACGCACGCCAAGGAGGCCACCGTGTCGGTCGGGGGTCGCGCTGCCGCTCGCGCTGACCTGAGCCCGTATGCACGGAGGGCGCCACCGGGCCGGACACCACAGGGACCCGGGGGAAGCATGCGGAACGCCCGGGACGCGCCGGGCGGCGCGGCGGTCAGCCGTACCACCGGCAACGAGGGCCTGACCCACTTCGCCTACCTCTACGACGACGAGCGCGACTACCTGTCCTACCTGTCGGCGTTCGCCGGTACCGGCCTGCGGAACGCCGAACCGGTGTTCGTCGCGGTACCCGGGCACCGGGCCGCGCTGCTGCGCGAGCGCCTGGGTGCCGAGTCCCCCCTGGTGCGCTATGGCGCGATGACAGAGACCGGCCGCAACCCGGCCCGGCTCATCCCGGAGCTGCGGGCGTTCCTGGACGAGCACCAGGGGCGCCGGGTCCGTTACGTCGGCGAGTCCATCTGGCCGGGCCGGTCGGATCCGGAGTTGTGCGAGGCCACCAGGCACGAGGCGCTCATGAACGTGGCGTTCGCCACGGCGGCGGTCACCATCGTGTGCCCGTACGACGTGCGCCGCCTGGCCACGTCCGTCGTCGGCGGGGCAGGGAGCACCCACCCGGTGATCGTGCGGAACGGGCGGACCCAGTCCGCCGTCGGCTACACCGGCCGGGGCATGGTGCCCGAGGAATGCGAGAACCCGCTGCCCGCGCCGCCTGCCGATGCCGAGGTCCTCGGGTACGAGACCAGCCTGCGCGAGGTCCGGCGCCTGGTGACCGGCTACGGCACCGCCCTGGGCATGGCCGCCGAGCGGATCACCAACCTGGTGATCGCGGCCGGTGAGATCACCGCGAACACGCTGCGGCACACCGGGGCGGGCGGGACGTTCTGGGTCTGGCACACCGGTGCGGAGGTCATCTGCCAGGTGCAGGACCAGGGTTGGATCTCCGACCCGCTGGCCGGGCGGCGGCGCCGCGCCCCCGAGGACTCCGGGCATGGCCTGTGGGTGGTCAACCAGGTGTGCGATCTGGTGGAGATCAGGTCCAGTGAGGCGGCGGGCACCGTCATCCGGCTGCACATGCGGCGGGCGGGCGCCTGAGCCCACGGCAGGCGGCGTCCGGGCGGCCAGACCACCTGCCGCGGGCAGCCGGAGGCCTTGGGTTAGCTGGCCGGCCCGCTCCGGGGCGCGGGCTGCGCCGCGGCCGGCTGGCCGAGCAGGTCGCCGAACAGGGCACGGTAGTGCAGCATCGCCAGCCGCAGGTCTTCTGTCGAGGCCGCGCCGGCCTCGGCCCGCAGGCTGACCTGGTGCGCCTGCCGGTAGTGGTCCAGCGTGTTCGCGTGCGCCACGGACAAATCAGCCAGGATCTGGTCGTAGTCCTCGGTCGGGTAGCCCCGGTCCTTCATCACCGAGGTGACCAGCAGTCCTGCCTGGGTGACCGCCTGCTGCGGCTGATCCACGAATTGCTCCTGGATGGCGGCCCACTCCCCGGCGTACTTGGCCCGGGCCGTCTCGTCCAGGGGATGGATGTCGAGGCTGCGGACCCGCCGTTCGCGTTCCGCCAGCTCGGCGCCGGCCTTGCGGTGGCTCTGCATCTCGCCGACCACGCGGTCGTACTCCGGGCCGAAGCGCTGCTGGAGCTTGCGGCGGCGCGCCATGGACGCCGCGCCAATGACCAGGAGCACCACGGCAACGGCCACGATGATGGCGGCAATCGCTCCGGCTGACATGGGAGCCCTCCTGTTGACGGGGTTTCGGTATCGCAACCGACTGCCCTCGGCAGGAGGATCCAAACCCGGGCCGGGACATCATCCCCGGGCCGGGCCGCCGCCGACCAGGGCCGCACCGGCCAGGAAGGCACACCCGGGAACGGTCAGCGGGGCAGTTCCACCACGGTGATGAAGAAGTTGTCGATCTGGCGGATCACGTCCATGAACCGCTCGAAGTCGACCGGCTTGCTGACGTAGGCGTTGGCGTGCAGGGCGTAGCTGCGCAGGATGTCCTCGTCCGCCTGGGAGGTGGTCAGGATCACCACGGGGATGACCCGTAGCGCCGGGTCTTCTTTCAGCTCGGCGAGCACCTCCAGGCCGTCCCGGCGGGGCAGGTTGAGGTCGAGCAGGATCAGGCCGGGCCGCGGCGCGCCGACGTACTCCCCCGTCTGGTGCAGGAACTGCAGCGCCTGCTCGCCGTCGTTCACCACGTGCAGGGTGTTGCGGATCCTGTGGTGCTCGAAAGCCTCCCGCGTCATCAGCACGTCGCCCGGGTCGTCCTCGACGAGCAGTACGTCGACCACCTGGCCGGTGCGGCCGTCACTCTTCGGCATCCTCGTCCTCCGGGAGCGCTGGCAGGGTGAACCAGAAACGGGCCCCGGCCGTGACCGTCGTGTCGAGCCAGATCCGGCCGCCGTGATACTCGATGATCTTCCTTACCATGGCCAGGCCGATCCCGGTGCCCGGATAGGTCGCCTTGTCGTGCAGCCGCTGGAAGATCACGAAGATCCGCTCGGCGTACCCGGGCTCGATGCCGATCCCGTTGTCGCCGAACGAGAACAGCCAGAACTCGCCGTCCCTGCGGGCCGAGACGGTGACCCGGGGCGGCTCGTCGGCGCGGAACTTCAGCGCGTTGCTGATCAGGTTCTGGAACACGGCGGTGAGCAGCGACGCCTCTCCCAGCACCACAGGCAGCTCGCCCACCTCGATGGTCGCCTGCGTGCGCCGCACGTCGGCGGCCAGGTTCGCCCACGCCTGGGCGAGCAGCACCGCGCAGGAGACCGGCTCCCGGCGCTGTGCGGCCCGCCCCACCCGGCTGAACGCGAGCAGGTCGTTGATCAGCTCCTGCATCCGCTTGGCGCCGTCCACCGCGTGCTCGATGTACTCGTCGGCCTTGGCGTCCAGCCGCCCCGCGTAGCGGCGCTGCAGCAACTGGCAGAAGCTGGCCACCTTGCGCAGTGGTTCCTGCAGGTCGTGCGAGGCGACGTAGGCGAACTGCTCGAGTTCTGAGTTGGACCGCTGCAGGTCCTCGGTCCTGGCCTCCAGGGCCGCGTGCGCGGCCTGCAGCGCGGACAGTTCCGCCAGGATGCGCTCCCGCATCCGGTTCACGTCCAGCCCCACGGCCCGCATCTCGGCGGGCCCGCCGGGTTCCACCTGGTGCTCGAAGTCGCCCTCGGCCACCTGGCTGGCGTCGGCGGCGAGCCGGGACAGCGGCAAGATCGCGGACCGCCACAGGCCGAACCCCAGCACGAGCACCGTGGCCAGCAGCGCGACCGCGATCACGATGAGGGTCGCGTCCAGCACCGACGCCGCGTCGCTGAGCGTGCCGGCGGCCTGTTTCCGCTGCGCGGCGAGATTGGCCTGGAGGACGGCCATGGCGGCCCGGATCTGATCGAAGGCCGCCTTGCCCTGGCCCGCCGGAGTGTCGGTCACGGGCCCGCCCGAGTCGCGCACCCGGTTGATCGTGGGCAGGGCATATGTGTTCCGCCAGACGCCTGCCCGCCGCAGCACCTGGCCGAGCTCTGCCATGGCGTCCGGCATGCCGGCCAGCAACTGCCGCAGCGTGGCGGCCTCTGCCTGCTCCCCGGCGTAGCCCTCGTTGTAGGGGCGCAGGAAGGCGAGCTGCCCGCTGAGCGCGTAGCCGCGCACCCCGGTCTCCTGGTTCAGCAGCTGGACCTCGAGCTGGGCGGCGTGGTACGCGGCCGGATCGAGCGTGTTCACCACGCGGACGCGGGCGCTGGTCAGGTCGGCCAGCGCGGTGCCGCCCACGCCGATGGCGAGCAGCGAGAACACCGCGACGATCAGGACGCCGACCCCGATGACCCGGCCGAACGGCCAGCCACCGGCGAACCTGGCCGCCATGGCGCTGGCCCGCTCCGCGGCGGTCGGCCGGGGCGGTACGGGCGGCCGGTCCGGGCCGGCGGGCTGCCGCGGCGGCCGGGCCCAGCTCCGCATCCCTGGTATGGCCCGGACGGGCACGGTTGGCGGGGCCGGTGCGGGCCCGGCCAGCCACGGATCCGGCTCCGGGTCGGGCACCACGGTTTCCGGGCGGGGCGTGACGCTGGCCGGCCCGGGCCCTGGCTCCTCGCCGGTCGCCCCCGGTTCCGGGTCGGGCGTGACGCAGGCCGGCCCGGGCCCTGGCTCCTCGCCGGTCGCCCCCGGTTCCGGGTCGGGCACCACGGTTTCCGGGACGGCCGCGGCAGCGGCCGGCGCCGGGGCGGGTTCCTCGCCGGTCGCCCCCGGTGCCGCGGCCGGTGCCCCGGGTTCCGGATCCAGTTCCCCGGTCTCGGGCTGGGCGGCGGGCCGTCCCGGCCGGGCGAGCCGTGCCGCCATGGCGCGGAACCGGGCCAGGCCGGTCACGGTGCCGTCGGGCTCTGGCGGCGGCCCGGTCATGGGCCGGCCACGGCGGGGAAGCCGAGCGCGAGCACGGCCAGGTCGTCGTCCAGGTCCCCGCCGTTCAGTTCGCGTACCCGGTCGACGAGCACATCGAGCAGGTGCTCGTCCCGCGGCCTGCGCTCCTGCGGCCCGGTGGACCGCTGCGCGTGCAGGTGCCTCTCGATGATCCCGGTCAGCCCGTCGCTGCCCAGCCGCTCGGGGCCCGTGCCGATCCGGCCTTCGATCAGGCCGTCGGTGTACATCAGCAGGGTCCAGCTCTCCCCCAGGGTCACCTCGGCGCCACCGACACCATGCACAACGTGGTGAACAGGCGTTCCTCGTGCCGCTCGTGTTCGAGCACCTGCTGTACCGCGGACAGCACCTCGGCCATCGGCCGGCCGGCCAGCACCATGGTGCGCCACGCGACGCGCAGGCACACGCCGAGCGCGGCCTCTTCCGGGCCACGGCCGCAGACGTCGCCGATCACCACGTGCACCCAGCCGTCGGCGGCGCCGACCAGGTCGAAGAAGTCACCCCCGAGCAGCATCTGGCCGCCGCCCGGGCGGTACCGCGTCGCGACCGTGAGCCGCGGGTCGGACAGCACCGGCGACGGCAGCAGGCCGCGCTCCAGCCGGGCGTTCTCCCGGGCGTAGATCTGCGCCTCGCGCAACTGCTGCTGCATCTCCTCGAAGCGGCGGCGTTCCACCGCGTACCGGATGACCCGGTTCAGCAGCGCCCCGTCGACCTGGCCCTTGACCAGGTAGTCCTGCGCCCCGGCGCGGACCGCCTCGGCGCCCAGGTGCTCGTCGGCCAGCCCGGTCAGCACGACGACCGCGACCTGGGGCACGTTCTCCTGCAGCCAGTGCACCCCCTGCAACTGGTGCGCGTCCGGCAGGTCGAGGTCGAGCAGCACGCACGCCGCCGCGGCCAGCAGCGGTTTCGCCTCGGTGATCGACCGCACCCGCTTCAGCGCCACCGGGGCGGACGCTTCCAGCAGGTATTCCTGGACGAGCAGGGCATCCCCGTCGTCGTCCTCAATGAGCAGCACCTGCACCTGACCCGGGACGGCCACCGGGGCCGGGACCCTGGCCTGCGCGGCGTCCCGAGTCACCGTCCGGCCCTGTTCATGGCTTTCGTGGGTGTTCCATCCCTAACTGGCAAAGCTGTGCGGTTGAGTAAGCATAGTTGGCCCGGTGCGCCGAGCACCGGGCCCGTGGATAACGGTGTTGCGACGTTCCGCCCGCGGCCCGCCCCGGCGCGGGGCCGCCGCCGCTCTCCCTCCGCACCCGCGCGTATCGTGCCTGGTCAGCCGCGCTCCTCGGCGCCGCCGGGGGACGCGCGGCGTGCACCGCGGGCCGGGCTCCGGCCCGCGGCGGGCCGGCGCCGTCAGGTTCCTGGCTCCGGCCAGGTTCCCGGCTCCGGCGCGGCGGTGACCCGGCGGCCGGACCGGCGGGCGATCGCGGCGAACTCGGCCGCGTCGTACAGGGCGGCGGCGTGCTGGTCGTTGTTGAAGTAGGCGAACACGTCCGCGCCGTCCGGCCACGCCGCCGCGATCCGCCCGGCCCAGCCGCGCAGGGCCTGGGCGCCGTACCGCGGCCAGGGGTCCGCGGCGCCCTCGTGGAACCGCAGGTAGCCCCAGTCGGCGGTGCGCCACAGCGGTGTCACCGGCCGCCCGAGCCGGTCCGCCCAGCAGAGGGCGGCGTTGTGCGTGGCGAGCACCTGCCTGGTCTCCTCCGTCCACCAGGACTCGTGCCGGAGTTCCACGGCGACCCCGGCCCGGCCGCCCCCCGCCCCGGCGCCCGGGAACCGGGCGAACTCGCGCAGGCAGTCATCCAGGGCGCCGGGGTCGGCGCGCAGGTTCGGCGGCAGTTGCAGCAGCACCGGGCCGAGCCGGTCGCCGAGCCGCGCCGCCGCGCGCATCAGCCGCCCGACCGGTTCCGCCGGATCCCGCAGCCGCCGGACGTGGGTCAGGTACCGGCTCGCCTTGACCGTCATGACGAAGCCGTCCGGGATCCTGGCCCGCCACCCGGCGAAGGTCTCCGGCGGCGGCAGCCGGTAGAACGTGCCGTTGTTCTCGACCGTGGCATAGCGGGTGGCGTAGTGCTCCAGCCAGTCGCGCTCGGCGAGCCCCGCTGGATACAGGACGTGCCGCCAGTCGCGGTACTGCCAGCCAGAGGTACCGACAAGGACGGGCATCGGCGGGATCCGGCCTCCTCACCGGTGCTCAGGGGTCGCGGGACGCCACGCCCCACACGTGCGGCGAGGCGGGCAACGGGATGCGCCCCTCAGGGAACCGGAACGCCTCGTGCCGGGTGACGGTGAACCCGGCCCCGGCGATCGCCGCGAGCGTGTCCCGGCCCACGTGACAGCCGCCGCCGAAGGCCGGCCACACGGTCGCGTCCAGCACCCGCTGCACCCGGCGCAGGCCAGGGGTGCCCGCGCGGACATGCTCGAGGAACCGCAGCTCGCCACCCGGCCGGACGACCCGGCGCACCTCGGCGAGCACGGCCCGCTGGTCCGCCACGGAGCACAGCATCAGGGACACCACGGCCGCGTCGAAGGCGCCGTCCGCGGCGGGCAGCCGCTCGGCCACCCCGTTCTGGATCGTCACGGCCACCGGGGCCTGCCCGGCGTGCCGTTCGGCGATCCGGCGCAGGTAGGGATCCGGCTCCACCGCCACGACGGCGGTGACCCCGGCCGGGTAGTGCGCGAAGTTCAGCCCGTTGCCCGCGCCGACCTCGATCACCGAGCCGGCCAGGCCCGCGAGTGCCAGCTTCCGGTACTCCGCCATCCCCCCGGCGTCCATTCCCGGGCTGACCCGCGCGTAGAACCGCGCGAACAGCGGATGGCCCCGGCGTTCTGGTGACATGGAAACCTCCCCTGGCTACGGGCGCCGCTGATCAGGTTACGGCCGCGGGCTCCGCCGGGCGAGCGCACGGCACCGGGTCGCCGGGCGCGCCTGGTCAGGAGGCCGGCCAGCGCGGATGGCGCGGGCACCGATGCCGGTCACCGGCGGGGCACCGGACCCGGGCGCGCGCGCCGCGGGGCGGACGGTAGAGGATGGACGGGTGACAACGGACACCGGCGGGGCGCCGCCCGAGCCGCAGGCGGTGATCGCGCCGCTGACCGGCGCGGCGATCTTCCTGGTCGTCGTGCTCGCCCCGAGCGAGGACAGCGCGGCCACGGTACGCGCCCTCTGCGCGGACCTGGCCGGCCTGGTCCGTGCCGTGGGATTCCGGGATCTGGATGGGCACCTGAGCTGCGTCACCGGTTTTGGCGCGGCCGTGTGGGACCGGATCGCCGGGACGGGCAAGCCAGCGGGGCTCCATCCGTTCAAAGAAATAAAAGCGGGACCGCGGCATGCCGTCGCCACCGCAGGCGACGTGCTGTTCCATATCCGCGCCGTGCGGATGGACCTGTGCTTCGAACTTGCCAGCCAGATCATGAGCCGGCTTGGCCGCGCGGTGACCGTCGAGTCCGAGGTGCACGGCTTTCGCTACTTCGACGACCGCGACCTGATCGGCTTTGTTGACGGTACGGAGAACCCCACGGGCGCCGCCGCCGCGCGGGCGACCTTGATCGGGGACGAGGATCCCGCCTTCGCGGGCGGCAGCTACGTGATCGTGCAGCAGTACCTGCACGACGTGGCCGGGTGGAACGCACTGCCCGTCGAGGAGCAGGAGAGGATCATCGGCCGCACGAAGCTGTCCGACATCGAACTGGCCGACGACGTGAAGCCCAGCTACGCGCACAACGCGCTGAACGTCATCACCGGGGACGACGGCGAGGAGATCCAGATCCTCCGGGACAACATGCCGTTCGGCTCGGTCGGGGACGGGCGCTATGGCACCTACTTCATCGGCTACGCCCGCTCGCCGGCCACGATCGAGCAGATGCTGGTGAACATGTTCGCCGGCTCCCCGGAGGGGAACTACGACCGGCTACTGGACTTCAGCACGGCGCAGACCGGGAACCTGTTCTTCGTCCCGGCGGTGCCGCTGCTGGAAAACCTCGGCGCCGCTCCGGCGCCCGCCCAGGGCGCAACCGCACCCGACCGGCCCGGATCTCCGGGCTCCCTCAATATCGGCCGCCTGAAAGGGGCACCTGGCGATGGATAACCTGCACCGCGAGCTCGCGCCGGTCTCCGAGGCGGCCTGGGCGCAGATCGAAGAGGAGGCCACTCGCACGCTCAAGCGCCACCTTGCCGGGCGGCGGGTGGTGGACGTGCAGGGACCGGCGGGCTACGGGCTGTCCGCGGTCGGCACCGGCCGGGTGCGCGATATCGACGCGCCGGCCGACGGCGTGCACGCCCGGCAGCGCGTGGCCGCGGCACTGGTCGAACTGCGCGCCCGGTTCACCTTGAACCGCGAGGAGATCGACGATGTGGAGCGCGGGGCGGAGGACTCCGACTGGCAGCCGGTCAAGGACGCCGCCCGCCAGATCGCGTTCGCCGAGGACCGCGCGATCTTCGACGGCTATCCGGCCGCCGGCATCCAGGGCATCCGGCCGGGCTCGAGCAATCCCCCGGTGAGCCTGCCCGGGGACGCGCGCGAGTACCCGGCGGCGATCGCGCGGGCACTCGGCCAGCTTCGCGAGAGCGGCGTGGACGGCCCGTATTCCGTGCTGCTCAGCGCCGATGCCTACATCGCGGTCAGCGAGACCAGCGACCACGGCTACCCCGTGCTCGAGCACCTGAAGCGGCTGGTCAACGGCGACATCATCTGGGCGCCCGCGATTTCGGGCGCCGTTGCGCTGACCACCAGGGGTGGCGACTTCAGCCTCCGGCTCGGGCAGGAAGCCTCGATCGGCTACCTGTCACACACCGCTACCCAGGTCGAGCTTTACCTGCAGGAGACGCTGACTTTCCTCCTATATACGGCCGAGGCCGCGGTCGGCCTGCCCGCCAGCGCCTAGGGTAGTCGCCTCGCCCACGGTCCTCGCCCACGGTCAGCGGGCCGGTCACGATGAAGTTCCCGGCCTGCGGGCTCCTTCCCACGCTCAGCTCGGGCGCCAGCAGATCACAGCGACGGTCGCCGTGATCTGCTGGTAGTCCGACAGGCGGTACCGCACCGTGCATTGGCCCAGCCCAGTCACCCGCTATGGCGCAAGGCGACCGCCGGAAACTGCCGGCGACAGGGCCAAAGGTCCCCTGCCGCCCGGCAGACGTTGATTTCCCTGAGCATGCGCGGTCAGGAGCTGGATTGGGCCCATGCGGGGGACCTGGCCGTTGAGCACGAGGAAGTCGGTGAGGCCGTCGTGGTTGTAGTCGAGCGCATAGGCGCGGTCGCCCGTGCCGAGGGTAGTTTCCGGTATCGGCTGAGAGGTGTAGCCGCCCTTAGCGTCGCCCAGCAGCAGGTAGTCCGGCGCATTGGTGCCGTTCGTCTCTCCGCCGACGACGTAGATGTCGGGGTTGTTGTCGCCATTGACGTCGCCCACCGCTAGTGACTTTCCGCTCCGCAGCGTGAGGATGGTGCGGGGCCCCGTGAATGTGCCGTCCGCGCGCTGCAGGCGTTCGGCGAGCGTGTTCGAGGTGAGCGTGATGAGGTCAAGGCGGCTGTCGTGATTGATGTCGACGAACACGGCATCGTTCGCGGCCACCGGGCCGCCGAGAATGGCGGACGACACATCCTGGAATCCCCGGCCCTGATTGTTCCGGAAGATGTGCAGGCCATGGTCCCCGCAAACGACAAGGTCCGGCCAGCCATCGCTGTTGTAGTCGACGGCGTGCGCACACAAGGCCCCGATGTTCAGGTCGAGGCCCATGGCGGGGGAATCCAGCATCGAGCCGTGCCCAGTATTGAGATAGAGCCGGTCGATGGAGGGCAGGCCGTCCGAGCGGATCGGCTCCGCGCCCGAGAAGACGTCCGGGTGGCCGTCGTTGTTCACGTCCAGGACGGCGCTGTTCCGGCCGCGCCCGGTCGGGTCGGAGATATACCACTGCGGGCCGTGATCGGTGAACGTGCCGTCAGGCTGTTGGAGGTAGAGCGCGTTCGATCTCAGCTCGGTGCCGCGGTCGGCTCCGACGGTGCAGAACATGTCCAGCAGGCCGTCGCCGTTGAAATCGGCGGCATGGCAGTCGTGCCGGTCGGTGATCAGCTTGAAGTAACTCGCATTGACCTCGCGGAACGTGCCGTCGTGGTTGTTGAGATACATGTGGCCTGGATGCCAGTGGTGCGCGACGAAGAGGTCGGGCCAGCCGTCGCCGTTGAAATCGGCGGTGACCGCGCTGAAGGTCCAGTCCACCGCGCCGTTCTCGTCAATGCCCGCCGCCGCGGCCCGGTCGGTAAACGTCACCGGGACCGGGGTTCCCGCCGGGGGCGTCCGGGGTGGTGGAGTCGGCGCGGGGCCGATACCCGGCGCGGCGGGCGGGGAAGGTGCCGCGGTGGCCGCCCGGGTGGGCAGCGATACCGGCCCGGTCGGGCAGGTGGCCTGTTCGACAAGTGTGTTCGGGCCGTGCCGGCCGACCAGGGTGAGGCTCGACCCGGACCCATCGGCCGCGATACCGATCAGCTGGTTGTTGTTCGACGTGCTGTCGGCCGACTGCACCGTCTTCCACGCCGTTCCGTCAAAGTGCACCAAGAGCGTCTTGGTGGTGCGCTCGCCCGGGACGTAGTAGGTGCCGTCCGCCCACACGTTGCTGCGCGAGATTACCTTGATCTTGCGCAGCAGCCCGGCACCGGGAATCTTCAAGGCGTGCCAACTGCTGCCGTTCCAGTGCAGGGCCAGCGGCCGCTTGACGCTGCCGTCGTCGTAGTAGCCCACCGCCCAGACATCGCTGGCCGTCCGCACACTGACCCCGGTGAGGACGGTCTCTACCTTGCCCGGCGACGGCACGCCGCCCGCACTGCCCACCGACACCCACGAGGGCGACGGAAGGGAGGTGTCGTAGCGGAGCACGAGCGCCTTCAGCCCGGTTGGGCTCGCCCGGTAGCCGACGGCCCACAACCCGGTCGCCGCCGTCCCGCTGATGGACATCAGCGTGTTGTCCGCCGTGGCGTTCCCGTCGTTGGGGCTCGCCACCCGCGTCCACGTCCCACCCACGGCGTGTTCGATCAGGGTCCGCCGCGTCCCGCCGGCCGCGCTCTGGAAGCCGACCGCCCACGCGCTCCCGTCCGCCAGTGTGTCGACGCCGATCAAGTACGAGTCGCCGGTGAATTCGGTGGGCAGCGCCAATGACCACTGCGTCCCGTCCCAGCGCATCGCCAGCGGCTGGTAGCTCCCGCCGACCTGGCGTGCATATCCCACCGCCCATCCCCCACCGGGAATCATGGATATGCTGTCGAGGCCGCTGTTTCCTGCGCTCTGGTTCGGAGAAGGGACGCGCGACCATCCGGACCCGTTGTACCGCTCGACCAGTGTCCGGTTCTCGCGCGTTCCGGTGTCGAACACGTCGCCCACGGCCCAGGCCTCGCGAGCGGACACGAAGGTGACATCCTGAAGCTCGCTGCCGGGGACCGAGGCCCCCGACCCGAGGCTCAGTGACCCGCACACCGAGGCATCTGCGTGGCTGAGACCGGTGCCCGGCAGCCACGACGTTCCCGCCAGTGCCAGCGCGGCCAGCCCACTTGCAAATGATGGTCTCCTCATAGAGGGCTACCTCCGATGGCGAGGGATTGTCCGGGGTTCGTCAGCTTATGCCGAACCGCATGACCTCGCGGCGGTATGGGGTCAAGCCCTGGTAAAGAGCGTGTCTCAGGTCCGGATGAGGGCCTGCCGGCACCGAGCGGCGGCGGGATACCCACGGGCTGCCGAATACCCCGACGCCGAGATTGCCAAGGTACGGCACCACCAATGACGTCATTGGGTCCCCACGGGAGTCAGTATCGGGCCAACTGCCGGAAACTCGTTTCCCTATGCCTACGGCAAACCCTGCCTTGATCGCCGGAGTTTTTTCGGCTCATTACGCTTAATTCACGGCGTCTGGCACCTAAACAGTGGCTCACCGACCGGGGCTGGCCACACCGCGCCGCCGTCCGGGGCTGGCCACGCCGCGGCGCCGTTCACGGCACGCTGCGATCGATGTCGAGACCGGCGCGGCAGCTTCGTCCTCAGAGGCGACAGCGCCACCGGGGCGCGGCAACCGAAGGGATGCGAGTCATGGACTGGAAGCTGGAAGTCGTGGTGATCCCGGTCACCGACATCGACCGGGCGAAGAGCTTCTACACCGGGGCGCTGGGGTTCCGCCTGGACGCCGACACCCAGCCTGCCGAGACGATGCGCGTGGTGCACATGACCCCGCCCGGCTCGGCGTGCTCGGTGGTGATCGGGCCGAAGGTGGCGCCACCCGGCACCGACCTGGGCTCCTCGGCCAGCCTGCAACTGGTCGTCCCGGACATCGAGGCGGCCCGGGCCGAGCTGGCCGGGCGGGGCGTCGAGGTCACCCCGGTCCAGACGCTGGACGCCAGGGACGGCGGCAAGTTCGTCTTCTTCGCCGACCCGGACGGCAACAACTGGGCCGTCCAGGAGGTCCGCCAGCACGTCGGCGCGGACCTTGGCGCCTGACCGGCGCTCCGGTGCCGGCCAGGGGCCCGAGCCCGCGTGACGAAGTCACGAGGGCCTCAGGCCATCGGGGGGTTCCCGGGGGGGAGCCCCCGGGCTACGGGAGCCGGGCGACCCCGCAGTAGAGCCAGCGCGAGCCGTCGCTGTCGGCCATCGCGGGGTCCTCGGCCTCCCAGTCACCCACGTAACACAGCCTCCCCGGCGCCTCCGGGTCGTGCGCCGAGACCATGTTCAGGCCCTCGAAAAGCCGTTCCACCTCGGCCCGGGAGCGGAAGTGCATCTGCTCCGTGGCGCGGTTGAAGACGCGGCGGAATTCACGCACCGCACGGGGCGGCTTATGGTCGCTGGTCAGGTGCGACAACGCCAGGTAGCTGCCCGGCGCCAGCGCGGCCAGGCACCGGCGGACCAGGCCCCACGGGTCCCTTTCGTCGGACACGAAATGCACCACCGCGGTCATCAGCAGGCCGGCCGGCTGGGTGAAGTCGATCAGCTCCCGCAGCTCCGGGTCACCGAGCAGCCGGTCCGGCTCGCGCAGGTCCCCAAGGATGACCCTGACCCCGGAGGTACCGGCCAGCAGCTCCTCGGACTGGGCCCGCACCATCGGGTCGTTGTCCACGTAGACGACGCGGCAGCTCGTGTCGACGGACCGGACCACGTCGTGGGTGTTGCCCACGGTCGGCAGGCCGGAACCGACGTCGATGAACTGCCGGACGCCCCGCCCGGCGATCCACCGGGCCGCCCGCTGGTGGAACCCGCGGTTGGCCCAGGCGCAGTCCTTGATCTCCGGCACCAGCGCCATGATCCGCTTGGCCGCGTCGCGGTCGGACTGGAAGTTGTTCTCGCCGCTTAACAAGTAGTCGTAGATCCGCGCAGGCGCTGGCCTGGCGGGATCCACTCCAGCGGGAATTTCGGCAGCCTCATTCATCGCACTCCCCCCAAGCCGGGAAATACCCGGCCTGACGTGCTTTGTATGCTCGGCGGGCACGTCAACCGGCCCCGCCACGGGCCGGCCGTGCGGCGCGCCGCCACGCGCGCCTCACGTGTCCCCGCACATGTGACCTTCGATCCTAGGTGAACCTGGGCCGTCTGGCCCGGTGACAGCGGGAAACATGCGGGTTCCGGCCCGCCCTTGTTTCCCTGGCCGCCTAGTGCAGCCGGGACCGCCAGTCGCCGGGCACGCGGCCGGCCGGGCCGGGCACCGGCTGGTCGGCGGGATGGTGCTCGGGCGGGGCCAGGTCCGGGCCGCTTGCGTACATGCGGTTCTCGGCGTAGCTCCAGAACCACGACTCGCCCGGCTCGAAGCTCCGGATCAGCGGGTGCCCGGTGGCCGCCGCGTGCGCGCTGGCGTGCTGGGCCGGCGAGGAGTCGCAGCAGCCGATGTGCCCGCACTGCGTACAGCGTCGCAGGTGGAACCACCAGCCCCCGGCCTCGTTGCACTCGGCGCAGCCCGTCCCGCTCGGCGGGACCGTCGCGTCGATCGATTCCGCGGTCACCAGCACACCCCTCTTCCCGAGTCCCGGCAGCCGGATCCGGCCTGCCGCTTCTGGTATAGCCAGCGGAACCCATACCCGCAAACCGCATGCCCAGGGCGCAACGTTACCCGGCATAGGACACCAGTGTCCGCCCCGCGGCCGGGACGTGGGATCAGACAGCCACGACGGTCCCGGCGTCCCCGCGCAGCAGCGCCTCGGCGTCCCCGAGTTGCCCGATGGCGGCCATCTTGCCGGTCGCCTCCGCGAACCTGCAGACCGCCTCGATCTTGGGGCCCATGGATCCGGCCGGGAATGACCTGGCGCGCAGCTCCGCGGGTGTCACCCGGCGCAGTGGCCTGGCCTGCGGGGTGCCGAACCCGTCCTGGACCGCCGCGATGTCGGTCAGCAGCAGCAGCGCGTCCGCGCCGAGCGCCCGGGCCAGCAGCGCCGCCGTCAGGTCCTTGTCGATGACCGCCTCGGCCCCGTGCAGCATGCCCGCCGCGTCCCGCACCACGGGCGCCCCGCCCCCGCCGGCGCAGATGACGACCGCCCCGCTGGCCAGCAGCACCTCGACGCTGGGCAGGTCGAGCAGCTCCAACGGCTCGGGCGAGGGAACCACCCGGCGCCACCTGGTGCCGTCCTGGCGGACCTCCCACCCGTGGGCCGCGGCGAGCCCGCGCGCCTCCGTCTCGTCGTAGACGGGGCCGACGAACTTCGTCGGGCGGCCGAACGCGGGGTCGTCCGCGCTGACCAAGGTCCGGCTGACCAGGCAGGCGACCCGGCCGCCGGGCAGCGCGTTCTGCACCGCCTGGAGCAGCCAGTAGCCGATCATGCCCTGCGTCTGGGCGCCGAGCACGTCGAACGGATACGGGGCGGGCAGGCCGCGGTCCCCGGCGTTCTCCAGGGCCAGCAGGCCGACCTGCGGCCCGTTGCCGTGGGTGAGCACCAGTTCGTGCTCCTGCGCCAGCGGGGCCAGCGCGAGGGCCGCCTTGAGTACGTGCTCCTCCTGCACCCTCGCGCCGGGCAGTTCGCCCCGCTCGAGCAGGGCGTTGCCGCCGAGCGCGGCGACCACCCTCACGCGGGCTCCCCGATCGTGGCCACCATGGCCGCCTTGATGGTGTGCAGCCGGTTCTCCGCCTGGTCGAACACGATGGAGGCGGGTGACTCGAAGACCTCCTCGGTGACCTCGAGTGCGTCGAGCCCTCGCTTGTCGTAGAGCTGCTGCCCGATCTCGGTCTCGGTGTTGTGCAACGCGGGCAGGCAGTGCATGAACTTCACCGCGGGGTTCCCGGTGGCCGCCATCGCCTGTGCGTTCACCTGGTACGGCAGCAGCGCGTCGATGCGGGCGCCCCACTCCTCGGCCGGCTCCCCCATGGACACCCACACGTCGGTGTACAGGAAGTCCGCGCCCGCCACGGCCGCCGCGACGTCCGCGGTGACCATCGTCCGGGCGCCGGAGGCGGCGGCCAGGCCGCGGGCGATGTCCTGCACGCCGGGCGCGGGCTGCAGCGGCTCCGGCGCGCAGACGCGCACGTCCATGCCCAGCAGGGCGGCGGTCACCAGCAGGGAGTTCGCGGTGTTGTTGCGGCCGTCGCCCAGGTAGCAGTAGGCCACCTCGGTGAGCGGCTTGGCGGTGTGGTCGCGCATGGTGAGGATGTCGGCCAGCATCTGGGTGGGGTGCCAGTCGTCGGTGAGCCCGTTCCACACCGGCACCCCGGCATAGGCGGCCAGGGTCTCCACCTTCTCCTGCGCGTCACCGCGGTATTCGATGCCGTCGAACATCCGGCCGAGCACCCGGGCGGTGTCCTTCATGGACTCCTTGCGCCCAAGCTGGGAGTCCTGCGGCCCGATGTAGGTGACGTCGCCGCCCTCGTCGTGCGTGGCCACCTCGAACGCCGACCGGGTGCGCGTGGAGGTCTTCTCGAAGATCAGTGCGATGCTGCGGCCGGCCAGGCGGCGCGCCCGGCGGCCGGCCCGCTTGTCCGCCCGCAGCCGACCGCCGAGGTCGACGAGGTAGAGAAATTCTTCGGCGCTGAAGTCGATCTCTTTGAGCAGGCTGCGCCCGCGCAGGTCCATCAATGCTCCCTCACTGCGAATGGGCAAGCCGCCCTGGGTTGCCCAGGTGATCAGGATGCCAGGAGCGCCACGGGCCCGGGCACGCGCCCGGCGGCTAGTAGCCGGCGGCGGCACCGCCGGCCGGGCCGCCGCCGTTCTCCACGATGTCGGCCGCGCCCCGGACCACGCAGCGCAGCGGGTCGTCCACGACGAGGGCCGGGATGCCCGCCACGGTCTCGATCCGGCCGGCCAGGCCGAGCAGCAGCGCCCCGCCGCCGGCCAGGCAAATCTTGCCGAGCACGACGTCCTCGGCAAGGTCCGGCGGCAGGTCGAGCAGGATTTCCCTGACCGCTTCGATGATCGTGGTGACACAGGGCTCCAGCGCGGCAGCGACCAGCTCCCCGGGGATACGCTCGGCCCGCGGGGTGCCACGCCCCACGTCGACGCCGACGGCCTCCGCCCATTCGGCGGTCCCCCCGGTGAGCCCCAGGGCCATCTTCAGCCGCCGGGCCGCGTTCCGGCCGATGAGCAGGCCGAGTTCGGCCTTCACCGCGGCCACGATCGCCTCGTCCATGGCATTGCCGCCCAGCCGCAGGGATTCGGCGCGGACCAGGTGCCCGCCGGCCACCACCGCGATCTCGGTGGTCCCGCCTCCCACGTCCACCACGAACGCGCCGGTCCCGCCGGTGAGCCCGAAGCCCGCGCCCGCCGCGGCGGCGACCGGCTCGTCCACGAGCCGCACCAGGCATCGGGGGCGCCCCGCCTCGACGGCGGCCGCCAGCGCCCGGCGCTCCACGAAGGTGGCCCCGCTCGGCACGCAGACCACCGCGACCGGCCGCAGCGGGCCGCGGCGCAGCCGCGCCTGGCGCAGGAAGGCCTGCAGCATGGCCGTGGCCGCGTCCAGGTCGGCGATGACCCCGTCGCGCAGCGGGTGGATGACGTCGACGCCCTGAGGCGCCTTGCCGGCCAGGGCGTCCGCCGCGCGCCCGGCAGCGACGGCCCGCCCGGTGGCCCGGTCCACGGCGATCGCGGAGGGCTCCTCCACGACGAGCCCTCTGCCGCGGATGCTCACCAGGGTGTTGACGGTGCCGAGATCGATCGCCACGCCTGCCCGCAGCCGCATCATGCCTGCCTGTTCTGTGCTGGACGTCCGCCTGGCCACCAGGACCCGGTCACCTACGGTTACCTCCATACCCGTAGCCCCGCAGATCAATAACCGCGGCCCGGCTGTTCCGATGGTGGAGCAGCCGGGCCGCGGTCAGCCATGTGCCTTAGCTCTCGCTGGGCACCACCACGATCGGGCAGTGCGCGTGGTGCACGACCTGGCTGCTGACCGAGCCGATCCTCAGCCGGGCGAAGCCGCCCGCGCCCCGGGACCCGACGACCACGAGGTCGGCGGTGCGGGACGCTTCGATGAGCTCCTGTGCCGGGAAGCCGGCGACGGCGCGCACCGTCACCGAGGAGGGCTGGGCGGCACCGAGCTGGCTGGTCGCCTTGACCGTCAATTCCTCCGCCGCATGGCTTGCCTTCTCCAGGTCCGCCGCGTCCGGCGGGAGGGTGATGGGGTTGCCGGTCCAGCCACTCGCCGGGACCGTGTGGACAGTAAGGACGGTGACCGGAGCGTGCCGCGTCGCCGCCTCCTTGAGGGCCCATTCCAGCGCGCGGGTAGAGTGGGCGGATCCGTCGATGCCGACGGTGATACCAGGCATCTTGTGCCTCCTTCTGAGGGGACTGCCACTCCGGCAGCCCGGACTCTGTTTCCACACTCGTCCCGCCCGGGCGCCGGGACAAGGGACCTTCGGGCACGCTGACGGGCCATTGAGCCCGATCAGGACGGTGGCCTGGCCCCGGCTCCGGGTGCGTAGCGGGCGCGGTCGAGGATGTCGTCCACCCGGCGCCGCGGCGAATGGGCGCCCTGCGGGCCATAGCCGAGCCTGAGGATGATCTGCGGGCACTCCGGCCACGGCCACCAGTCCGCGGCTGCCTGCCGCATGTCGTGCAGTTCGACCGGCTGGTAGAGGAACGAGGCGGCCAGGCCGCTGGCCGTGGCGGTGAGCAGTACCCGCTGCAGCGCCTGGCCGCCCCGCAGCCAGTCGGCTGGATCGTCGCGGGCCGTGGCGAGCACGGCAAGCTGCGGCTGCGACTCGTAACTCGCGGCGGGCAGCGCCGTGGCCGGGGCGGCGCGCCCCAGGTCGCGGACGGGGGCCGGATCCCGGTCGGGCCGGCAGCCGAGCGCGGCGGCGGGCACCCCCGCGTCACCCTCGGCACCGACCCAGCGGGCCATCTCGACACGGTGATCGAAGTCCTCGGCCAGCTCACGCTCGGCATCCGCGGCGAGCCGCAGCACCTGCGCCGTGCCCTCGGTGCCGAGCGGCCGGAGCCAGGCGAACTCGGCACTGGCCGCCTGCTGCAGGGCGGCCCACACGGCATCGGGAACCCGCTGGCCGGAGAACGGCGCCCGGCTGGTGTGCCGCTGCCAGATGCATTCGAACAGCTCGCGCTCTTCGAGTGTGGCCGGGCGTCCCTCGCTGAACTGCACGGACGCCATGAGCGTGGGCTCGCCCCGCGGGTCGGGCAGGGGCCAGACGAGCGGCTTGGCCCCGGTCGTGCGGACCGCGAGCCTGAGGTTGAACAAGGCCGCGCCACAGCTCAGGTGAACCGCCCGGCCGTACGGGTCGGCTACCCAGAGCATCCGCTCCGGGTCACCGTGCATCTCCAGGAGATCGTCACCGGCGACCCGGAACTGCCACGGCTGGGTGTTGTGGATCGACGGCGCGGCACCCGCCGCCTCGACGATCCGGCGCACGATGCCGGCGTCCGCCAATGGCCTGTACATGTCCCTTCGCCTCCTCCGGCGCGGGCTCGCCGCCGCGGCGATTCCCCCGGCCGAGACACAGTCTCGTCACCGCTGGCCGCCGGTCACCAGGGACCAAAGCCGGACAGTCCGGGACCTTCGCCCCAGCCAGGACGGGGACCAGGACAGCACGCTGAATAGTGCAGTGCCAGCCAGTTACCAGGAGGTGCCGAGATGCGCGCCGTGGTCATCTACGAGTCGATGTACGGAAACACCCACCTGATCGCCGAAGCCATCGGCAGAGGGCTGGGGCACGAAAACGAGGTCGTGGTAGTGCCGGTCGCCGAGGCGGGACCCGAGCTGCTGGACGGGGCGGGCCTCGTGGTGACCGGCGGCCCGACGCACGTCCATGGCATGAGCGGGGGCCGCTCCCGCCATGCGGCGGTGGAGGCCGCTCACAAGGACGGCAGCGGGCTCACTCTGGATACCCACGCGGAAGGGCCCGGCCTGCGTGACTGGTTCGACGCCGTGGGCCGGGTCCAGGGCTGGGGGGCCGCGTTCGACACCCGGCTGGACGGCCCCGCCATGCTCACCGGGCGCGCGTCGAAGGCCATCGCGAAGCTGCTGGAGCGGCACGGGCTGACCGAGGTCGCTCCCGCGCAGAGCTTCCTCGTCACCAAGGACAACCGGCTGCATCCCGGCGAGGAAGACCGTGCCGAGCAGTGGGGCAGGGCACTCGCGGCGAAGCTAGTCCCGGCCATTTAGCCGATCTGGCTACCGCAATCGGCCCTGTCTGGTGGTGCGGGCCGGGGCGCAGGCTGGCCGCATGAGCGCTGATCCCCTGCGGAACGTCACACCGCACGAAGAGCCACAGCTCGCCACGCTGCCCGCGCCTGCGGGACCAGCCGACCGCGGGTACGCATTCTGGACGGCCGAGCGTGCCTGTTGCTGCCCGGCCAAGCCGGCCGTGGTTGCCGTGCTGCCCCCGGCGCCGGGCCGGGACCACGAGACGGACCTGCTGCTGTGCGGCCACCACTACCGGGCGTCACGGGGCGCGCTCGAAGCGGCCGGTGCCACCGTCATGGCGGAAGGCGGCCAGCCCGTCACCACCTGAACCCGCCGCCTGCTCTCCCGCGCACCCACCGGGAACGGCCTCCGGCGCGACCCTGCCGCCAGGGACCTTGGTCCCTGGTGCGGGGGCCATGGGGCGGGGGACCCTGGGTCGTTCAACCGCGGCGGGCCTATCCGCATCCGCCAGACGATGGACGTGGCGAGGAGGTGACTCGCGATGAAGAACAGGGTCAGGGACGTGATGACGACGCGTGTCGTGGCGGTGAAGAAGACCGCGTCGTTCAAAGAGATGATCGTCCGGATGCGGAAAGCGCGGGTCAGCGCGTTTCCTGTTGTCGATGACGCAGGACTGGTGATCGGTGTTGTGTCGCAGACCGACATGCTGAACAAGGAGGCCGACCTGGCCACCGGCCCGGGATCGCTCGCGAGCGTATTGCGCTTCCGGGACCACGAGAAGGCGGCGGGCGTGACCGCGGCCGAACTGATGACCAGCCCGCCGGTGACGGTCGGTCCCGACGAGCCGCTCGCGGAAGCCGCCCGCATCATGCGTGACCGCCGGCTCAAGCGGCTGCCGGTGATAAGCGCCACCGGGCACCTGATCGGGATCCTCAGCCGGGGCGACGTGCTGGGCGTCTTCACCCGCCCGGATGCGGACATCCGGCGTGAGGCCGCCGAAGAGGTGATCGCGGAGACCTTCCTGATGGACTCGCGCCGGTTCACCGTCACGGTGCACGATGGCATCGTGACACTTACCGGCCGCCCGGAGACCGACCAGGCCGCCCGCGAACTGGTGGAGGCGGTCCGGCAAATCGACGGAGTGATCGCGGTCCGGGACCAGCTGAGCTATGCGGGCAAGCCACGATGACCCACAAGCACGACCGCACGCTCTTCACCAGCGGGCTCGCCCGGGTCGAGGGCGAAGGCGCCATGCATGTCCGGGTCCGCGGCAGCCAGGTGGACGAGGTGCGGCTCGACATCTACGAACCGCCGCGCTTCTTCGAGGCGTTCCTGCGCGGCCGGTCCTACACCGAGCCCCCCGATATCACCGCACGCGTGTGCGGCATCTGCCCTGTCGCCTACCAGATGAGCGCCTGCCAGGCAATCGAGGACGCGTGCGGGGCGCGCGTGGACGGCGAGATCGCGGGCCTGCGCCGGCTGCTGTACTGCGGCGAGTGGATAGGCAGCCATGCGCTGCACATCTACATGCTGCACGCCCCCGACTTCCTCGGGTACCCGGGCATCGTCGAGATGGCGGCCGACCACCGGGAGGTCGTGGAACGCGGCCTTGCCCTGCGCCGCGCCGGGAACGCGATCATGGAACTCCTCGGCGGCCGGGCGATCCATCCGGTGAACGTGCGGGTCGGCGGTTTCTACCGGGCACCGGCAGCGGCCGAGCTGGCGCGGCTGGCGCGGCAACTGCACGGCGCGCTTCCCCTGGCCCTGGAGACGGTCCGGTGGGTGGCAGGGTTCGACTTTCCGGACTTCACCTGCCCCCACGAACTGCTTGCGCTGACCGAGCCCGGCAGGTACCCGATCGAGCGGGGGACGCTGGTCACCAGCGGCGGCCTGGCGTTCCCCGCCGCCGAGTTCGATCAGTACATCACCGAAGAGCAGGTGCCCCACTCGACGGCACTGCACGCCCGGCTCGCCGGAACCGGGCGAGCGGATGACGAACGCTACCTGACCGGGCCGCTGGCCAGGTATTCGCTCAACTCCGGGTCACTGCCGCCGCAGGCCGCCCGGGCCGCGGCCGAGGCAGGGCTCGGGTCCGGCTGCCGTAACCCGTTCCGCAGCATCATCGTGCGCGCCGTCGAGGTCGTCTGCGCCATCGAGGAGGCGCTGCGGCTGATCGAGGAATACCGCCCGCCCGCGGCCCCGTCCGTGGCGGTCACCCCGCGTGAAGGCGCCGGGTATGGGGTGAGCGAGGCCCCCCGCGGCGTCCTGTACCACCGCTACGAGCTTGACGGCGACGGGATCATTCGCAGCGCCCGGATCGTGCCGCCGACCTCGCAGAACCAGCGGGCCATCGAGGACGACCTGCGCCGCTTCGTGCAGGCACGGCTCGATTTCGACGACGCCCGCCTCACCGGCGCCTGCGAGCAGGCCATACGCAACTACGATCCATGCATCTCGTGCTCCACGCACTTTCTTGACCTGCGGATCGACCGCCGGTGACCGAGCGGCCAGCGTCAGGCGGCGGCGCCGTTGTCATCGGCATAGGCAACGAGTTCCGGCGCGACGACGGCGCCGGGCCGGCGGTGCTGGCCAGGCTGCTCGGGCGGGTGCCCGGCGGAATCGAGCTGCTGGTCAGCGACGGCGAGCCGACCCGGCTGATCGAGGCATGGGCCGGGGCGCCGCTTGCCGTGATCGTAGACGCGGTACGGGCCGAGCCCGCTGTTCCCGGGCGCCTGCACCGGCTGGTCCTGCACCGGGCCGGCGTCGCGGAGGTCAGGCCGGTGAGCTCGCACGGGCTCGGGCTCGACAGCGCGATCGGCCTCGCGCAGGCACTGGACCGCATGCCGGGCACGCTGATCGTGCATGCCGTCGAGGCGGCCGACCTGGGCCAGGGCCCCGGCCTGACCCCTGCCGTAGCGGCCGTCATCGGCACGCTGGCCGACGCCGTTCTGCGCGATCTGACCAGCCGGGGCACCCAGCCCGGATAGCCGCGGCCCGAACGTCCCGGCATTTCGGCACATTAGCCCCTGCCCGCACCAGAGGCGAGCTGGTGCAATGAAGGTGAGGCCACCACCGCGTGACCCTTGAGGCCGTCGCGGGCCCGCCGCGCTCATTCCCCGGTCGTGGGCTCGCCCCGCTCATCTGCGGCAGGCGGGCCCTCGGTCGCGGCTTGGGCACGGGCTCTTTCGAAGCCAGGCGCGGCGACGTTGAAGGTGGCGAACACCCGGTGCAGGGCGGCCGTGCCCATGCCCAGCCGCTGCAACTGCGGGATGAGCGCCGCGGTGTTCGGCTCGGCCACCGGACCGAAGCAGCCGTAGCATCCCCGGTTGTAAGCCGGGCAGATGGCGCCGCATCCGGCCTGGGTGACCGGTCCGAGGCAGGGCGTGCCGTGGGCGACCATCACGCAGGCGGTGCCGCGGCGCTTGCATTCCTCGCACACGCTGTGCCCGGGAATCTGCGGCTTGCGGCCCGCCAGCAGGGCGGTGATCAGCTCCAGCAGCTGGCCCTTGTCGATCGGGCAGCCACGCAACTCGAAATCCACCGGGACATGGTCGGCGATGGGTGTCGAGGTAGCCAGCGTCGCCACGTACTCCGGGCGGGCATACACGGCGGCCCGGAACTCCGCGACGTCCGCGAAGTTGCGCAGGGCCTGTATCCCGCCCGAGGTGGCGCACGCGCCGATGGTGATCAGTATCCGGGACTGCGCGCGGACCTGCTGGATCCGCTCCGCGTCCTGTGGCGTGGTCACGGACCCCTCGACCAGCGATACGTCGTAAGGTCCCGGGATGTCCGTGCTGGTCGCCTCGGTGAAATGGGCGATCTCCACCTGCGCGGCGAGAGCGAGCAGCTCGTCCTCACAGTCGAGCAGGGTGAGCTGGCAGCCGTCGCAGGAGGCGAACTTCCAGACCGCGAGCTTCGGGCGCGGCGCCTGATCAGTCATCACAACTCCCTCACCGCAAGCAGCGGCGCGGCCGCCGGGTAGCTGACCACCGGGCCGTCCCGGCACAGCAACAGCGGGCCGAGCTGACAATGCCCGCACTCGGCCACCCCGCACCGCATGTTCCGTTCCAGCGAGACGCGCACCCGTGCGGCCGGGACGCCGAGCGCCAGCAGTTCCCGCGCGGTGAGCCGCATCATGATCTCGGGCCCGCAGACCAGGGCCGTGGTGCGGCCGGGATCGACGCTCGCGCGGCGCAGGAGCTGGGTGACGACACCCACGTGCCCGGCCCAGCCGACCGTGGCACGGTCCACGGTGAGCTCGACGTCGGCACCGCGGCGGCGCCACTCCCCCAGGTCGCGGACGAAGATCAGCTCTTCCGGTGACCGGGCGCCGATCAGCACCGCGATGCGCCGGTACCGGTCCCGCTGCCCCAGCGCGGCGAGCAGCGCGCCGCGCAGCGGCGCGAGCCCGATGCCGCCGGCCACGATGAGCAGGTCGCCACCGGCCGCGCTCGCCACGTCCCAGCCGGTGCCGTAGGGCCCCCGGACGCCGATCATCCGTCCGGGCGCGCACGCGCACAGCGCCCGGGTCACCGCGCCCACCGACCGCACCGTCTGCACCAGTGCCTCGCCAGGGCCGGTGCCGCTGATGGAGACCGGGACCTCGCCGATCCCGGGCGCGTAAAGCATGGTGAACTGTCCGGGCTGATGGGGCGCGATAGGCCGGTCCACCGGCCGCAGGTCCAGGGTGACCGTGTCACGCGTTTCCGCCAGGCGGCCCATGACCTGGTAGCGCGCGGGAAGCACCGGAGCGGCCGGTGCTGTCACGGCTGCTCCTGGCCGGTGCCGGACGCGCCGTACAGATCCAGCATCCGCACGCGCGTGGCGTACAGCCGCGACGACGCGGCGGACATGACCCGCCGCAGCAGCGCGTAGCCGAGACCGGGATCTTCCTCGCAGGCCGCCCGCACTGCGATGGCGTTCAGCTCAAGGGTCACGGTGTCCTGCACGGCCGTCGCGCCGAACCGCCACTCATACGGCGGGACCAGCCAGGACAGGCCGACGAGATCACCCGGGCCCAGTGTCTCGATGATGAGCCCGGTGCGGCCGGGTGAATGCAGATCAAGGGCGACATGGCCGCTTTGCAGCAGCCAGAACCGCTGCGCCAGGCCGCCTTCCTCGAAGAGCCGGTGCCCGGCCCGCAACGGGGCCACCCAGCAAGCCCGGGCGAGGGTGGCGAGGTGGCGGTCTGTCATGCCGCGAAGGAAGGCATGCTCGCCCAGTTCCGCCGGTGTCACGCCGCTCATGGGGCACCGTCCTCGGCAGCGGCATCCGGCGCTTCCGCCCGCAGCGCGGCGACCTCCTCGGTGATGTCGATGCCCACCGGGCACCACACGATGCACCGGCCGCACCCGACGCAGCCGGAGCTGCCGAACTGGTCGTGCCAGGTGCCCAGCTTGTGGGTGAGCCACTGCCGGTACCGGCTGCTGGCGGAGGCCCGGACCGGGCCGCCGTGGATATAAGAGAAGTCCAGGTCGAAGCAGGAGGCCCAGTGCTGCCATCGCTCCGCATGGTCGCCGCTGAGGTCGGAGATGTCCTCCGCGGCGGTACAGAAGCACGTGGGGCAGGCGAGCGTGCAGTTGCCACAGCTCAGGCACCTGGATGCGACGTCCTCCCAGCGTGCGGCGTCGTGGCTACTCGCCATCAGCTCCCGCAGGCCGGCCTCGGGCATGGACCGGCCCATCTGCTGCGCCGCCCCGGCGACAGCGGCCCGGGCGCGCTCGACGGCGCCGTCGCTGGCTGGCACGAGTGGCACGCCGGCCAGCACCGCGGCACCGGCCGGGGTGCCGATGTCCACGAGGAACGAGTGCCGCTCGCCGTTGACCAGCTCGGTCAGCGCCAGGTCGTACCCGGGGCCCGCGGCTGGCCCGGTGCCCATGGACGTGCAGAAGCAGGTCTCCCCCGGCTCGGTGCAGTTCACCGCCACGATGAGCACCTCCTCCCGTCGCGAGGCGTACCGCGAGTTGCCATGCCCGCTGCCGAGCACCTGGTCCTGGATCTGGATGGCCCTCAGGTCGCACGGCCGGACCCCGAAGAACGCCAGCCGGGGCGGTGCCTCCTCGTCCGCGCTGAACTCGAGTACGCCGTCGGCCAGGCTGGCTGACCAAAGCTTCTCCCGCGGCGGATGGAGGAACTGCTTCCACGAGCCAGGCCCGGCCGAGTGAGCGAACGCGGCGCCGTCGGCGCGGCGCCGCAGCCGGTAGCCGCCGGGTGCCAGCTCGACGCCCCAGCCGAAGGGCAGGTCGGCCGCGGAGCCGAGTTCGGCGAGGACGATCGCACCGTCCCGCACCGTGGGCCCGGTAACGGAAAACCCCGCGTCGCGCAGTGATGCGAACAATGGCTCGAGCGCTGCGGCATCCATCAACCGCACACTGCCGGACTGGATTGTCTCATCCACGGCTTCTCCTCCGCTGTGCACCCCGTGGGATCCGGCAGGCGGGCCGTTCTTGCTGCTGTTCCGCCACGCCGATGGTCGTCGCCTTCATCCCCGCCTCACCCGGGCGCTCACACCGGACCGACCTGCTGCTGTGCGGGCATCACTACCGGTCATCGCGGCAGGCTCTGGCCGCGACGGCATGCCGGTCGCCGGCAGCCATTGGTCGCCGGCCCGCGCCTGACGTTGCCGGTCCTCCCCGCGGGCCGGATGGTCCCGGTCAGGTGAAGATGATCTGGCCGCCGGCGGCGAGATCGTAGAACTCGCCGACGGTGATGATGTCCTTGACCTGGCCGATGAAGTCGTCCTTGGTGAGCCCGAACAGGTCCACAGAGGCCTTGCAGGCGTACAGGCCAGCGCCGGTATCAGCGATCATCTCGATGAACTCGGGGACCGGGGGGATGTCGAGCTGGCCCATCTTGTGGGCCATGTAGTGGGTCATCACCGACGACATGCCGGGCAGGCCCCCGGCCCAGGTGGCCAGGTGCAGGCCGGGATTGCCGACGGTGGCCAGCTTGATGTGCTCGTGCCGGGCCTTATGGATGGCATCCAGGCCGAAGAAGGTGAAGAAGAGGTTCGCTTCGATGCCCTCGGCGCGGGCACCGTTGGCCATGATCAGCGCTGGATAGACACCCTCCAGCGAGCCCTTGGACACGATGATGGAGACCTTCTCGATACTGCCGTTCGCCGCCGTGGCGTCGCTGCTCATGACACACCGTCCTTCTGGTTGAATACGGCCGCGGGCATCCAGGTCTCAGATGCAGCCGCGGGGCTTGGGAATGCCGGCGATCTTCGCGGCGACCTTGGCCGGTCCCTTCGGGAAGAGCTGGTAGAGCTCCTTGATGCTCACCCCGGAGGTCTTGCTCAGCGCGCGCACGCTCGGGCCGGTGCCTTTCTCCGCGTACTCGTGCCGCATGAACTTGACGACCTGCCAGTGCTGCGGCGTCAGCGAGCCGATGCCGCTCTCCTGGGCGATCTGCGGTGCCATTTCTTCGCGCCACTGCTGCGGGTCGGCGAAAAAGCCCTCGTCACTGACGGTGACTTCGGTGCCCGCGTAGACCTTGGTGGGCATGTCAACCTCCGGCTACTCGTCGTTTCTTGATCCGGCCAGCGGCGCCGTGGCATCCGCAGCCGCGGGAAGGCGCTTGCCCGCGCGCGGCATGGTGGCGGCCAGGCCGGGAACGTCACGGCCCGGCAGCAGCATGTGCCAGTAGAACTGCTGGAACCCGAGCTTGCCGAGATGATTGAGGCGGGACTCCTTCAGCAGTGGCAGGCCCACGGCCCCGGGGAACCGCCCGGTCACCGGCTCGGTCTCGTAGTTGTAGTCAATGAGGAGCGCCTTGCCGAACCCGCTTTCGATGAAGCAGTTCGTGTGGCCGTCGAAACCCGCGCTCAGCGGCTGCCCGTCAAGGAAGCTGCGCACGTTGCGGACCAGTACCTCGCCCTCGAAGTGGGCGACCGAGCCAGCCTTGGACGCCCGGATGTCGGCGGCGTCGCCGATGACGAAGATGCCCGGACTGGCCTTGGACTGGAGCGTCCGCTCATCGCAGGGCACAAAGCCCAGCGCGTCCCCCAGCCCGGGCGACCTGCCGACGTAGGCCTGCCCGCCGTGCACGGGTATCACCACCGCCAGGTCGAAGCCGACCTCTCGGCCGTCGAATGAGATAAGCCGCCCGCCGGGCGCGTCCACCTCCCCGGTGTTGAACTCGGTGACAAGCCGCACGCCCTTGCGGTCGAGCAGGCCAGACAGCTCGCGGTTGCAGATGGCCTTGGTGAAGGCCCCGTCCAGGGGGGTGACGAAGGTCAGTTCGACCCGGTCACGGATGCCGCGCCGGTGGAAGTACCAGTCGGCGAGGAAAGTGAACTCCAGCGGGGCGACCGGGCACTTGATCGGCATGTCCACCACGTTCACGACGATCCGGCCGCCTTCGAACCGCGCGAGCCGATCACTCAGCGCGGCAGCTCCGGCCGGCTCGTAGAAGGTGAACGCCCTGGCCTGCGCGATGGCCTCGGTCAGGCCCTCGGTCTCACCGGGCAGCAGCGCCGCGCCGGTGGCGACGATCAACACGTCGTACGGCAGGACGGTGCCGGTCTCCAGGTGGACCTCCCGCCGCTCGATGTCCACGTGTTCGACCGCGCTCTGCTGGTAACCGATCCCCTGGCACAGCTGCCGTGCCCGGGGACGCACGATCTTGTCGGGGCGGGTCAGGCCGAAGGGAACGAACAGCAGGCCGGGCTGGTAGATGTGGTTGTTGTCGCGATCGACGACGGTGATCGCGGCCGTGTCGCCGAGTTCGTGCCGCAGCCTGTTCGCGGCCAGCGTCCCACCGGTCCCGCCACCCGCGGTTAGAGCTGTGCGCCGACGATTGCGGCGAGGTCGGCCAGCCGGCAGCTGTAGCCCCACTCGTTGTCGTACCAGCCGAACACCTTGACCAGGCTGCCCGCGGCCTGCGTCAGGCCCGAGTCGAACACGCAGGAGGCGGGGTCACCGATGATGTCCCTGGACACCAGGGGGTCGGTGCTGTAGCGCAGCACCCCGGCCAGGCCGCTCCCGGCCGCGGCCGCGAACGCGCCGTTGACCTCGTCGGCGGTCACGTCACGGCCGAGCACGGCGGCCAGGTCGGTCAGCGAGCCGTCCTCCACCGGCACCCGGACGGCGACGCCGTCGAGCCGGCCGGCCAGCTCGGGGATGACCAGCCCGGCGGTGCGCGCCGCACCGGTGCTGGTGGGCACGATGCTGAGCGCGGCGCTGCGGGCCCGCCGCAGGTCCTTGTGCGGGCCGTCGAGCAGCATCTGGTCGCCGGTGTACGCGTGGATCGTCGTCATGAAGCCCTTGACCAGGCCGAACGATTCGTGCAGCACCTTGGCCATCGGCACCACGCAGTTCGTGGTGCACGACGCGGCGGAGACGACGTCATGCCGCTGCGGGTCGTACTCGGCGTCGTTGACCCCGACCACCACGGTGAGGTCGGCTCCCTTGCCCGGTGCCGAGATCAGCACCTTGCGGGCCCCGCCCTTGAGATGCAGCGCGGCGTCCTCGCGGGCACTGAACTTCCCGGTGGACTCGACGACGACGCCGGCGCCCAGCTCACCCCAGTCGATGGCGGCGGGGTCACGCTGGGCCAGGACCGTGACCGGCTTGCCGTCCACGATCAGCGCGCCCGGCTCGTATCCGACGGCCAGGCCAAGCCGGCCATAGGTGGAGTCGAACTCGAGCAGGTGCGCCAGGGTCCGGGCGTCGGCCACGTCGTTGATGGCCACGACGTCGAGGTCCCCGCGTTCCAGGGCACGCCGCAGGAAGGCGCGGCCAACCCGCCCGAAGCCGTTGATTCCTACCTTTGTGGCCATCGCAGTCTCCTCTTGAGGGGAACTCCGGGGCCCGCCTGCGCAGGCCACCGTCATCTGGCATTTCATCCAGCATCAGAACCGCGCCAGGCCGGGGGCCAACGGCCTTGGGCCTTTTCTGGCGGGCCTTTGGTCCCTGGTGACCCATGGGCGAGCCGGCGGATAGTGGCAGACGGCAACGCACGATGCGGAGGTACGGTGAATCCCTCGGATATGACGGCACTACCGGACCTGCTGCATGGTCGCGGGCGGTCCGGGCCGGTGCGCCAGCGGCGCCCCGTCTACCTTGACCTGCTGCCCCCGTGCAACGCCGGCTGTCCGGCCGGGGAGAATATCCAGGCGTGGCTGGCGCATGCCGAGGCCGGCCGGTACGAGCAGGCCTGGCGGCAGCTCGTCACCGACAACCCGCTGCCCGCGCTCTGCGGGCGGGTCTGCTATCACCCCTGCGAGACCGTCTGCAACCGGGCCAGCCTGGACAGCGCCGTCTCGATCCACGCGGTGGAGCGGTTCCTCGGTGATCTCGCCGCCGAGCGTGGCTGGGCGTACGACCGCCCGGCGTCCGGCACCGGACGGCGGGTGCTGGTCATCGGCTCGGGCCCGAGCGGCCTGTCGGCCGCCTACCATCTCGCCCGGCTCGGGCACGAGGTCGAGGTCAGGGACTCCGGCGAGCGGCCAGGTGGAATGATGCGCTACGGCATCCCGGCCTACCGGCTGCCCCGCGATGTGCTGGACGCGGAGCTGGACAAGATCGCCGCGCTCGGGGTGCGGTTCACCCAGGGGCACCGGGTGACCGACCTGGCCGCCGAGCGGGCCGAGGGCGACTTCGATGCGGTGTTCGTGGCGGTCGGAGCGCATTTGTCCAAGCGTGTGCACATCCCGGTCGGCGATGCCGCCCGGATCCTTGACGCCCTGTCGTTCCTGCACAGCGCCGCCGAGGGTGAGCGGCCGGTGATCGGCCGCCGCGTGGCCGTATACGGCGGCGGCAACACCGCGATGGACGCGGCCCGGGTGGCCCGGCGGCTCGGCGCCGACGACACGCTGATCGTCTACCGGCGCACCCGGGCCCAGATGCCCGCCCATGAGCAGGAGGCGGAGGACGCCGAGCAGGAGGGCATCCGGATCCACTGGCTGCGCACGATCACCGACTTCGAGGGGCCCGAACTGACGGTCGAGGCGATGGAACTGGATCCCGCCGGGTACCCGCAGCCGACCGGGCAGTACGAGACGCTCGCCGCGGACACCGTGATCCTGGCGCTTGGCCAGGAGACCGAGACCGAGTTCCTGCGCCAGGTCCCGGGGGTGGAGTTCGCCAGGGACGGCACGGTGCAGGTGTCGGCCGGCATGATGACCGGGTGCCCGGGCGTGTTCGCCGGTGGCGACATGGTGCCGGCCGAGCGCACGGTGACCGTCGGCATCGGGCACGGCAAGAAGGCCGCCCGGCACATCGACGCCTGGCTGCGCGGCGACGCCACGGGAGCCGCCCCGGCGGTCAAGCACCCGGTGGCCGAGTTCGGCCTGCTGAACCCGTGGTACTTCGGCGACTTCGCGCAGCGCCAGCAGCCGCAGTCGCCGCCAGACCAGCGCGTTGCCGGCTTCGGCGAGGTGCTCGGCGGCCTGTCCGAGGGCGAGGCCCGCTACGAGGCGGGCCGCTGCCTGTCCTGCGGCAACTGCTTCGAGTGTGACGGATGCCTGGGCGCATGCCCGGAGGATGCGGTGATCAAGCTCGGGCCCGGCCACCGTTACCGGTTCGACTACGACCGGTGCACCGGCTGCGGCACCTGCTACGAGCAGTGCCCGGTGCACGCGATCGAGATGATCCCGGAGGAAGGCTGACATGCACCTGCCCGCACCGCTGTTTTGCGCGCCTCCGGCACGACAATGCGCAGCGCCCACGAGGGAGGCCGGGAGATGAGGAGCACGATCGACGGCAACGAGGCGGCGGCTTCCGTTGCCTACCGGCTCAACGAGGTGTGCTGCATCTACCCGATCACGCCGTCCTCGCCGATGGCCGAACTCGCGGACGAGTGGTCCAGCCAGCACCGGCCCAACATCTGGGGCAGCGTGCCGTCCGTGATGGAGATGCAGAGCGAGGGCGGCGCGGCGGGCGCGCTGCACGGGGCCCTCCAGGGCGGGGCGCTGGCCACGACGTTCACCGCGTCGCAGGGCCTGCTGCTGATGATCCCGAACATGTACAAGATCGCCGGGGAACTGACCCCGGCCGTGATGCACGTCGCCGCCCGGTCGCTGGCCGCGCAGGGGCTGTCCATCTTCGGCGACCACTCCGACGTCATGGCGGTGCGGCAGACGGGATTCGCGCTGCTGGCGTCCGCCTCGGTACAGGAGGCACACGACCTGGCCCTGGTGGCCCAGGCGGTCACCCTGGCCACCCGGGTGCCGTTCGTGCACTTCTTCGACGGGTTCCGAACCTCCCACGAGCTGAACACCATCGAACTTCTCGACGACGACGACCTGCATGCCCTGGTCCCCGCCGAACTGGTCCGCGCGCACCGGGACCGGGCACTGTCCCCGGAGCACCCGTTCATCCGCGGCACCGCGCAGAACCCCGACGTGTACTTCCAGGCCAGGGAAACCGTGAACCCGTTCTACGCCGCGGTGCCCGGCGCGGTGGCCGACGCGATGGACGCTCTGGCCGCACGGACCGGCCGCCGCTACCACCCGGTCGAATACTCAGGTCACCCCGAGGCCGACCGGGTCATCGTGGTGATGGGCTCGGCAGCGGAGACCGTAAAACACACCGTGGCCCACCTGTGCGCCCAGGGCGAGCGGGCCGGGGTGGTGCAGCTGCGGCTGTACCGGCCGTTCCCGGACCGGGCGCTGCTCGAAGCGCTGCCCGCCAGCGCCCGCCGGATCGCGGTGCTCGACCGGACCAAGGAACCCGGCTCGCCCGGCGAGCCGCTGTTCCTCGACGTGTCGGCGGCCCTTGCCGAGGCGTGCGCCACCGGCGAGCGGGCGGTACTGCCCGTGGTGACCGGCGGCCGGTACGGCCTGTCGTCCAAGGAGTTCACCCCGGGCATGGCCGCGGGCGTGTTCGCCGAGCTTGGCCGCCAGCGGCCGCGGCGCCGGTTCACCGTCGGGATTCACGACGACGTGTCCGGGCTGAGCCTGCCCTACGACCCAGGCCTGGACATCGAGCCGCCGGGCACGGTCCGCGCCGTCTTCTACGGCCTCGGCTCCGACGGCACGGTCGGCGCGAACAAGAACACGATCAAGATCCTCGGCGCCGAGGAAGACATGTACGCGCAGGGTTACTTCGTCTACGACTCGAAGAAGTCCGGCTCGCAGACCGTGTCCCACCTCCGCTTCGGGCCGGAGCCGATCCGCGCGCCCTATCTGGTCGCCCAGGCCGGCTTCGTCGGCTGCCACCAGTTCGGGCTGCTGGACCGGGCCGACGTGCTCGGCCGTGCGGCACCAGGCGCGACGCTGCTGCTCAACTGCCCGCGCCCGCCTGGCGAGGTCTGGGACGCACTGTCCCGGCCGGTCCAGGAGAAGATCCTGGCCAAGCAGATCGAGGTTTATGCGATCGACGCCGCCCGGATCGCCCGCGAGGCCGGGCTGGCCGGGCGGACCAACACCGTGCTGCAAACCTGCTTCTTCGCCATCTCCGGCGTGCTCCCCAGGGACGAGGCGATCGAGAAGATCAAGTCGGCCATCGCCAAGACCTACGGGCGCCGCGGGGCCGAGGTCGTCCAGCGCAACCATGCGGCGGTGGACCGGGCGCTGGCCGGCCTGCACCGGATCGAAGTCCCGGGCCGGGCAACGTCGGCCAGGGAACTGCCACCGACCGTGCCTGCCGGTGCGCCGGAGTTCGTCCGCACGGTCACCGCGGCGATGATGGCGGGCCGGGGCGATGACCTGCCGGTCAGCGCGCTGCCGGTGGACGGCACCTACCCGAGCGGCACCACGGCCTACGAGAAGCGCAACATCTCCGACCTGGTCGCGCAGTGGGACCCGGATCTGTGCATCCAGTGCGGCAACTGCAGCTTCGTGTGCCCGCACAGCGTGATCAGGTCCACCTACTACGACAGCTCGCTGCGCGAAGGGGCACCACCGGAGTTCCGCTCCGCCCCGCTGGAGGCCGTCGGGCTGCCCGGGACACTCTTCACGCTCCAGGTGTACGCGGAGGACTGCACCGGGTGCGCGCTGTGCGTGGAGGCCTGCCCGATCTCGGCGCCGGGGGACGGTGACCATAAGGCGATCAACCTGACCGAGCGGGAGCCGGTCGTGGCCGCCGAGCGGCACAACGTCGCGTTCTTCGAGACCCTCCCGGTGGCGGACCGGTCCCGGGTGGACTTCGGCACGGTACGCGGCACTCAGTTCCTGCAGCCGCTATTCGAGTTCTCCGGCGCCTGTGCGGGCTGCGGCGAGACGCCCTACCTCAAGCTGCTGTCGCAGCTTTTCGGTGACCGGCTGATGATCGCCAACGCGACCGGCTGCTCGTCCATCTACGGCGGGAACCTGCCGACCACCCCGTGGACGGCCGGCCCGGACGGCCGGGGTCCCGCCTGGTCGAACTCGCTGTTCGAAGACAACGCGGAGTTCGGTCTTGGCATGCGGCTGGCCGCCGACCGGCACGCCGACCTGGCCCGGCGCCGGCTCACCGAGCTGAGCGAGCAGGTTGGTGCCGGGTTCGCCGGGGAGATCCTCGGCGCGCCGCAGCTGCGCGAGTCCGAGCTGGCGGCGCAGCGCGACCGCCTCGCCGAGCTGAAACGCCGGCTCGCGGAGCTGGACGGCCCCGCGGCCGCCGACCTGCGCAGCGTCGCGGACCACCTGCTGCGGCGCAGCGTGTGGATCGTCGGCGGGGACGGCTGGGCCTACGACATCGGCTCCGGCGGCCTGGACCATGTGCTGGCCAGCGGGCGCAACGTGAACGTACTGGTGCTCGACACCGAGGTGTACTCCAACACCGGCGGGCAGGCGTCCAAGGCCACTCCGCTGGGTGCGGTCGCCAAGTTCGCCGCGGCGGGCAAGACCGCGCCGAAGAAGGACCTGGCCCTCCAGGCGATCGCCTACGGCAGCGTGTACGTGGCCCGGGTGGCGATGGGCGCCGACCCGCAGCAGACGCTCAAGGCGTTCCGCGAGGCCGAAGCCTACGACGGGCCGTCGCTGATCATCGCCTACAGCCACTGCATCGCGCACGGTATCGAGATGCGCGACGGGCTCGGCCAGCAGTACCGGGCGGTGGCCAGCGGGCACTGGCCGCTGATCCGCTACGACCCGGTGGCGCGCACCGACGGCGGCAACCCGTTCCTGCTCGACTCGCCGCGCCCCCGGATACCGCTGGCCGACTACACCGGCCGTGAGCTGCGCTACCGGGCTCTCGGCAACACCGATCCGGCCGAGGCCGAGCGGCTCGCCGCACTGGCTCAGCAGGCCGTCGACCGGCAGTGGAACACCTACGAGGAGATGGCGACCCACGGCCCGGCGCGGTTCACCCCGGACGCACGCCATGACGGAGCCCCGCGCAAGGCACCGGAGGTGTCCCCATGACGGACCTGGAAACGCGCTACCTCGGCCTGGAGCTGCGCAGCCCGCTGGTCGCGTCGGCATCTCCGCTATCCGGCACCGCCGACGGCGTCCGGCGGCTGGCCGACGGCGGGGCCGCCGCCGTGGTCCTCCCCTCCCTGTTCGAGGAGCAGTTGCGCCAGCAGGCCGCGCACGACGCGGCGGTGGCCGGCGCGGGCGCCGACAGTTTCGCGGAGTCTCTGTCCTACTTCCCCGCGGCCGCCAGCGCCGACGGCGGCCCGGACCGCTACCTGAGCCTGCTGAAACGCGCGGCCGCCGCCGTGGAGATCCCGGTGATCGCCAGCCTCAACGGTGCCAGTACCGGAGGGTGGACCGATTATGCCAGCGCGCTGCAGGACGCGGGGGCTGCCGCGATCGAGCTGAACATCTACTACCTCCCGGGCGACCCGTTCTTCACCGGCAGCGACGTGGAGCAGCGCCATATCGAGATCCTGACCACCGTCAAGGCGGTGGTCAGCGTGCCGGTGGCGGTGAAGCTCAGCCCGTATTTCAGCTCGACCGGTGAGATGGCCCGCCGGCTCGACCGGGCCGGGGCGGACGGCCTCGTGCTGTTCAACCGGTTCCTTCAGCCTGACATCGACCCCGAGACGCTGGCCGTGACCGCCCGGCCCGGGCTGTCCACCCCAGCGGAGGGGCGCCTTCCCCGGGCCTGGATCGCGCTGCTCGCCGGGCGGGTACGCGCCTCCCTCGCCGCGACCACCGGCGTAGAGACCGCGGCCGACGTCGCCAAATACCTGCTCGCCGGCGCGGACGTGGTGATGACCGCGTCGGCGCTGCTCCGCCACGGACCCGGGTACGCGGGCGTACTGCTTAACGAACTGTCGGCCTGGATGACGCGCAAGGGGTTCCGGTCGGTCGCCGAGGTGCGCGGCCTGCTCGCCGTTCCGGACGGCACCGACCAGGCGGCCTACGAACGCGCAGGATACGTGACCGCCCTGGCGGCGGCGAACAAGGGCTTTGGCCCCGGGTGACCGCGAGCACATGAGAAGGCCGGCGGGGAGGCATCAGAGCCGCCGGCCTTCTCGGGCGGACACGCTAGTCGCGCGCCGCCTGTCCGGAATCAATCACTTCGTGATCAATCACTTCGTGGGTGTCTGGACCGCGCACCGGGCCGTGGGGTGCCATCAGCGCGTGCCGGGCCGTGGCGATGAGCCACAATGCGCCCGTCGTGGCCACCAGCAGCGCCAGCGCGACCGTGCTGCCGCTGGCCAGCCCCGCCACCGCGGCGGCCAAGACAACCACGCCGAGCACCGAGGCGATCACCCGCCAGGCCCGCACCGCCCGCGACTGCGGCCCCTTGTAGAGGTCACCGGCCGCGCTGAGCATGCACCCGCCGACCATGCCGAGGACGAGCACCGCGAGAGTCGTGCCCCGCGCGCTGGAAATCAGCCAGGCGCTGGTGCCTCCCAGGAACGCCGCGTACACGGCGGCGATGACGCCCATGAATACAGTGGTGACAACGTCCTTCCAGGTCAGTCCCATCGCTGCACCTCCTTTGCCAAGGTGTCACCCTCAGCATCCAGGCACGCTGGCCAGGAAGGCAGGGACGGAAGTCCCCACTGAGGTCCCCGCTGCCGACGCTTCCCAGACTCGCCGCAGGGGATGGAACGACTGTGCGGACGATGTGAACCACTCAGGATCGGTTAAGCCCTCCTGAAGAGGCTTTCAACAAGCTTTGCCAGCGCCGGTCGTTGCGGTGAGCTGAGCCGGTGGTTGCCCATCGGCACTCGGGGTATCGCCGAGGTCGAGGTAACTCTCGTCCTCCTGGGCGGTGTGCAGGCTGAGGATCGCGTGCAGTCCGTAGAGCAAGGCACGGAGATCAGCGATGTCGGCCGCGTCGGGCTGTGCGGCGCCGATGTCGTCCAGGAGCACCCCGAGCCGCCTGGTCTGATGGGCGATCTCGGCATGCGTCCTGCTCATGGCGGCGGTGGCGTGACCGCTGCCCAGCAGCCGGTTCATCACCGGGTAGAGCTGCTCCTGCTCCGCCCTCTCGTGTGGCCCGATCTCGGTCACCAGGACCTGGTGCGCCCGGCTGACCCCGGCCATCGCCTCCCGCGGCGCCGCGACTCCGAGCGCGTCCGCAGCCGTGCGCAGCCGCTCGATGTCCGCCCAGATGGCCTGGTGCTCGCGGGAGAACCGGCTGTTCAGTGCGGCGTCGGCCGCGGTCAGGCGCACGTGCGGCGTTGCCGGGATCAGCACCCGCAGCGCGTTGAGGATGACCGCGACGTCGATCGCTTCCTGCAGCAGGGCGCCCCATACGGCCGGCAGCAGGCCGGCCGCCGCGACTGCCATCGCGGCCACCGACATTCCCATCCCGGCCAGCACGCTCTGCATGGCGATCCGGCGGGTGCGGCGCGCCAGCGCGCGGACCTCACCGAGCCGGTCAAGGCGGTCCACGGTGAGCACCGCGTCGGCAGCCTCGGAGGACGCGGTCGCCCCGCGGGCGCCCATGGCGACGCCGACGTCGGCCAGGGCCAGCGCCGGGGCATCGTTGATCCCGTCGCCGACCATGATGACCGGCGCCCGGTCGCGTTCCGCCCGGACCGCATCCAGCTTGTCCGCGGGAGTGCGCTCGGCCAGCACCTCGTCCACCCCGATCACAGCGCCGATGGCGTGCGCCACTTCGGCCCGGTCCCCGGTGACCATGACAATCCGGCTGATGCCGCCGTCCCGCAGCGCGCGGATCGTCCGGGCGGCATCGGGCCGGAGCGGATCGTTCAGGACCAGGACCCCGGCCGGCTCCCCGTCGATGGCGACGAAGACGGTGAGTGCGCCGTCGAGCCGCGCCCGGCGGCGGGCGGTCTTCACCCATCCGGGCGTGCCGGTCACCCCGGCCCAGCCCGCCCGGCCAACGGCGACCCGGTGCGTGCCAACGGTCCCCCTGATGCCCTGCCCGGGCACCTCCTCCACATGATGCGGCAACACCAGCCGGCCGCCGCGCGCGGCGGCCGCCTCGACCACGGCGCCGGCCAGGACGTGTACGGACACCTGGTCCAGCGAGGCTGCCAGCCGCAGTATCTCGGCCGGCTCGTGACCGCCGGCCGGCACGATCGCAGCTACCTGGGGGCGCCCGCTGGTCAGGGTTCCGGTCTTGTCCAGCAGCAGCGTCGTGCACCGGGCCAGCCGCTCGAGCACTCCCCCGCCCTTGACCACGACGCCGCGCCGCGCCGCCACCGACAGGCCCGAGACCAGGGCGACCGGGGCGGCCAGGATCAGCGGGCACGGGGTGGCGACGACCAGCACCGCCACCGCCCTCGCCGCTCCCCCCACCACCCACGCGGCTCCCGCCCAGGCCAGGCTCACCAGCAAGAACCACACCGCATAGCGGTCGGCGAGGCGGACAAAAGGCGCCTGTGACGCCTCGGCCTCCGACACCAGGCGCACGATCCCGGCATAGGTGCTGTCGGCGGCGGTAGCCGTGACGCGCAGGTCGAACGGGCCGCCGGCATTCACCACCCCGCTGCGCACCGGTTCCCTGGGGGCCCGTTCGACCGGGCGTGCCTCGCCCGTCAGTGCCGACTCATCCAGCACCGCCGCAGTGCCCGCGAGGGTGCCATCGACCGGCACCAGCTCGCCGGGTGCCACCAGGAGCAGGTCACCGGGCATGACCGCATCCAGCGGCACCGTCTCCAGGGCCCGGCCACGGTACTGGCGGGCGGTTCGCGGCGCCCGCTCGAGGAGCGCATGCAGGTCGCGGCGGGCCCGCCCGGCTGCCCACGCCTCCAGCGCCCGCCCGCTGGCCAGCATGACCGCGATCACCGCGGCTGCCAGCAGTTCGCCCACCGCCAGCGCGCCGCCGACTGCGAGCAGGGCGATGACATCCACGCCGACCCGGCCATGGCGCAGCGCATCGGCCATGGCCCACAGGGCGTAGGCGGCCCCGCACCCGCCGACCGCGGCCCATACGGCATTCCCGGCAACGCCTGCCCCGGCCACGTGCAGGAACAGGCCCAAGCCCAGGCCGGATGCCGTCAGCACCAGCAACACCGCGGCGGAATGCCGCAACAGCCACTTCCGGCCGCGACGGGCGGCGCCGGCGTTCATACGTAGCGCAGCCACCCGGATCGCCTCCTCCGCGGTCCCCTTCGCCTCCTCCGCGGTCCCATTGGCCACGTTCGGCGTTACCCGCCGAAAGCGCCGCGGGCGAACGTCCCCCGTCCAGGGACACAGGTCCCGCAAAGCCTGCGGGGGTGCCCCGGGCCGCTCCCCGGTGCCACGGCACCGTACCCGGAACGTGCACGTGACGTTTGGTCCTGCCGCCTGGTCACCGAATGAGGCAGGCTGGCATCTTGGTGCCAAAGCGAGTGCTGGAGTGATCGCGCATGGCTGATGCGGCCGCCGCCGCTACCGCGCCGCCGCACGCCAGTGTTCACCCGACACCGCCTGCCGGGCTGAGCAGCGCAGAGGTTGCCGAGCGACGTTCGCGCGGGCTGGCGAACGGGAGTACGGAGCGCACCAGCCGCTCGGTTGCCGAGATCCTCCGGGCGAACATCCTGACCCGGTTCAACTTCATCCTCGGGGCGCTGCTGGCGGTGATCTACGTCACCTGGGTGATCGTGCCGCTGGCGGTGCTGTTGCTGGCCAGCCAGCTGCATGCCAGGGACACGGTCAAGGAGGCGCTGACCGGGACGGTCGCGGCACTGGTGGGCGTGGTCCCGCAGGGGCTGGTGCTGCTGACCAGCGTCGCCTTCGGCGTGGCCGCGGTCACCCTGGCCCGGCGCCACGTCCTGGTGCAGCAACTGCCCGCTGTCGAGGGCCTGGCCCGGGTGGACGTGCTGTGCATCGACAAGACCGGCACCCTGACCGACGGGTCCATCGCATTCGACAGCCTGATCCCGCTCGGCGGGCAGGCACCGGTGGCGGAGGCTCTCGGGGCGCTCGGCGCCGATGAGGCCAGCAATGCGACGCTGCGCGCGATCGGGCAGGCCTTCCCGCAGCCGGATGGATGGGAGCGCACGGCGTCCGTGCCCTTCTCGTCGGCGCGCAAGTGGAGCGCGGCCAGCTTCGCCGCTCACGGCACCTGGGTATTGGGCGCGCCGGAAATGGTGCTGCCCAGCGGGCAGCACGCGGAGCTGTCGCGCGCGGCCGAACTGGCCGCGGGCGGCCACCGCGTCCTGGCGCTGGCGCATGCGGAAGGCCCGCTGCTGGGTGAATCGCTTCCGCCCAGCCCGCAAGCGGCAGCGCTCATCGTGCTGACCGAGCGGCTCAGGCCCGATGCGGCCGAAACGCTCGGCTACTTCGCGGCTCAGGGGGTGGCGCTGAAGGTGCTCTCCGGTGACAGCCCGCGCACCGTGGCCGCGGTCGCCGCGCGCGCGGGCCTGCCGGGTTCTGGCACGCCGGTCGATGCCCGCGACCTGTCAGAAGACCTGGAGGCGCTCGGCCACACACTGGAGGAGCATGCGGTGTTCGGCAGGGTGACCCCGCACCAGAAGCAGGCAATGGTCAAGGCGCTGCAGGCGCGCGGGCACACCGTGGCGATGACCGGCGACGGGGTCAACGACGTGCTGGCGCTCAAACTCGCCGACCTGGGCATCGCCATGGGATCCGGCGCGGCGGCGACGAGGGCGGTCGCCGAGCTGGTGCTGCTGGACGGCCGCTTCGCCACCCTGCCCGGCGTGGTGGCCGAGGGCAGGCGGGTGACGGCCAACATCGAGCGGGTCGCCAACCTGTTCGTCACCAAGACGGTGTGGGCGGCGCTGCTCGGGATCGCGGTGGGCGTGACGCTGCTGCCCTACCCGTTCCTGCCCCGGCACCTGACGATCATCGACACGCTGACGATCGGCATTCCGTCGTTCTTCCTGGCCCTGGCCCCGAACCAGCGGCGCTACCTGCCCGGGTTCGCCAGCCGGGCTAGCCGGCTTCTGGGCGATCTCCCGCCGGCGTCACCGGCCGCCGCGGCGAGCACCACCACGATGAGCATGTTCAGCACCGGCAGGCTGAATACGGTAACGCCCTGGCCCTTCATGGCCAGCACGAACGCCCAGCCGAAGAACACCCCGCGGCCGGCCGTCACGCAGGCCCAAGGTCCCGCCGTGACGGGCCGCACGCCCCTGCCGGCTATCCCGGGCCCGGCGCAGCCTTGACGGAGCGGTTCTCGCTCACCTGTACGCGCAGGACATGCGGAAGGAGCGAGCAGATGTACGGCGATGGCATAACAGGTCCAGGCGACCTGGGCAGGCGCATCGTGGCCCGTCGGCAGCACCTCGGCTGGAGCCGCGAGCAACTCGCGGTCCGGGCGGGCCTTTCTGTGTCTTACCTGACCTACATCGAGACTCACCCGGCCGTCGTGACGATGGCCTGCCTTGCCGGGCTGGCAGGCGCGCTGGGGATGACGGTAGAGGCACTGCTGGGCGCCGGTGCCACCGGCCAGGACGGGGCAACGGCCACGCCAGCCCTGGCGGACCTATGGATCCCGGACGTGATAACAGGCAGGCATGGTGAGCGGCCCGGGCTGTCCCTGGGCTAGCGCGGCCCGCTGGCGGTCTCACGCCGCCGGGCTGCCCTGGCGGCTGGCGCGATAGTGCCGCAGCAGCAGGCGGCGGATGATCACGCCCTGCCGCCGGGGCCGTGGCCGCCGGTCCATCAGCCCCGGCTCCGCTGGCTCGCGGGACAGCGCGAGCGCGGGCAGGGTGTCGGTGCCCAGGTCGATGGCGAGGATCTGCATGACGGTCAGCGGCAGCGGGATTGCCCCGCCGGCCAGCGCGAAGACCAGGAACGGCAAGACCTCGGGAACGGCGTCGGGTGAATATGTAGCTGATGAACTTGCGGACGTTGTCGTAGACTCGCCGTCCCGCCTCGACGGCGGCCGCGATCGTGGCAAAGTCGTCGTCGGTAAGCACCATGGTGGCGGCCTCCCGCGCCACGTCGGTGCCCGAGCGCCCCATCGCCACCCCGATGTCGGCCCGGCGCAGCGCCGGAGCGTCGTTCACACCGTCACCGGTCATGGCGACGACCTGGCCCAGTGCCCGCAGGGCGTCGGCGATGCGCAGCTTGGCTTCCGGCGAGCTGCGCGCGAAGACCACTTCTTCACCGGAGGCGAGCAGGTCGTCGAGATCGCGCTCGGTCATCTGGTCCAGTTCGGCGCCGTTGACCACCCGCATCCCATCGGCACCGATGCCCACGCGACGGGCGATCGCGGCCGCGGTCAGCCCGTTGTCGCCGGTGACCACGTGGACCCGGATGCCGGCCCGGTGCACCCGCTCGATCGCCGCGGGCACCTCCGGCCGGGGCGGGTCGAGCATCGCCACCAGCCCGGCCAGGCACAGCTCGCACTCGGCGTCCTCGCGCCGGGCGGGAACCGCGGATCCGGCGGGCAGGTCGCGGTGCGCGATCGCCAGTACCCGGAGCCCGCGGCCGGCGTAGTCGCTCATCACATCGGCCACCCTGGCGCGGTCCGCGCCGGTGAGCGGCCGCTCACCGTGACCGGTATGGATCCGGGTGGAGCGCGCGAGCACCTCCTCGGCCGCGCCCTTGGTGTTCACGGCCAGGCCGCCGTCCTGCGCATCCACGGTCGTCATGAGCTTGAGCCGGGGGTCGAAGCGGAACAGCTGCCGGCGGCCGGCCTCCCGCGCGGCCGCGGGCAGGTCCACGCCGTACGACGCCGCCAGTTCGAGCAGCGCGATCTCGGTGGGGTCACCCGCGTCCTTGTGCGCGCCCCGGTCGGAGAGTTCCGCGTTGTTGCACGCCGCGGCGACCCGGGCGACCAGCACCGCACCGTCCGGACCGGCCATGCCCGCACCGGGCTCGCCCGGCGCGGCCATCGCCGGGCCGGCCTCACCCTCCGGGGTCCAGACGGTGGTGACGTGCATCCGGTTCTGGGTGAGGGTGCCGGTCTTGTCGGTGCAGATGACCGAGGTGGACCCGAGCGTCTCCACCGCGGACAGGCGCTTGACGAGGGCGCCACGCTGTGCCATCTCGCGGACTCCGACGGCAAGCGCGAGCGTGATCGTGGGCAGCAGCCCTTCGGGCACGTTGGCGACCAGCAGGCCGATGGCGAAGCTGGCCGCCGCCGCGAGCGTCAGCCCGGCCGCCAGGCCGACCGGCAGGAATGCGATCCCGGCACCAAGGGCTACCAGGGCGATCAGCCACGCCACCCGCTTGACCTGATGCTCCAGCGGGCTCTCATCCCGGCCGACCCGCTGGCTCAGCGCCGCGATCCGGCCCAGCTGCGTGCGCATTCCGGTCGTGGTCACCATGGCCTGGGCCTCGCCGCCGGTGCAAGCGGTGCCGCTGAACACGACATACGGCGCGTCCAGCAGGGTCACCGCTCCGTTGACGGCATCGGCCGACCGGGTCACCGGGACGGACTCACCGGTCAGCGTGGAGGCGTCCACCTCGACCGTGCCGCTGATCAGCCGCGCATCCGCGCAGATGCGTTCTCCCTCCTCGATCAGCAGCACGTCGCCGGGCACCAGCAGCCGCGCCTCGACCTCGAACCGGTCGCCGTCGCGCAGTACCCGGGCGTGCTCGGGAAGGAACGCGGCCAGCGCCTCCACCGCCCGCTCGGCCTGCATCTCCTGGGCGAACGCGAAACCCGCGTTCAGCACGATGACCGCGGCGATCGCGATGCCCAGCGGGGGCGTCCCACTCGCCCACGCCAGTGCCGCCGCCAGCATCAGCAGCAGCGCCAGGGGGTGGGTGAACTGCCTGGCCAGCTCACCCGGCCACCGGCGGCCGCCGCGCCGGACCAGTTCGTTCGGCCCGTACACTTCCAGCCGGCGCGCCGCTTCCCGCGCGGACAGGCCATTGGCCGAACTGCCGAGATCGCGGAACAGGTGCGCCAGGGGCTCCAGCGGATCCGCGGGCGCCCCGGGGCCCGCATCCGGCCGGGTACTCCGGCGGGAGTGCGCCGTGGTGTGAGACAGCATGCCTTCCAGGATCTGGCTGGCCGGCCGCGCTCATCCAGGGACATAAGTCCCGGCGCCGCGGGACGCGAGGCCCGAGAACGGCCGCGTGCCGGAGGCAACCGCCCGCCACGCCGGCGGTGCCGGCGACGTAGCGGGTACGAGAGCCGGGCCGGTTGGCCGCGCTCGCGGCCAAGGGCATTGCCGGATCGGAGTTTGTCATCGCCGGGGTCCGGCGGGAGGATGCCGTGGGCAGATGCCGCAGCGGAGGGGCATCGCACGGGTACGCCGTCACAGGCGGCGGCCCGGCCATGCCCGAACGGAAGGCGGAAGCTGTGAGCCTGGTCAAGATGGTGGAAGTGCCACGGCGGCCCGTCTCGCTGCTGGAGCCTATCCTCGGCGGCGAGCGGTACCTTCGCCTGGTCGAGACCGCGGACCAGGTTCGGCGGCAGCTGGCCGGGCGCACCATTTGGAACATCAACTCGACCGCTACCGGCGGCGGGGTCGCCGAGATGCTCCAGGTGCTGGTCGGGTACGTCAGCGATCTCGGCATCCCGATCGGCTGGCTCGTGGTCACCGGCGACGCCGAGTTTTTCGCGATCACCAAGCGCCTGCACAACCAGATTCACGGTGATCGTGCGGGCGGGCCGCTGAGCGCCGCGGAGGCCCGGCATTACATGCAGATGCTGACCGCGAACGCGGTGGAGTTGCTTGGCCGGGTCCGGCCCGGCGATGTCGCGCTGCTGCATGACCCGCAGACCGCCGGCCTGGCCGGGCCGCTCGCGCGGGCAGGCACCCGGGTGGTGTGGCGCTGCCATATCGGCGTCGGCTGGGAGAACGACGCCACCCGGGCGGGGTGGGACTTCCTGCGGCCGCACCTGGGCCCGGCGGAGCGGTATGTGTTCTCGCGCCGGGAGTACGTGCCATCGTGGCTGCCGGATGACAAGGTCTCGATCATCCCGCCGTCGATCGACCCGTTCTCCCCGAAGAACCAGGACCTTGATGCCGACACCGTGCAGGCCATCCTCGCCAAGCTCGGCGTGCTCGACGGTGCCGCGCCGCAGGTGCCCGCCAGGTTCGTGCGCCGCAACGGCGACATCGACACCGTCACCAAGCGGGCGGTCATCACCGGGGAGGGCCGCCCCGGCCCCGATGATCCTGTGCTGCTCCAGGTCTCCCGCTGGGACCGGCTCAAGGACATGGCGGGGGTCATGCGCGGCTTCGCCGGCCACGTCGTGCCCGGCGGTGACGGGTACCTGATACTGGCCGGCCCGGCGGTCAGCGAGGTGGCCGACGACCCGGAGGGCGCGGCCGTGTACGGGGAATGCCTGCTGCAATGGCACGACCTGCCGCCGGCTGCCCGGGCGCGCATTCTGCTGGTGACGCTGCCGCTTGACGACATCGACGAGAACGCGGCCATGGTCAACGCCCTGCAGCGGCACGCCACCGTCATCGCGCAAAAGAGCCTGGCAGAAGGCTTCGGGCTGACCGTTTCTGAGGGGATGTGGAAGGGCCGGCCCGTGATCGGCTCGGCGGTCGGAGGGATCATCGACCAGATCGCCGACGGCACCGGCATCTTGCTGCCCGATCCCACCGACCTGAAGGCATTCGGGCAGGCCGCCCGCCTCCTCCTCGCCGACCGGGCCAGGGCAGCCCGGCTGGGGCTGGCGGCGCACGCCTACGTCCGCGAGAACTACCTCGGGGATATCCACCTGATGCGCTATGCAAAGCTGCTCGGCACGCTCATCTTCGAAGACTTACTCACCCCGCCCGGCCCTGCCTCTTCCCGGGGGAAGGCCGCCGCCCCGGGACGGGACGGCGGCCCCGGCTGACCGTGCTCAACGGCCCGCGATGATCATCCGAAGGGCATCGGGGGTGACCGCTGGTGCACATGGGACCATGGGCCCTGTACACGGCCCCGGCAGCCGGGTTCGATGGCTGCGGGGATATCCAGGACACAGGGAAGGCGGAGGGCGATGAACGGCGAAGGCGGCGGACAGGAACTCGTGCTGGTCGGCGTCGACGGGTCGGCGGAGTCGGTGGCGGCGCTGCGCTGGGCCGCGCGTTACGCCATGGCCACCGGCGCGCGGGTGCGCGCCCTGCTGGCCTGGCACTACCCGGCCGCGGCCGGCCAGGCCCCGGTGGGGGTCGCACCGGAAGCCGTCCGCGCGCAGACCGAGGCGCAGATGCAGGAGACCCTCGACGAGGCGATCGCCAAGGCCTACGCGGGCCAGGACTCCGCCAGCGCGGAGAAGCACACCGCCTACGGCCACCCCGCGCAGGCCCTGATCGAGGCCTCCAGGGAAGCCGACCTGCTCGTCGTCGGCAGCCAGGGGCACGGGGCGTTCACCGGGATGCTGGTCGGCTCGGTGAGCATCCACTGCGTCACCGGGGCACATTGCCCGGTAGTCGTGGTCCGCAGCGGCGATGGGCGCTGAGCCCGGTCTGCTCACGGACAGCAGCGTCCAGGCCCTCGACGCCTACTGGCGCGCGGCCAACTACCTGTCCGTGGGCCAGATCTACCTGATGGCCAACCCGCTGCTCACCGAGCCGCTGCGCGCCGAGCAGATCAAGCCGCGGCTGCTCGGGCACTGGGGCACCTCCCCCGGCCTGAACTTCGTCTGGGCGCACCTGTCCCGCGCGATCACCGCCCACGGGACGGAGATGATGATCGTCATCGGGCCCGGCCACGGCGGGCCCGCGGCGCTGGCCAACGCCTGGCTGGAGGGCAGCTACTCGGAGGTCTACCCGAGCGTGCCGCGCAACGGCTCGGGCATGGCCACGCTGTTCCGGCAGTTCTCCTTCCCCGGCGGGGTGCCCAGCCACGTCGCGCCGGAGACACCCGGGTCCATCCACGAGGGCGGCGAACTGGGCTACTCGCTGTCGCACGCCTGCGGCGCGGCGTTCGACAACCCGGGCCTGGTGGTCGCGTGCGTGGTCGGCGACGGGGAGGCCGAGACCGGCCCGATGGCCACGAGCTGGCACGGCTGCCGGTTCCTCGACCCGGCCAGGGATGGCGCGGTGCTGCCCATCCTCCACCTCAACGGCTACAAGATCGCCAACCCGGCACTGCTGGCCCGCCTGCCGGAAGACGAACTCGACGCGCTGCTGCGCGGGTACGGCTATCGGCCGAGGCACGTGACCGGCCACGAGCCCTTCGTTATGCATCAGAAAATGGCGGCGGCACTGGAGGAGTCGCTCGCGGAGATCCGCGCCATCCAGGAGCGGGCTCGTGGCGGCGGGGGCGGCGAGCGGGCGCGCTGGCCGCTGATCGTGCTGCGCACCCCGAAGGGGTGGACCGGCCCGGCGCAGGTGGACGGGAAGCCGGTGGAGGGCACCTGGCGGTCGCACCAGGTGCCGCTCGCGGAGGTGCGGACCAACCCGGCGCACCTGCGGCAACTGGAGGAATGGCTGCGCTCCTACCGGCCGGAGGAGCTTTTCGGGCCTGAGGGAGCGCCCCGGGCGGAGCTGCTCGGCCTGGTGCCGGCGGGCCCGCTGCGGCTCGGCGCGTCCCCGCACGCGAACGGCGGCGTGCTGCTGCGCGGCCTGGTGCTGCCGGACTTCCGCGACTACGCGGTGCCGGTCGCCGCGCCGGGGGCCAGGACCTCGGAGCCGACCCGGGTGCTCGGCGGGATGCTGCGCGACGTGATGAAGCTGAACGCCGGGCAGGCGAACTTCCGGGTGTTCGGCCCGGACGAGACCGAGTCGAACCGGCTCGGCGCGCTGCTGGAGGTGACCGGGAAGACCTGGGAGGAGCAGGTCCTGCCGGTCGACGAGCACCTGGCGCCGGACGGCCGGGTGATGGAGATCCTCTCCGAGCACACCTGCCAGGGCTGGCTGGAGGGGTACCTGCTGACCGGCAGGCACGGGCTTTTCTCCTGTTACGAGGCGTTCATCCACATCGTGGACTCGATGTTCAACCAGCACGCCAAGTGGCTGAAGGTCTCCAGGGGCCTGCCCTGGCGGCGCCCTGTCGCGTCGCTGAACTACCTGCTCACCTCGCACGTGTGGCGGCAGGACCACAACGGCTTCTCACACCAGGACCCGGGCTTCATCGACCACGTGGTCAACAAGAAGGCCGAGGTGATCAGGGTCTACCTGCCGCCGGACGCGAACACGCTGCTGTCGGTGGCCGACCACTGCCTGCGCAGCAGGGACTACGTCAACGTGATCGTCGCGGGCAAGCAGCCCTGCCCGGACTGGCTGGACATGGACTCCGCGATCCTGCATTGCACCAGGGGCGCGGGGATCTGGGAGTGGGCCAGCAGCGACGGCGGCGCCGAGCCGGACGTGGTGCTGGCCTGCGCGGGCGACGTGCCCACCCTGGAGGTGCTCGCCGCGGCCAGCATCCTCCGCGAGCGGCTGCCGGACCTGCGGGTCCGGGTGGTGAACGTGGTCGACCTGATGCGGCTGCAGCCGGCGACCGAGCACCCGCACGGGATGAGCGACGCGGAGTTCGACGCGCTGTTCACCACCGACCGGCCGGTGATCTTCGCCTACCACGGGTACCCGTGGCTGATCCACCGGCTCACCTACCGGCGGGCCGGGCACGCGAACATCCACGTGCGCGGGTACAAGGAGGAGGGCACCACGACCACGCCGTTCGACATGGTGGTCATGAACGACATGGACCGGTTCCACCTGGTGATCGACGTGATCGACCGGGTCCCCGGGCTCAGCCGCAAGGCCGCGTGGCTGCGGCAGGAGATGACCGACACCCGGGTCCGGCACCGCGCCTGGACCCGGGAGCACGGCGAGGACCTCCCCGAGGTGGCCGGCTGGGCCTGGCGATGAGCGGCTCCCGGTGACCAGCGTCCTTGTCGTCAATGCCGGGTCGAGCAGTCTCAAGCTGCGCGTGCTGGACGCCGCCGACACGGTCACCGCGTCGGCGGACCTGTCCCCCTGGGACGGCAGCCCGGACGACCCCGGGCTCCGCCGCTTCCTGGACGGGCTGGCCGGCATCGGCGCCGCCGGGCACCGGGTGGTGCACGGCGGGCACCGGTTCACCGCGGCCACCCGGATCGACGACGGCGTGGTGGCCGGGATCGCCGAACTGACCGGCCTGGCCCCGCTGCACCAGCCCCGGGCGCTGGCCGGGATCGAGGCGGTTCGCGCCGCGCTGCCCGAGGTGCCCGCGGTGGCCTGTTTCGACACCGCGTTCCACGCCGGGCTGCCCGCGGCCGCGGCCGCCTACGCGGTGCCGGCCGCGTGGACGCGGCGTTTCGGCCTGCGGCGGTTCGGTTTCCACGGGCTGTCGCACTCCTACGCCGCGGGCCGCGCCGCGCGGCTGACCGGCGATGGTGAGCTACGGCGCCGCGTGGTGACCTGCCACCTGGGCGCTGGGTCGTCGCTCGCGGCGGTCGCCGGCGGCACGTGCGTGGACACGACCATGGGCTTCACCCCGCTGGAGGGCCTGGTCATGGCGACCCGGTCAGGGAGCGTTGATCCGGGGCTGATCGTCTGGCTGCTGCGCGACGGCGGGCTTTCCGTGGACGAGGTGGCCGACGGGCTGGAGTTCTCGGCCGGCCTGGCCGGGCTGGCCGGGCTGCCCGGTGGTTCCGGGGACATGCGCGACGTGCGGCTGGCCGCCGCCCGGGGCAACCCGGATGCCCGCCTGGCCCTGGACGTGCACGCGCACCGGCTGCGCGCCGGGATCGCCGCGATGGCCGCCGCCCTCGGCGGCCTGGACACCCTGGTGTTCACCGGCGGGATCGGCGAGCACCAGGGCGAGGTGCGGGCCGAGGCGGCCGCGGCGCTGGGGTTCCTGGGCGTGGCCGTGGACGAGGGCCGCAACGCGGCCGCCCGGCCGGACTGCGACATCTCGGTCCCCGGTGCGGCGGTCCGCACCCTGGTCATCGCCGCGCGCGAGGACATCGAGATCGCCCGCCAGACCCGGGCCGCGATGGCCGCGGGCTAGCCGGGGCCGGTCAGCCCGCCGAGTTCATGGCGATGCGGCCCTGCCACCGGCACGGCGGGCCGGGGGATGCGGGCCGGCATGGCGCCACGCGGCAGGCTCGTCATGCCTGGGCGAGGCGGGCGATCCGGTCGAGGGTATCGCGCAGGCCCCGCATGATCTCCTCCTCCGCCTGCGCGGGGGCGTCCGGGATGGTCACCCAGACGGTCACCCGCGAGCCGCCGCCGTGGCCGGCCACCACCAGCGAGCCCCGGTAGCCGCTGTGCCTCGGGCTGTCCCAGGACAGCCGCTTGGCGGCGTCGTCGGCCACGAACCCGCCGCGGGTGTCGTAGTCATGGCCATGGGACTCGCCCTGCAACCGCACCGAATCCTCGCCCACCGGGCGGCTGGCAGTGGTCGTGGGGACCCATTCCGCCAGGCGGTTCGGATCTGACACGAGGCGCCATACCGCATCTGGTGCCGCGCCGACCTCTCGGGACTCCTCGAAATCAGGCATAGCCGCCTTCCTCCCTGCCGCCCGGGACGGCAAGAATATTCCTGCCCGGGCAGCGGGACAAGCACCGGCGGACGGCGCTTACGGCCAGGCTCGGGCACGAACGTGCGCGTGGTGCCCTGGTGGCGGGGCACCACGCGCACGGACGCGGATGCCGGCTGCGCTTAGCCGGGGCTGGCGGGGCCGCTGGGCTCGTGCTCGGCCGCGTGCTGCCCGTCGGCGTGCTGCCCGTCGGCGTGCTGCCCGTTGGCGTGCTGCCCGTTGGCCCGGTGGCCGTTGCCGCCCGGCGGAGCGGCACCGGAACCGTTTACCCGGCGCGCCCCGTTCGCGGCGGCGGCCGCCAGGCGGCCGTTGCCGTTGCGCCACGGCTGGGTGCGCGCCAGCCAGTACACGCCGCCGGTCAGCGCCACGGCGCACAGCACCCAGCCCAGCGCGGTGGTGGGGACGCCGATGTACTTCAGGCCGGACGCGAAGATCACGAAGGTGATAATCGGCCTGATGAACCTGTCCGGTGCCCGCGAGGAGAAGAACGACCCGATCAGCACGGCCGGCACGGCGCCGATGATGATGGAGGCGGTCACGCCGAACTCGACCGTGCCGAAGATCAGCGCGCCCAGGGCGGCTGCCGCGGTCAGCGGGACCGCCTGGGTCAGGTCGGTGCCGACGAGCGCGTTCGCGCTGATCAGCGGGTAGAGGAACAGCAGCAGCACGATCATCAGCGACCCGGAGCCGACCGAGGTCATGCCGACGATCAGCCCGCCGATCATGCCGATGCCGACGCTCGGCAGCGGGCGGACCTGGACGTCGTTGATGAGGCCGATCCGGTTCTGCCCGGACCTGCGGTCCAGGTAGTAGCGGAACACCATGGCCGCGGCCCCGATCAGCAGCGCGGCGCCCAGGAACTTCTCCACGGTGTCCTGCGCCGAGGAACTGTTGCCGAGCTGGTGCAGCAGGAAGGAACCGACGAACGCCATCGGCACCGAACCGCATACCATCCAGCCGACCAGGCGCAGGTTCACCGTCTTCTTGTACAGGTGCACGGCCGCGCCGACCGGCCGCATCACGACCGCGGCCACCAGGTCGCTGGAGATCGCCGAGGATGGCTTCACCCCGAAGAGCAGGATGAGCATCGGCGTCATCAGGGCGCCCCCGCCGGCCCCGGTCAATCCCACAAGCAGCCCGACCACCGCACTGCCAAGGACGATAAAGGGGTCCAGGTGCATCGCTGGCTTTCTCCTTTCCCTTCGCTGCCCCGGTGACCGCCAACGTGCCCCGGTGACCTGCGTTTTCCTGCCGCTGTTTCCCCGCCGCTGTCGCCGCCCGGCCGGTGACCGTTCGGGTCACCGTGCCCGCTGTCACCGGCCCTACACCCTCCGGTGACCTGCGCCGCCACGCGCCGACAGATTCCTAGTCTTTCATTCCTAAATATAGAGATTGGAAACGAGTTGTCCAGCGGTCCGGGCGGAATTGTCTGATAAATAACCCAAGTTTACCGTGTTTAAAAATAGGATTCTTGCGCGCGCCCCGTGCCCCGGTAACGCGCGGTCGCGCACGATTTCCTTGTGCTTTCCCGGGGCTAATCGCCGGAGGTCATGGGACACAGGCGGCCCGCGGGAGGCATATCGGTGCGGGCCGGCCGAGCGGTCAGGACGGGCCGGGGCCGGGCCCGGGCCGGTGGACCAGACGGCGGCCGGTGATCCGGCTGGGCGTGATGCTGATCGCGTGCTCGCGGGATCCGCCCGGCCACGGCTCGACGCCGGACTCCAGCACCGCGGCCCGCTCGGCCGCCGAGGACATGTGGTGCGCCGGGCCGTGGATGAGCACGCTCCAGCCATCCCTGGCCGCCGGGTCGATGTCGTCGATCTCGAACGCCACCTGGTACTCGGCGTGCGCGATCCCGGTGTCCAGGTCCTCGCCGGTCGGGCTGTCCTGTGCGGTACGGAACACGATCGCCCCGTCGTGCACCTTGTAGTTGACCGGCAGCACGGTCAGGCCGTACCGCCCGGTGAAGGCGATCCGGCCGATGCCGCCCGGCGAGATCAGCCGCAGGCATTCCGCCTCGTCCAGCGGCTCGAGGACCGGCCAGGTGGCCGCCCCGTCTCCCGCCTGGCTCACGTTCGCGTCACCGCTGGTGCCCTCTGACATTCGCGATCCTGCTCCGTATCCGGTCGGCGATGCGGATCCACGGCCTGGATCCGCGGCTGCATTGTGCACTCTCCCGCCGCTAGCCGCGGGATCGGAACCTCTTGGTCCACTGCGGGCCGACGATCGCCCAGGCCAGCTCCCAGTCCGCGAGCCTGCGGCGGTTCAGCAGCCACCGGCCGGCCAGCGCCAGGCAGGACAGCACGATCAGCAGCAGGATAGTCGCGACGGTCGCGGCGGTGGCCGCCCGGGCCAGCACCGCCCGGTGGGTGAGCGGGACGTCGGTCGGCGTGCCCCGGGCATCCACCCACAGCCGCACCGTCCGGCCCGCGGCCAGGCCGACCTCGACCGGGATGTCACCCGAGCGGGCCCGGCCGTCCGGCGCCGTCCACCGGGCCGGCACCCAGGAGTAGCCGAACACGCTGCCGGCAAAGGAGTCCGGCACCGGGACCGCGCGCAGCAGCACGGCGGGCACCTCACGCCAGGAGCGTTCCGCCCGCTGCTCGGCGGCGCCGGCCCGGCCGGCCCAGTTGAAGGCCGCGATGGCGAACAGCGGCACCCCGATCAGGACCACGACGAGGAACTGGACCGCGAGCCAGGTGGCGATCTTGTCGGTGCGCCGGCGCAGCGGGTTGGCGTCCAGGCCCAGCCGGCGCGCGAACCGCCGGGCCCGCCTCCTGATGCCGCTCATGCCGTTCATTCCGTTCTTGCCGGTCGCCGGCAACTCTCTGGCGGCGGAGCGCCGCGCCCATGGGCGTGCCCGTGTCACGGGCACACCGCCGCCACAATCGACGATACTGCGGCCCCTGCGGGTCAGCGAAGTTGTCTGAGGAACGGGTCCCGTGGCCGGGCCGGGCCGACGCGGATCCGCGCGTCCACGGCCTGGGCGCCGTCCTTGGTGGCGATGACCGGGTTGAGGTCGAGCTCGGCCACCTCGGGCAGGTCGTCGGCGAGGCGGGACACCCGCAGCAGCAGGTCCGCCAGCGCCGCGGTGTCCACCGGCGCGGTGCCGCGGTGCCCGAACAGCAGCGGGGCGGCGTGCACCCCGCGGATCAGGTCGTCCGCGTCCGCGTCGGTGAGCGGGGTGAGCCGGGCCGCGTGGTCACCGAGCACGTCGGTGGCCACACCGCCGAGGCCGAACACCACCAGCGGGCCGAACACCGGTTCCTGGACGACCCCGGCCAGCACCTCGACCCCGCCGGAGAGCATCGGCTCGACCAGCACGCCGGTCAGCCGGGAGCCGAACGCCGCGGCGAGTTCGGCGTACGCCGCCCGGACCTCCCGCTCCCCGTGCAGGCCGAGCTTGACCGCACCCGCCTCGGTCTTGTGAACCAGGCCGGCCGCCTCGGCCTTGAGCACCACCGGGCCGCCGAACCCGGCGGCGGCCTGCACCGCCTCCCGCTCGGACCCGGCCAGCGTGGCGGGCACGACCGGGATCTGGTAGCAGCCGAGCAGGTCCCGGACGGCGTCCTGGGGCAGCCACCCGCCGTCCGGGCGCGCGCGCAGAAAGGCCCTCACGCGCGCCCTGGCGTCAGCGGTGCGCAGATCGCTGAACTCGGGCACCTGTCCCCGCTGCCGGCCACGCCAGGCGTGGTAGCTGGCGGCGTGCCCGAGCGCCCGGGCCGCGCTCTCCGGGAAGGCGTAGCAGGGGATGGCGGCCGGGACGGCGGTGCGGCCGCCCTGGTGTTCGTCGCGGGGCAGCAGCCGCACCGTTTCCCGCTGGTCCAGGGCGGCGGCCGCCAATGGCTTGGCGATCGGGGCACCACGCAGTGCCATGGTCAGGTCGGCGATGGCGGTCGGCACGGTGATCGCGAGGACGGCGTCGATGCCATCGTCCGCCGCCACTTCCTCCAGGCAGGCACGGAACGCGTCCCGGCCGACGGCAGCGGTGGTGTCGACGGGATTGGTCACCGCCGCGCCGGGCGGCAGCAGGCCGGCCAGCCGCCGCCTGGTGGCCGGCGGGAGGGCGGGCACCACCAGCCCGTTGTCGCCGCACGCGTCCGCCGCGAGCACCCCGGCGCCGCCCGCGTTGGTCACGATGGCGACCCGGTTCCCGCCCGGCAGTGGCTGCGCCGCGAACAGCGCGGCGGCCTCCACCAGCTCGCCGAGCCCGGGCACCGCGATGATGCCCGCCTGCCCGAACAGCGCCTCCTGGGTCACCAGCGGCGTCGCGGCCGCAGCGGTATGCGAGGCCGCGGCGACCTGGCCCGCGGCGGAGCGGCCGCCGACCACGGTGATCACCGGCATCCGCCGGCCCACCCGGCGCGCGGTCCTGGCGAACTTGCGCGGGCTCCCGAACGATTCCACGTACAGGATCGCCAGCTTGGTCTGACCGTCCTGCTCCCACCAGGTCAGCATGTCGTTGCTCGACACGTCGTACTTGTCGCCGACCGAGGCGAACGAGGACACGCCGATGCCCAGTGCCGACATATGCTCGAGCAGCGAGATCCCGATCCCGCCGGACTGGACGACCAGGCCCGCGGCACCGGGTGCCGGGCGGGCGGCGGCGAAGGTGGCGTCGAGCCCGAGCGGCGGCACGGCCACGCCGAAGCAGTTGGGGCCGACCAGGCGCATGCCGTACCGGCGGCACGCCGCGAGCAGGTCGGGGCCCCGCTCTCCCAGGCCCGAGGTGACCACCACGAGGGACCGGACGCCCCGGCGACCGCAGCGCTCCGCGGTGTCCACAACCGCGGCCGACGGCACGGCCAGCACGGCCAGGTCCACCGGCTCGGGCAGGTCATCCACGGAGGCCAGGCAGTGCAGGCCCTCCATCGAGGTGGCCCGGGGGTTGACCGGATACACGGTCCCGGTGAAGCCTCCGGTCACGATGTTGCGCAGGATCTCCCGGCCCACCGTGCCCCGCCGGCGGCCCGCGCCGATCACCGCCACCGTGGCGGGCTGCAACAGGGGCCGCAGGCTGGCCACGTCCGCCCGGCTCTCCCGGACGGCCATGGAGTCAAGGTAGCCGTCCATGTCGCGGTCATCCTCCCCGGCCGGGATCGGGAAGGTGAGTTCGACCACGCCGTCGGTCATCTGCCGGTGCACCGGCAGCCCGGCGTCGGCGAACACCCGGAGCATCGGCAGGTTCTCCGGCAGTGCCTCGGCCGTGAACCCGCGCAGCCCATGCTCCCGGCCGATCGAGACCAGGTATTCCAGCAGCAGCGTCGCGACCCCGCGGCGGTGCATGTCGTCGGGCACGGCGAAGGCGACCTCGGCGGTGCCCGGCTTGGGCGTGGGCTCATAGCTGGCCACCCCGACCAGCCGGTCACCGAGCCAGGCCAGCAGCGCGGCGTGGTCCGGCCCGGGCTCGCGGCACACCCGGCCGGCCTCATTCTCGGCGTTGCGCGGGCTGAGGCTGAAGAAGCGCAGGTAGAGGTTGTCGGGCGACAGCGCGGCGTGCATGGCCCGGACGGCCTCGGCGTCGGCCGGGCCGGCGGCCCGGATGAGCACCGTGCTCCCGTCGGTCAGCAGCGCGTATTTCCCGGCACGAGAGGCCGGCCCGGCGTGGCCGGTGCCGCTGCCCACGGCGGTCACGCCACGTCCCCGGAGCCGCCGGCGGTCACGGATTCCCCGGCGGGGACGATGCGTGAGTACTGGTCGGGAAGCACCATGGCGATGTGTCCGTCCTTCAGCCACTTGATGATGTACGGCGGTGAGCCGTCCGCCGAGGGCACCCCCACCACCTCGCCGATCCGGCCTTCTCCGACGACCAGCCAGTCGCCGATCCGAGCGCGCACGGGGACCTCCTCAGCGGCCGGGCCGCGGCCTCACGACGGTGACCGGGCAGTGCGCGTGCGCGGTGCAGTAGGCACTGACCGAGCCATGGACCGCCCGCCGCAGGCTCGGGCCGGGCCTGGTTCCCACGACCAGGACGTCGTCACGGCCCGAGGCGATCCGGGTGAGCACCGGGCCGGGATTGCCTTCTGGCGTCTCGATCGTCACGTCAAGATCGCCCGTCGCCCCGCCGGCGTCGCGCAGCGCGTGCCCGGCGAGGCTCCTGGCCGCCTGGGCCGGTTCGGAGCCCCGGAAGGTAATGACAACAGGGCCGCGGCCGCCGCCATGGCGGAACCCGCCGTGCCGGGGCAGCCCGAGCGCCCAGGCCCGGACGGCGACCAGCCGCGCGCCCCGCGACCGGGCGAACCCGATCGCCCAGCGCAGCGCCGCCAGCCCGCCTGGTGAATCGTCGATGCCCACGACCACCCGGCCGCCCGCTGCGGGGCCGGTCTGCCCGAATGGCGTACTGTCCACGGCTACCATGGCCGGCCACCTCCTACTCCTGCATGGTGCTCTCAGTCTGCTCGGCCGGGCTCCCGGTCAGCAGGGCGGTGCGGCCCGGATGTCAGGGACGTTCGTCCCGCGCGGCGCCCGGGAACGTCCCGTCGATGAGGAACTCCGGCACTGTGCGGCGCGCGGAGGCCAGGCTGGTGTGCGCGGGACCGAACTGGAGCAGCATCTGCGGCGTCCCGGGCAGCGCGAGCCTGGTGCGGATGAGGTTCCGGATCACCGGGATCTCCAGCGGCTGGGTGTGCAGGCTGGCCGCCACCCACACCGTGGCCGCGTGGGCCAGGACGCGGTGCAGTGCCTGGCCCGCGCGCAGCCAGTCGAGGCGGCTGTCGCCGCCCGTGACCAGCACCGCGGTCGCGGCCGGGGGCGGCTCGTCCGGCCCGGGGGCGGGCAGCAGGCCGCAGTGACGGCCGAGGTCGAAATCACGCTGGGCGAGCCGCCCCGGCCCGGCGGGGGCCGTCGGCCCGAACGCGGCCGCCGGCACCCCGTCCCTGGAGGGGCTGCCGGGCGTGCGGCTCCACCGCCGGATCTCGGCACGGGCCCCGGCGCTGTGCGCCTGCATCCTGGCGGCCTCGGCCGCGAGGTCGGCCAGTTTCCCATACCTGCCCGGCGTTTCGACGAGCGCCAGCGTGACGCCCTCGGCGAGGGCGTCGTGCTGCAGGCCGGGCAGCAGGCCGGCCGGCAGCGGGCCCGGGTCGAACGCGCCACGGTGAGTGTGCCGGTGCGGGAGCGCCACCAGCATCCGGCGTTCCGCCGCGGTGGCCGGTGCCTGCGGGCCGAGGGCTACCCGGGCCAGCAGGGCGGGCTGGGCCCGGTCGGGAAACAGCCGCACCGCGGGCAGGTAGCCAAGCCCGCGCACCGCGAGCCGGAGCCCGAACAGCGCCGCGCCGCAGGAGATCAGCATCTCCCTGCCGTCGCGGTCCTGGGCGAGCTTGCGCTCCGGGTCGGCGTACAGGTCGATCGCGTGCGAGCCGACCGCGAACCGCCACGGCTGGGTGTTGTGCACCGAGGGCGCGCGGGACGCGGTGGCCAGCATCGCCGTGACCGTGCGCGGCGCGATCCGCCGCGGTAGCGGTGGTGCCGTGGATGTGGCGGTGGCAGCCTCGTCCGGGTGACCCGCCGGCTCCTGCCTGATGACCCTTGCCATGCCCCTCACCTGCCCATACTCGGGATCAGGGTCTCAGGCTGGCGCGGTGCCCATGGCGGGGCCAGGGTCGTTGGTCCCGTGTTGCCGGGCCATGCGCCGACGGCGCCTGCTTCCGCGGCCGATCACCGCCTGGACCGCCGCCGGGCTTGCCGCGGACATCCGGCGCGAGCAGGCCGCCCTCCTCCCGGCCAGAGGGCTAATCCCTGAGCATGCTCCGGTACACCGCGAGCAGCGCGGCCTTCTGCTCGTCGTCGAGCCGGGCATCGGCACGGATCACCGACTCCACCGAGCCCGCGCCGCCACCGGCGTCCTCGCCGGCCTGGCCAGCGGCATGTTCCAGCAGGCCGGCCTCGGCGAGCAGGCTTTCCGCGGACACGTTGAGCGCGTCGGCCAGCAGCCGCAGCACCCGCACCGACGGCTGGTGCAGGCCGCGCTCGATCTGGCTCAGGTACGGGTTGGAGAGGCTGGTCAGCTCGGCGAGCTGACGGAGCGACAGGTTGGCCAGCTTGCGCTGGCTCCGGATGAAGCTGCCCAGGGCCTTCATCTGGGCGTCCCATGGGTCTATCACCGTCACCTCACCTCCCGGCGCGGGCCACGTGCTAACAATACTGAGCATGCCAGTGCGCGGCGGCCCTGACCGGGCCGCCGCGCACTGGGTCGTTCTCTCCCGCCCGCCGCAACGGGCGGCCAGCCCGCCTTACTTGACCGTGCTGGCGGTCTTCTTGGCAGCGGGAGCGGTGTCGCCGTAGAAGATCGGCGCGGTCGCGTGCAGCACGTCCTCGGCGAACTTGCGCTGCGCGGCGAGCAGCTGCTCGGCGAAGTCGTACGCACCGGCCACCAGCTCGCTCGGCTTGGGCAGCTTGTCGGTGAACGGGACGCTCACCTCGGGCAGCGGCGGCTTGATGGACTGGACGGCGTCGGCCCACATCTGGATCGCTTCAACGACGGCGTCCTGGCTCTTGCGGACGGTCTTCAGGATCTCGCCCTGGAGCTCCTGCCCCATGGTCTTGGTGTCGCTCATGGTTTCCTCCTGATGTCTATGCAAACTAAAGTACGCGCTCTCGCTCCACTTGTCAAGCGCCCCCTAGATATATCTAGCAACCCCGAGGTGGCCGACCGCCCCCCGCGCAAACGCACCCTGAGCGCGGCGTGACGCGAGCGGTTACGTCAAAGCCCGCCGGCACGGGCCGAGGGCCCGGGGCCAGCGGGCAGCGAGGTCCCGGGCCGGCCGGGGGGGTTTCCCTGACGCGGTTTTTGTCCCGCGTCAGGGCAACCCCCCGGTCGGCCTTAACGCACGCCGCAGAACCTCACCCGTGCACATAACTCCCAGGCGCATCACCAATGGCCGGGTACCGCGCACTCCCCATAGGCGGCGGATCAGTACGCCGCCCCGCCCGCCGGCCCGCCCACCTGGCCCAGTCCTCCCACCAGGACCCGCCGTGATGCTCCGCCGCCTCGCGCCACTGGTTCGCGGTCACCGGGTTCGGCGGCTTGGCCACCTCATACCAGGCCTTCGGGCCGGGCGGGTTCACGATTCCGGCGATGTGGCCGCCGCTGGACAGCACGTAACGAACCTCCCCGCCGAGCAGCCCTGTCGTCTTGTAGGACGCGGGCCAGGGCACGATGTGGTCGTTGATGGCGCCGACCACGTAGGCGTCGCTGGTGACATCGGCCAGGGACAGCCGCCGCCCCTTGATCTCGAGCACGCCGCGGGCCAGTTCGTTGGCCAGGTACAGCGAGCGCAGGTAGAACGAGTGCATGGCGGCGGGCATGCGGGTGTTGTCGCTGTTCCAGGCCAGGATGTCGAAGGCGGGCGGGTCCTGGCCGAGCAGCCAGTTGGACACCACGTAGTTGAAGATCAGGTCGTTGGGCCGCAGCGCGTCGAACGTGGTGGCCATCTGCTTGCCCTCCAGGATGCCCTGCTCCTCCATCTGCCGTTCCAGCCTGGACACGGTCTGTTCGTCGGTGAACGCGCCGAGCACGCCCGGCTCGCTGTAGTCGAGCAGGGTGTTCAGCAGGGTGATCGAGCCGAGCCGGTCATCGCCGGCGCCGGCCAGGTAGGCGGCGAGCATCCCGGTGAGCGTCCCGCCCAGGCACAGCCCGACGATGTCGATCTTCGGCGCCCCGGTGATGTCGGTGATCACGTCCAGCGCGGTCTGCGGGCCGTGCACCAGGTAATCGTCCAGGGTCACGTCGCTCATGTCCGGGTCCGGGTTGCGGTAGGAGATGGCGAAGACCGTGCGCTCGTGCGTGATGGCCCATTCCAGGAAGCTGCGGCCGGGGGCCAGGTCCATGATGTAGTACTTGTTGATCCACGGCGGGCTGGCCAGCACCGGGACCGACCGGACCGCCGCGGTCTGCGGCGCGTACTGGATCAGCTCCATCAGGTCGTTGCGGAAGACGACCTGCCCCGGGGTGGCGGCCATGTTCCTGCCGATCTCGAACGGCCGGGTGTCCACCTGCCGCGGCATGCCGTTGTTGTTCCTGACGTCGTCGAGGAAGTTCCTGGCGCCCGCCACGACGCTCGCCCCGCCGGTCTCGAACGCCCGCTTGAGCGCCGCCGGGTTGGTGGGGAGGTAGTTCGTCGGGGCGAGCGCGGCGAGTATCACATCGGCGGCCAGCCGTGCCTTGGCATCGGCGACCGGTTCACCGCGGCCGGCCGCGAGCAGGTCGCCGGTGAGTTCCACGGCGGCGAGGTAGGCCTGCCCGAGGGCGAAGAACGCCGGGTTGTCCCGCCATGCCGGGTCCGCGAACCTCTTGTCTTTAGCCAGCGCCGTAACGGCCCCGGCGTCCTTGCCGTTCCCGGCCCGCGTGTTATCCCCGGTGACGCGGCCGGACCAGCGCACGGCGGCCTCCGGGCCGATTCTGGCCAGGGCCATCCCGAACTGCCAGAACGCGCCGGAGGCCGCGTAGGGATTTCGCGCGGCGCGCCGGGCGACGGCCAGCAGCGAATTGCCGAAGCTGGCCGGGTCGAGCCGCGCGAACATACCGCTCTCCGGAGCGATGGCCGCCACGGCGTCCTCGCCCACGGCCCGTGCCATCCCCGAGCCATCCATGGCCGTCCTCCTTCTTCTGGCTTCCTTGCGGGTGTTCGGCGCGGCGCCTCGGCGGCCGCCGCCATACCGTCCTATGCCCGTTCGAACACGGCGGCAATGCCCTGGCCGCCGCCGATACACATGGTGACCAGGCCGTAGCGGCCGCCGGTGCGGCGCAGTTCGTACAGCACCTTCACCACCAGGATGGCCCCGGTCGCGCCGATCGGGTGGCCGAGCGAGATCCCGCTTCCGTTGGGGTTGGTCCGCTCCGGCGGCAGGCCCAGTTCCCTGACCACCGCCAGGGCCTGCGCCGCGAACGCCTCGTTGACCTCGAACACGTCGATGTCGTCGAGCTTCATCCCGGCGCGGTCGAGCACCCGGCGCACGGCCGGTACCGGTCCCATCCCCATGATCCGCGGCTCGACCCCGGCATGGCTGTAGGCCACCAGCCGGCCCAGCGGGGCCATGTCGTTACGCTCGGTGAAATCGCCGCTGGCGAGGACGACGGCCGCCGCGGCATCGTTGATCCCGGACGCGTTGCCGGCCGTGACCGTGCCGTCCCTGGCGAATGCCGGCCGGAGCTTCGCCATGTCCCCGGTGGTAGTGCCGGGGCGGATCTGCTCGTCGGTCGCGAACATGGTGCTGCCCTTGCGGCCGGGCACCTCGATGGGCAGGATCTGCCCGGTGAAGTAGCCGGCGTCGGTGGCGGCGGCCGCCCGCTGGTGGCTTTCGGCGGCCAGGGCGTCCTGGTCGTCACGGGACACGTGGTAGTCGGTGGCGACGTTCTCCGCGGTGACGCCCATGTGGCAGGCGTCGAACGGGTCGGTCAGCGCGCCGACCATGGCGTCGACGACCACACCGTCCTGCATCCGCTGGCCCCACCGCATGCCGGGCAGCCAGTACTGGCCGCGGCTCATCGACTCCGCGCCGCCCGCCACGGCCGCCTCCGCGTCGCCCAGCATGATGGCCTGCGCCGCGGAGACGATCGCCTGCAGGCCGCTGCCGCACAGCCGGTTCACGGTGAACGCCGGCGTCTCCACCGGCAGGCCGCCGTTGACGGCGGCGACCCGGCTCAGGTACATGTCCCTGGCCTCGGTATGGATTACGTTGCCGAAGGCGCAGTGCCCGATGGCCGCCGGATCCGCCCCGGCCCGGCGCACAGATTCGGCGACGACGGCGGACGCCAGGTCACACGGCGGGACGCTGGCCAGGCCGCCACCGTATTTGCCGATGGCCGTGCGGGTCCCGGACAGGATGAAAACGTCGTTCGTGGTCATTGTCATCGCCCTCACATGTCCAGGCCGCCGTTGATGGCCCAGATCTGGCCGGTGATGTAGGACGACTCGTCGGCGGCCAGGAAGCAGACGGCGCGGGCAATCTCCTCCGGCCGGGCAAGCCGGCCCACCGGGATCTGCTCCTTGATCCGCTCCAGCGCCTTTTCCGGGACGCCAGCCACCATGTCGGTGGCGACGTAACCGGGGGTGACGGCGTTGACCGTCAGCCCGGCACCTTCGCCTGGCGCGCTACCCGCCCGCTTGAGCTGGAAGATGGCCTCCTTCGCCAGCGACTTGGTCAGGCCGAACAGCCCGGACTTGGAGGCGGCGTAGTTGGCCTGGCCGATCTGGCCGGTCTCGCCGATCACCGAGGACACGTTGATGATCCGGCCGGTGCCCTGCTTGATCAGGTGTTCGAGGGCGGCCTGCGCCATGAAGAAGGCACCGGACAGGTTGACCGCGATCACCCGCTGCCAATCCTCGTCGGCCATCTTCGCCACGGTCTTGTCGATCGTGATGCCCGCGTTGTTGACCAGGATGTCCAGGCGGCCGTGCCGTTCGATGACATCGGTCACCACACGGCGGCAGTCGCCGGCCGAGCCGATGTTCCCCTCGTGGACGGTGAACAGCCGGTCCGGGTAGCGCGCGGCCATGTCGGCCTGGAACTGCGCGGCCCGTTCCTGGTGCCGCCAGTAGCCGGCCGCCACCGCGGCCCCGGCGCCGACCAGCTGCTGGCTGATCGCACCGCCGATGCCGGCGGTGCCCCCGGTGACGAGGGCGACCCTCCCGGTGAGGGCTCCTTCGGTTGTCGTGTGTCGTTCTTGTGTCATAGTCATCGGTGGCACTTTCCGTCGGGGTCGGTTACGTCATTTCGAACCTTCCGGCGCACGGTGCCCGCGGCAAGGGGACGAAGGTCCCGCTGCCCAGGGGCGCTGGGCCCTGGGTTCCGAATGATCATCCTGGTCTTCTGGCCGGGCAGCGCCGCATACGCCGCCTGCCGGGAAAACGCGTCCCAGGTCACTGGGAGGGAATGCAAGTGAGTGTTCTTGACCTATCGCGATGGCAGTTCGGCATCACGACCGTTTACCACTTCATATTCGTGCCGCTGACCATCGGGATATCGATCCTCGTCGCCGCGATGCAAACCGCCTGGCTGGTCAAGAAGGATCCGGTTTACCTGCGGATGACCAAGTTCTTCGGCAAGATCTTCCTGATAAACTTCGCGGTCGGAGTAGTCACGGGAATTGTCCAGGAATTCCAGTTCGGAATGAACTGGTCGGCCTACTCGCGCTTTGTCGGCGATGTGTTCGGCGCCCCGCTGGCGATGGAGGCGCTGCTCGCGTTCTTCATGGAATCCACGTTCATCGGCCTGTGGATCTTCGGCTGGAACAAGCTGCCGCCGAAACTGCACCTGGCCACGATCTGGCTGGCCGCGGTGGGCACCAACCTGTCCGCGTTCTTCATCCTGGCGGCCAACTCCTGGATGCAGCACCCGGTCGGGTACCGGATCAACCCGGTCACCCACCGGACCCAGTTGACCAGCATTGTCGCGCTGCTGACCAACTCGACCGTGCTTGCCGCCTGGCCGCATGTGATCTTCGCTGCCTTCGTGACCGCGGGCATGGTGATCGTCGCGGCCAGCGCCTGGCACCTGGCCCGCAGGAACGACACCGAGGTGTTCGGCCGCGCGCTGCGGCTCGGCCTGGTGGTGACCCTGGTCGCCGGCATCGCGACCGCGGCCACCGGCGACATCCAGGCCCGGCTGATGGACTCGCAGCAGCCGATGAAAATGGCCGCCGCGGAGGCGCTGTACAACACCGCGGCGCCCGCCTCGTTCTCGCTGTTCACGATCGGCTCGCTGAACGGGAGCAAAGAGGTGTGGAGCGTCCGGGTACCTTACCTGCTCTCGCTGATCGCCACGCTGAACCCGCACGGCACCGTGCAGGGCATTCACAATGTGGAGCGTGCCTACGACAAGAAATACGGCCCGGGCAGCTACAAGCCCATTATCCCGGTGACCTACTGGTCGTTCCGCACGATGATCGGCTTTGGCATGCTGGCCGCGCTGCTGGCCCTGATCGGGCTGTGGCTGACCAGGCGTGGCCGGCTTCCGTCCGGCCGATGGCCCTACCGGATCGCGGTCTGGGCCGTGGCGCTGCCGTTCCTGGCCAACACGATGGGCTGGATCTTCACCGAGCTGGGCCGACAGCCGTGGACCGTGTTCGGGGTGCTGACCACCGCGCAGAGCGTCTCGCCGGGGGTCACCGCCTCCTCGGTGATCATCTCCGTGACCGTCTTCACCCTGCTCTATGCCGCGCTCGCAGTGATCGCCGGGTGGCTCATGCTGCGGCACATCAAGGGCGGGGCGCCGGCGGAGGCACCGGCGCCCGGTGCCGCCGAACCGCTGCCCGTCTTCTCCTACTGATCATCCCGGCCATGGAGGGACTGCCGTGACTCTCGCGACTTTCTGGTTCATCCTCATCGCGGTCCTGTGGACGGGATACTTCGTCCTCGAGGGCTTCGACTTCGGGATCGGGATCCTGCTGCCCGTGCTGGGCCGGGACGACACCGAGCGCCGCATGGTGATCAACACCATCGGCCCCGTCTGGGATGGCAACGAGGTGTGGCTGCTCACCGCGGGCGGCGCGACCTTTGCCGCGTTCCCGCTCTGGTATGCCTCCCTGTTCAGCGGCTTCTACCTGGCCCTGCTGATCATCCTGGTAGCGCTGATCGTCCGCGGGGTGTGCTTCGAGTTCCGCAGCAAGGTGGACAGCCCGCGCTGGCGCGCGAACTGGGACCGGGCGATCTTCGCGGGCTCGGTACTGCCGGCCCTGCTGTGGGGGGTGGCCTTCGCCAACATCGTGCGCGGCGTCCCGCTGAACGCGGCCCACGTCTATACCGGCAACCTGCTCACCCTGCTCAACTGGTACGGCCTGCTCGGCGGGCTGGTCACGCTCAGCCTGTTCATCCTGCACGGCGCGATCTTCCTGTCGCTGAAGACGACCGGTGGGCTGCGCCAGCGCGCCCGCGGGGCGGCGGTGCGGGCAGCCGCCGCGGCGGTCCCGCTGGCCGCCGTCTTCCTCGCCGTGACCCAGGCCGCGCACGGCAAGCCGGCCACCGACGTCACCGCCGCGCTGGCGGCCGTCGCCCTGCTCGGCGCCGTGGCCGCGATCATGCGCGGCCGGGAGGGCTGGGCCTTCGCGGGCACGGCGGTCACGCTGGCTCTGGCCGTCGCCACCCTGTTCGGTGACCTGTGGCCGAACGTGCTGCCCTCGACCACCTCACCAGCGTTCAGCCTCACGGTGAACAACGCGTCCTCCTCGCACTACACGCTGACGGTGATGACCTGGGTGGCGCTGATCTTCACCCCGGTCGTCCTCGGTTACCAGGCCTGGACCTACTGGGTGTTCCGCAAGCGCCTCAGCCGCGCCGACCTCGCGCAGGCCGCTGCCGCGGAGCACGGCGATGGCACGGGACCCGCCGCACCCGGGCCCGCGGGCCTGCCGCCGGGCGGCGCCCAGCCCGTGCCCGGCCAGCCGTGACCTCGCGCCAGTGCCGCCCGGCCGGGGCGCGGCCGTGAAGCCGCTCGACCCGCGGCTGCTGCGGCGGGCCGGGGCCGCCCGCGGCTTCCTGGCGGTGACAGTCGCTCTCGGCCTGGCCATGACGGCACTGATCCTGGTGCAGGCCGGGCTGCTGGCCCACGTGCTGGCGGCCGCGGCCCGCGGCACGCCCGCGGCGGCCCTGGCCGGCGCCTTCACCGCGCTGCTGCTGGTGTTCGCCGGCCGGGCGGCCGCTGCCTACGGCGGCGAGTTCGCCGCGCTGCGGGCTGCCGCAGGCGTCAAGTCGCAACTGCGCCGCGCGCTCGCCGATCATGCGCTACGCCTCGGCCCCTCCTGGCTGGGTGCCCAGCAGGCCGGGGAGCTCACCACGGTGGCCACCAAGGGCCTCGACGCCCTCGACGGTTACTTCGCCCGCTACCTGCCGCAACTCGTGCTCGCCTGCCTGGTACCGCTGGCCGTGCTGGCCCGGGTGGCCGCGGCCGACTGGCTGTCCGCGGCCGTTATCGCGGTCACGCTGCCGCTCATCCCGGTGTTCGCGGTGCTGGTTGGCCTGCACACGAAGGCACAGACGCAGCGGCAGTGGACCCTGCTCGCCAGGCTCGGCGGGCATTTCCTCGACGTGGTCGAGGGCCTCCCCACGCTGAAGGTTTTCGGCCGGGCCCGGGCCCAGGCGGACGTGATCGCCGCCGTGACGGACGAGCACCGGAAAGTGACCATGGCCGCGCTCCGGGTGGCGTTCCTTTCGGCATTCGTCCTCGAGCTTGCCGCGACACTGGCCACCGCGCTGGTGGCCGTGGAGGTCGGGCTCCGGCTGCTGGCCGGCCAGATGAGCTACCAGACCGCGCTGCTTGTGCTGCTGCTGACGCCGGAGGCGTACCTGCCGCTGCGCGCGGTGGGCCTGCACTTCCACGCCAGCCGGGAAGGCGCGGCGGCGGCGGGCCGGGTGCTGGAGATCCTGGACCAGCCACCGGCGCTGGCTCCGCCGGCGCTGGCCGCCGCGGCTGTCCCGGCCCGCGACCCGGACCTGCGCCGCGACCCGATCACCTTCCGGGGGGTGTCGCTGCGGTATCCCGGCCGCGACCAGCCCGCCCTGGCCGGCGTCGATCTGACCATCAGCCCCGGGGACCGGATCGCCCTCACCGGCCCGAGCGGGGCTGGCAAGAGTTCCCTGCTCGCGCTGCTGCTCCGGTTCACCGAGCCCACCGCCGGCCGCATCGAGGTCGGCGGCGCGGACCTGGCGTGCGTCCCGGCGCGGCAGTGGCGGCGGCAGATCGCCTGGGTACCGCAGCGCGGCTACCTGTTCGCCGGCCCGGTTGCGGAGAACATAGCGCTCGGACGGCCAGGGGCGAGCCGTGCCGACGTGATGGCGGCGGCCCGGCTGGCCGGCGCGGCCGGGTTCATCGAGGCGCTGCCGGATGGTTACGACACCCCGATCGGCGAGCGGGGGGCCCGGCTGTCCGCGGGCCAGCGGCAGCAGATCGCGCTGGCCCGTGCGTTCCTGCGGGACGCGCCGCTGCTGCTGCTCGACGAGCCGACCGCGCACCTGGACCCGGTCACCGCGGGCGATCTCGCCAGCACCATCGCCGCGCTGATGACCGGCCGTACCGTCATCCTGGTCAGCCACGATGCGGTCGCCACGGCCGCCGCCGGCCGGACGGTGACGCTGCGCGATGGTCGGATCGTTATGCCGGATACTCCTGGCCCCGGTCCCGCGGAGCCCGGCCTGGCCCTGGCGGCGGTGGCCTCGTGACGGCGATCACGCCGCGGGACCGCGCTCCCGCAGGGGGGGCTGGGGGGTCGTCCCCCCAGGCCAGCACCGAGGGGGGTCCGGGGCGGCTTGCCGCACGGGCCAGCACTGGGCCGCTGCTCCGGCTGCTCGCACTGGCCCGGCCCATGCGCGGGCGCCTGCTGCTGGCCGTGGCGGCCGGCGCGGCGGCCACCGGATGCGGGGTCACCCTGCTGGCCGTTTCCGGCTACCTGCTCGCCCGCGCGTCGCTGCACCCGAACATCGTGGCGATCTCCGTCGCCGTGGTCGCGGTCCGGGCGCTCGGGGTGGGCCGCGGGGTGGCCAGGTACGTGGAGCGGCTGGCCTCGCACGACGTGGCGTTCCGGGTGCTGGCCGACGTCCGGGTCGCGATCTACCGCCGGCTGGAACGGCTCGCCCCCGCGGGGCTGGCCGCGTTCCGCTCCGGCGACCTGCTCGCCCGGCTCATCTGCGACGTGGACTCCACCCAGGACCTGTTCATCCGCGGCATCGCACCGCCGGCCACGGCAGCGATCGTCGGCGCCGGTGCCACGGCCGCCTGCCTGGTGCTGCTGCTCCCGGCGGGCCTGGTGCTCGGGGCCGGCCTGCTGCTCGCGGGGGTCGCCGCGCCCTGGGTCACGGCGGCGGTCTCCCGGCGGGCCGCGGCGGCCACCGCGCCCGCCCGGGGCGAGCTCGGCACCTCGGTCACCGACCTGATCTTCGGCGCCGCGGAACTGCACGCGTTCGGTGCGGAGGAGGCGGCGCTGGCCCGGGTGGCGGGCGCCGACCGCGAGCTGACCCGGCAGGCGCGCCGGTCGGCGGTCGCGGCCGCAGCCGGAACCGGCCTGACCAGTGCCGTGGCGGGACTGACGCTGTGGGGCGTGCTGCTGCTCGGCGTGGCCGCGGCCGGGGCGGGCACGCTGACCAGGGTGCCGCTCGCCGTGCTGACGCTGACCGCGCTCGCCTCGTTCGAGGCGGTCACCGGGCTGCCGGCCGCGGCCATGCAGATAGCCCAGGCCCGGGAATCGGCCCGCCGGATCACGGCGGTCCTCGACGCGCCCGTGCCGGTGGCCGAGCCGGCTGCACCGCTGCCGCGCCCGCGCCCGCCGGTCGAGGTACGGCTGCGCGGCGTCCGGGTGCGCTACCCGGGCAGCGAGGTTCCCGCGCTCGACGGAATCGATCTCGACCTGCTGCCCGGCCGCCGGACGGCGCTGGTCGGCCCGGCCGGTGCCGGGAAGTCGACGGTGGCGTCTGTGCTGCTCGCCTTCACCGGCCTCACCTCGGGCAGCGTCACGCTGAACGGCCGGGACCTGTCCGGCTACGCCACGGACGACGTCCGGTCGGTGATCGGCGGCTGCCCGGCCGATCCGCACGTGTTCGACACCACCATCCGCGAGAACCTCCGCCTCGCCAGGCCGGGCTGCTCCGAGGATGAGCTGGCCAGCGCGGCGGAGCGGGCCCGGCTGCTCCGCTGGATCCGGACGCTGCCACTGGGCTGGGATACCCCGGCGGGCAGTCATGGCATCGCGCTGTCCGGTGGCGAGCGCCAGCGCCTGGCGCTGGCCCGTGCGCTGCTCGCCGATCCCACTCTGCTCATCCTGGACGAGCCCACCGCCCACCTTGACCCCGTGAACCGGCGGTCGCTGACCGCCGATCTGCTCGCCGCCACCGCCGGCCGGGCAACCCTGCTGATCACGCACGACCTCGACGGCCTTGCCGACGTGGACGAGGTGGTGGTGTTGGACCGCGGCCGGGTGGTGGAGCGGGGCACTCATGCGTGCCTGCTCGCAGCCGGCGGGCATTACGCGAGGATGTGGATGGCGGCCCAGGGCACACGGCACCCGGGAGCCGAGCGCCCACCGGCGGCGGAACGGAGGCACCCATGACCGGCACCCTCCACGTGGCCTGGGACGACCGGCTGACCCGGTACGACTTCGGGCCCGGTCACCCGCTGGCGCCGATCCGGGTCGAGCTGACCGTGGCACTCGCGCGCGCGTTTGGAGTGCTGAACGCGGCCGGGGTGACGGTGGCCGTCCCGGAGCCCGCCACCGTGGCCGACCTTGAACTGGTGCACGACACCGGCTATATCGGCGCCGTGCAGCGGGCTGCTGCCGGAGTGCCGACGGCAGACCTGCCCGGCCTGCTCCGGTACGGGCTCGGCACCCCGGACGACCCGGTGTTCCCCGGGATGCATGATGCGTCGGCCCTGGTGACCGGGGCGACGCTGGCCGCGGCACGAGCGGTCTGGAGCGGGACGGCCGACCACGGCGCCAACATCGCGGGCGGCCTGCACCATGCGATGGCCGGTCACGCCAGCGGGTTCTGCGTGTACAACGACCCGGCGATCGCCATTGCCTGGCTGCTGGGCCAGGGCGCCGAGCGGGTGGCCTATGTCGACATCGACGTGCACCACGGCGACGGCGTCCAGGCGGCGTTCTGGGCCGACCCGCGGGTACTGACCATCAGCCTGCACGAGCATCCGGCCACGCTCTTCCCCGGCACCGGCTTGCCCACCGAGACCGGGGCGGCCGGCGCCGAGGGCGCCGCGGTCAACGTGGCGCTCCCGGCCGGTACCAGGGACGCCGGCTGGCTGCGCGCCTTCCATGCCGTCGTGCCGCCGCTGCTGCGGGCGTTCCGGCCGCAGGTGCTGGTGAGCCAGCACGGCTGCGACACGCACTGGACCGACCCGCTGGCCAACCTGGAGCTGAGCATCGACGCCCAGCGGGCCGCCCATGCCGCGATCCACCGGCTGGCGCACGAGACCGCGGGCGGGCGCTGGCTGCTGACCGGGGGCGGCGGTTATTCGCTGGTCGAGGTGGTGCCCCGGACCTGGACGCACCTGCTCGCCGAGGCGGCGGGCAGTCCTATCGATCCGCAGGCGCCCACCCCCGAGGGCTGGCGCGAGTACGTGCGGCGCCGGACCGGCCAGCCAGCGCCGGAGCTGATGACCGACGGCCTGCCCGGGCAGTTTTCCTCGTTCGAGTCGGGCTTCGACCCGGGGGACCCCGTGGACCGGGCGATCTTGGCGACCCGGAACGCGATTTTCCCGCTGCACGGCCTGATGCCGCTGCATTAGGGCACTACCGGCTAGGGCACCTCAGGCGACACGTCCCCGGACGCCAGGCCGGGAGCTAGCGCGTCCTGCCCCGTTGCTTCGGCCGCCGGGCCGGCCAGCAGGCCGCGATCCGGCGCAGCAGGGACCTCATGGTGGCCGCGGCCACCCGGTGCAGCACGGCCTGGTCCAGGGCATCCCCCAGGCCGGCCAGCGGCGGGCGGTAGACGCCGGTGATCCGCAGCACGGCCTGCCCCCGGTCGTCCGGTCCGAGGATCAGGTTCGCGTCCAGCACGGGGAACAGCCGGCCCGTGCGCCCGGTCGCCTCCCAGCGGATCGGCACGAGCACCCTGTCATCGTGGGCCACCGGCTCGAGCAGGCTCACCCGGACAAGCTTGGACAAGCCGGGGACGCTGCCGAACGGGCCGACCCTGACCTCGCCGGCCAGCCCGTCGGCGTACGCGTCCCGGGACAGGCTGTCCAGCAGGTCTCCGTGGGCCAGCCACAGGAACCGGGCCCTGGCGGCCGGGTAGTCCATCTCGAGCGGAACGATGTGATCCGCGAACATGCCCACAGTCAGGCACATCCCGGCGGCCGGCAACCAGGGACCTTCGACCCTATCTACGGGCTAGGGGGGATGCTGGGCTGACAACACCGACGAGGGGGACCTCAAGGGACGCGGGGTTGCGGGCAGGGGGCCCCGTACACCGCGCAATCGGGATCCGCGAGAAGCCGGATAGGTCCCCCTCGTCAGTTCATGCGGGCGCCGAACCGGGCCCGCCGAACCGGGACCTTCGGCCCTGCCGCGGCGCCCTGCCGCCGCTTACCGTTTCTTGGTGCAGAGTTGGTACGGAAGGGACGGGTTATGTACGAGAAGATTCTTGTCGCGGTGGACCACTCGGAGGTCTCCGCGCGGGCCCTGGTGGCCGCCCGGGAACTGGCGTCGCTGTCCAACGGCGAGGTCTGGGTGCTGCACCTGCGCGAGCGCGAGATGATGGGCAAGACCGGCATGCTGACCTCCGCGGAGTCCTCCGACGAGGCCGGGGCCGCCGTCAGCGCAGCGGTGGAGGAACTCACCGGTGCCGGGATCAAGGCGCACGCCGTGGTCCGGGACACCGTGTTCGGCTACGCGGCCCGGGAGATCATCAGCGACGCGGCCGGGCTCGGCGCCGACGTGATCGTGATGGGCTCGCGCGGCCGGGGTGACCTGGCCGGCCTGGTGCTCGGGAGCACCGCTCACAAGGTCATCCACCTGGCGGACCGGCCGGTCCTCGTAGTGCGGTGACCGCCCTGCGGCGCTGGTCAGGAGACGGCCACCGGGGCGTTGAGCACCGGAGGCGGCGCGCCGGTGGCGGCGGTGATGATCACCAGCGGGCACCGCGCGCTCCGCATGCAGGCACGGATGACCGGGCCGGCCGGGCGCCCGGCCGGGCCCGCGTCGGTGGCCGCGCCGAGCACGAGCAGGCTAGCCTCCTGCGAGCGGTGTGCGAGGATCCGTTCGGCCATTCCCTCGGCGACTTCGGCCACGATGCCCGCGGGCAGTTCAACGCCAAATGCGGCCAGCATGATCGCGCTGAGGTTGTCCTGGGCATGGAGCCGTTCCTGCCCGCTGGCCGGCCTGTCACCGACAACGGCGTAGGAAGCGGCCCGGGCGGCCGGTTCCCATGTGTGTACGACGTGCAGGGTCGTGCGGCGGAGCCGCGCTTCCGCGGCCGCCCAGCGAAGCGCCGCCAGCGCCGCCGCGGACCGCTTCACCCCGACGACGATCCGCTGCTGCCCGGACTCAATCACGACCGCCTCCAGCACATCTTCGTCCTTCGAACACTCTCACCCCGTCCCGCTCAGTCCGCAAGAGCCGAAGGTCCCCGCGGTGAGCGACTGCCGCCGTGGGACCGTGCCTGCCGGCGCGGGATACAGACTTCGCGCCAAGCAACTGACACGATGGTACCGGGCGGCGGTACCAAACAAGCGAAAGGTGTCTGGCAATGGATGGGACTCCCTATCCCGTTAGTTTTTCGGTCGATTACCCTGACCGGGCTCTCAACCGGGCGACAACGTTCTTCCGGATCTTTACCGTTATCCCGATCGCGATCGTTCTTGGCGCGGTTTCCGGAGGCACCTGGGAATGGAGTTACGCCAACGGCACGACCGCTGTCGTGACGGGCGCCGGCGGCCTGCTCTTCTTCGCTCCCCTGCTCATGATCGTGTTCCGGCAGAAGTATCCGCGCTGGTGGTTCGACTGGAATCTTGAGCTGCAGCGGTTCGGCAACCGGGTCTGGGCCTATCTGGCGCTGATGGACGACAGATACCCCGCAACCGATGATCACCAGTCGGTCCACCTCGATTACTCTTACCCGGACGCCACGCAATTGAACCGGTGGCTGCCGTTGGTGAAGTTCTGGCTGCTCGCCATCCCGCATTACATCGTCCTGATATTTCTCGACATCGGGGCGTTCGTCGCGGTGGTCATTGCGTGGTTCGCGATTCTGTTCACCGGGACTTACCCGCGGGGCCTGTTCGACTTCGTGGAGGGCGTGTTCCGCTGGAACAACCGCGTGCTCGGCTACGCGGCGACCCTGGTTACCGACGAGTACCCGCCGTTCCGGCTGGCGGCCTGACGGCCCCGGACTCGGCGCGCCGCTTCTTGATACTCGCGGCCTGGACCTTCGCGGGGCGGGCGATGACGGCCTGGGTGGCCGGGCGGCGGCGCTAGCGAGGGGAGGCGCGCAGCGCGACCAGCGGGCACAGGCGTATCGCTTCGCCGGCCCCGGCCATCAGGCCGGGCGGGATCTCCTCGTCCCGGATGATCGGGAAGCCCCAGTCGTCCAGGGTGATCAGTTCCGGGAGCACCTCGGCGCACAGGCCGCGCCCGTCGCAGGCGATCGGGTCGACCCGCAGCCGGGCGCCGGCGGCGGTCACGGTGCTCTCCGGGGCGGGATGGGAAGCACGCCCGGGGGCCGGCTCCCCCGGCACCAGCCGCGGGCGTGCCCGTCGATCTCCGCGCCGAACACCCGCAGCGCGCTGCGGATCATCCGGACCGCGCCGTCCGGGTGGTGACAGGCGCCGCGCCCGTCTACCTGGCTCATCCAGCGCCGGAGCAGGTCCGGGCGGAACGACCGGCCGGCGGCCAGGTTCTCCAGCGCACCGGCGATCGCGTCCAGCCCGAAGACGCACGGGCCGCACTGTCCCGCGGACTCACCGGCCAGGTAACGGGCCACCCGGGCGGTCTCGGCGAGGCCGCAGGAGCCGGCGGGCAGCGCGGCGATCAGCCCGGCTCCCGGGCTGGCGCCCACCGCGGACAGGCCATCCGCGGACAACGGGAGCGGCTCGGCGGCCGCCGGATCTGCCCAGGTACCGAAGTACCCGCCGATCAGCAGCGCGCTCAGCGGCGCCTCCGGGCCGCCGGCCAGTTCCAGCACCTCCCGCACCGGCCGGCCGATCTCGATCTCGTAGACCCCGGGCCGGCGCACCGCCCCGATAAGGGTGACCAGCATCGACCCGGGCTCCGCCGGGGTGCCGAGCGAACGGAACCACTCCGCGCCGTAGCGCCCGATGAGCGCCAGGTGGGCCAGCGTTTCCACGTTCTGGACCAGCGTGGGGCGGCCGTCCAGGCCATGCTCGAAGACCCGGGGCGGTGTCGCGGTGGGCAGCGGGACGCCGTTCCCTACCCAGTTGACCAGGGCGCTGGCCTCCCCGCCCACGAAGCGGTCCGCCCCGGTCCTGATCCTGAGCCGGATCCGGTCACAGCGCGCCTGCCTGCGCTCGGCGGCCGCGCGGTCAACGATCTCGCGCACCGCCTCGTGGGCCACCAGGAACGCCTGCCGGGCGCCCACGAGCTGCGCGGCCAGCACCGCCCCGTCGAGAACGAGATGGGGCTCGCGGGCCAGCAGGACCTTGTCCTTGGCACTCGCCGGCTCCCCCTCGGTGCCGTTGGCGATGACCACCGGGGCGTCACGGCCGGCCGCGACGGCACGCAGCTTCCCGGCGGTGGGGAAGCCGGCGCCGCCCCGGCCGGTGAGCCCGGACCGGCCGACCTCGGCGATGAGCCGGTCCCGCCACCCTTCGTCCCGGCCGGGCACGGGCAGCCCGCCGTACCTGGCACGGTGCTCCGCCCAGCTAGCCGGGCCGCCCGGCCGCTGCGGCAGCAGCCTGGGCAGGCGGCCCGCGCGCAGGCCGGGCTCGCCGCCCGCCTCCCGGTAGCGGGTGTCCACGGTGTTCACCGGGCACCCGCCCGGGAGGAGGCGGGCACGTGCCGGGGATCCGCCGGGACCGGCACCCGCGACGGTCCTCCTGGCTCGCGCGGGCCGCCCCGCGCCCGGCCGAATATCCGGGCGAGCACGGCGGCCGCCACCGCCGCCGCCGAGCCTGCCTCGATCAGCGCCACCCACCAGATGCCCAGGTCATTGCCCGCCGTCAGGGAGTGCAGGAACGCCGCGGGCCAGGCCACATAGGCGAGCCAGTGCACGGCCCGCCAGGCACGCCGGCCGAGTCGCCGCCGGGCGAGGCTGGTGAGCAGTACCGCCCCGGCCAGGTCCACCGCCAGTGTGCCGAGGCCGATCGCCAGGGTCCGGTAGGGCGAGGCGAACGGCAGCAGGGCCGCCGCCCAGCCGATCGTGACGAAGGGGTCCAGCATCGCCGTCACCACGTGCAGCACCAGCAGCGCGACCGCGAACAGCGACAGCGTGCGGTGCAGTTCCGCGACCGCGAACCGGGGCCAGCGCGGCGGCGCGGAGCCGGTCCTGGTCGCCACGCCGAGCACGACCACGATGCTGAACAGGACGAGCAGGACCAGCCCGCTGCCGCGGGACAGGAACCACAGGCCCTGGGAGCCGGAAAGCGCGCCCATGGCCTACCTCGCCCGCCGTGGCCAGGCGGGCCCGCCCAGCCCCTCCGGCAGGCGCCCGGCACCGGCAGGCCCGCCGCCCGGGGCGGCCGGCATCCGGCGGATGGCGGGCACCTCGACCAGGCCGCCGTCGGTGACCGGCCAGCCCCCGATGAGCCGCACGCTGCCGTCGTGGGCGACCAGGCGGGCCGCCAGGCCCTGCGCGGCCAGCCAGTCCGCCGCCTGCTCCCCCGCGACGATCGCGGCAGTGGCCGCCGCATTGGCCTCCGCGCAGTTCGCGGCGGCGACGCTCGCCGTGCGCCACGGCCCGGCCGCCGGCAGGCCGGTCCGCGGGTCCACGATGTGATGGAATGTCCGGCCGCCCCGCCGCCATTGCCGGCAGCGGATCGACGAGGTCGCCAGGCCCCCGGCGGCCAGCCGGACCAGGTGGCCCGGCGGCTCCTTCGCGGCGCGCGCCGGGCGGCTGCCCGGAGCACCCGCCGCACCGGCCAGCCCGGGGCCGGCGGGCGCCGGGCGGCCGGGCTCCGGGCCGGGCGGCGCAGGCTCGTCGGTGACGAGCACCGGCCAGCCGCCCTGGGGGGCCTCCCCCGCGACGGCGATGTCGCCGCCGAGGCTGACCAGCACGCCGCCACCGGGCACGCAGGCCGCCGCCGCCCGGGCGGCGCGGTCGGAGCCGAGGCCCTTGGCCGTGGCTCCGAGGTCGAGCCGCACTCCAGCGGCCAGCCGCAGGCGCCGGCCGTCGAGCCGTACCGACTGCCAGCCCGGCACGTGGCCAGGTGCCGGCGGCGCGGCTTCGCCTGCGGGGTCCTGCGGCAGCGCCGCGAAATCGCGGTCGTAGCCCAGGCCGCAGAGCACGCCGCCCACCGTGGGGTCCACCAGCCCTCCGGTCCACTCGGCCGCGGCAAGCGCGACCGCGATCGCCTCGGCGAGCCCGTCGCTCACGATGCAACTGCCCCGGAGCGGGGCGTCCCGGAGCGGGGCGTCCCGCCGCAGGAGGTCCCCAGGGCGGGCGCTTCTGGACCGGGCGGCCCCGGCGAGGCAGCGCTGGACCAGGGAGATCTCCGAGTCGTCACGGACCGGCTCGCCTGCTCATCCAGCAGCGCCAGCTCGGCGTCGACGGCGGCGAGCACCCGGCCCGTGCGGCCGGGCGGCCAGGCCACCACCCGGGCGGTCGTGCCCAGGGCATCCCGCTCCGCGACGCCCACGGTGATGGCACCGGCATCCACCGGGCACCAGTCCCGGGCCCCTTCCGGGCCCGTCGTGGCCATCAGTTGTCCCGGTAGGTGACGATGCGGGTCCCGCCTGGCTGGGTGCCCACGGTGACGCCCGAGCCGCTGGAGGTGGCCACCGGGGCGGACAGGGACGGCTTGTGCACACCGGCCGCAGCGCCGCCAGCCGCGGTCCCGCCCGGCACGGTGGTCACCACGCTGGTGGCCGGGGCGGCCGGGGGCGCATGATGAGCGAAGTAGCCGGTGGCGGCGGCCACACCGGCGATGAGGACCGCCGCCGTCCAGTTGGAGGCCTGGCGCGCCCGGCGGACCCCGGAAGCGCGGGCGGCGGCACCGCGCGGGTAGTCCGCGCCGCGGGGATAGCGAGGGTCCTCGTCGTAGCCGGGCAGCCGCACCCAGCCAGGCTGTTCGGGGTAGTCGTGCTCCATCGGTCGTTCCTTCCAGGCGGTTCCGCGCCGGGCTGTCCGGCTCCTCCAGGCTGCGCCGGAGCCGATGTGACGGCGGTGAGCGGACGATGTGAGCCGTTCACATGGGTCTCTCCTCGTTTTCACATCAGCGGCTGCGTAGCCTCTGGTTATGCGAGTGCTTGTGGTGGAGGACGAGGCCCGGATGGCCCGGCTCCTCAAGCGCGGCCTGGAGGAGGAGGGGCACGCGGTCGACGTCGCGGGCGATGGGCCGGAAGGGCTGTGGCTGGCCACGGAGAACAGTTACGCCGCCGTCGTTCTCGACGTGATGCTGCCTGGTTTCGACGGTTTCGAGCTGTGCCGCAAGCTGCGGGCCGCCGGAGTGTGGACGCCCGTGCTCATGCTCACCGCCCGCGACGCGGTGGATGACCGGGTCCGGGGCCTGGACGCGGGCGCCGACGACTACCTGGTCAAGCCGTTCAGCCTGCTGGAGCTCGCCGCCCGGCTGCGGGCACTGGTGCGCAGGGACGATCGGGCCCGCCCTGCCGTCCTCACCGAGGGAGACCTGAAGCTGGATCCGGCCAGCAAGCGCGCCTGGCGCGGCGATGCCGAGCTGCACCTCTCGCCGAAGGAGTTCTGCCTGCTCGAACTGTTCCTGCGGCATCCCGGCAGCGTGCTTACCCGGTCCCAGATCCTCGAGGCAGCGTGGGACTTCGCCTATGACGGCACCTCGAACGTGGTAGATCAGTACGTCACCTACCTGCGCCGCAAGATCGATGCCCCGTTCGGACGGCACGACCTCGAAACCGTTCGCGGCATGGGTTACCGGCTCCGCCATACCGAACAGGGGTGAGAGTGCCGATCCGGCTGCGCGTGGCCCTGGTCTTCGCGCTCGCCCTGGCCGTGGCGTTCGCGCTCGGCGGCTGGCTGTTCGTCAGCCAGCTTTCCGCCGCGATGCTGCGGTCCACCGACGCCGCTCTCGCCGCCCGGCTGAGCCAGGCAGGCCGCTATGCCGAAGACGACGGGAACCCGCGCTCACCGGCGGTGAGCCGCGGCAAGCCGGCCCCCGGCGAGTACATCATCCAGATCGTCAGCCCTTCGGGCCGGGTCACCCGGGCCAGCCCGGACGCGGGGAGCGTCACGCTGCTGTCCGCCGCGCAACTGCGGCGTGCCCGTCATGGCGGGCTGACCCTGACCCGGACCCTGTACGGGGAGCCGGAGCGGGTCGCAGCCGCCCCGCTCGCCGAGGGACACGGGTCGGTGGCGATCGCCGGCATCTCGCTCGAATCGTCAGAGGCCACGCTCCGCCAGATCACCGCCGCGCTGATAGTCGGCGGCACCGTCTTCGTGATCGCGGCCGGCCTCGGCGCCTACTGGCTGGCTCGCGCCGCGCTCGCCCCGGTGGAGCGGCTGCGGCGGGAGGTGGCCGCGCTGTCCGAACGGGACACCGGGTCGGCGGTGCGGGTGCCCGGCACACACGACGAGATAGCGGCTCTCGCGGGGACGATGAACGACCTGCTGGTGCGGTTGCATCGCGCACTGGCACGGCAGCGGGCCTTTGTCGCGGACGCGAGCCACGAGCTGCGCACGCCGTTCGCGGTACTGCGCGGCGAACTCGAACTGGCCGGGCGTCCCGGGCGGAGCCGGGAGGAACTCAGCGCGGCCGTGGCCAGCGCGGCGGAGGAGGCCGACCGGCTGACCCGCATCACCGACGACCTGCTGCTGCTCGCCCGGGGCGACGAAGTAACCCTCGGCCTGAGCCTGGCCCGCACGGATGTGCCGCACCTCCTGGCACGAAGCGCGGAGCGGGCTAGCGCCCGCGCGGCCGCGGCGGGGGTCACCTGCCGGGTCGACGCCCCGGCGGGGCTGACCGCCGTGGTCGACGAGGGGCGCATCCGCCAGGCGGTCGACAACCTGACCGACAACGCGCTGCGGTTCGCCCCCCGCGGCACGGAGGTCGTGCTCTGCGCCGAAAAGGCCGGGCCGGAGCTGGTGATCGAGATCCGCGACCGCGGGCCCGGGTTCCCGCCGGCCTTCCTGCCACACGCGCTCGTCCGGTTCGCCCGGCCCGACCTGGGCCGGGCCCGCGATGCCGGGGGGGCCGGCCTGGGGCTGTCGATCGTGCAGGCGATCGCCGACGCCCACGGCGGCCGGGCGGTGGCCGGCAACCGCGACGGTGGCGGTGCCGTGGTCCGGCTGGAAATCCCCTGCCCGCCGCAACCACCGCAGCCGCCGCGGTAACGCGGCGTGGCCGGTGTCGCAGCCGCCGGCCCGGCCCGGGTCAGCTCCCCGGCCGGCCTGCCACCCCCGCAAATGAGGTAGCCGGAACCATCCATTCGCCGCAGCACCGGGTGATCGCCCTTGCCTAGCGTCTAACCAGGCCCGCAAGCGGGTCATGGGGAGACACATGAGGCGTCCCGCCTCATCCGGGGGGATTCGGTGCATTACTCTGCTGGCTTGGCCGGGCTGACCGCGGTCGGCGGTGCCGCCGCGCTGCCAGGCAGCGGGGTGCTCTGGCTGGCGGCGCGGCTGCTGCTGGACGGCGCGGGCGCGCTGTTCGGGGTGTACCTGCTGACCGTCCTCACCTTGTTCCTGTCCGGCTACGTGATGCGGCTCCGCCGGAGTCATGGCGGCCGGGAACCGTCGATCCGCAAGCCGGCCGCCGGTGAGGCGGCGGCCCCCGAGCCGGTCCGCCCATGATCGGGCTCGCCGCCGGGCCGACCGCCCACGTGGCCGCTCTGGTGGATATGGGCTGGGACCGCCCCCTGGCCTGGCTCGCCGCCGGGCTGGTCGCCCTGGGCGTGGGATACGGGCTCGGCATGCTGGGCCTGTCCCGGCGCAGCCCGCGCTACGGCACCACCGGCCCGGCCCTCGCCCAGGCGGCCGGCCTGCTTCTTCCCCGGGCGGGCAGCGTGCCCGCCCCCGAGGCTGGCCGCGCGACCGGCGTGACTCCCGGCCCGGCCGCCGCGACCGGCGGGCAGTTCTACGTGTTCCTGATGCCATGCCTGAACGAGGAGCTGGTGATCGCCCGCAGCCTGCAGCGGCTGCTGTCCATGCCCGCGGCCAACTTCGCCGTCATGGTCATCGACGACGGTTCCGACGACGGCACGGCCGCGGCGGTGTCCGGCATCGCCGACGAGCGGGTGTGGCTGCTGGGCCGCAAGCTCCCGAACGCCCGGCAGGGCAAGGGCGAGGCGCTGAACGACGCGATCGCGCAGCTGGTGAGCAGCGGCAGGCTGGCCGGCCGGGACCCGGACGACGTGATCATCGCCGTGGTGGACGCCGACGGTCATCTGGACCCGCACGCCCTGGCCGACGTCTCCGAGTTCTTCGCCGACCCGGCGGTGGGCGCGGTGCAGATCGGCGTCCGGATCAACAACCGCGACCACAGCATGCTCGCCCGGATGCAGGACATGGAGTTCGTCATCTACACCGAGGTGTTCCAGCGGGGCCGGCGGCACCTGGGCAGCGTCGGGCTGGGCGGCAACGGCCAGTTCGTCCGGCTGTCCGCGCTGCGGTCGCTGGGCCCGGCGCCCTGGACCCGCAGCCTGACCGAGGACCTGGACCTCGGCGTCCGGCTGGCCGCCGCGGGCTGGCGCAACGAGTACTGCCGCACGGCGGCGGTGCACCAGCAGGGCGTCGTCGAGATCAAGCGGCTGATCCGGCAGCGGGCCCGCTGGTTCCAGGGGAACCTGCAGTCGTGGCGGCTCATCCCGCTCGTGCTCCGCAGCATGCCCGGCCGTAACGGCGCCGACCTGCTGTTCCTGCTGTCCAGCCCGGCGCTCGTGCTGATCGCCTCGCTGCTCACCGTGTCGTTCACCGTGGTCCTGGCCAACTGCGTGGTGCTCGCGGCGACCGGCCAGGAGCCGTTCGGCTGGTGGGTCGCGGCGACCTACGCGCTGATCCTCGGGCCGGCCCTGGCCTACGCCGGGGTGTACTGGAAGCAGGAGCGGGACACTGGCCTGCGGCTGGTGAAGGCGTTCTGGCTGGCGCACCTGTACGTGGGCTACAGCATGATCTGGTACGCGTCCGGCTGGCGGGCAGCGGTCCGCGCCGTGCGCGGCCAGACCGGCTGGGCCAAGACCGACCGCGTCGCAGATGGCCCCGCGGCGACCCCGGCCACGCCGGCCGCCATTACCCACCTCAGCTCGGCCCCATTGCCGGTACCACCAGCCGATCAGGTACGCACCGGCAACCGGCGCCGGACCGTCCTAGCCATCATCGCCGTCATCCTCACCTGCGCCATGGCCGCCGCAGTGCTGACATTCACCGGGCTCGGCCGCCAGGCCGGCGCGCCCAGCCCGTGGCGCGTCGTGTTCACCGGGCACGGACGGGTCACCGGCACCGCCCCGGGCCAGGCGATCCTGCTGGCGCCGCGGCGGGCCACCGCCCCGGGCATCACCCACGCGGCGCTGGTGGTCTCGGCCGACCGCTACGGGGACCTCACCGCCACCGTCACCGTCAGGACGCTGCGCCAGCTACGCCACGGTGCGGCCGGGGCGCCGCACCCGTGGGAGGTCGGCTGGGTGCTGTGGCACCTCACCGACAGCCGCCACTTCTACGCGCTCACCCTGGAAGCCCGCGGCTGGGTGCTGTCCAAGCAGGACCCGGCCTACCGAGGTGACGAGCGCTTCCTCGCCTCGGGCCGGACACCGGGCTTCCCGCTGGGCCGCCCGCACCGGGTCCAGGTCACTCAGGCCGGCCCGACGATCACCATCCGCGCCGACGGGCACCTGCTCACCCGGTTCACCGACACCCGGCGGCCATACCTGACCGGTGCGGTCGGCCTGTACTGCGAGGACTCGCTGGCCCAGTTCCAGGCCATCCGGATACGCCACCGCACCTGACCAGCACCACGCCAGACGACGCGGCGGGGGCCGCGGCGCCGGCACAGCCATGCCATTTACGGGGGAATCTCATGTTCGGACCACACAGCACAAGCACGGGCCAGCCGGCCCGGGACCCGCGGCGGATCATGGTGATCTACGGCACCCGGCCGGAGGCGGTCAAGGTCGCACCGCTGATCCAGGCACTGCGGCGGTCGCCGCTGTTCACCCCGGTGGTGGCCGTGACCGCCCAGCACCGGTCCATGCTCGACCAGGTCAACCAGGTGTTCGGCATCACGCCCGAGTTCGACCTGGACATCCACGAGCCGGGGCAGACGCTGACCTCCATCACCACCCGCGCCCTGGCCGGGGTCCAGCGGCTGCTGGCCGGGCAGCGCCCGGACGCCGTGGTGGTGCAGGGTGACACCACCACGGTGTTCGCCGCCGCGCTCGCCGCGTTCTACGAGCGGATCCCGGTCGTGCACCTGGAGGCGGGCCTGCGCACCGACGACCCGTACTCGCCGTACCCGGAGGAGATCAACCGCCGCCTCGCCACCCAGCTTGCCGCGCTGCACCTGGCCCCGACGGCGACGAGCAGGGCCAACCTGCTCGCCGAGAACGTGGACCCGGCCGCCGTCGTGGTCACCGGCAACACGGTCATCGACGCCCTGCTGTGGACGTCGTCGCAGGATCTCGGCTACGGCCACCCGGCGCTGGCCGGCCTGGACGACACCAATGCGCCGGTGCTGCTGGTCACCGCGCACCGCAGGGAGTCGTGGGGCGGCCCGATGCGTGCCGTGGGCCGCGCCGTGGCCCGGATCGCCGCCGCGCACCCGGAACTGCGGGTGGTGTTCCCGGTGCACGCCAACCCGCTGGTGCGCGAGGCGATCCTGCCCGCGATCGAGCGCCTGCCCAACGTCACGGTCACCGAGCCGCTGGCCTACGGCGGCTTCGCCCGGCTGATGAAGCGGGCCACGCTGATCCTGACCGACAGCGGCGGCGTGCAGGAGGAGGGCCCCAGCCTGGGCAAGCCGGTGCTGGTGATGCGGGAGACCACCGAGCGCCCGGAGGCGGTCCAGGCCGGCACGGTGCGGCTCGTCGGCACCGACGAGGACCTCATCGTGAAGTCAGCGAGCCAGCTCCTGACCGACCCCGCGGCCTACGCGGCGATGGCGGGCGCGATCAACCCGTACGGGGACGGCCACGCGGCGCAGCGGTCCGTCGCCGCCCTGGCCTGCCACTTCGGCCTGGGCCCGGCTCCGGAGGAGTTCGCCCCGGCGCCGGTGCTGCGCAAGGTCAGCTAGCCCGGCACCGCGGCGACGGCCGGTCAGGACCGGGCCTGGCCGCGCAGGTAGGCCGCGGCGACCCGCTTGGGCACGCACATGCGCCACGCGTCCACCACAAGCTCGGCCAGTTCCGCCTCGTCGAGCTTGCCGAGCCGGGCGCGGACCCAGTTGTAGCGCTCGTCGGAGCGCACCGGCATGAGGAACTTGTCCGGCTCGCTGGCGACCAGGGCCGCCCGCTCCTCCTTGGGGAAGCCGAAGCCGAGCAGTTCCTCGTCCGGCGAGATGGACAGGAAAACGATCCGGCCGACCCGGAACTTAACGTAGTCACGGACCAGGGCCTCGTAGGCGCGGGGCAGGGCCAGGGCCAGCCGGCGCACGTCCTGGGCGGTCGCCATGCCGCTCAGCCCCCCGGCCGGAAGGCCTGGGCGAGCTTGTCGCTCACCGCGTCGACCCCGGCGTCGATGCGCTGCCGGGACCGGTCCTCGTCGTGCCAGGCGACGATCTCCCGTGCGCCCCGCTCGAACGGGATCACCGCCCGGTAGGCCGGGACGACGCTGCGCAGCTTGGCGTTGTCGAACACCATGGAGTGCGCCTTGTCGCCGAGCAGGGTCGCGCCCCAGACGGGGTCGGCCGCGGCGATCGCGTCCGAGGGCACGTGCACGATGTCCGCCTCGGCACCGGCGGCGGCCGCCAGGGCGTGGGTGATCTGGTCCCAGGTGAGCACGTCGTCGGAGGTGATGTGGAAGCTCTCGCCGAGGGTGCGCGGGTGCCCGAGCAGCGGCACGAAACCCAGCGCGAAGTCGGTGTGGTGGGTCAGCGTCCACAGCGACGTGCCGTCGCCGTGCACCACGACCGGCTTGCCCTGGCGCATCCGGGCCAGCGCCGTCCAGCCGCCGTGCAGCGGCACGTTCGTCTTGTCGTAGGTGTGCGACGGCCGGACGATCGTGGCCGGGAACCCCTCGTCGCGGTAGGCCGCGCGGAGCAGCTCCTCGCAGGCGATCTTGTCCCGGGAGTACTGCAGGTACGGGTTGCGCAGCGGGGTGGACTCGACCACGGGCACCCGCGACGGCGGCGTCTGGTACGCCGAGGCGGAGCTGATGAACACGTACTGCCCGGCCCGGCCGCGGAACGTGGCGATGTCGGCCCGCACGTGGCCGGGCGTGTAGGCGACCCAGTCCACCACCGCGTCGAAGTCGCGGCCGCCCAGCGCGTCCCGGATGCTGGCCGGGTCCCTGGCGTCGCCGCGGAGCACCGTCGCCGCCACGGGCAGCGGGCGGGCGGTGCTCCGGCCACGGTTGAGCACGAACAGCTCGATGCCGCGCTCGACGGCCAGCCGCGAGCATGCGGAGCTGATGATCCCGGTACCGCCGATGAACAGGACGCGCAAGCCAGGCATGGCCCCCACCCTAGGGCGCGCCCCGGACAAACGCCCGGATGGCGGTCCCCGCCCCGGGGGGACCGCCATCCGGGGGATGGCGCGGGCAGAAGGCTATGCCGAGTGGCCCGCCGCGGCCGAGCCGACCGGGCGTCCCTCGGCACCCGGGTCGGCACCGTCACCCGCGCCGTCCCGGCCCGATCGCCAGATGAGCCGGTGCACCGGGATCAGCCTGGGGATGTCCCGCAGGCCGGGGATGAACGGGACGGCGAGCAGCAGCAGCGTGCCGATGCCGGTCAGGTAGACCGCCCAGACGTCCACGGCGGGCGAGTTGTTGAACGGGGCCACGTGGTACCAGAGCTGGAAGAGCCAC
>WNGN01000036.1_pt1 | contig 105840 bp, 105 predicted proteins | sample 5400561 | NCBI WGS metagenome assembly WNGN01 (sample SAMN13153379, study PRJNA577476) | soil metagenome | isolation source: 115 cm soil or saprolite under Garry oak tree replicate 2 | place: USA:California | collected 2016-06-15 | reverse complement strand
TCCGAAGATCGGACTTCATCGAGGCGATGTACGCCTTCTCCTTGGTGTTCGCGAACTTCGGGATCGCGATGGCGGCAAGAATGCCGATGATCACCACCACGATCAGAAGCTCAATGAGCGTGAAACCCTTGCGGTTCATTTCAGAAACCTCTCAGTAGAAATCGAAAGCGAAAGGCAACGAGCGTCTGGGGACAGTTTAGGCAAGCGCCGTGCCTCACGACCGCGGTAGCCCCAACCCGATGACTATTCAGACGATACGTCGGTCCCCCGAGGATCGTTGAGACCTGAGATTGTGGGGATTTATGCGAGATTGCGGGGTGACTCGCGGTGCCTTGCGTCACCTAGAGTTCTTCCGCAATTAGCGGTTTTGGGGGTTTTCCTGCACTTGCAGCGCGTTGAGGAGCGAGTCGGCCACCGCCGTATCTCCGCGCACCAGAGCGGCGGCAGCCTGGTTTCGCAGGCTCGCCTCGCATCGCCCGCAGCGCGCGCGCGCCTGGTCCATGAGGCTGTCGGCGAGCGCTGACCGATGCAGGGTCCAGGCCGCATCGGCCGCGCCGATGAGGACCCGACTGTCGCGGTCGAAGATCTGGAACGCGATCAGGTAGTCCTCGAGCGCCCTCTCCGGCATGCGCCGCGCCTGCAGGCTCATCGCCGTGTACTGCGGTCCGCGGTAGGAGGCGGGTGAGTCCCCCAGGATGCTGAGTACGACGGACAGGTCGTCGTGCCACACGGGGACGCGCACGGCGGAGCGCACGCCTCCCGCGAGCAGCAACAGCCCTGCGACCAAGGCCGCGCGCCGCAGCTCCAGCCGGGCGAGCCACGCGCCGAGCGCGACGGCGAGGCCGATCGACGGCGCATACAGCGTGCGCTCCGCCACCAGCACACCGCTCGGAAAGAGGAGGTTGGCAACCGGGAGATAGGCGATGGCGATCCACGCGAGCCCGAGCGCTTCGATCCGACGGCCGCGCCGCCACGCGTGGCCGAGCAGCGCGCCCCAAATCGCGAGACAGGCGAGGCCAATCAGGAACCGACCATCGAGCGGCGAGGTGACGAGCGTGCGCTCGGCCGGCGAGTAGTCGACCCGCAGCGTCAGAGGAAAGATGAGAAGACGCCCGATGTCGGCGAGGGCGGCGATGGCGGTGAGCCGCACCGGTACCGGACCGGCGCCCGAGAACACCGGTGCCACCTCGTGGAACCCGGTGTGCCCATGGAGCACCGCCCATCGCACCGCGGCGTACCCGGCCCCGATCACCGCCCAGGCCGCGACGAACGCCGCGAGCTTGCGCCGCGGCGGCCGACCGATGCCGACGAGCCATCCGCAGGAGATGATCGCCGGAATCGTCGCCGCGTTCTCCTTGCTCAGGAGCCCGAGCGCGAGCGCGGCCGTGCTCCACGCGACGCTCTGCCGCGCTAGGGCCGCATGGACCGCGAGCACGGAGAAGAGCCCCACCATCAGCTCCGCCCGCCCGACGACGTTGGCCACCGCCTCCACATGCACCGGATGGGCGGCGAAGACGAGACCCCCCGCGAGGCCGGCCGCGACGCCGAGCAACCGCCGCGCCAACGCGGCCACGGCCACGCTCGCGGCCGCGTGCCACAGCAGGTTCACGAAGTGAAACCACGGAGCGCCGTCCACCAGCGCGTCGAGGGCGTAGGTGACGATGGCGAGCGGACGATAGAGGTGTCCCCCGACTTCAGGACGCCAGTATGACTCGACGAACACACGCCACAGCCCCGATGGCGCGGCTACATGAGGGTTCTGCAGGATGATGGCGCGGTCGTCCAGCGCGAAGCCGTTCCACAGGGCCCCGACGTAGATCAAGAACGCGCACGACGCGACGACGGCGTACAGCCGCCAACCCTCGAGGGCGAGCTCCCATCGCGCGGCGGGAGCGGCCGACGCAGCCGTCACGACACCCTCTGTACTCGCCCGTGCGCGCCGGTCACGGTGCCGCACGAGCGAACGTGGTTCCACAGGGCGCGGCATGGACGACCAGGGCGCAGGCCGCGACCGCGAGGTACAGGCGCCTAGGAGGCATGCTGCACCTGGAGCAGCGCCCGACCGCCCCGCCAGACGTGGACCACCTTGAGCCAACCCGGGTAGGCGCCGAGCAGCGCGTCGAGCTCCTCGTCGGAGCCGGAACCGAAGCCGCCCATCAGGATGTGCGTTACGCGCTGGCGCTCGAGGTAGGCCCGGTGCTCCGCCGGCGTGGGGCGGACGCTGGTGCGGCCGCGATACGTGTACACGTAGAAGGGGACGCTGGTGCGTCGCGCGTACAGCCAGACGAGGGCCTCGTCGTCCGTCGCCAGCACGGCGTTTCCGGGGAGGCTCTCGAGAGCCGGCAGCAGTTCCCTGAAATTCTCCGAGACCCGGCTCGCGGCCGTGCCCCACCAGCGGTGCGCGAAACCGCGCACCTGCACGCCGCCCCACCCGACGAGCATCACGCCGACGAGCACGGCGAGCGGCAGGCGGAGCAGCCGCCAGCGACGCATCAGGGCCAGGGCCCCCGCGGTCCAGATGAGCGCGAGCCAGGCGAGGATGCTCCAGATGAACCGATCCCCCGGGAACGGCCACACGGCCAGGATTGCGAGGTAGGGAACGAGCATCCAGGCGATCGCAATGCGCCGCAGAGGCATAGTAGAAGAAGGGCGCTGGGAGCCAGTTCAGCGTGAGGTCGCCCAGGGGGCGAGGCAGGTCGCGGAGCGAAGGCCAGAAGACGCCGACTCCTGCCGCCTGCACGGTCTCGAAGTAGCTGCCGTAGTTCATCGCTATGGCGGGGTCGAGTCCGCCGCGGTGGCGTGCCAGCCACAGCCCCCAGCCCAGGCCCGCGAGCGCGACCGGAGCAGCGGCCGCAGCGAGGTGGGCCCACGGCGCACGTCGCACGACGAGCAGATAGAGCACCACGCCCGCGCCCGCGGCGACTCCGATCGAGCGCGTGAGCAGCGCGAGCGCCGCGGCGCAGCCCGCGAGGCCGGCCGCGACGCCGGCGTGGAGCCGCGGGGGAGGTGCATCCGTGAGGATCACGGCCGCGACGAGCAGCACGCCGAAGAGCGGCTCCGAGAAGAGCACCGCCTGAATCGCGAGCACGGGGATCGTAATGGCGGCGGCCCCGACGAGGACGGGCGCCAGCCAGGGCGGCGCGCGGCCCCGACGAGGACGGGCGCCAGCCAGGGCGGCGCGTCGTCGCCCAGCAGCCGCGTGCGCGCCGCGTGCCAGGCGATGAGCCCCGCGCCCGCGGCGGCGAGGAGGAGGTTCAGGATCTTGCCAAGCAAGGCGGCGGTATCGAGCGGAAACATCGCGAACAGGGGCGCCAGCAGCACCGGCCAGAGCGGCGGGTAATGCACCGCCGCTGGCGCGCCGGGGAGGTGCGGGTGGACGTAGCCCATCCCCTGCGCGAGTGCAACAGCGATCCCGGCGTAGAGGCCGTCGTCGTAGAAGACGCCGACCAGCTGACGGTTCAGCGCCAGCGCGCCGACGGCCAGCGCCGCGCAGGTCACGGCGAGGCCGGCGCGGCGGGGAGTGAAGTGGGCGGCCTGGTCTATTGCCGCCGCCACTCGCCCCGCGGCGGAAACAGGTTGTAGCGGAGGATGTGGAGCAGCGCGGCGACGCCGTCGCGCCACGTGATCTTCTTGCCCTCGGCGTAGGTGCGCCCGCTGTAGGAGATCGGCAGCTCCCAGATCCGGGCGCCCGCCTGCGCCAGGCGGGCCGTGATCTCCACCTCGAAGCCGAAGCGATTCGACCTGAGCGGCAGGCGCTTCATCAGGTCGGCCCGGACCAGCTTGTAGCACGTCTCCATGTCCGTGAGGTTCAGGTCGGTGAGCATGTTGGACAGCAGCGTGAGCACCCGGTTCCCGACCGAGTGCCAGAAGTAGAGCACGCGATGCGGTCCGCCCTGGAAGCGCGAGCCGAAGACCGCGTCGGCCCGGCCGTCCACGATGGGCCTGAGGAGCGCGGGCAGCTCGGCGGGGTCGTACTCGAGATCGGCATCCTGGATCACCACGACGTCGCCGGTGGCGGCGGCGACCCCCGAGCGCACGGCGGCGCCCTTGCCACGATTCGCCGGGTGCCGGACGACCTGGTCCAGCCGGCCGCGCCGCTGCAGATCCTCGAGCACTTCGCCCGAGCCGTCGGTCGAGGCGTCGTCGATCGCGATCAGCTCGCACTGGAGCGGCACGGCGCGTACGCGCTCCACGACGTGCGCCACCGTTCCCGCCTCGTTGTAGACGGGGATGAGGACGCTGAGGCGCAAGCCCCGGGCGTTACTGCTCACCGACCTCGTACCGGCCCAGCTTGCGGTACAGGGTCGACGGATCGATGCCCAGGACCTCGGCGGCGCGTGTCTTGTTGCCGCCTTCGCTTTGGAGCACCCAGGTGATGTAGGCCCGCTCGATCACGTCGAGCGTGGGGTTGGCGTGCGGCCGCTCGGCGACCAGAGGCTCCGCGCGGTGCTCGGTGAGCTTCTCCGGCATCGCCGGGCGATCGATGTCCTCCGCTTTGGTGAGCACGACCGCTCGCTCCAGCACGTTCTCGAGCTCACGCACGTTGCCGGGCCAGTCGTACGCCAGCAGAACCTGCTTCGCCTCCTCCGACAGTGACTTGGGCTTCTCGCCCCGCTCCTGGGCGACGCGCTCGAGGACGTGCTCCCACAGCTCGGGGATGTCCTCGGGGCGCTCGCGCAGCGGCGGCAGGTGGATCGCGATGACGTTGAGCCGATAGTACAGGTCGGTCCGGAAACGACCCCGCTTGATGTCCTCCTCGAGGTCGCGGTTCGTCGCGGCGATGACCCGTACGTCCACAGGAATCGTCTCCGTCCCGCCGACGGGGATCGCCTCGCGCTCCTGGAGCACGCGCAGCAGCTTCACTTGCGTCGCGGCGGACATCTCGCCGATCTCGTCCAGGAAGAAGGTGCCACCGCGCGCCGCCGCGAACAGACCCTGCTTGTCGCGCACGGCGCCCGTGAACGAGCCCTTGACGTGTCCGAACAGCTCCGACTCGAGCAGGCTCTCGGGGAGCGCCCCGCAGTTGAGCGAGAGGAACGGGCCTTCGGTACGCGCCGAGCGCTCGTGAATGTAGCGGGCGATGACCTCCTTCCCGGTTCCCGACTCGCCCTGGATCAGCACCGTGCTCTCCGTCGGCGCCACCTGCTCGGCCAACCGCAACACATCCTGAAACAGCCGCGACTTGCCGAGCGGCTTCACGAGCCCGGAGCGCTCGCGGCGACGGATCTCCTGCTTGAGCTGCTTGTTCTCCGCCTTGAGGCGACGGACCTCGGCCGCGCGCCGGCACAGGGCCACGATCTCGTCGTTGGAGAACGGCTTCGGCACGTAGTGGAACGCGCCCTGGTTCACCGCCTGGATGGCGGTCTGCAGCGAAGCCTGCGCCGTCATCAGGATGACCGGCGTTTCGGGGTCCTGCTCCTTCGCGGCCGCGAGGATTTCGATCCCGGTGACGCCGGGCATCTTGATGTCGGTGAGGACAAGGTCGGGGGCGGCGGCCTTGAGCTGCTCGAGCCCCGCTTTGCCGCCCTGCGCCGTCGTGACGTCGAAGCCCTCGTTCTTGAGCAGGATACGCAGCGTGTCGAGGATCCCCTGCTCGTCGTCGACGATGAGAATGGAGGGCTGCGCGGTCATGCGGCTTCCTCCCTCCGCCGCGCGGCCGGGAAGTAGACGGTGAACGTGGTCCCCTGGCCCGGCGTCGAATCGACGAGCACCAGCCCGCGGTGCGCATCTACGGCACGCTGCACGATGGCCAGGCCCAGGCCCGTACCCCCGACCCGGCCGGTGACGAAGGGTTCGAACAGTCGGGCCCGCACGCTCTCCGGGATGCCGGGCCCGTTGTCGCTCACACCCAGCGCGACCGGGTTGTCGATCCCCGCGCCGCCCGGTAGCTGGTGGGGCTCGGGTCGGCCGGTCCGCACCATCACCCGCGCCTCCTTGCCCGCCGCCTGAACCGCGTTCAACACCAGGTTCGACACCACCCGGTGCAGCAGGTCCTCGTCGCCCTCCATGGGCGTCCGGCCGCCAAGCAGCTCGATACGGGCATCCGCCGGGCAGTCGGGGTGCTCCCGCACCAGCCGGATCGCGGCGCCCGCGACCTGGTGGAGATCGAGCGGCCGGCACTCGGTGACCCGCACGCGGGAGAAGTCGAGGAACTCCGACAGCAACCGGGACAGTCGGTCGCTCTCGCGCACGATCAGGCTCGTGAGGAACTTCTCATCGGGGTTCGCCCGCGATGCGCGGGCCAGCTGCTCCACGGACGAACGGATCGAAGCGAGCGGATTCTTGATCTCGTGCGCGAGACTCGAGGACAGCTCCGCCACCGCCTCCAGCCGCTCGGTGCGCAGGCGGAGCCGCTCCAGCCGCTTGGAGTCGGAGATGTCGCTGAAGATCGCGGTCACCCGGGGGCCTTCGCCGGGCGCGCCGTCGAGCGTGGTCGTGGTCACGCCAATCGGGAACGTCCGGTCGGGCCGCCGCACCACCGCTTCCACGCGCATCGCCCGCACGCCGCGCCGCGCCGTCGCAGTGAGCGCCGCCCAAAACTCCGGCGCCACGCGCGCGAATTCGGGCATGATGGGCCGGTCCCGCCAGTCCCGCTCCCGGAAGCCGAGGATCGCCTCGGCCGCCGGATTGGTGTACAGCAGGCGCCCCTCCGGGTCGACCGTCACGATCCCCGTCGGGATGTTGCGCAGCACATCCGCCGCCTCGAGCCGGACCTGACGCAGCTCCCCCGCCAGCGCCTCGCGCTCGGCCCCCATCAGCTTGACGCGGCTCGCGACATAGGCCGTGACGGCCGCCACCGCCACGAACACCGCGAGCTGGATGGCGACGTCCGGGGTCAGCGGCGTCGAGTGGCCGAAGAATACGTCCGCGATGTAGACCAGTCCCACGAGCGTCGTGATGAGCGCCGCGCTCCTGGGGGGCATCAGAACCGCGGTAACGGCAATCAATGGGACGTAAAGGCTCGTGAGATCGCTCTGCGGCCCGCCCGTCACGTGCACCACCGTCGTGACGAGCGCCACGTCGAAAAGCGCCTGGGAGTACAGGAACGTGAGTCCCGGCGCGCGCCCGCGAACGTGGGTGTGCCAGTACGAGGCGATGGTCACGACCGCCGTCGCCACGAGCACGAACGAGGTCACGAGGATGTCGAGCGGGGCCGCGACCTTGAACTTGAGGGCAGCCGCGAGGTAGATGGCCACGGCAATGCACGCCCGCCCGATGTAGACCGCGCGGACCAGGGTGTGCGGCGTCGGGAGCGCCGACGCTCGGGTGTTGCTGCCGAGCCACCGCAGAGAGACAGTCTCCTCTTTTTGGAAGGTGCTGTCGGCCCTCAGTGATCAGCTTTCAGCAGCCCCCGCTCATAACAGATTGCCAAACAGAGGGTTATGCTGATGGCCGACAGCCGATGGCTGACAGCTTCAAGTGTGGGCGCGGGGCTAAGTATTGGAAGCGCTCTCGCAAAGTGCAAGAGCGTGAGCATCGGTATTCACTCGCGAGACGGCGACAACACCCTCTCCCGCAAGCATTTGTCGTCACGCACCACGCGATAGAACGCCGGCAGCGCCCCGGCGGCCCCGGCCGGGCGTTGCAGCACCCGCGGGCAGGAGCTCGCGACCGCGCGGATGTCCTCCTCCAACCTGCTCCCCGCGATCCCCAGCACGATGACCGTGAGGCTGTCCTCCAGGATGCGCGTGGCGAGGTAGCGCCCCGGCACCTGAAACACGGATGGCGCGAAGGCGGGCTCCGCAGGGGCCGCCGCGGCGGTCTTGCGCGCCGTGTAGAGGTACACGGCCGCCGGAGCGTCCGCCATGATCCGGTCACCGGGCGTCGTGTTCGCCCGCACCCACTGCACGACGCCGAAGATGTAACGGCTGTTGCCCGCCAGCACGTACAAGGGCGAGCGGTTCTCCACCCGAGGGGCTGCGCCCGACGCGAGCGCGGCTTCCGCCGCGCGCCGCAGCTCCACTTGCCGCACCGCCACGGTCAGCGCCACGACGCCGAGCAGTGCGTACGTGAAGCGGCGCACCGTGACGGACCCGCCCCCGACGGCGAGCTGCAGCGTGCTCGCCGCGAGCAGCCCCGCGAAGGGCAGGATCGGCAGTAGCAATCGGCCCTGGGCGTACGGCCACAGCAGCACGGTCGCCAGCACCGCAACGACCGTGACGACGAGCGCCGCGTGCGCTCGCCGGGCGCGGACGCCACCCGCGAGGGCCGCCAGAGCGAGCGCCGCGGCGAGCGTCGGACCGACGACGTGGCTCGGGGCGAGATAGCCGCTGAGGTAGCGCATGTACCCGAGCCCGTTGATCCCCAGTCCGCGGGCGGCGTAGGAGAGGAGCTGCGACGGCCGATCGAGCGGCAGCCAGCGCCAGTACGGGGTTTCGTCGGGCAGCGGAGCGAGCGGCCCCCGCGCGACCGCGGCCGCGTGCACGAAATGCCACACGGCGAGCGGCACGAGTGCGACGCCGGCGCAGAGGGCCACCTCGCGCCACGGACGTCGCTCGAGCACGAGCGCCACCAGTACCGCTGCCAGCAGCACGACGCCCGCCGTGCGGAACAGCGCAGTCAGTGCGAGGACGAGCCCGAGGGTCGCCGCGAGCGCGGGTCGCGCCGCTCCGGGCCCGGCGTCTGCCAAGCGGTAAGTGAGCAGCAGCGCCGTAGCCCACCCGCAAACGAAGTACGGCTCGGACAGGGGGATATTGAAGTATTGGATGACCGCATCCAGGAAGAACGGGCCGAGGGCGCAGAGCCCGAGCACGGCGGGAGCCGCGTCGAGCCTGCGGCGTCCGATCCACCAGATGATCCCGGCCGCCGCGCCGCTGGCCAGGGGATTCAGCAACCCGATGGTCGCGCGCACACCCGCGAGGGTCCCGAACAGCTTCCAGGGCACGGCGATCAGCAGGGGGAGGCCGGGCGGGTACTTCACCGCCACGGGATCGCCCACCAGGTAGATCAGGCGGTACCCCATTCCGCCCGCGAGCGCCTGGCCCAGCGCGACGTAGGCGCCGTCGTCGTTGAAGGCGCCTACGAGAATCCGGTCCGCGGCGCGGAGCACCAGATGGGCGACGAAGACGAGCCCCGCGATGACGAGGGGCTCGTAGTGCGCGAGGAGAGACGTGAGCGTGGTCTTCTGGAGCTGTTGCATCCGCGAACCTCCGGGCCGCGATTATACGGTTCGCGCGCGGGCTCGGGAACACCTCTCTGGCTCCGGCCGCCGTCGCCCACTATCGTTGGCGCATGAACGGCGCCCGGGCCGTTGCTCTGCTGTTGCTGCTCCCGCCACCGAGCGGCGCGGCACAAGCCGCCCTCACGCCCGCCGATTCCGCGATCCTCAACTCCCAGCCCCTCAGGCGGCTCGTGCTCGCGCCCTCGGTGATGCGCCGCGTGAGCTTGCTCGCGGCCGGGCTCGACCGCGAGGTCGTGCTCTGCCTGCGCGGGGCCATCCGGGGCGACACCGCCGTGGTCGACGACTTCGTGATGCCGGACATCGTGGCGAGCGCGGCGGACGCCGTGCAGCCCCTGCCCTGCGCGCCGGCGACCACGCTCGCGGTGTGGCACAACCACCCCTGGACCGGGCCCGACTCGAGCTTCGGCGTGCGGACGCCGGAGGACCTGTGCTCGCTGAGCCAGCCGGACATCCGCTCGGTGGTCGCCGACTCGATCCCCTTCGCGGTCGTCAGCGTGGGCCGCACGCCGCGGCCGATCGTGTGCTGGTGGCGGCGCGTACAGGCGGTGATCAACCGGCACGTGAAGTTCCTCCCGCGATTTCCGCGGCAGTGGCTTGAGGCGCCGAGCCTCGCGGCGCCCCCGCCCGAGCCGGCGCGCTCCGTGCCCTGACGCAAGCGGCCGGGGAGAGCGGGCCATGCGGGTGCTGCAGGTGTCGGAAGAGCACGGCCGCTACGTGGCCACGATGGCGGAGACCGAGCTTCCGGTGGCGCGGCCGGGAGAAGCCCTGGTGCGGGTCGCCGCCTCCGGCGTGAACCGCGCCGACCTATCGCAGATCGCCGGTCGCTACCCACCCCCACCCGGGGAGTCCGAGATCCTGGGACTCGAGGTCTCGGGCACGATCGCGGACACCGGGCAACCGGTGTGCGCGCTGCTCGCCGGTGGCGGGCACGCCGAGTACGCGGCCGTCCCGGTGGGGCAGCTGCTGCCCGCCCCACGCGCGCTCGACCTGGTCTCCGCGGCGGCCATCCCCGAGTCGTACATCACCGCCTTCGTGAACCTGGCGCTCGAGGTCGGGCTGCGGCGGGACGAGACGGTGCTCGTGCACGCGGGAGCATCGGGCATGGGGCTCGCCGCGATCCAGCTTGCCAAGTCGTACGGCGCCCGCGTGGCCGCCACGACGCGTACGGCCGAGAAGCTCCCCGCGCTCACGGCGGCCGGGGCCGACCTCGCCATCGATGCGGGCCGCGAGGATGCGGCCGCGACGATCGAGCGGTGCTGGGGGCCCGACGCCGTGGACGTCGTGCTCGACTCGGTGGGCGCCGCAACCCTGCCCGGCGACCTGCGCGTGCTCCGGCCGGGAGGTCGGGTCATCCTCCTCGCCACGCTGTCGGGGAGTTCGGCCGAGCTCGACATCGCGCTGCTCATGAAGAAGCGCGGCCGGCTCATCGGCTCGATGCTGCGCGGCCGCAGCCGCGATGAGAAGGCGCAGATCGTGGCGCGGTTTGGCGACGAGATCCTGCCGGCGTTCGAGACGGGGCGACTGCGGGTCACCATCGACTCGGTCTTCCCGCCCGAGCGCGCGGCTGCGGCGTTTCAACGGATGCGCGAGAACCGCAACACGGGAAAGATCCTGATCGACTGGAGCGGGGTGGCGGCGCCCGGTCACTTGCGCCGCAGGTAGCTGTCCGTCTTGTCGAGCCAGTCCTGCCGCGGCGGGCTGAACACGTCCACGTCCAGCGTGTCCTCCAGCGCGTGCGCCTCGTGGGGAACGTTGGAGGGGATGAACAGCACCTCGCCCGCCCGCACGACGACCTCCCTGTCGCCATCGGCGCCGATCAGGAACTTGAGGGCGCCCTCGAGGATGTAGGTGAGCTGCTCGTTCTCGTGGGCGTGACGCGGCACCACGCACCCTTTCTGGATGTAGACGTGCGCCAGCATCATCCGGTCGCCGGTGATGAGCCGGCGGGACAGGTGCGCGGACACCTGCTCCTTCGGCAGCTCGTCCCAGCGGTACCACGCGACGCGGTGTTCGTCCGGCGCCATACGATCCTCACGCTCCGTGTCGGATAATATCGACCCTCGGCCGACGCGCACGCGAGGCATGTGGCGGCCGTCACACCTCCGTCTCTTGCAACGTGCAAAGTCCCCGTTCGGTGCAGGGTTACGACATCGCTGCTCGAGGCTCCCGCAGCCTGTGGGGAGCGCCCGGCACGCCCCTTGCTTTGTTGGGGGGCATGAGGCGCTTTGACCTGTTCGGCCCGCCGCCGTTCCACCCCGACGAAGAGTGGGGTGACGACCAGTCCGCTGCTGAGGACTGGCGGAGCGACGAGTATTTGGACGATTGGCCGCGCGAGAGCGCCGGCCCGGAGTGGCGCATGTTCGAGCAAATCGCCGCCGACGAAGCCGACCTGGCCGCGGCGGTAGAGGAACTGCTAAAGAGCCTCTAGCGCGGCGTCACTGCACCGCGTTGACCATATCGAAGATCGGCAGGTACATCGCCACCACCATGCCGCCGACGATCACACCCAGCACGACGATCATGATGGGCTCCATCAGCGCGAGCAGCGCGCTCACCGCGGCGTCCACCTCGTCGTCGTAGAAGTCGGCGATCTTCGAAAGCATCTCGTCGAGCCCGCCCGTCTGCTCGCCCACCGCGATCATCGAGATGACCATCGGCGGGAACACGTTCGATTTCTGGAGCGGCCCGGCGATCGTCTCGCCCCCGGCGATCGACGCGCGCGATTCCATCACCGCGTTGTGGATCACCATGTTCCCCGCCGTGCGCGCCGTGATCTCGAGGCCGTCCAGGATCGACACGCCGGACGAGATGAGGGTCCCGAGCGTCCGCGTGAAGCGCGACACGGCGGACTTCCGGATCACGTCGCCCAGCACCGGGAGGCGCAGCAGCAGCTTGTCGATTTGCAACCGGCCCGGCGCGGTCTTGTAGTAACGGCTCAGGAGGAACACGAAGCCGCCGAGGGCGCCGATGATCGCCCACCAGTAGTGCGTGAGGATGCTGCTCATCCCGATGACGATGCGGGTGGGGAGCGGCAGCTCCAGGTTCACAGAGGCGAACATGTTCTGGAACGTCGGGATCACGAAGATGAGCAGCACCGCGATGGCGATGGCCGCGACGGACATGATCACCGCGGGGTAGATCATCGCGCCCTTCACCTTGCGGATGATGGCATCATTCTTCTCGAGGAACTCCGACAGGCGCACGAGAATCGTGTCGAGAATGCCGCCCGCCTCGCCCGCAGCGACCATGTTGACGTACAGGTCGCCGAAGGCCTTGGGGTGCTTGCGCAGCGCGTCCGCGAGGGTGTGGCCGCTCTCGACGTCGTACACGACCGATCTCGTGATTTCGGCGAGGGACTGGTTCTCGGTCTGCTTCGCGAGAATGTCGAGCGCCTGCACCAGCGGGAGTCCGGCGTTGATCATGGTCGCGAACTGCCGGGTCATGACCACGAGATCGCGGGTCTTGATGCCGCCGCCGAACTTGAAGCTGAGCTTGAAGGCTTTGGGCGCGGCGCGCACCTGCACCACGACCATGCGGTTCTTCCGCAGGTGGGCAATGACGTCGTCCCGCGTCGGGAGATCGACTTCGCCCGACTGGAGATCGCCTTTCAGCGTGCGCGCGGTGTACTGGAAGACCGGCATCGGTCAGCTCCTTCCGGCGCCCATCAGCGGCGCGCCGCGACCTTGGCCTGCGGCCCGGCCGACGCCGTCGGCTCCTTCTCGTCCAGCGGCGTCTCTCCGATCATCCGCAGGAAGTCGTTCGGCTTGGACGTGACCCGCAGGCACTCGTCCTTGGCGACCTCGCGGGACATGTAGTGCTGGTACAGCGCGTCGTTCAGCGTCTGCATGCCGTACTTCTTCCCGGCCTGCATCGACGACTCAATCTGATGCACCTTCTCCTCGCGAATCAAGGCGCGGATCGCCGGGGTGCAGATCATGATCTCGGCCGCCATCACGCGGCCCTTTCCCTTGGCGCGCTGCAGCAGGGTCTGCGTGACCACCCCTTCCAGCACGAAGGCGAGCTGGGCGCGCACCTGCGACTGCTGGTGCGACGGGAAGACGTCGATGATGCGGTTGATGCTCTCCATCGCGGAGTTCGTGTGCAGGGTCGCGAACGCCAGGTGCCCGGTCTCGGCGATGGTGAGGGCCGCCTGGATGGTCTCGAGGTCGCGCATCTCGCCGACCAGCACGACGTCGGGGTCCTGGCGCAGCGCGTACTTGAGGGCCGCCGCGAAGCTCTGCGTGTCGGTGCCGATCTCGCGCTGGTTGACGATGCAGCTCTGGTGGCGGTGGATGAACTCGATCGGGTCCTCCACCGTGATGATGTGGCCCTTCATCTCCTTGTTGATCTTGTCGATCATCGCGGCGAGCGTGGTGCTCTTCCCCGAGCCGGTCGGGCCGGTCACGAGCACGAGCCCGCGCGGCCGGTCGGCGAGCTGCGCCACGACCGCCGGCAGTCCGAGCTCCTCGAACGTGCGCACGTTGAAGGGAATCTGCCGGATCACGAGTGAGACGCAGCCGCGCTGCTTGAAGCAGTTGCCGCGGAACCGGGCCAGATTCTGGATCCCGAAGGAGAAGTCGAGCTCGCTCTCCGTCTCGAAGCGCTTCTTCTGGTTCTCGGTGAGCACCGAGTACGCGATCGAGAGCGTGTCTTTCGGCGTGAGCACGTGATCGACCGACGAGTTGGTGATGTCGCCGTCGACCCGCAGCTTGGGCCGCTCGCCCGCCACGATGTGGAGATCCGACGCGTCCCGCTCAATCATCTCCTCGAGCAGGGAGCGGAGATTGACCGTCGTCACCGCGCCGCCCGTCATGCCGCCGTCTCCTTCACGACTTCGTCCAGGGTAGTGACGCCTTTTTTCACCTTGATCAACCCGTCCATGCGGAGCGTGAGCATGCTCTCCTTCACGCCCTGCTCCCGCAGCTCCTCTGTGGAAGCCCCTTTCAGCACCATGCGCCGCAGCGCGGACGACATGGCCATCACCTCATAGAGGCCCTGGCGACCCTTGTACCCCGTGCCGTTGCACGTGTCACAGCCCGCCCCCTTGAAGAAGGGCCCGAGCTTCGGGTCCACTCCGAAGGCGTGCATCTCCTCCGGCGAATACTGATGCTCTTCTTTGCAGCCGCTGCAGATGCGGCGCACCAGCCGCTGGGCCACGATCAGATTGACGGCGCTCGCCACGTTGAACGGCTCGATTCCCATGTCCACCATGCGCGTGACCGTGGACGGGGCGTCGTTCGTGTGCAGCGTCGAGAGCACCAGGTGGCCGGTCAGCGAGGCCTTGATGGCGATCGAGCCGGTCTCGAGATCGCGGATCTCGCCCACCATGATGATGTTCGGGTCCTGCCGCAGGAACGCTTTCAGCGCCGCCGCAAACGTCATCCCGACGTCGTTGCGCACCAGGACCTGATTGATCCCGAGCAGGTTGTACTCGACCGGGTCCTCGGCGGTCATGATGTTGACTTCCATCGTGTTGATCCGCGAGAGCGCCGAGTACAGCGTCGTCGTCTTCCCCGAGCCCGTGGGACCGGTGACGAGCACCATCCCGTACGGGTTCAAGATCGCCTTCAGCAGGTCGGCCTCCGCCTTCGGCTCGAACCCAAAGGTCTTGAGGTCGAGCGCCAGGTTGCCCCGATCGAGAATCCGCAGCACGATCTTTTCGCCGAACAGCACCGGCAAGGTCGAGACGCGGAAGTCGATGACCTTACTGCCGAACTTGAGCTTGATCCGCCCGTCCTGCGGCACCCGGCGCTCGGCGATGTTCAGCTGCGCCATGATCTTCACCCGGGAGATCAGCGCCGCCTTCATCTTCACGGGCGGCTTCATCACCTCCTGCAGCGCCCCGTCCACCCGGTAGCGCACCCGGATCTCGTGCTCGAACGGCTCGATGTGGATGTCCGAGGCCCCCCGTTTCACCGCGTCCGTCAGCAACCCGTTGATGAGCTTCACGACGGGGGCGTCTTCGGCCAGATCCTGCGCCTTGACGTCCTCCTCCTGCTCCTCCTCCACGACCTCGACGTCCGCTTCCTCAACGCTCTTCAGGAGCGACTGCAGCTGGGCGTCCGACTGCTGGTAGTAGCGGTCGATGGCGTTGCGGAGCGTGTACTCGCCCGCGATCACCGGGAAGACGTCGCAGCGGGTGATGAACTTGATGTCCTCGATCGCCGTCACGTTGTTCGGATCGACGATGGCCACCGTCAGCGTGCGCCCCTCGCGCTTGAGCGGGAGGACGGTGTGCTTGACCGCAATGTCGGGGGGGAGGAGCTTGATGATCTTCGGGTCGACCTCGAACCGCGACAGGTCCACCGCCGGCATGCGGTACTGCCGGGCCAGCATCTTGGTGACCTCGGTCTCCTCGACGAAGCCGAGCTTCACCAGGGTGTAGCCCAGACGCATCCCCGTGCCCTTCTGCTCCATCAGGGCTTTCTTGAGCTGATCGAGCGTGATCAGCCCTTCCCGTACGAGGATTTCGCCCAGCTTATCGGCGGTGGCTGCGGCGGTGGCCGTATGCAACTCGTTGAAATTGAACAGTCTAAAGTAGTCCGCCGCCGAGGAGTGTCAAGGCATTGGCGTGATCGCCCCCGAAAAAGTCACGAACGGGCCGAGCAACTCGAGCAGCTTTGGACCCACGCCGGGCACGCTGTCCAGGCGCGCGAGACTGCCAAAAGGACCGTGCGCCGCGCGCCACGCGACGATGCGCTGCGCCAGCGCCGGACCGACGCGCGGCAGCCGCGTGATCTCGATCACGTCCGCGCGATCGAGATCGACGCGCTCGCCGGGGAGCAGGGGGCGCGCCAGCCGCTCCGCCTGACGCGCGGTCTGGCGCAACGCGGGACGCGGACCTGTGTCGGCCCCCTGCGCGAGGCGGACGTCGCCCGGTGCCGCGCCGGCCGGCGGTGCGAGCGCCCAGCGCGCTCCCGCACCGGCGAGAGCAAGCAGGGAGAACATGAGCGCGGCGCGCTTGTCATCCATGACTGCACGCTAACGGTTCGCCAGCCGTCGAACGGGATCCGTTCAACGCCCGCATCGTCGAAAGATTGCGGTTCATGAGTGCGGAATGCGGAATGTGGAATGCGGAGTATCCGCGCAAGCGTCGTGGCGCGCCTCGACCTCTCACTTCAATTCCGCACTCCGCATTCCGCATTGGGGCTACCGCACCAGCGCCACCGCCACGTCGCCCACGATCTGCAGCGACGCCGCGCTCAGCTTGTCGATCGTGTCCTCGGTCGTGTGCCAGTAGGGGTAGTCGAAGTCCACCACGTCGATCGCGTGAATACCGGCCCGCTGCAGGCTCACATGGTCGTCGATGAGGGTGTGTTTGACGCCCGGGAGGAAGTAGCGACCGTACCCGAGGTCCGAGGCGGTGCGCCACACGCGCTCCACCACCTCCGGCGCCCCGGCCATGGAGTTGCCCTCGTAGTAAATCTGCAGCGATCGGTCGCCCACCATGTCGAACAGCACGGCGTACAGCGGTGGGTAGCCCGGGGGCTGGTGCGCGGCGAACCAGCGCGACCCGATGAGCACATCGCTCGAGTCCTTCGTGAAGTCGCCGTAGTCCTCGCCGTCCACGAACAGCAGGTCCACCCCCACCGTCGGAGGTTTCGCCTTGAGGGCGTCGGCGACACCCAGCAGCACCGCCACTCCCGACGCGCCGTCGTTCGCGCCGGGCACGGGCAGCCGCTGCTGCCCCAGGTTCTGGCTCTGGTCGGCCTTCGGGCGCGTGTCCCAATGGGCGAGGAACAGCACGCGCTCCGCAAGCTCGGGCCGGAAGCGCGCGAACAGGTTCCTGAGCCGCAGGGTCGCGCCCTGCTGCGTGACGTGACGGATCGGCTGCACCGCGACGGTGTCGGCCGTCGCCCGCAGCCGGGCGAGGATCCAGTCGCCCGTCTTGTCGTGGCCCGGCGTGTTGGGCACGCGCGGTCCGAAGTCGAGCTGCTGGCGCACGTAGTCGAACGCCCGCTCGCCGGGGAACTCACGCGGACGGTCCTGCGCCTGACAGGCGAGCGCGAGCGTCAGGGACGTCGCGTGGACAAGCCGCCTCACCGGATCTGGCCCACGCTGGTGCTGAGATTGACGAACGCCGTGATCACGAGCTGAGACGTTTTCCGGCTCGCCTGCCGCTCGTCGTTCACCAGGTACGCCATCTGGAACCCCGCGCTGAGGGAGGGAGGAAACTCAGTGTCCAAGGTTAGCTGCGCCTGGGCCTGGCGGCTATCCACGTAGGGCACGCACACCGCCTGACCGGCCGCCTGCAGGCAGCTCGTGGTCCGCGTCTCCTGGTAGCGCAGCGTCGTGCGGATGTCACGCGGCATCCGCGCGAGGCTCGCCGGGGGCCGGAAGGCGAAGACGAGGTTGCCGCCGGCCTGGTTGCGCTCGCTGCGGAACAGGTTGCCCGCCGCGAGCTGCTCGGTCTTGAGCCGCGCGGCATCGAACGACGAGAGGATGCCCTTGACCCAGGTGAGCGCCACGGTGGGGGTCAGGTAGCGCTCCGTAAGCTGCGTGCGCGCGGCGCCCGCGGAGTCTCCGATCAGGGCACTCTGCTCGGTCGCGCTCTCGCGCCGGCGATAGGTGACCTGTGCGGTGAGGCTCGCGAGCAGCCGCGCGATCGCGCCGCGAGGCGCCGCGACGCTCCAAGCGACCGTGGCGGAAGGCCAGTCCCGGCCGCGCGTGCGCAACGGCACCTGCTGGTCGGTGCGCAGCACCCACGTAATCCCCTGGAGGCGCTGGTAATTGGCCCGCACCCGCAGGCCGACCGGCAACTCTGCTCCGCCTCCCAGGTTGAAGCTGTAGTTGTCGGCCGCGGCGCCCGCGCGCATCCCGTCCTGCTCGCGAAAGCGGGAGAACCCGACCAACGCGAGCTGGTAGCCCAGCGACGGGGTGAGCGGCGTCCGGTCGTAGGTGGACGTCCACGAGCGCCCGTAGCTGACGTCGGGGCCGGTCAGGCGGCCGAGCAGCCGCACGACGCCGGCACTGTCGCCGAACAGCGCCCGGCCCGCGCGCCGGGCGTCGAGCTGCGCCCCGAGCTCGACGCGCCGGGAATTGCCGAATGCCACGGGAATGTGGAATCCGCCCGCCGTGTCGCCTACGTCACGCACCGGATCGCGCGCGTTGGGGTCGCGGGACAGGAAGAAGCCGGTGGCGAGTGTGGCGCGCGGGCGCACCCAGGCCGCGACCTGCGGCGTCAGACTCAGCAGCGTCGTGATCGAGCGCTGCGTCTCGATGCCGACGTCCCGGCCGAGGAACGTGCGGCGCTCCTGGCGCACGAGCCGCCCGATGGTCGTCGAGTCCCCGTAGTCCCGCAGGTCCCGCTGGGAGGCGACGTCGACGCGCAACTGCACGCCGCCCAGTGGCAGCAGGTCGAAGCCGCCCGCGCTGCGCCACAGCTTGGTGCGGGACAGCGCCGGCACCGCCAGCGCGTCCGCAGCGCGCGCCACCGGGACGAGATAGGTGAAGCGGGATGCCTCGGAACCGGCGATGCCGGTCCGGAACCGGATGTTGGCGGGGTTGAGGCGCAGGGGCCCCCACCGCGCCGCTCCGGGGGTGAGGTTGTAGTCGAGGCCCAGGGCGTAGCTCGACGCCGTGGCGGACGCCAGGTCCGAGCGGGTCGTCCCGTCGCTGTAGGACGCGGACAGGGCTGCGGGGTCGAGCAGGGTCCGCAGCAATCCGGAGCGCGCCTGCCGCGTGCGCCGCAGCGAGAGACTGTAGCTCGTCGCCCGACTCTGGGGCGTGCGGAGCCCGTCGAGCGCGTCGCCGCGGAGGTCGGTGCCGGCGAGGTAGAAGGGGTCGCTCGAGGTCGCGGCGTAGCGCACCGTCAGCGGCGCGGCGATGCCCCAGCGGTCGGGCAGGAAGCGATCGAGCCGGACCGTGCCGGCGACGCTCGCGGCGTGGTCGGCCGCGTAGCTCGGGTCTTCGCCGAGCTGGTGGAACTGAGCGTCGCGGCGCGAGACGCTGATGGCGACGTCCGCCACGTCGGCCGCCGTCAGCGTGACGTCCACCGCGCCGGCGTATCCGGCGTCCTGCACCACGTCGCTGAGACGAATGTCGTCCACCCACAGCTCGGCCTGATCGAGCAGCACCCTGCTGTCGACGCGCAGGATGCCGGCGGCCATTTCCTGCACCGCGGCGAGGTTGGGGGGCGCGGTGCCCGGGTTGCGCACGTGCGCGACGTAGGGCCCGTCGCACATCACGTAGGCGGAGTCGAACGGGACGATGGTGGCGGGGCACCCGGAGTACACCTGCGCCGTGTCGCCGTGCAGCCACGCCCGCTCGATCCGGGCCCGCAACACGAGCCAGCGCTCCAGGTCCACGACCACTTCCGGCTCCCAGGAGGTCGTGCCCGCGGGGACGTGGTAGAGGTAGAAGTTGTTCTCGTCCTTGCCCGCCTTGACGTAGAAGTGCAGGTCGCCCTCGTCCCAGCCCGTGCCGCGGCCGCGGGCCCACACGCGGAGCCGGCGATACTTCAGAAAGTTCTTGTCTCCGGCGGTTGTGAACCGCACGAACGCCTCGGCATGCTGTCCCGTCGCGAGACCGCGCGCCAGCAGCCGCAGCGACTGCTCGTTGATCTGCGTGACGCCCACCTGCAGGCCCGCGTCCCGGCGTGACGCCTCGTCGATCACGCCGGGGGGTGACGTGTAGCCGAGGTCCTGGTTCTCGGTGCTCACCACCGACGCGACCACCTCGCCCGTGCCCGTCCCGCGTTCGCCGGCGAGGCCCGGGATCGGCGTGTCGGCGCGCTTGACCCACGTCGCGCCCACGAGGCGCACGCGCGCGAGCCCGAAAAACACCTGCGGGTCGGGGCGGCCGAGCGGGCCGTTCTGCGGCGTCACGATGGTGACGCGCAGGCTCTGGATCTGCCGCAGGCTCACGCTGCCCTGGGTGATCGTGTCGGTGCGGAACGGAATGCGGTACAGCCGCCAGCCCGAGGCGCCGTCCGGGTTGCCGAAGCTGTCGCGCTCCGAAACCATGCCCCCGTCGCGCACGAAGTAGCGGTCGTCCCCGATGGGGAAGACGAAGCGCACGAAGTCCTCCCGCGTCTTCACGCCGGCGAGCGAGTCGAGCAGGAAGTCGCCGTCCTGGTCTTCCGTGTCGACGGCGCCGTTGTGCCGGCCGCACCGCGAGCGCAGGTCGCCGAACGCGTACGCCGGCAGTGCGCCGTTCACCCGGGCGCTGCACAGCGGCAGCGTGTCCACCCTCCGCCCCTGGGTCGCGTCCCACACACCATCCACGATGCGGTCGGAGAGGATGCCCTCGTCGTCCTGCGTGGCGCTCCAGGAATGCGTCAGTGGATCGCGCTCCGTGTCGAGCCGGCCGAGCCCGGCGGGCCGCTCCCCCGAGTAGACCGTGTCGCCCGGGGGCGTCACCGTGAGGGTCTCGGGCACGAAAGCGAGCGCGTCTTCGAACACCGAGCCGAAGTCGAGCAGCAGCGCCGTGTTGGCGGCCTTCGCCACGCGGTGGTTGTCCTCCCACACCCACAGCTCGAGGAACTCGACGCGCGACAGGTCGATGCCCGTGGGCGAGAGGACCTGCGTGATGGCGCGCCAGCGGGGCCCGTCGTGGTGCGGCCGTACCCAGTTGGGGGCGCCGGTGCGCGAGTCGGCGAGTCCCAGCACCGTGTCCGGCTTGAGCATGAGCCACAGCACCGGCTCGGCCGACTGCCCCTGGCCGACGAGGCGAATTGTGGGATCGATCTGCTGCGGCAGGAATTGCATCGGCCGACCGGAAGCGTCGTACGGCAGGTTCTGCCACGTGAGCGCCGCGGCGTCGGGGGGCGCGAAACCCCCGGGCGCGATCCCGAACGGCTCGGCGCCGCGCGCCGTGGTGGGTATGCTCCCCCACTGCCAGCTCTGCTCGGCGAGCGACAGGAACCGCCCGGCTTCGCCCTCGAACTCCTCGAGGTACGCCTGGCCCGCGGGGTTGGCACCCGGTCGGGACATCGCGATCTCCGCGGAGACGTTCAGGAACGAGGGAGCGTCGGTGTGGACGCCCGGCAGCTTGTCGAGCGCCCGCGTGATCCACGCGGGCCGGAAGTGCAGCTCGGTGCTCACCCCGGCGATGAAGCTCGACGCCGGCTCCGAGCCGAGCGGCGGCCGCGTGAAAGCGCTTTGCTCCCGTTGGAAGAGACCGGTGAAGTTGATGGTGCCGCGCGCGCCCAGGTCGTAGCGCCCGGCGAGCCCGAAGATCGAGGTGGGCGACACGGCGAACGCCGCCCGCTCCTCGAACTGGGCGCGCACCTGGGCGACGCCCCCCAGCGGAAACAGGGCGTCCGCGTTCCGGAACTGCACCTGCCCCGTGGCGTAGTCGATCGTGTAGTCCGTGCCGCGCGTGAGCAGAGTGTTTCCCACGTAGATGCGCTCGCTGCCGTCGCGGATCTGAAAGCTGTTGAGCGACAGCAGGCTGCGGTCGGGGGAGGCGGACACGTTCGCGTGCAGCTGCAGGGCGAACACGGAGGGCGGACCCTGTGTGGCCAGCAAGGCGCGAGGGGTGCGGTACAGCGAGTCATTGCGCTCGCTGGCGTCGAGCTTCGCCGAGTCGGCGAACGGCGCGAGGTGCGGGAACACGACGAAGTAGTCCCGCACGGGCGCGCCCTGCAGCGGATCGCGGGTGCGCGGGAACAGCCGGTTGTACTGGTCGAACGTGTTCGGGTCGGACGCGAGCGCCAGCCCGAGGCGCGCGAGGTAGGTCTCGTCGGCGGCCACCGTGCGCTCGCGGCGATTCACCGTGAGGGCGAGCGCCACGGTCTCCCGTGTGACCTCGCTCCCGCCCACGCGGTAGGCGCTCCGGATCTCGAAGCGGAACGACGGCGTCGCGGCCGTCACGCCGGGTCGCGGGTCGTACACGAGGCGCAGCGTGTCCACGAAGCTCGGGTCGGGTCGCGCCGTGACGGGGAACGTCCCGACGCAGCGCCCCGAGCTGCAGGACGTCTCGCCCACCGGGATGTAGGACACGGCGAGGTAGTCGCTCTGGTCGAGCCGGCTGGCGAGCGCGAACCAGGCGCCGCTGGGATCGGCGTAGTAGTCCCGCCCCTCCAGCAGGATCTCCCACTGAAACGGTCCCGCGCGCTCCGCGACGCAGTCCACCGGCTGCGCCCCCGGGCCACAGGCCACGGCGCGCAGGCCCCCGATGTTCTGGTTGCTATTCGATAGCGGGGACACGGCGCGCACGCGGTACACGTGCAGGCCACCCACGCGGAGCGCGGCGGGGAGCGGCGTCGCCTCGAGCGACAGGATATCGACCGCGGGATAACCGGGGATGGCGGCGGGGTCCACGGCGAAGAAGAACCGCCCCGCCTCGTAGTCCAGGTCTCGAGCCTCCCGGTCGATGGGCTGGGTCGTGACGTCGCCGATGGTGTAGACCCGGTCCGTCACGACGTTCCCCTTCTGCTGCGCGTAGATGCCTCGCAGCTCGAGCGCGCCGAACTGGGCGATCGCCTGCACGCCGAAGTTGTTCGCGGGGATGGCCGCGCTGATGAAGCGCGAGCGCGGCGCCTGGAACGTGACGTTCCCGGCCTCCACCCGGCGCAGCGGCTCGTCCTCCAGCCCTTCGTACCACACCTGGAGGTTGTTGTTGGCGTCGAATTCGCGCTGGCTGTCGAAGTCGACGTTCAGGTGGAGGCGCTGTCCCACGACGCCTCCCGAGCGGATCGAGTACTGGGGGTTGGGGCTGATCGTCGGGAAGCCCGCGGAGCAACCGGACAGGGCCTGCTGCAGATCGATCGCGCTGCAGTGGAGATTGCGAAACTGGTCGGCCTTGAGCTCGAAGCGCACGTTGAGCTGCATGCCGACGTCGGCGAACGTCCCGGGGAGGGCGGGCGCCGCCGCGGGGACTACGACCGGAGGCGCCGGCTCGGCGGGGATGGGAGCGGGGGCGGCCGCCGCAACCGGCACCGGGGCGGCGGGCCGCCCGAGGACCGGGGACCACAGCGCGCGCGCGCGCCGCTCCCACGCGGCCGCGACCAGCGCGGGCACGGTGTGCGGTCCGAGGCGCCCGCCGGGCACCAAGGCCGGGTGTCGCGGGGGCGCAAGGGGCGTCCAGCGAAACGACGCCACGAACCCGGGCGGCTCGGAGCGGGCGGCGCCGGTATCCTGCGCGTGGGCCTGGGGTATGACGAGCGAAAGGGCGACGAAGCCGGCCAGGCTGGCGCGTCGCATCCCTTGTAGGGAGTTGGAGCTGCGAATATAATGGCGCGACCTACCGTGCGCATTCTCAGCCGCTACCTGCTGCGCCAGCACCTCGCGCCGCTCGGGTTCGCGCTCGCGGCGTTCACCCTCCTGATGCTGCTCCGCCAGGTGGCCCAGCAGTTCGGAAACCTCGTCGGCAAGGGCCTGCCGTGGAGCGTCATCCTCGAGGTCTTCCTTCTGTCCGTCCCCTTCATCATCGCGATGACGCTGCCCATGGCCGTGCTCGTGGCCGTGCTGTACGCGTTCAGCCAGCTCGCGGGGGATCACGAGATCACTGCGATGAAGGCGAGCGGCGTCAGCCTGGGGCGGCTCGTCGCCCCGGTGCTGTCGGCGGCCGCGCTGGTCGCAGCGCTGGCGTTCCTGTGGAGCGATCAGGTGCTGCCCCGCTCGAACCACCGGCTGCGCACCCTGCTCGTGGACATCCAGCGCAAGAAGCCGTCCTTCAGCCTGAAGGAGCAGGTGATCAACGAGGTCGTGGAGCGCCAATTCTTCCTCCGGGCGGCACGCATCGATCCGGCGACCAACAGGCTGAGGGACGTCACGATCTACGACCTCGGGGACCCCGAGCGGCGGCGCATCATCAGCGCCGACAGCGGCCGCATGGCCTATACCCCGGGGGGCCGCGACCTGTACCTCACGCTGCTGGACGGCGACATCCGGGAGGTGAACCGGAGCGATCCCACGCAGTTCGACCGCACCCTCTACGTCGTCAACAAGATCCGGGTCCAGAACGTGGGGAACTCGCTGGAGCGGACCGAGAACGACTCGTACAAGAGCGACCGCGAGATGGGCATCTGCGAGATGCGGGGCGTCGTGGCCGCGGCCCGGCGGGAGGCGGAGCAGGCGCGACGGGACACCAGGCTCCTGATCGACAACGACCTGCGGCGCCTGGCCGGGCTCGCGCCGGCGCTGCGCGACACGCTCGGGCTGGCGCCGGACACGGAGCCGCAGGGCGCCTACTGCCGCGCGCTGCGCCGGATGTCGGGCTGGCTCGTCCCTAGCGCGGCCATCGCCGCGCCGCCCCAACAGGGGCCGCCGCCGCGGCAGGGGGCACGCCCGCAGCAGGGCGGACCGCCGCCGCGAGGCGCGCCCCGCCCAACCACGCCGGCGATCCTCCCGGGGCAGCCGCTGCCGCCGCGCGGCGCGCCCGTCCCGTGGCTCGCGACCGGCGCGACAGTCGGGGAGGAGCAGCGGATACGCGCCGCGCGCCTGCGCGCCGCGAGCTACGAGGTGGAGATCCACAAGAAGTACGCGATCGCCGCCGCGTGCATCGCGTTCGCCCTGGTCGGCATTCCCGTGGCGCTGCGCTTTCCGCGGGGCGGCGTGGGGCTCGTGCTGGCCACGAGCCTGATCGTGTACACGGTGTACTACGTCGGCCTGATCGGCGGCGAGGAGCTGGGCGACCGGCTGTTCGTGTCCCCGTTCTTCGCGATGTGGACGCCCAACCTCTTGTTCAGCGCGCTCGGGCTCGCGGGCCTGTGGGCGGTCCGGCGGCCGGGGGACGCGCCGCAGGGCGGCGATTTGACCGACCTGTTCCGCACGTTCCTGCCGCGCCGCCGCGCCGTCGCGTGATGCCCGCCCCCCCCGCCCCCCCGGCCCCCGCTCCCCGCCTGCTGCCCACGCTCGATCGCTACGTCGTGCGCGAGTGGCTCAAGGTCTTCCTCATCACAGTGCTGGGCTTCCCGCTCCTCGTGATCGTGATCGACCTGACGGACAACCTCGGCAAGTACCTGAGCAAGGGCCTGACCAAGCACGCCGTGGCGCTGTCTTGCCTGTTCGGCATCCCGGAGACGGTGTCGCTGGTGCTGCCGGCCGCGGTGCTGTTCGCGACGGTGTTCACGGTGGGCGCGCTGGGGCGACACTCGGAGCTCACCGCGGCGAAGGCGTCAGGGGTGTCGTTCCATCGCTTGGCGGCGCCGATCTACCTAGCGGGGGTGGCGGCGTTCCTGCTGGGCCTGGTGGTGACCGAGCTCGCGCCGGGGGCGTCCGCCCGGAAGGCCGAGCTGCTCGGCGAGAAGCCGATCGCCGCCACGGCGCAGCGCTACAACTTCGTGTACCGGGCGGACGGCGGCTGGGTCTACGCGATCCGCTCGCTCGAGCTCAGGTCGCGCGAGATGCGGGACGTGATTCTCGAGCGCGAGGGCGCGGGCCCGGACTATCCGACGATCATCGTCGCGGCGCAGCAGGCCGTGTTCGCGGAGCAGCGACGGGCCGGCGGCTGGACGCTGACGCAGGGGTCGCTGCGCTACCTGCTCGGCCCCGACCGCGAGGCGGCGTTCGCCTTCGACACGCTGCGCACGCCCGCGCTGCGCGAGCGGCCCGTCGACCTCCTGGCCCAGCCCAAAGCGCCGGACGAAATGCGCTACACGGAGCTGGGGCGCTACATCGACGCGCTGGCGCGCTCGGGCTCCGACACGCGCAAGCTGCGGGTGGAGCACGCGCTCAAGCTGTCGATCCCCTTCACGTGTATCATCATCGCGCTGTTCGGCGCGCCGCTCGCGATCTCCACGCCGAAGAGCGGCGCCGCCTGGGGCGTGGCCGTGTGCCTCGCGACCACGTTCATCGACCTCCTGATGTTCCAACTCAGCAAGGCAGTGGGCGCCGGGGGCGTGCTGCCGCCCACGTTCGCGGCCTGGTTCCCGAACCTCGTGTTCGGCGGGGCCGCGATCTACCTGCTCCGGAAGACGCCCACGTAGCGCCGACCCGCGCGCTTGACGCGGTCCCGATCGCGGATCAGCTTCTCCGATCTCGATGAGCAGCCGTCCACCCAACCAGGCTTCCAAAAGGAGAGATCCGACCATGCACTGGATCGTTCGCTCGTCGCGCGCCCTAGCGGCGGCGGCGGCATTCTCGGTGCTCGTCGCCGACGTGGTCGGGGCGCAGGGCGTCACGACCGGGGCGATCACGGGCAGGGTGACGGACCAGCAGGGCCAGCCCCTCGTCGACGTGGACGTGGAGGTCGTAAACCGCAGCACGGGCTACGCGAGCAGCACGCGCACCCGTGCTACCGGGCTGTTCCTCGTCCAGGGCCTCGAGGTCGGCGGCCCGTACTCGGTACGCGTGCGCGCCATCGGCTACGAGCGTTTCGTACGCGACGACATCTATGTCAGGCTTTCCCAGGCCACGCACGTGGACGCGCAGCTCTCCGCGCAGCCCGTGGAGCTGGCGCCGATCACGCTGACCGTCGGCCGCACGGCCGACTTTACGCCGACCCGCCAAGGCGTAGCGGTCCAGATTTCCGACACGCTGGTGCGGCGCGTGCCCACCTTCAGCCGCGACTTCATCGACCTGCTCAAGCTCGCGCCACAGGTTGTCTACGGCGCCAGCGGCGCCGCGAGCGGCGCCGGCGCGTACAACCGCTACAACACCGTCACGATCGACGGCGCCAACCAGAGCGAGCGCTTCAACCTCAGCGCCAGCGGCGGCGTGCCGGGCGGCGGCGCCAACGGGAAGATCGTGTCCCTGGACGCGGTGAAGGAGTTCCGCGTGATGTTCACGCCGAGCGACGTGCGGCAGGGCAACTTCGCCGGCATGCTCGTGAACGCGGTGACCAAGAACGGCACCAACGAGTTCCACGGCGGCGCGAGCTATACGTACCGCAGCAACCAGGACGTCGCCGGGTTCGACCTCGTCGGCCAGGATCTCCGCGCATCGAAGTTCGATGTCAAGCAGTACGGGTTCTATGTCGGCGGTCCGATCATTCGCGACCGGCTGCATTTCTTCATCGCGCCCGAATTCCAGCACCGCACCCAGCCGTCCACCGGGCCCTACTACCTGAACGGCCAGCCCTCGCCCTCTCCTGCGCCGGCGGTCGAGCTCGACAGCCTCAACAGCATCGCCGACACCATGAAGTTGAAGTACGGGTTCGATGTCGGCAGCGCGGGCCCGATCGACATCGGCAACCCGCTGACCAACCTGTTCGGCCGGGTGGACTTCCAGATCTCGCCCACCCATCGAGTGGTGCTGCGCGAGATCATCAACCATGCGGACCTGGACAACTTCTCTCGCAACATCGGCAACTACCAGACGTCGCCGCTCAATCAGAATTCCGGGTTCCGGTTCGGCTCGAACGAGTTCACGACGGTGTCGCGAAACACCTCGACGGGCCTGCAGCTCTACTCCAACCTGCCCGGCGGCAAGTCTAACGAGTTCATCTTCGGCTACACCACGATCAAGGACCAGCGCAACGTCCCCGTCACTGCGCCGGAGGTCGGCGTGGGCGTCAACGAGGGCGGCACGGTGCGCGCCGTCACGTTCGGCACCGAGCAGTTTTCACCGAACAACCTGCTGAAGCAGACGATCATCGAGTTCGTGGACAACTTCACGATCCCGGCGGGCGCGAACACGATCACGCTGGGCGGCCGCTTCGACCACACGCACATCTTCAACAACTTCGCGCAGGGGACTTTCGGCGTGTATAACTTCCCGACGATCGCGGCTCTCGGGGCCGGTACGCCGACCGGTTATGCCATCGGATACGCGAACAGCAGAAACGACTCGGACATCCCGGCGGACTTCCACGTCCAGGTCTACAGTCTCTATGCGCAGGACCAGTGGGCCGCGACGGACCGGTTGACGCTGACCGCCGGGCTGCGCGTCGACATCCCCAGGCTGCTGGACAAGCCGTCCCAGAACGACACGCTGACGAACGCCCTCGCGGCGGCCGGCCTGCCGGACGTGCGCACCGGCGTCGCACCCAAGACGATGCCGCTCGTGTCGCCCCGCCTCGGCTTCAACTTCGACGCGACGGGCGATAACCGCAATCAGATCCGAGGCAGCGTCGGCATCTACACCGGTCCGCCGCCCTACATCCTCCTGGGGAACGCTTACGCCAACACCGGGCTCGGCCTCGTGCGGTTGAGCTGCACGGGCGCCGCGACGCCGGCTTTCACGCTGAACGTCAGCCAACTCCCCACCGCGTGTGCGGGCCAACCGGCGCCGGCAGCGGGGCAGGCCGGCACGGTCGGCGTCAATATCAACGATCGCAACTTCAAGTTCCCGCAGTACTTCGGGGTGTCGGCCGGGTTCGACCGACAGCTGCCGTTCAACACCGTGCTCACGGTCGAGGGGCTGTACCGCAAGGCGATCAACGGCGTCCTGATTCGCGACGCCAACATCAAGGGCCCCCGCATGGTCGGCGGGCAGCCGTACACCGACCGCGACGGCCGCGTGCTCTACGCCGATACGATGGTCAATATCACCACGCCCTCCCCGGCTGTCGCCGTGACCAACACGAATCAGCGCTGGATCACCACGCTGCGCGGCGTGGCCTTCAACGAGGGCATCATCGAAGCCACGAACCAATCCAAGGACTTCAATTATTCGATCTCGACGCAGCTGAACCGGCGCTTCTCGGACCGCTTGGAGGCGACGGTCGCCTACACGTACACGAAGTCGGAGGACGTGCAGAGCCTCACCTCGGACCGAGCGATTTCCAACTGGCGCAACGGCCGCCAGCTCTCGGTCAGTCACGACGATCTCGTGACAACGACGTCGGTCTTTTCCCGGCCGCATCGGCTGGTCGCCTACGGGACCTACTCGCTGCCCTGGGCCGGCACCACCACGGACATCACCCTGTACTACGAGCGCACCTCCGGCGTGCCCTTCACCTACGTCGCCAACGGCGACTTGAACGGCGACCTCTACGTCGGCAACGATCCCATCTACGTCCCGCGGGACGCGACCGACCCCGCGGAGATCCAGATCGGCACCGGCGTGAACGGCGCGTTCGTCCAGAATGCGGCCGCGGCGCAGGCGTTCAACCGGTTCATCAGCGCCCAGCCGTGTTTGGACAAGCAGCGCGGCCACATCATGGAGCGCAACAGCTGCCGCACGCCTACTCAGAACCGGCTCGACGTGTCGCTGCGGCAGTCGCTGCCATCGTACCGCGGACACGAGCTCGCGCTGCAGCTCGATTTCTTCAACTTCCTCAACTTCCTGAGCAAGGATTGGGGCCAGATCAGGCTGCCGACGCTCAGCCCGACCTTCAACGATCAGCGGGCCCTGACCGTGACCGGCCGCAATAGCGGACCGCTGAGCCAGTCGATCTCGACGTTCACGTTCGACAACAAGCTGTATGACACGACGACCGGGGATCCGAAGCCGTTCGAGGGCCGGACCGGTAGCGTCTACCAGATCCAGCTCACGCTGCGGTACTCGTTCTGAGCCGATCCGAGGCGGCCTCCACGGGACGGGGGTGCGGCTGCAGCCGCATCCCCGTCATCGCATCGGCGCCGAGCGGTACCGCAGCCAGATGTAGTAGGCGGGAATCCCGCTCAAGATGATCCCAACGTCGAGGGCGAACGCGGGGGTCTCGGACACGAGATAGTTGCCCAACAGGAACACGGCGCCGAGCAGGAAGACGAGCGGCACGACCGGATAGCCCCAGGTGCGATAGCCCCGCTCGAGATCCGGGCGCCGGCGCCGCAGCACGAATACCGCCGCCACCGCGAGCGCGTAGAACGGCCAGATTCCGATGATGAACTGGTCGGCCAGCTCCGTGAACCTCCGCACCAGCACGAACAGCGCCCCGAGGCACCCGGCCAGGACGATCGCACCCGTCGGCGCCCCCGTCCGCGGGTCGACGCGCGTGATGGCCTTGGGAAAAACGCCGTCCTCCGCCATGGCAAAGAAGATCCGCGGGGCGGTCATCATCGAGCCGTTGAGCGTGCCGAACGTGCTCACCGCCACCGCCGCCGAGACGGCGATCAGCCCCGCGCCACCCAACAACATCCGGGCCACATCGGCCGCGACGAGCTCCGCGCCCTTCACCTGCTGGATGGGGATGAGGTGCAGGTACACCAGGTTGGCCGCGAGGTACAGGGCGACCACGGACCCCGTTCCAATGAACATCGCCCGCGGCAGGTTGCGCTGCGGATCCTTCACCTCCCCGCCGACGAACGCAAGATCGCCCCACCCGTCGTACGCCCACAGGATCGCCACCATCGCGAGCAGAAACGGCGACAGCCCCACCGCGGCTCGCTGGGCGAGCATCGCACCGGCCCCGAGTCCCTGCCCGCCACCCAGGGCGAAGCCGAGCACGACCAGCAGGGCGAGAGCCCCGACTTTCAACGCCGTGCTCACGTTCTGTACGATCGCGGCGCGGTGGATGCCGACGTAGTTTACGACGGCAACGAGCAGGACGAAGAGCGCGGCCAGGAGCTGTTCGGCGCGCACTGCCTGGCCGGCCACGGTCACCGCCGTCGCGGCCGGATCGAGCCCGAGGACCCGCAGCGTGTACGCCGCGGACGTGATCGAGATCGCGCCGTAGGCGCCCGGACGGATGATCAGCAGCTCCGCCCACCCGAAGAGAAAGGCGGGGAGCGGCCCGAACGCTTCGCGGATGAACACGTAGATGCCGCCCGAGCGCGGGAACAGCGCCGCGAGCTCGGCATACGTGAGCGCGCCGCACAGCGTCACCGCACCACCCAGCACCCAGCTCAGGAGGAACAGCGGCACATCGTCCACGCGCTGCGCGATCGCCGCGGGCGTGCGGAAGATGCCGCTGCCGATCGTCGAGCCGACGACGACGGCGACGGCGCTCCACAGACCGAGGCGACGCGGCAGCCGCTCGCCCCAGCGATCGAGCGGTGTGGGTGTGGACATGCGGCCGCACAATATACATTTCGGGCCTCATGACGCGACGCTTCGCGCGGCTCGCCTGGGCCGCCGCCGCCTGCACCTACCTCCTCATCATCCTCGGCGCCATCGTCCGGATCACGGGGTCCGGGATGGGCTGCGGCGACCACTGGCCGCTGTGCAACGGGCGCCTGCTCCCCCCACTCGGCGATCTCGGAACCCTGATCGAGTGGAACCACCGACTGGCCGCCGCCCTCGTCTCGATCCTCGTGGTTGCGCTGGCCGGATCTGCGTGGTGGTTACGTCGGGATGCGCGCAGCGCGACGCCGGATCTGTCCAACGGCCCGATCGGCCACCGCCTGCGACCGCTCGCGACCGCCCGCGACCGCCCGGGGGTGGGGGCGTACGTCGCGCTCGCGTTACTCCTCGTTCAGGTTGGGCTGGGGGCGGTGACCGTGAAGCTGGCGCTGCCGCCGTGGACGGTCATCCTCCACCTCGGCACCGCGATGCTGCTACTCGCCGCGCTGATCGTGGCGGCACAGGGGTCCAGACTGACCCCGGGCTTGCGCCCGGGGTTAGTGGCCCTCGCGCTCGGCTTCGCCACCGTGCTGTTCGGCGCCCTGACGGCGAACCTGGGCGCGGCGAGCGCGTGCCTCGGATTCCCGCTCTGCAACGGTCAGCTCGCCCCAGATGGCAACTCCTTGCAGCACGTCCATTGGACCCACCGGCTGCTCGCCTACACGCTGTTCGCATACACCCTCTGGTGGGCGGCGCGCACCGGGGGGCGTAGGGCGTGGGGCGTGGTCGCCCTGGTGGTCCTCCAGATCGCGGTCGGCGCCGTGATGGTCCTGCTCGTGCTGCCGCCGCCAGTGCAGGCCGCCCACGTAGCCGTGGGCGCGGCGGTGTGGGCGGCCCTGGTGCTCGCGGTCGCATGAGCATCTTCCCTTCTCCCCGGGCGCTCGTCCGGTTGTGGCCGCGCATCCGGCCGCACCGCTGGCGGCTCCTCGTCGCGACGGTGTGCCTCACCGCAAGCGCCGCGATCGGCCTCGCGTTCCCTCAGATCGTCCGGTATCTCCTCGACGCCGCCTTCGTGCGGCACGACGGCGCGCTGCTCGACCGCATCGCGCTCGGCTTGGTGGGGCTGTTCACGATCCAGGCCCTGCTCAACTTCTCGCAGGCCTACCTCCTCTCGTCCGCCGGCGAGCGCGTGGTCGCGCGGCTGCGGCAGGATCTGTTCGAGCACCTGGTGCGGCTCTCCCCCGGGTTCTTCGCCGAGCGTCGGACGGGCGAGCTCGTGAGCCGGCTCTCCGCCGATATCGGCACGCTGCAAGGGCTCGTGAGTTACCAGATCTCCGAGTTCGCCCGCCAGGTGCTGTACTTCCTGGGCGGCGTCACGCTGCTCACGCTCACGCACCCCGAGCTCACGCGCACCACGCTGCTCGTCGTGCCCGTCGTCGTGGGTGCGGCGGTGTTCTTCGGCCGGCGGCTGCGGAAGATCAGCACCGGGGTGCAGGACAAGATCGCCGAAGCGACCGCCGTGGCGGAGGAGGCATTCACCCAGCGGCGTGGCGGTCGTGCTGTGGCAAGGGGGACGCCTGGTGCTGGCCGGCGTGCTGACCGCGGGGACGTTGGTCTCATTCCTCCTGTACAGCGTCTTCATCGCCGCCGCGGTGGGAGCGCTGACGAGCCTCTTCTCGAGCTACCAGGAGACGGTGGGGGCGGCCCGCCGCGTGTTCGAGCTGCTGGACACCGAGCCCACGATCTCGGACTCGCCGGACCCCCGTCCCCTGCCCCGGCCGGTGCGGGGCGACGTGGCGCTCGACAATGTGAGCTTCCAATACCAACCGGAGCTCCCCCTGGCGCTCGAGCGCGTCTCGTTACACCTGGCGCCGGGCGAGGTGGTGGCACTGGTCGGGCCATCCGGGGCGGGCAAGACGACGCTCGCGAACCTGCTGCCGCGCTTCTGGGACGTGACGAGCGGCCGCATCACCCTCGACAGCGTGGATATCCGGGCGCTGCGGCTCGTCGATCTGCGGCACAGCATCGGCATTGTGCCGCAGGAGCCGGTGCTGTTCAGCGGCCCGGTCGCGGAGAACATCGCGTACGGGCGGCCCGAAGCGAGCCCGGCGGAGATCGAGGCCGCGGCCCGCGCGGCGCACGCGCACGAGTTCGTAGAGCGGCTGCCGCAGGGCTACGCGACGCTGGTGGGGGAGCGCGGGGTCAAGCTCTCGGGGGGCCAGCGCCAGCGGATCGCGATCGCGCGGGCGCTCCTCAAGGACCCGGTGGTCCTGATCCTCGACGAAGCGACCTCGAGCCTCGACGCCGAGAGCGAGCGCCTGATCGAAGCGGCGCTGGAGCGGCTGCTCAAGGGCCGCACCACGCTGATCATCGCGCACCGCCTGTCCACGGTGCGCCGCGCCGACCGGCTGGTCGTGCTCGACCGCGGGCGCGTGGTCGAAGAGGGCACGCACGACGAGCTGCTCGCCCTGGGACGGCTGTACGCCCGGCTGTATCAGCGTCAGTTCCGGGACGACGCCGTCCCCGTCTGAGGCGTGGCAGCCTAGACGAGAGCGAGGTCTCGCTGCGGCGACGACGGGGTCACTTCGGGGCCGCTCTCGGCGAGAAACACGTTGATCTCGCTCCGGATGCCGAAGCGCCCCGGCAGGTAGACGCCCGGCTCCACGGAGAACCCGATCCCCGCGACGAGCGGCCGGGTGTCGGCCGTCTCGAAGTTGTCGAGATGCGGACCCGAGCCGTGCAGATCGCGGTCGATCGAATGGCCGGTGCGGTGCACGAAGAATTCGGCGTAGCCGGCTTCGCGAATCACCGCGCGCGCCGCATCGTCGAGATCGGCGCCGGTGACGCCCCGCCCTTCCCCCGCCTCCCTTCCCCGGTCCCACCGGCCTTGCAGCGTCTCCACTGCCGCGTCGCGGGCTTCGCGCACCGCCTGCCAGACGCGCTTCACGTCGGCGTCCGGGGCCCGCCCGGCGAAGGCCATCCACGTCTGGTCGGCGAAGACGGCACCCGGCGCCGGCCCGGCCCACAGGTCGAGCAGCAGCACCTGGCCCGCCTCGAGCCGGCGATCCGCGCCCTCGTGCGGCTCGTAGTGGGGCAGCGCCGCGTTCTCCTGGAACGCGACGATCGGGGGATGGTCCGTCACGAGGCCGGATCGCTCGATCGCCGCGACCACGCGGCGCTGCAGTGTCGTCTCCCGCACCTCCGCCCCGCGCGCGGTCTCGCTCCCCGCCCAGCGGAGCGCCTCGGTGGCGATCTCGGCGAGGGCGCGGGCGGCGCGGCGGTGGCCGTCGAGGTCGGCTGCGGTCCACCGCGCGGCGAAGCGCGTGACGAGCGGCGCGGACGGCATGAGGGTGGCCCCGAACGACTCGAGCAGCTGCACGACGCCGTGCGGCACGCGATCGAGGTAGGGCACGGCGTCGGCGGGCGAGATCTCCATCGCGAGCCGCTTGCCGGCGACGAGCTCCCGCAAATGCGCGTGCAGCTCCCGCCACGAGCCGTAGGGACGCACCTCGCCGGGGAAGCCCTGCAACGGCTGCAGCTCGATGCGATGCACGAGGGCGACCGGCGCGCCGCGCTGAGGCAGCAGCACGAACAGGCGTCGGCTGCCCATCCCGCCCACCGCGAGCACGCGGCCGGCCACGGGGTTGACGGAGCGGAAATCGAACAACAGCCAGCCGTCCGCGCCGAGCGCGGCGAGGGCCTCGCGCAGGGCGGCGAGATCCAGGCCGTCGAGCGCGGGCATCAGTGGTGCCGGGGGTCGGGCGGCGCGGCGCGCCACTCGCAGCGGTCGCCGCCGGTCGCGCGGCAGGAGGTGTGCAGCATCGCGCCTTCGAAGCCCATGAGCAGCCGCAGCAGCTCGGCGAACGCCGCCGCGTACAGCGCGCAGGCGGCGCCGTCCGGCGTCGCCCGCACGGCGATCGGGTCGTTCACCCGCGCCACCGGCACGTCGCCGTCGCGCCGCAGGTCGCCCCCCAAGACCGCCCGCGCGGCGCGGCGCGCGACCACGAGTCCGAGCGCCCGCGGCGCGGCGCGCGCGGCGAGCCGGCCCAGCACGGATGCCCGCCGCACGGCGCGCCGCGCCGCCCGCCGGCCGGCGTCGGCGAACACCAGGTCCGCGTCGGGCCGCCGGCCCACCAGCCGCAACAGCGCCTCGACGTGCGCCGGGTCCGCACCCGCGTCCCGCCGCACCTGGGCCTCGTACTGCGCGAGCTGCAGGGCCACGGTGGGCGAAAGACCCAGGCGCTTGCTCAAGAGCTCCTCGGCGAATTCGGAAAGCCCGTCTTCGACCGGGGTGTCGAGGTTCCGGACGGCCTCGAGAACGGCCAGCGGCACGATGCTGTGGATCACGGCGCGCGAAACCTAGCCCCGTTCCAACTCCGTGGGAATGCCGGCCGTCGCGGCCAACACGCGGGCGGCGTTGGAAACGGGGCTAGCACCCCATTGCGGAACTCGGTAGCGCACGGGCAGGTTACGGGGCGATGAGCACCGCCACCCCCGCCACCCCCGCGCCGGGACCCGTCGACGAGAAGCGCGCGACCTTCGAGCGCGAGGCGCTGGTGCACCTCGACTCCCTGTACCGCGTCGCCCTGCGGCTCACGGGGAACGCCGCCGACGCCGACGACCTCGTCCAGGAGACGATGCTCAAGGCGTACCGCGCCTGGGACCAGTATGAGAAGGGGACCAACGCCAAAGGATGGCTGCTCACCATCCTGCGGCACGCCTTCATCAATGAATACCGCCGGCGCACCCGGCATCCGGAGACCGTGGACCTCGACGCGATCGAGCCCTACTCGGTGTTCGGCGACGTCCAGGACGACGACCCCCAGGGCACGTTCTTCGACCGTATCGTGGACGACGAGGTGCTCCGGGCCATCGACCAGCTGCCGGAACAATTTCGAGAGACGGTCGTGTTGAGTGACGTGGAGGGGCTCTCCTACGAGGAGATCGCCCGCATCCTCGAGGTCCCCGTAGGCACGGTGAAGTCGCGCCTGTTCCGTGCCCGCCGCCTGCTCCAGCGGAAACTGTACGACTACGCGGTCGGCATGGGATACATCAAGGCAAGCCCCGCATGAACTGTCGCGAGTGCACCGAGCATTTGTACGAGTTCCTCGATAAGGAGCTCACCCCCGAGGTCGAGCGGGAGATCCGGACGCACCTCGAGGACTGCCCTCCCTGCGGCGAGCACTTCGACTTCGAGCGTCTGTTCCTCGACTTCCTGCAGGCCCGCTGCCGCGCCCGCGGCGCGCCTCCCGACCTGAAGCGCCGGATACTCCGCGAACTGTTCGACGAGTGAGCTGGCCCCGTTCCGACGGCTTGGGCAGGTGTAGTGCGTCGGGGCTCTAGGCCTAGGGAGTCGGAACGGGGCTGGCTCACCCGGGACGGCTTGGCCGCGAGTCTCGCGGTCGGCGTCGCGGTGACCTGGGGGTTGGGCTGGCCCGGCCTCGCACTGCTCGCCGCGTTCTTCCTGTCCGGCAGCTTGCTGACGCAGTGGGCCCGCGGGACGGGCGGCCGGCGGAACGCGCGGCAGGTGCTCGCAAACGGGGGGGTCGCCGCCGCCGCTGCCCTGGCAGGCTCCTGGCCCGCCGCCGCCGGAGCGATCGCCGCCGCAACAGCGGACACCTGGGCAACCGAGATCGGCTCGTTCTCCTCCGTCGCGCCGCGGCTCGTGACTACGTGGGAGCGCGTCACTCGCGGAGCATCGGGGGGTATCACGGCGCTGGGCACCGCGGGCGGCGTGGCGGGAGCGGTGGCGATCGCGGCACTGGCCTTGGTGGTGGAACCCCGGGGCGCCGCCCCGGGGTCAGCCGTCCTGGTGGGGGCCGGCTTCGCAGGAATGGTGGCGGACTCGCTGCTCGGAGCGACCTTGCAGGGACTGTACGAATGCCCGGGGTGCGGCGCGCGCTCCGAGCGGCGTGACACCGTGTGCCACGCGCCGGTGCGGCTCATCAGGGGCAGACGATGGCTGGACAACGACGGCGTGAATCTCACGGCCACACTGGTCGGCGCAGCGGTTGCCGCGCTCGGCGCGCGGTTCTCTTCGTGATCGCCGCCCCGACGGCCCGCGGGCTCCTCCTTCTCGCGGAGCTAACCGGGAAAAGGTGACGAAGGTCTGGGATGCGGTCGTTGTGGGTGCGGGCCCCGCGGGGTCGGCGACGGCCGCGCACCTCGCCCGGGCCGGCCTCGACGTCCTGCTCGTCGACCGCAGCCGCTTTCCGCGCGACAAGCCCTGCTCCGAGTACCTCTCCCCGGGCGCCACGCCCCTCTTGGAACGCCTCGGCGTCGCCGAAGAGGTGGAGCGCTCCGCGCACGCCAAGCTCGCCGGGATGAAGGTGGTCTCGCCTGGCGGTGCCGTGATGTGCGGGCATTTCGCCGCCGCCCACCCCTACCCGAGCCCGCGACCGTACAGCTACGCCCTCCCGCGCACCACGCTGGACGGCATCCTGGTGCGCGCCGCCGCGCGGGCGGGAGCGACCGTGCGCGAGGGGGTCGCGGTCGCGGACCTGAGCCGCGACGCTCGAGCGGTGAGCGGCGTGGTGGCGCGGACGGAAAGCGGGATGCGGGAAACGGTGCGGGCGCGGGTGGTGATCGGCGCCGACGGGCTGCGCTCGGTCGTGGCGCGGCGCCTCGGCCTGCGCTGCACGTCGCCGCCGCGGCGCATCGCGTTCACCGCGCATGTCGCGGACGTCCGGGGAGTGGACGGGATGGGCGAGCTGCATGTGGGCCGCTCGGGCTACGTGGGGATGGGGCCGATCGGCGGGGGCGTGACGACGGTGGCGCTGGTCCTGCCCCTCGCCCGGGTGCGCGCGGGGGAGCGGGGGGGGGGGCGGGGGCGCGAGGGGCGGGGGCCGGATTCTCGCACCGCGTGGTTCGCGGAGCTGGAACGGTTCCCCGGGCTACGCGGTCGCTTCGATCCGCGCCGCCTGGTGCGGGAGGTGCTCGTAACCGGGCCGTTCGCCCAATGGTCGCGCGCGTCGGTCGCCGACGAAGGGGGGGCGCTACTCGTCGGTGATGCGGCGGACTTCTTCGACCCCTTCACGGGCCAGGGCATCTACAGCGCGCTGCGCGGCGCGGAGCTGGCGGCGGACACGGTCGCGGCGGCGCTCCGGCACGGCGGTCCGGTGGGGCGCGCGGCGCTCGCGCCGTACCGCCGGGCACGCCGCGCCGCGTTCGCGGGAAAGTGGGTGCTGGAGCGGCTGATCGGGCTGGGGGTCGGCTGGCCGGCGCTCACCGAGCGGGTCGTTGCGCGGCTGGCGCGGCGTCCCGACCTCGCGGATCTTTTGGTGGGGGCGACGGGCAACTTCGTTCCGGCGCGCGCGGCGCTCGCCCCCGGCGTGCTCGCGCGACTACTCTGGTGACCATGCACGGCGTCGACCCCGCGCTGTTCCGCCAGCTCCTGGGACGGTTCGCGACCGGCGTGACGGTTGTCACCACCCGCGGCGCACACGGCCGCCCGATCGGCATGACGGCGAGCTCGGTGGCTTCAGTCTCGCTCCACCCGCCGCTCCTCCTCGTTTCCGTCGACCGACAAAACGACATGTACGCGGCGCTCCAGACGGCGACCCGCTTCGTGCTGAACGTGCTCGCCGCCGACCAGGAGCACATCTCCCGCCGCTTCGCCTCGGAGGACCCGGACCGCTTCGACGGCATCGGCTACCAGGAGAACCGGCACGGCATCGCCGTCCTGGACGGCGTGCTGGCGAGCATCGAGTGCGAGAAGCAGGCCGAGGCGGCGGGTGGCGACCACACCGTCTTCTTCGGACTCGTCACGGGCGGCAGCGTCACCGACCGGCCGCCCCTGCTCTACTACCGCGGCGGCTACGCGAACCTGCAGGGCGGATGATCGGCGCCGAGCTGCTCGACGATCCGCACGCCGAGCCGGCCGCCGTGCGGGCGCAGCTTGCCGACATCGCGCGCCTCAACCGGCTGTTCGGGGGGACGCGGGCGGTGGTAGACGCCCTGGAGCCGTTCTTCCAAGCGGGAACGGGGGAAGGGGGAAGGGGGAAGGGTCCTGAACGGTGGACCTTGCTGGATGTCGGCACGGGCGGTGGCGACATCCCCTGCGCCGCGGCCACGTGCGCCAGGCGATACGGAATCGCGCTCTCCCTCGTCGGCATCGAGCGGATTCCGGCAGCCGCCCGCCTGGCCCGGGCGGCGGGCCTCACGGCGTTGCTCGCCGACGGCGGCGCCCTGCCGCTCGGCCCCGGCACGGTGGACGTCGTGATCGCGAGCCAGGTGCTGCACCATCTGCCGCGCGAGCTGGCCGTGCGGTGGATCGCGAGCTTCGACCGCGTGGCGCGGCGGGCGGTAGTCCTGGCCGACCTGCGGCGCTCGCGCCTCGCGATGGCAGGGGTCTGGATGGCGTCGTTGGGTCTCGGGTTCCGCCGCCAGACGCGCCACGACGCCGTGCTGTCGCTGCGACGCGGGTACACGGTAGGGGAGTTCACCGATCTGTTGCGGGAGGCGGGCGTGGGCGCCGTGGCGCGGGCGCGTCCGGGCTTCCGCGTCGTGGCGGCATGGTCACCGTCGACCGGATCCTGATCCCGGCCCCCCTCGAGCGCGTGTTCGCGGCGGCCGCGACCGTGGAGCGGTGGCCGGAGATCCTGCCGCACTATCGCTGGGTGCGGTTCCTCGAGCGCCGGGAGAGGGGTGGCATGGTGGAGATGGCTGCCTGGCGCCCGTTCGGCCCCCTGCGCTACCCCACATGGTGGGTGTCCGAGATGACCGTGGACCTGCGCGGGCGGGAAATCCGCTACCGGCACGTGCGGGGTATCACACGAGGCATGAACGTCGCGTGGCGATTCGCCCCCGTGGACGGGGGAGTGACGGTGACCATCGTGCACGAGTGGCGCGGCCCCGCGTGGCCGCTGATCGGCCCGCTCGCGGCGGGTCTCGTGATCGGCCCCGTGTTCATCCACGGCATCGCCGCGCGCACCCTCGCGGGGATCAAGAAGGCAGTGGAGAGTGGGACCGTGGACCCCGGGCCACCGGCCCGGGGTCAGCCGATCCAAGACCCTTACGAGCGCGGCTGACCCCGGGGCTACCGGAGGATACAGGATGCGCAACGGACAACGGCGCGTCGTCATCACGGGGGTGGGAGCCGTGACGCCCATCGGGACCGCCGCGGACGGGCTGTGGGCGGGCCTCGTGGCAAGGCGCTCCGCCGTGCGCGCGGTGACGCGCTTCGATCCCACGCCCTTCCGGAGCCGCATCGCGGCGGAGATTCCCGACTTCCGGCCCCAGGACCACCTCGACGCGAAGCGCGCCAAGCGGCTCGACCGCTTCTCGCAGCTCGCCGTGACCAGCGCGCGGTTCGCGCTCGCGGACGCCGAGCTCGCGCCCGCCCGCGAGGACTGCGACCGCGTCGGCGCGATGATGGGCTCGGCGCTGGGCGGGGTGGCGTTCGCGGAGGCGCAGGTCGGCGGCTTCCTCAAGAATGGGCCGCGCGGGCTCGATCCCGCGCTCGCGCTCGCCGTGTTCCCGGGCGCGGCGAGCTGCAACATCGCGATCGAGTTCGGCTTCACCGGCCCCAACTCGACCAACGCGATGAGCTGTGCCTCGGGGACGATCGCGGTGGGCGACGCGTTCCACGCGATCCGCGAGGCCCGCGCCGACGTGATGCTCGCGGGTGGCGCCGAGGCGCCGCTCGCCCCGATGACCTACGCGGCGTTCAGCGTGATCCGCGCCATGAGCACGCGCAACGACGACCCCGAGCATGCCTCGCGACCCTTCGACGCGGGCCGCGACGGCTTCGTGATGGGCGAGGGCGCGGCCGTCCTGGTCCTGGAGGAACGGGCCCGCGCCCTGGCGCGTGGCGCGAAGATCTACGGCGAGATCGTGGGCTACGGCTTCACCAACGACGCGTATCACATGACCGCGCCGCGCCCCGACGGCCGCCAGGCAGCGCGAGCCATCCGGCTCGCGCTCGCGGACGCCGCGGTGGCGCCGACGGAGGTCGGCTACGTGAACGCCCACGGATCCTCCACTCCCCTCAACGACACCACGGAGACGACCGCCCTGAAGCAGGTGTTCGGGGAGCACGCCTATCGGCTCACGGTGAGCGGCACCAAGGGCTACTACGGGCACGCCCTTGGCGCGAGCGGGGCGATCGAGGCCGCGATCTGCGCGCTGGCGATGGAGCGCCGCTGGCTGCCACCCACCCTCAACCTCGAGCGCCCCGATCCCGCGTGTGACCTCGACTGCCTGCCGCGCGAAGGTCGCGCGGCGGCGCCCGACGTCGTCGTGTCCAACTCCTTCGGCTTCGGCGGCATCAACGCCACGCTGGTGTTGCGGCGCCCCTAGCACCACACCTAGATTGGCGCCGCCCCTCACCGTCGAGGATCGACCGTGATACCCAGGACGCTGCGGCCGCTCGCGGCCGAGTTCGTCGGGACGGCGTTGTTCGTGTTCCTAGGCGCGGGCAGCGTCGTGATGAACGCCCACACGGCGGGGGCGCTCGGCGCCACGGGCATCGCGCTGGCGCACGGCGTCGGCTTGGCGATCGCAGTCTCGATGACGATGAACATCTCGGGCGGGCACCTCAATCCGGCCGTCACGGCCGGACTCTGGGTGGCCGACAAGGTGGACGGCCGCACCGCCCTGAGCTACGTCGTCGCGCAGCTCGTGGGCGCCCTCGTCGGCGCGGCGCTGGTGAAGGGGCTACTCCCGCCGGCCGCCGTGCGCGTGACCCTCGCCGGCGCCCCCAAGCTCGCCGACACGGTCACGTTCATGCAGGGCATCTGGATCGAGGCGATGCTGACGTTCTTCCTCGTGAGCGCGGTGTTCGGGACGGCGGTGTCGCCGGAAGCCCCGAAGATCGGCGGCTTTGGCATCGGCCTCGCGGTATTCGTGGATGCTCTGGTGGGGGGCGGCCTCACCGGCGCCGCCATGAATCCCGCCCGCGCCTTCGGGCCGGCGATCATCAGCGCGGACGTGCACGGGCAGGCCGTGTGGTGGATCGGGCCGCTCCTGGGCGCGGCGGCCGCGGGCTGGTTGTGGCGGACGGTATTGCTGCCGAAACGCTGACGGCGTCGCGAACGGACGTCACGTAGAAGGCGTCACGGAGAAGACGTCACGATCCTTCGTGACGCCTCCATGGTACGGCGTTTTGTGTGACGCTTTTAGAGTATTTCCGCCGCCGCCGCCGCGAAGTACGTAAGCACGATGTCCGCCCCCGCGCGCCGGATCGCGTGCAGCGTCTCCCACATCGCCCGGCACTCGTCGAGCATGTTGCGCTGCGCTGCGGCCTTGATCATGGCGTACTCCCCGCTGACCTGATACGCCGCGAGCGGCGAGCCGAACTCCTGCTTGGCGCGGCGGATCAAGTCCAGGCAGGGGAGCGCCGGCTTCACCAGGATGATGTCCGCGCCCTCGTCCACGTCGAGCCGGATCTCCTTCATGGCCTCGTCGGCGTTCGTGCTCTGCATCTGATACGACTGGCGGTCCCCGAACTGCGGCGCCGAGCCCGCCGCCTCGCGGAACGGCCCGTAGAAGGCCGAGGCCATCTTCGCCGCGTACGACATGATCGGCACGCGCGCGAGCCCGGCGGCGTCGAGCGCCTTGCGGATCCCCGCCACGCGGCCGTCCATCATGTCGCTCGGCGCGACCACGTCCACGCCCGCGCGCGCCTGCGATACCGCGACCTTGGCGAGCAGGTACACGGAGGCGTCGTTCTCGACCTCGCCGTCCTGCACGACGCCGCAATGCCCGTGGTCGGTGTACTCGCACAGGCACACGTCCCCGATCACGAGCAGCTGGGGCACGGCCCGCTTGAGCGCGCGCGCCGCCCGCTGCACGATCCCCTGCTCGTCGTACGCCTCCGAGCCGGTCGCATCCTTCGCCTGCGGGATCCCGAACAGGATCACCCCGCCCAGGCCGAGCTGCTGCGCGCGCTCGGCGTCCTTCACGAGCTCGTCCACCGAGGTGTGGTAGACGCCCGGCAGGGCGGCGATCTCGCGGCGCACCCCCTCGCCGTGGACGGCGAACAACGGCCACACGAGCTGCGAGGGGACGAGGTGCGTCTCCTGCACCAGCCGCCGCAGCGCGGGCGTGCGCCGCAGCCGGCGCATCCGGCGGATCGGGAACTGAGTCATCGGGCCAGTAACTCTAGCGCGCCCTGCGCTCCGAGCAAGTCCGCCACGGCCAAGCCGGCCGCCGCGGGATCGGCGGGATCGACGTCCGCCGACGCGGTGATCTGGACGGCGCCATCGCGGGCCGTGACGCGGCCATAGAGCCTGTCCATCCCCCTTCTCCCTTCGCCGTTCCCCGCGTAGGCGGCGACGGGGGCCTGACACCCGCCGCCGAGTGCGGCCAACACGCTGCGTTCGGCCGCCACCTGGCGCGCGCTTGCGGCATGCTCGAGCGGGGCGAGTGCGCCCCGGGTCGCGCGATCGTCGGCACGCACCTCGAGGCCCAGCGCTCCCTGACCGGGCGCCGGCATGATCTCGAGGGGGTCGAGCGTTACGGCGACCATGGCGGCGAGGCCGAGACGCTCGAGCCCGGCACGCGCCAGCAGCGCCGCGTCGAGTGCGCCGTCACCGCCCTCCTTCACCTTGCGCACTCGCGTCGGCACGTTGCCGCGGAGCGGCAGCACCGCGACGTCCGGCCGGAGGTGGCGCAGCTGCGCGACCCGCCGCAGGCTCGACGTGCCGACGCGCGCCGCGGGCGGCAGTCCGGCGAGCGACGTCACCCCGGGCTGGCGGGTCACCAGCACATCGCGCGGGTCCCCACGCTCGGGAACCGCGGCGAGCGCGAGGCCGGGGGCGAGACGGGTTGGCAGGTCCTTGAGCGAATGCACCGCCACGTCGATTCGCCGCTCGAGCAGGGCCTCCTCGATCTCCTGCGTGAAGAACCCCTTCCCTTCGAGCTGCTGCAGGGGGCGGTCCACCTCGGCGTCGCCGCGCGTCTTGATGACCACGATCTCCGCCGCCACCCCCCGTTCGGCGAGCCGCTCGCGCACCCAACCCGCCTGCCACAGCGCGAGCTTGCTGCCACGCGTCCCGAGCTTCAGGATGCCACTCACCCTTCCCCCCGACCGCCAGGGAGTCCTTTAGGGTTCCCCCCTCCCCCTTCCCCGTAGTATCGCGCGAGCGCGTCCACCAGGCCCGGGACGGTGTACTCGGCCGCCTCGACCTCCACGCGCAGGCCGAGCTCCCGCGCAGTGGCGGCAGTCACCGGCCCGATGACCGCCGCCGCGAAGCGGCCCGACGTGGCCGCGGCGCGGCCGACCTGGTCCACGAAGTGGCGCACGGTCGAGGAGGACGTGAACGTGACCACGTCGCACCGCCCGGCGAGGATCTCCCCGGCGAGGGCCGGCCCATCGCCCGTCACGGGCACGGTGCGGTACACCGGGATCACGTCGACGACGGCACCGCGTGCCCGCAGGCCATCCGGCAGCGCGTCGCGGGCCTCGAGCGCGCGCGGCAGGAGGATGCGGGCCCCCGCGAGCTCGTCCACGCGGGCCAGGGCCACGATCACCGCTTCCGCGACGTAGCGCTCGGGCACGAGGGCGGGAGGCACGCCCCGGCGCGCGAGCGCCGCGGCCGTCGCTGGCCCGATGGCCGCGATCGCGGCGCGGCCGAGCGACCGGGGTTCGACCCCCCATGACGGCAGGTGGTCGAACACAATGTCCACGGTGTTGCGGCTGGTGAAGACGATCCACCGATAGCGGGAGAGATCGGCCAGCGCGGCGCCCAGGGGCGCGAGGTCGGCGAGCGGCTCGATGCGAATGGTCGGCGCGGTGATCACTTCCGCGCCGAGCTGCTGCAACGCGCGGACGAGGTCACCCGCCTGCTCGCGCGCGCGCGTCACCACGATCCGGCGGCCCGCGAGCGACCGGGACTCTCGTGCCATACCGGATTGCAATCTCATCGGCCGGAGAACCATTATCAAGCAATGGTTCGCGACGCCCTCGTCCGCTTCGCGCTGCGCCGCGCCGCTCGGGCCGGCGCCGCGCCACGGGCCGACTTCTGGCTGCGGCTCGCCTGCGCCTGGTCTCCCGCATTCGGCCCGCCGTTCGCCGCCCTCGTCGAGCTGCGGCGTGCCCGGGAAGACCGGCTCGGCGCGATGAGCGCGGCGCAGGCCGCGACGCGGCGTTTCCCCACCAGCGCCGCGGCCTGGATGCTGCTGGGCCAGGCGTACGAGGGCGCGTTCCGCATGAAAGAGGCGCTGGCCGCCTACGAGCAGGCGCTGGTCCTCGAAGAGCGGGCGGACGCGGCGCTGGCGGCGGGGGAGCTGTATCGGCGCGCGGGCCAGGCCGCGGAGGCGGCGGCCCGCTTCGCCCGCGCCTACGCCGCGGGGGGCGGCGCGGAAGCGCTATGGCGCAACGCGCAGGCGCTGTTTCAGGCCGGCGACGAGCGCGCCGCGGAGCAGGCCCTCACGCTCTGGTCCACCCTCGTGCCCCGGGGGCGGGAGCGGCTCTCCGAGGCCAGGATCGAGCTGCGCGGTGGCGCGAAGCCCCACGCCGACTAGCGCTTCGCGGCGCGGCGGTACAGCGAGCAGGTGTAGGCCAGCAGGATGAGCGCCGTGGTGACGTAGGCGGCCACCATATAACCAGCGTTGTGCGGCACGTCAGGCACGGTCTCCCTCCTCGCGGGCCCGCCCCAGTGCGTAGCGCTGCATCACGAACCCCACGTACAGCACGGTGAACACCGCGAACGACAGCAGCCAGGTCACCAGCATGCTCTGCGGGAGTGAGGGTGCGCTCGGCTTGAGGATGATGGGCTGCGGATGGAGCGTGCGAAACAGGTACACGCTCAAATGGATGAACGGCACGAGCGCCATGCCGCAGATGCCGAGCACGGCGGCGTAGCGGGCGCGGGCGCCCGCGTCCACGACGGCGCCGCGCAGCAGCAGGTAGCCTATATAAAGGAAAAAGAGGAACAGGGTGGAGGTGAGACGCGCGTCCCAGGCCCACCACGTGCCCCACACCGTCTTTCCCCAGATCGGTCCGGTCGTCAGCACGATCGCGGCGAACACGGTGCCGACCTCGGCCGACGCCTCGGCGAACCGGTCGAGGCGGGGATCCTTCAAGAAGAGGAACACCACGCTCGCCACGCCGACGAGCACCATCGCCAGCTCGGTCCACACCGCAGCGGGAACATGCAGGTAGAAGATCTTCTGCGCCGGCCCCTGCAGCCGCTCCACCGGCGTGAAGACGACGGCGCGCACGTACACGCCGCCGAGCAGCACGAGGCCCGCCAGGGTAGTCCAGTGGCCCTTCCGAGCGAGGGTCATTGCTCGACGGTGTGCGGGAACAAGAGGGTCGCGAGGGTCAGGAACACGACGTCGTAGGCCGCGAGCAACCTAAGCCAGCCGGCCACCTCGCTCAAGGGCCGCGCGGCGAGCAGCCGGGCGGTCACCTGCACCGCGCCCATGAGCGGCGGAATGAGAAACGGGAGCAGCAGCACCGGCAACATCAGCTCGGCAAAGCGGGTGCGCACGAGCATCGCGCTGAACAGCGTGCCCACGGCCACGAACCCGACCGTCGCCAGGGCGATGACGCCGACGAGGGGCCCGAGCACGTCGGCCACCGGCACGTTGAAGAACAGCACGAACAGCGGCAGGCCCACGGCTTCCACCACCGCCACGAACACCAGGTTGGCGGCGAGCTTGCCCCAATAGATGCTGGTGCGGCTGATGGGCGCGACGAGCAACCCTTCGAGTGCCTGGTTGTCGAGCTCCAGCTGGAAGGCGCGGTTCAACGCGAGCATCGCGGCGAAGGTGAACGTCACCCACAGGATGCTCGGCGCGAGGTCGATCGCCGCCACGGCCGTGGGGTCGCGCCCGAAGTTGAACACCATGAGGACGAGCGCCGTGAACACCACCGCCGAGAGGATCGCCGTGCGCGTGCGGAATTCGAGCACCAGGTCCTTGCGCGCCAGCGTCCACGCGTGGCGCAGCGTCTCACCCACCGGGCACCGCCCGCCGGTACTCTTCGGCCACGGCGCCGGCCGTGCGGCCGCCGCGCGGCGCCAGGGACACGAACCGGCCGCCCTGCTGAAACGCGATGTCGGTGGCGAGCTCGACGCCCTCGTCCACGTTGTGCGTCGCGAGCACCACGATCCGCCCCGCGCCGGCGAGCTGCGCGAGCAGGCGGCGAAACTCGGCCGCCGCCGCCAGGTCGAGTCCCGTGAAGGGCTCGTCCAACAGCAGCACCCGCGGCTCGTGCAGCAGCGCGCGGGCGATCGCCGCGCGCTGCACCAGGCCCCGCGAGAGCGCGCGCACCGGCTCGTCCGCTCGATCCGCCAGTCCATGGCGGCGCAGCGCCTCGTCCACGCGGGCCCGCCGCAGAAGGGCCGGCACGTCGTACAGCGCGGCCCAAAAGAGCAGGTTCTCCCGCACCGTGAGATGCCCGTACAGGTGCGCTTGATGCCCCATCCAGCCAACCGCGCGCGGCCCACCCTCCACGTGCGTCGTGCCGGCCTGAGGGCGGATCAGGCCGGCGAGTACCTTGAGCAGCGTCGTCTTGCCGGCGCCGTTCGGCCCGAAGATCGCGAGCGTCTGCCCGGGAGTGAGATGGAAGGAAATGTCGTCCAGCGCCCGCACGCGACCGAAGGCGTGCCGCAGTCCCTCAACCCGCAGCATCGATGCGCGCGGCCAGGTCGTCCATGCTGAACGGCTTGACGAGATATCCGCTGTGCCCCAGGTCGAGCACGCTGATGAGGGGCTCCATGCTGACGTAGGCCGTCGTCACGATGACGGGCAGCTGGGGACGGGAGACACGGACCTGCTGCAGCACGGTCACGCCGTCGGTGTCGGGCAGGCGCATGTCGAGCACCAGGACGTCGGGCTGAAAGTCCTCGAGCAGCCGCAGCGCCTCGGTTCCGCTCGAGGCGAACGCCAGCTCATAGCGGGAAGCGAAGAATCGTTGGTAGGTCGACCGGAGGGCCGACTCGTCCTCGACGAACAGCACTTTGCGCGGGGAGGCGGCGGACCCCATGGGGGGTCAATATACGCGCCGCGCTCCGCCCGTCTACGCCTCAGGCCACGCCGCTCTCGAGCTCGAAGAGGTCGTCGAGTTTCGTGAGGACGAGAAGAAAACGCAGCTCCTCGTTGGCACCGCGCAGGCACACCGTGAGCCGACGCTCCGCCGCCCGGCGCTGGATCAGCATCAGCGCCCCAAGCCCGGCGCTGTCCACCTGTCGTGTGCCGCTCATGTCGATGATCAGGCGGCCCGCGCCCTCAGGCAGCTGCTCCAACAGCTCGGCGGCGGCCCGACGGAAGTCGGTCCGCGACTCGAGCCCCAGCTGCTCGGGCGCGGCGAGGACCCTCTCGGTCGGGCGGGTAGACATGGCCAGCATCTCCTTCACGGGCGGCTCCAGTGGTGATTGCCGCTCCCTCCTGCGACTCCGGTGCCACCCAGCTAAGCTGCGGGCGCTCAACCATTTGTCAAAAGGAGCGTGAGCCGGCGCACGCGCCGCGTCGTCGCAGAGCGAGCGGTGCGGCGCATATTGCAAGGGCGCAACACGCGCCCCGCCAGCGCCTTGACCACACCTCCATCGCGCGGCATACCTTACCTGAAACGGGACAACCCCCTGGCATGCTTGGGCAACGGGGACTGGTGCTGGCTAGGAGATCAATCACATGGCTAAGACAGTCGAGACGAAGGAGCTGACCGAGGTCAGTGAAGCGCAGATTGCGGTGCACTGGAAGGAAGAGGAGTACTACCAACCTTCCGAGAAATTCAAAGCACAGGCGAATCTGCGAGACCCGCACGTCTTTGCAAAGTTCGGCCTCGACAAGTTTCCCGACTGTTTCAAGACGTATGCGGACATGCTGACCTGGTTCCAGCCATATCACACCGTCCTCGATACCAGCGACGCGCCGTTCTGGAAATGGTTTGTCGGGGGCAAGATCAACGCGGCGTACAACTGCGTGGACCGCCATCTGGCCAAGTACGGGAGCAAGGCAGCCTTTATTTTCGTGCCCGAACCTGAATCAGAGCCGGATGTGGTCATCACGTACCAAGAGCTCTACAGCCGGGTCAACGAAGTGGCTGCGCTGCTGCGCGGCATGGGACTCAAGGCGGGAGACCGCGTCACCTTTCACATGCCGATGGTCCCGGAGTTGCCGATCACGATGCTGGCGTGTGCGCGACTCGGCATCATCCACTCGCAAGTCTTCGGCGGTTTCAGCGGTCAGGCGTGCGGCTCGCGCATGCAGGACTCGGGCAGCCGTGTGCTGATTACGATGGACAGTTACTGGCGCAATGGCACGCTCGTCGATCACAAGGCGAACGCCGACATCGCGGTGCGGGCGGCGAAAGACTTGGGGCAGGACGTCGACAAGGTGCTGGTGTGGCAGCGGTATGCCGGAAGGTATTCCGCGAAGACGCCGATGCTTGCAGGTCGCGACTTCTTCGTGAATGACCTGCTCAAGGATTACAAAGGCAAGAACGTCGAACCGGTTGCCCTGCCGTCGGAGGGACCCCTGTTCTTGATGTACTCGAGCGGTACGACGGGCAAGCCCAAGGGCGCGCAGCACGGCATCGCGGGGTACTTGGCGTACGTGACCGGCACGTCCAAGTGGATTCTCGACATCCATCCAGAAGATATCTACTGGTGCATGGCCGACATCGGCTGGATCACCGGGCATTCCTACATCGTCTACGGTCCCCTGGCGATTGCGGCGACGAGCGTGCTGTACGAAGGCGTGCCGACGTTTCCCGACGCCGGGCGGCCGTGGCGCATTGCCGAGCGTTTGGGGGTGAACATCTTCCACACCGCGCCGACGGCGATCCGGATGCTGCGGAAGCTCGGTCCCCAAGAGCCGCGCAAGTACAAGTACCATTTCAAGTCGATGACGACCGTGGGCGAGCCGATCGAGCCGGAGGCGTGGCGCTGGTATTACGACGAGGTCGGCAAGCGGGAAGCCGTGATCACGGATACGTGGTGGATGACCGAAACGGGCGGCTTTCTCGGCACCACCGTTCCGGCGATTCATGCGATGAAGCCGGGCAGCTGCGGTCCCGGCGCGCCGGGGATTCACCCGGTCATTTACGACGAGACCGGCGCCGAGGTTCCCAAGGGATCCGGCAAGGCGGGCAACATCTGCATCCGCCATCCCTGGCCGGGCATCATGCAGACGATCTGGGGCGACCGCGACCGCTACGTCAAGACCTACTTCGCCAAGTACAACAAGAATCCCAAGAGCAAGGACTGGCGCGACTGGCCCTTCCTGTGCGGCGACGGCGCCGTGCAGGCGGCAGATGGCTATTACCGCATCCTCGGCCGCATCGACGACGTGATCAATGTCGCTGGTCACCGCCTCGGCACGAAGGAGATCGAGTCCGCCTGCCTCACGGTCCCGGAAGTCGCCGAGGCCGCCGTTGTGCCCGTGCAGGATGAGGTCAAGGGACGCGTGCCCGAAGTGTACATCGCCGTCAAACCGGGCGTGCCGCACAGCCAGGACATCATCGACCGCGTGGTCAAGGCGAACGAGGAAGTGATCGGCAAGATCGCCCGACCCAAGCACGTGTACATCGTGCCGGATATGCCCAAGACGCGCTCCGGGAAGATCATGCGTCGCGTGCTCGCGGCGATCTCGAACCGCAGAGATGTCGGCGACGTAACGACGCTTGCGAACCCGGACGTGGTCGAGCAAATCCGGTCGATGGTTCAAGGTCAGGAAACGATGACGACGCAAGAAGCCTTACCGGAGGACATCGCGAAGTTCGGCGAAAATGAATGAGGCGGCCTAGCGCTCGAGATGGTACGGCACGCTCGTCACCACCACGTTGGGCCGAAATAGCAGCGCCGCCTTGATCGCGAGTGCCGTCTGGTTGTGGAAGATGTTGTGCCACCACCGGGCGGGCACCACCTCCGGCAGCACGACCGTGAGCCAGTCGGGCTGCTCCTCGTTCTCCACCCGATCGATGTAGTCGAGCAGCGGGCGCACGATCGAGCGGTACGGGGAGATCAAGACCTCGAGCGGCACCCCGCTGTCCCACATGTCCCAATCGTCTTGCAGCCGCGCGACCTGCTCCGGGTTCGTCGCCACGGCGACGGCCCGGATGTTCTGCGACAAGAGCAGCGCGTAGGCGAGCGCGGACGCCGTGCTCTTCGAAACGCCCGCCACGGGCACGACGACCACGTGCTTGCGGGGCCAGACGGGCTGCCATTCTTTGCTCGAGATCTGCCGGGCGTAGAAGGTGTAGTGGTGGTGGATTTCGTAGAACGCGAGCACGAGCAGGGTGATGAGCAGGGCCGTGATCCAGGCCCCGCTCGTGAACTTGGTGGCGAGCTCGATGACGAGCACGATCCCGGTCGCCACCGCGCCGATCGCCGAGAACGTGGCTCGCCCCACCCAGCCCCGCTCGCGCCGCCTCACGAGTCGCGTCACCATGCCCGCCTGCGACAGGGTGAACGACAGGAACACCCCCACCGCGTACAGCGGGATGAGGGCGTGGGTGTCGCCGCCGAACAGCCACAGCAGCGCCCCGGCCACGAGCGCCAACAGCAGGATCCCATTCGAGAACACCAGGCGGTCGCCCCGGTTCGCGAGCTGGCGCGGCAAGTAGGCGTCGCGCCCGAGGAACGAGGCGAGCCGGGGGAAGTCCGCGAATGACGTGTTGGCGGCGAGGATGAGGATCAGCGCGGTGGCGAACTGGAGCAAGAAGTAGAAGAGGCTGTCACCGAACGCACCGTGGCCCAGCTGCGAAATCACGGTCTGGTCGCCGACCGGAACGACGCCATACCTGTGCGCCAGATACGTCGACCCGGCGAAGAAGCTGCCGAGGATGACGCCCATCCAACCGAGCGTGACGGCCGCGTTTCTCGACTCGGGAGGCTTGAAGGCCGCCACGCCGTCCGAGACGGCCTCGACGCCCGTCAGCGCCGCGCATCCCGACGAGAACGCGCGCAGCAAGAGCCACGATGACACGAGCTCCAGGGCACCCTGCCCGCGCGTCGCCACTCCCGGCCAGTAGCCCAGCGGATGCAGGAGGTTGACGACGAGCATCAACCCGAACATCGAGATGAAGAAGTACGTCGGGACCGAGAAGATCGCCCCCGATTCGCGGATGCCGCGCAGGTTGCCGAAGGCGATGACCGCGATCGCCACGAGCCCCAACGCCACACGGTGGGCGAGCAGGCTGGGGAACGCCGACGTGATCGCGTCGACGCCCGCCGCGACGGACACGGCCACCGTGAGCGTGTAGTCCACGAGCAGCGCGGCGGCCGCGACCAGTCCGAACGTCGTCCCGAGGTTCTCCTTCGCGACGAAGTACGCCCCGCCCCCCTGCGGGTAGGCGTACACGGTCTGACGGTAGCTCGCGACGACGATGACGAGCAGCAGCAGGATGAAGCCGCCGACCTTCAATGCCTGGTCGGTACCCGCAGCCCCCGCCGCCATGAGGACGAGCAGCATCGCCTCGGTGGCGTAGGCAACGGACGACAGTGCATCGGAGGAGAGGACGGCGAGCCCGACGACCTTGTTCAGCCGCTCGGTTCCGAGCTGCAGTGTCTCGAGCGGCTTGCCGACGAGCAAGCGCTTGATGTCGCGCCAGTGCATGGCGCGCTAACGATAGCGGGCGCTCGTCCAGGGATGCAACGCCCGCGCGTCCGCTACAGCTCGACCTGGGCTCCGACCTCGAACACCTGGTTCGCCGGGATCTTGAAGAAGGCCGTCGCGCGCAGCGCGTTGCGCGACATGAACGCGAACAGCTTCGCCCGCCACTCGGCCATGCCGGGCCGCTCGGCGGCGACGAGGGTCTCACGACCGAGGAAGAAGGTCGTTCCCTCGATCCGCGTGTCGAGCGAGTTCGCCCGGCACGCCGCCAGGACGTCCTCGATCTCCGGATCCTCCATGAACCCGTAGCGGGCGACCACCGTGTGGAACCCCTTCCCCATCCGCTTCACCGTCACCCGCTCCGTCGGCGGCACGTGGGGTACGTCGGGCGTCACCACGGTCAGGAACACGACTTTCTCGTGCAGCACCTTGTTGTGGGCCAGGTTGTGCACGAGCGCCGGCGGCGTGCCGTCCGCCGTGCCGTACATGAAGACGGCCGTGCCGGGCACGCGGATCGGCGGCTCCGCCGCCAGATCGGCGAGCAGCATCTTGAGGGGCACCGTCTTCTCCAGCATGCGCTTGGCGAGGATCTCGCGGCCCCGCTTCCAGGTGGTCATCAGCGTGTACACGCCGAGCGCGATGACCAGAGGGACCCAGCCGCCGTAACGGATCTTCAGCGCGTTGGCGCCGAAGAACGGGACGTCCATGAAGAGGAACAGCCCGGCGACGAGCGCCGCTCGCGGGATGCTCCAGCGCCAGACTTCGCGGCTCATCACATAAAACATCAGCGTCGTGATGAGCATCAGGGTGGAGAGCGCCACGCCGTACGCACCGGCGATGTTGCTGGACGAGCCGAAGCCCAACACCAATGCACAGGTCAGCAGCATCAGGCCCCAGTTGACGGCGGGGACGTAGATCTGGCCGATCTCGCGCGACGAGGTATGCTCGATGCGGAGCCGAGGGCTGTAGCCGAGCTGTACCGCCTGGCGCGTCAGCGAGAAGGCGCCGGAAATCACTGCCTGCGACGCGATGATGGTCGCCACCGTCGCGAGCGCGATCAGGGGGTACAGGCCCCAGCTCGGGGCGAGAAGGTAGAAGGGGTTCTTCGCCGCGGCCGGGGCACGTAGCAGGAGCGCCCCCTGCCCGAAGTAGTTGAGCAACAGGCAAGGGAATGTCGCGCTGAACCACGCGATCTGGATCGCGCGGTGGCCGAAGTGGCCGAGGTCCGCGTACAGGGCCTCCCCCCCCGTGACGACGAGGAAGACGGCGCCCAGCACTACGAACCCCCGGCCCACGTCCTCGGCGAAGAAGCGCACGGCGTGAGACGGAGAAACGGCAGCCAGGATCCCCGGTTGGCGGACGATCTCGGCCAAGCCGAGTGCCCCGATGGTTGCAAACCACACGAGCATCACCGGACCGAACAGCGCGCCGATGCGCGCGGTCCCGCGGCTCTGCAGGAGAAACAGGCCGACCAGGATCCCGAGCGTCACCGGGATGACCCAAGGCGCGAGGGCCGGCGTGGCGAGCTCGAGCCCCTCGACCGCGCTCAGCACGGAGATCGCCGGGGTGAGGGCGCCGTCCGCGTACAGGAGCGCCGACCCGAAGATGCCCAGCACGATCATGATGCGGCGCGGCGAAAGACCCCGGGCCAGACGGCTGCCGTTGACAAGGGCCATCAGGGCGAGCACGCCCCCCTCTCCCTTGTTGTCCGCGCGGATGATCACGACGTGGTACTTGATCGTGACCACGAGGACCAGCGACCAGAACACGAGTGAGAGGACGCCGAGCACGTTGCCCGGGCTCACGGGGATCCCGTGGGTCCCGTGGAAGGACTCGCGGAGCGCATACAGCGGGCTCGTCCCGATGTCGCCATACACGACGCCCAAGACAGACAGGGCGAGCGTGGCGAGGTAGCGGCCGCGCGGGGCCGCTCCAGATTCGGAAGGCCGGGGCATGGCGATCAATATTAGCCGGTCGGCGCGATCGGCTGCGTCGTTACACGCTGCGACGCATCGCGGAGAGGGCCACGACCCAGATCGCCGTGACGATCACCGCCGAGCCAACGCACCAGCGGCAGATCGCGTGGATGACGAAGAGCTCGAGGTAGGTGAGGTACAGCGAAAAGGCGACGCCGACCGTCGCGAGGGCCGCCAGTGCGAGGGTGATTCGACGCTCCGCCAACAACCCGGGCCGCAGCCCGAGCACGGCCACCGCGAGCAGCGCCGCGTATCCGACCACGCCGTAGAACGCAACCGGCACTCCCCACAGGTCCGCGTACCGGCTCGTCTGAACCTGCTCGCACGCCCCGCTGCCGCACTGCAGCGTGCCGATGACCCCGATCTTGTACAGCCACAGGTACAGGGCGACGAACAGCCCGATCAGGGCCAGCAGCGCGATCGCCTGCCGCTGCCGCATTACTTGCGGGACTTCGTGATGCTGTCGGCGACGGCCTTGAAGGCGTCCGACGTGGAACGCCCTCCGTAGCGGCGGCCGTTGACGAAGAACGTGGGCGTGCCGCTGACACCCAGCGCGGTGCCCTCCTCGACGCTCGCCAGGATGCGGCCGTCGTAGCGCTGCGCGTTCACGCAGGCGTCATACTTGGCGAGATCGAGGCCCGCCTGCTTGGCGAAATCGCGGAACAACCCCCGCGGATTCTTCCCGGTCTGCGCCCACTGGTGGTGGAAGAACAGCTGGTCGTGCATCTCCCAGAACCTCCCCTGCTCGCCCGCGCACTGCGCCACGAGCGCGGCGTATCGCGAGTACTGGTGGCCCGACAAAGGGAAGTCGCGGAAGCGCCACCGCACCCGGCCCGTGGCGATCAGCTGCTCGCGGATCACGGGCATCTGGACCGTGCCGAACTGGGCGCAGAACGGGCACTCAAAGTCCGAGTACTCTGTCACCTCGACCCGCGCCGCGTCGCTGCCCAGGGTGAAGCCGCGAAATCCGTCGGTCGCGGCCACGGGCGTGGCCGAGCCGGGCGGCGCGGTCCCGCGCGGCGCGGTCCCGGCCGGCCGCTGCGCCCCGTACCACAGCGCTACGCCGCCGCCGATCGCCACCGCCCCCAACAGGTAGTAGAAGCCCTTCACTGGCCCGGCGGCCTCCGCCAGGGCTCGTCGCCATCCGGATCCTCAAAGCCGTTCGCCAGCTCGGCCCCGCGCCCCTCGGCCTCCTCCACGATGCGCCGGCTCTCGGCAACCTCCGGTGTGTCGTAGGTGGACCGCACCTCGTAGTGAAACAGCTCGCTCCGCACGTTGCCCAGCAGCCGCTGCAGATCGGGCGCGGCCTCGAGCAGCCGACCAGCGCGGTCGAGCTCCTGGATACGCTCCGCCAGCGCGCGCAACAACGCCACCAGCCGCTCGGCGCGCTCCGGCCCGTACACTTGATCCTTGTCGTCGCTCATGCTCCCGCCTTCCGATGTTCCCTCGCCGTCGGGGAACCCCCGACGGCGCCCCGCAGTTACTACCCTGAAGCTAGACCCGGCCCCACCGCGCCGCGAGGCCAGCCACGGCCTCGCTCCTTTGCGTCGCGCTGGGTCCGCTGTTACATTGCGGCGCCGTTCTGACCCGGCCCCCCGACCGAAAGAGAGGAGCCCTTCGCGCATGGCGAAAAAGCGTTCGGAACCGAGAAAAGTTTCTACCCCCACCCCCTTCGAGCAGGCACGCGACGAGCTGTTCTCCCATATCCTCCGATGCGGCGTCCTGGAAGCGGCGCCCGAGCATCAGAAGGAGTGGTTCGACGACACCATGCTGTATCTCACGGACCGTTACCCCGGGCTACGCGAGGGGGAGATCACCGAGCTGCGGGTCCTGGGCGAGCGATACTGCCGGCCCGTCGTCGCGCGCGCGGCCGCCGTCGGCGCCAGCGTCTGACCCGCAGCGCCACCCAGCTTCCAGGGCGCCCCGACGGGGCGCCCGTGTTGTCACCGCCACCACTTCGGAAACCGACGCCACCGCCACCCCGCGACGGCCCGCACGCCGCCCGCGAGCCCGAACTCGCCGTACCACCCCTCCGGTCGTCCGGGCGCCGCCTCAACTCCCACTACCAGGACGAGATACGCGGCTCCGTGCGTGCCCGCGGCGCCCGCGAACGCGACGCCGAGCCCGCCGTACGGGCCCGCGCCGCTCCGTCCCGTCGGGCGCAGCAGGAACTGTGCGGTGGCCGCGAGTCGCATCCCGGCTCGCCCCTCGTAGGCCCCGCCCGCCGCCCCGAACGCGAGCCGCGTCAGACCCGAGCCGAGGCGGCGGCCGATCCCCAACTCCACACCTGAGAACGTTGAGCGAGCGGCCACGACGGTCGCGCCGGCCCCCACCTCCAGCACGGAGAAGCGTCGCACCTGGCCCGCGGCCGGCGGCGCGGGCGCCGCGAAGCCCAGGAGCACGAGCAGCGCCGCCGAGCCCGTCAGGCTAGAGGATGGTGACGTCGTAGGTGATGCGCATGTCGGGGGTGAGGGAGGCGACGACGGAGCAATATTTCTCGAGCGAGAGGTCGATCGCGCGGCGCGCCTTGATCTCGTCGGCGCCGTCGCCCGCCACGCTCCACCGGAAGTGGATGGCGGTATAGCGGCGTGGCTGCGCCTCCCGGCGCGTGCCCTCCACGGCGACCTCGAGCGAGCGCAGCGCCACGCGCTGCTTCTGCAGGATCAGCACCACGTCGCTCGCCGTGCAGGTCGCCGCGGCAACGAGCAGGAGCTCGACGGGCGAGGCTGCCGCCCGGCCGTCGCCGTCCACGACGAGCGGCGCGCGCTCGGGCCCGACGCCGTCGAACACCAGCCCCTCGCGCCACCGCACGACGAGGGCCCGTGCGTCCGCCGCCACGCTCAGTTCCCCCGCCGCGTGGTGAGGCCGAAGTAGAAGCGGTGGCGCCGGAACGCATCCATGGCGTGATACTCGAACAGCCAGTTGAACGTGGAGCGGTAGCGGAGCTCGAAGCCGACCACGGCATTTACCCACAACGCCGGGCAGGCGGCGTCCGTGCCGCAGCCGTCGTGGCCGGCGATGCTGAGCCCGCCGCCGGCGTAGGGCACGGCGGTCTCGGCGTCGGCGGTGAAGCGGTACAACGCCTCGAGGCTGGCGACGTAGGTGTTGGGGCCGTTGAAGACCCCGATCTCCACGGACGGGCGAACCCGCAGGCTGCTGGAGAAGAGATCGCCGCCGTCGAGCCCCGCGCCCAGCACCAGCTGACTGCCGTGGGACACGTCCGGGCCCGACCGCACGCTGAACCCGAACAGCCCGATGCGGGTGCCGCGTCCCGCAGCCTGCTTCACGGGCGGCGGGTGGAACTCCTGGGCGGCGAGGCCCGCAGCCCAGAGCACGAGCACCGTCGCGAGCCACGCAGTCCGCGTCACGATCGCTCCCCCTCCTCGCGCGCTCCGGTCGCTTCCGGGGTGACGGACCGACCGCCGCGCGTGGCCGCGCGCCCGTAGTCCCAGATCGCATACAGGCCGATCGCCGCGGTGGCCCAGGCCAGCGGGCGCACGAACGGCGAGTCCGCGATGAACGCCACGAGCGTGAGCAACTGGCATACGGTGACGGCCTTCCCGCCGGCCCGCGCCGGCACCGTCGCCGGGCGCCGCCCGATCCAGACGCCGAGGAACGCGAGCGCCGCCACGATGTCGCGCGCCAGGACGCCTACGATCTCGACCGGGTGCAGCCGCCCAGACCGCGCCACGGTCACAAACGCCGCCGCCATGAACAGCTTGTCCGCGACGGGATCGAGCACCGCCCCGGCCCGCGAGCTCCCGAAGCGGCGCGCCAGCATGCCGTCGAAGAAATCCGTCGCAGCGACGGCCGCCACGACTCCCAGCTGCGCGCCGGGGTGATGCACGAACGGAAACGCGACGGCCAGCGGAACGCGAAGCGCGGTAAGCACATCGGCCCAGGTCACCCACGGTTTCACTTGCCCGGCCCTCCCGCGCCACATAGCTTGACCCCGTGGATCTCAATCTGCTGAAGCAGGCGGCGATCTTCCAAGACCTCGACGAGGGGGAGCTCGCCCGGGTGGCTGAAGTGTGCCGCGAGCACAAGTTCACCACCGGCCATTACATCTTCAAGGAAGGCGAGCCCGGCAACCGGCTGTTCATCATCTCCGAAGGCGAGGTGCGCATCTCGCGCACCATTCCCGGCTCGGGGGAGGAAGCGCTCGCCGTCCTCAAGCCCGGTGCCTGCTTCGGCGAGATGGCGATCTTCGACCGCTCGGAGCGCTCTACGGACGCGATTGCCAACACGGGCTGTACCCTGATCACGATCTCGCGGTCCGACTTCGAGCTGTTACTCGACTTCAACCGGGACATCGCCTACAAGGTGCTCTGGTCGGTCGTGCGGCTCTTGTCGGCACGGCTGCGCGTCACCAACGACAACCTGCGGTCGTTCCTCGCCATGTCCATGTTCTAGGCGGCGACCGCCGCCCTGCCTGCAGCCCCGCCCCGGCTGCTCCGACACGCTGTGTACCCTTGAGGCCACGCTATGACACGAGCTTCGTTCACCTGGGCGCTTTGCGCCGCGCTCGCCGCGTGCGCGGAGTCGACCACGCTGCCAAAATTCGTAGCGCTCGACCCCGTTCTCGATTCGGTCTTCGTGGGTGACCAGAGACCGCTGCCCAGCGTTACGTTTTTCGATGGCAACAACTTGCAGACGCCGCCCGCGAGCGCCGTCGCCTGGCAGAGCAGCGACCCCGCGACCCTGGCCGTGAACAGCCCCCTGGGGAGCATCACCGGCGTGGCACGCGGGACCGCCTTAGTCATCGCCACCATCGAGAACACGCAGGGCAGCGAGATCGTCCCCGTGTCCGATCCCGTTGACATCACGCTGCTCCTCGACACGGTTTACCTCTTGCCGAACGATGCGATGACGATCCCCACGATCATCCTGCACAAGGCTCCCGCCGACCCGGTGGTGACGTACAACGCGCCCACCAACCCCAGCTTCACGGTCGACGCAAACGGCATGGTCACAGCGACCGGCGTGCCGGGCGGGCCCTTCGCCTACAGCGTCACTGCCGAAGAGGGGAGCGTCATGGCGACCGCCACTGGAGGGGTCTACGTCCTCGATCCAAGCAGCGTAGGTGCAGGCAAGGCCTTCTTCACCGTGGTGGGCCCCACCCTGCTGACCCGCTCGGTGGGCCACGTGAGCGCTTCTCCTATTACGGCGGTGAACTATACCCGCACGAATGGCAACCCCGGCTTCCAGATGCAGGCCACTCACGCGGCCTCGACCTCCTCGGAGCAGGTGGCACAAGTGACGCTGCTCGCGCAAGTGACCACCGCTCCGGCGACGTTCCCGATCGATTCGATCAGCCCGGTCGAGGCAACTACGCGAACGGGGGACGCCACGTGCGCGCCCCCTCGGGCCTGGGCGAGCCGGTCAAGCGCCACAAGCACGGGCACGGCCTACTCCGGCCTCCCAAACCCGGGCCAGCAGCTCTCCGTCACACAACTGGTCTCTGACGGGGGGACCGGGCAGGTGATGGGCGGGCGCTTCGCCTACCGCGCACGGCGCAGTGACCTTTACACGAGTCCGCTGAGCCTCTTGCAGATTACCGGCGTATTCGTGGCACCGCTTACCACCGACCCCACAGTCTGTCCATAGTGAGTTTCGAGCACGCGTTCGCGGATCTCGGCGGCGTCCCCGCCAACCGCCTGAGCGACGCCCAGGGACTGGCGGGCCTGCTGCTCGCCGCCGCCAACGCCGCCGGCCTCAACCCGGCGCACCCGCCCGTCGTGAAATCGGGGCCGCGCGGAGTCGCCGCGGCGCTGCTCTGCCACGGCGGGCACGTCGCCCTGCACGCCATTCCCGAAGACGGGCTCTGCTTCGCCGATGTCGCCGGCATCGGCACCGTGCATCCCCAGCGGGCGCTGGAAGTGATCGTCAAGCGACTCGGAGCACGGGAAGTGCGCACCGACACCCGGCGGCGCGGCCCGGTCACGCCGGCGACCAACCCGGAGGGTCAATGAACCAACTCACCCCCTACGCAGCCTTCTTCATGCGGCTGGCCGTGGGCGGCGTCTTCCTCATCCACGGCTTGAGCAAGTTTCACCGCGGCATCCCGGCGGTCGCCGGCTTCTTCGGCAGCGTGGGGATCCCGTTCCCGAGCGTCGGGGCGTTCGTCGTCATCGTGGTCGAGACGATCGGCGCCGCGTGCGTGATCGTCGGCCTGTTTACACGCCCCTGGGCTCTCTGCATGATGTTCGAAATGGCCGTGGCGATGATCATTCAGCTCCACGGCGGGCACAACATCGAGCTCGAAGGACTGCTGTTCGCGGGCGCACTGACGCTCGTGGCGCTGGGGGATGGGCCGCTGTCCATCGCGATCCGGTTCAAGCGGCCGCCCGCCTAAGCGGGAGGCGGGGAGCGGGAAACGGAACACGGGAAACGTGCGGCGCCGGTCACGTTTCCCGTGTCTCGTTTCCCGCTCAGTGCAGTATGCGAAGCAGTCCCGCGTCTGCGCTCCCGCGGAGGAAGCTCTCCGCGTCGGTCGCGGGGATGGCGATCCCTGTCTGCTTGCGGCCGCGCAGCGCGCTCGCGGCCATGTACGCCTCGACCGAGCCACCGGCCCACTCGGCCGCGTCGTCCTTCATCTGGCGAACGATCTCGTCCCACGTCCCCACGTACGTGACGCCGGTGGGCGTGCTCACCCGATGGATCTCCCCGCCCCCGCCCCCGCCCCCCGCCCGCGCCCGCATCCCTTGCAACTCCGTGAGCAGTGTGCCGAACAGCTCGAGCTGCCGGGGATCGCGCACCCGGCCGTCCGGGCCCATGGCCTCGATCTCCGCGAGCAGCAGATCCTCGGGCTCGGCGTCGCGCGTCAGCTCGTCGAGCCGCTGCCGCCATGGGACCAGCTCCGGGTCGCCGTCCTTGAGCCGGTACACGCTCTTCTTGAGCTCCACCAGGCGCCAGATGCCCAGCGTGTCGGCGTGCTCCCCGGGGTCGGTGCGCTCCAGGTGGAACAGCGCGGCCTCGTACTCGCCCCGGTCGTACAGCAGATTGGCGAGGTAGATGCGGGCCTCCGCGTGGCTGTGATCGAGCTCGAGCGCGCGGCGCAGCCAGTGCAGCGCCCCACCCTCGTCGCTCAGCCGATGGGCCGTGTAGCCGACGCATGCCGCCACGTCGGCCGAATCGGGGTGGGCCGTGACCGCGATCTCGAAGAAGCGCCGCGCCTGGTCCAGCACGCCTTCCCGGAACAGGGCCCGCCCGATCTGCAGCAACAGGTCGTGGTCGTCCCGGAAGCCGAGCGCGAGGATGCGATCGAAGCACGCGACCGCGCCGGCCCGGTCGCCGAACTTGAGCAGCGCCTCACCGAGGCCCGCGAGCGCGTCCTCGTGATCGGCGTCGAGCGCCACGGCCTCCTCGAACGCCTTCCGCGACCAGACGTACTCCTCGCGCGCCAGCCGCGCGTAGCCCATCCCCACGTGCAGCTCGACGGCATGGGGATAGAGCGACAGCCCCTCGCGGAGGATGTCGATGGCCTCGTCGTATTGTGCTTCGTTGTAGAGCTGATGCGCGCGTTCGTCGTAGTCGTCGGAGCTGAGGAACGGTTCCGACATCGAACGGGCCTCCCGGGAAGGTTGTGCTATGATACGACCCGCCGGGCGGTTACACAAGCGACGGCCGCGCGATATCTTGACCGGCGATGACGCCGACCCTCGTCCCACTGCCCGACGGCTCCGTCACCTCGCCCCAGGGCTTCACGGCGGCGGCGGCGCACGCGGGGCTCAAGCCGGACGGCGCGCCCGACGTCGCGTTGCTCGTGAGCAGCGCGAGCTGCGCCACGGCGGGCGTGTTCACGAAGAACGCCGTGCGCGCCGCGCCGGTGCTGTACGACGCCGATCTGCTGGGAGAGCGGCCCGGCCGGATGCGGGCGGTGGCGATGAACGCGCGGGTCGCGAACGCCTGCACCGGCGCGGCGGGGCTCGCCGCCGCCCGCGCCATGGCACAGGTCGCCGAGCAGGCTGCCGGCCTGCCGTCGCGCACCGCGCTGGTCCTCTCGACCGGCGTCATCGGACTGCCGCTCCCCGTCGAGCAGGTGGCGGAGGGCCTGCGCCAGGCCGCGACCCGCCTGTCACGCGAGGGCGGCCTCGACGCGGCCCGCGCCATCATGACCACCGATACCCGGCCCAAGCACCACGCCGTGCGCCTGGAAACGGCCGCCGGAGTGATCACGGTCGGCGGGATCGCCAAAGGAGCGGGGATGATCCACCCCGACATGGCGACCCTCCTGGCCGTGCTGACGACCGACGCGGTGGCGGAGCCGGCCCAGCTGGCGCCGCTGCTGCGGCGCGTCGCCGACCGCACCTTCAACGCGATCTCGGTGGACGGCGATACCAGCACGAACGACACCGTCCTGGTCCTCGCCAACGGGACCGCCGGCGTCGACCCGGCGCGCGACGGGGCGCTGTGGAAGCTGTTCGAGGAGGCGGTGCAGCAGGTGGCCCGGCACCTCGCGCTCGCCATCGTCACTGACGGCGAGGGAGCGTCCAAGCTGCTCGAGATCCAGGTGGTGGGGGCCGCCAGCGAGACGGCGGCGCGGGAAGTCGGGCGCGCCGTCGCGCGCTCGGTGCTGGTGAAGACCGCGCTGTACGGCGCCGACCCCAACTGGGGCCGCGTGCTCGCCGCGGCCGGCTCCGCGGGCGTGCCGCTCAACACCGATCGCCTCACCCTGCAGGCGAGCGGCGCCGACGGCGGCGCCGGCGTCTGGCTCACCCTCGCCACGGGCGGCGCCACGGCCCATCCCGACCCCGGGCAGGCGCGCGCCATTTTCCAGCAGAAAACCATCCGCCTCCGTCTCGACCTGGGAATCGGTCGAGCGGAGGCGGTGGTTTGGACCTGCGACTTGACGCCGGACTACGTCCGCATCAACGCCGACTACACCTCGTAGCCGCTGGTTACATCTTGGACTTGCTGGTGTCCTTGGCCGCCGCCGGCTTGGCGGCCGGCTTCTTCCCGGTGTGCTTCTTGGTGCCCTTCTTGGGCGTCGTCTTCCCCTTGTTCGACGTGTCGGCCTGTGCCGGCGCCTGGCCCTGCATCGGGGTCGCGGGCTGTTGCGCCACGAGCATCGCCGGAGCGGCGAACAGCGCCAGTGTGAGGAGCGTGCGACGAATCATTGGGTCATTCCTCCAGAGGTATGACGGCGGGTCACCCTGACCCGCTTCACGCCTGAGACCCTCGCGCCGACCGCTCCGTCACGACCGCGGGCCGCCGCCGCCCCAGGCCAGGTGTGTTCCAGTATGGAACCCCCGCCTCAGGGCGGGGTGGGCGCCTTCGAGACGCTGCTGGGGCGGCGCGCGCGCTGCACCGTCCCCTCCCCGGGCTTCGGGGCCGGCGGCACGTCGGGGAGCTCGTCGCGCACTCGCGCGAACGACTCGGCCCAGGTGCGGCCACGCTGCTGCTCCTCGAGCACGGCGTGCGAGACGTCGAGCAGGCGCCCGCCCCGCAGGCCCGCGTGGATCGCGTCGATGACAAGGCTGGCGGAGGAGTCGGCGTCGAGCCGGTGAGCGACGAGGTCCGCGATCGCGTGCAGGGCGGACTCGCGCGGCTCGTTGGGAAGTGCGCCGACCACCCGCTCGACCACCGGCGGCGGCAGGCCGCGCCGCAGCGCGCCCGACACGGTGGCGACCTCGGCCGGCGTCGCAGGCGGCGCGTCACCGCCGCGCACGAGCAGGGCGCGCGCGCTTCGCAGCTGGTCGAGTCGGGTCTCTACGGCGCTGACGATCAGCGCGGGCACCACGTGCTTGGCCCCGCCCTCGAGCGCCTTCCCCACGAGCGGCTCCGTGGGGAGTCCCTCCCGGCCCGCCGCCTGGACCAGCGAATCGACGACCGGGATCGCGGCAGCGGGCACCCGGCCCTCCAGCCGGCTGCGCACCGACTGCCCGGCGAGCGGCGCGGCGACGCAGGCGAGGAGCAGCGCGACTCTCATCCTTTGACCGGCCGCACGATCAGGACCGAGTTCTCCCGGCCGAAGTCGTCCTCCACGAACCGGTTGGCCGAGTAATCGGGCACCCAGCGCTCATCGTCCACGACGAACATGTACTCGTGCGCGCCGGCGGGCAGCACCACCACGGCGCGCCACACCCCGTCGCCGTCCCGATCCTCGAGAGGGATCGTGCCCGTGCGCCAGTCGTTGAAGGATCCCACGACCTGGACGGAATGCGCACCGGGGAAGCGGGCCACGAACTGCGCGATTCCTTCGTGCTCACCCAGCACGGGTGTCGAGCGCTCCTCCGGGAGCAGCATCAGCAGTACCAGGCTTGCGGCCAGGGCCAGGCTCCACACGGGTCGGATGCGGAGCGTCACCGGATGCGGCGCGGTGAGCCAGCGCGCCAGCCGCCGCACGGGCGAGCGGGCGTGCCGGTGGAGCCGAGCCAGAACCCGGTCCGCGACACTCCGGCCCGCGGGAGCGGCGGCGAGCAGCGCCGCGGCGGACTCCAGCCGCTCCGCCACAAGCCGCAGTGCGGGGGGCAGCGCCTCACGGGGGATCTCGCCATCCAGCGCCTGATGGACCCTCGGGTCGATTGGGTTCATGACCGGTCCTCCAATGCCTTGAGCAGCGCCTCGCGCGCGCGGTGCACTCGCATCTTGAGCGTGGGAATGCGCTCCCCGGTCACCGCCGCCATCTCCTGGTAGCTCATCCCCTCGACGTGTTTCAGCACGAACGCCTCGCGCTTTTCGGGCGACAGCGTCGCCAGCGCCCGCTCCACGACGGCGAGCTGCTCCACTCGCTCCAGTGCCGCCTCGTTATCCGCCGGATCCGCGATCGGCGGGGCGTCGTCCAGCGAGACGTCCCCGGTCGCGCGCCTCGCGAGATGGCTCTTGCACCGGTTCGCGACGATGCGGTACAGCCAGGTGCGCAGGCGCGTCGGATCGCGACAGCTCGCGAGATGCCGGTAGGCCCGCACCAGACTCTCCGCCACGGCATCGGCGGCCGCGTCGCGGCCCCCGAGGACGCGTGTGGCGAAGCGCAGTAGGCCGGATTCGTAGCGCCGAACGATGAGCCCGAACGCCTCCCGGTCACCGCCCAGCACGCGGGCCACCACCTCCGCGTCGGAGGGGCCCTCCCTCACATCCATAGGACTCTCAGGGAGATTCGGGCGTCACGCTAGCACGGGTGGCAGGCCGCGCGCCAGGGCTGGGTGTTTCCGAAGGGAACCGCCGCGCTAGCGGGCGGCGAGGAGCTGCTGAGCAGCGCCCAGATAGGTCGCCGCTCGCACATTCTGGGCGGGCGCCACGGCCGCGAACGCCCCGAGTGCGGCGGCGGCGCGCCGCCGGTACTGGGCATCGCCCGTCGCCTCGGCGAGCTGCAGCAGCACGCGGGCCGCCCACGCATTTCCGCCGGGCAGGAGATCGTCCAGCACCGAGCTCGTACGGTCGGCGAGGGAAGACACCGCGGGGTCGCCGGCCGCGACATCACGGTAGCCGCCCTGCGGATCCGCATAGTCCCGCTCCAACACGGCGGCGAGATCCTCCGCCACGCCCAGGTAGCGCCGCCTGCCGGTGGCGTTGTACGCGGCGAGACAGGCGCCCGCTACCTGCACCTGATCCCGCAGCCAGCTGCGGCCGGCGTCGCCGCGCAGCGCGTGCCGCACGCCACGACCAGCGACGTACGTCCGCCGCAGCAACCGGTCCAGCGCCGCGAGGCCGCGCGCCGTCGCCGCCGAATCGTCGACCGCGGTCGCCCCGTCGAGCACCGACCCGATCACGTACGCGTCCCGATCGGCGAACACCGGGCGGTCCGCCTCACCCAAGTCGCGGGTCAGGAACCGCAGCAATGCCCCGCTCACGACCCGGTATCGCGCCTCGGCCGTGAGCGCCCACGCTTGAGCGACAGCGCGCAACAGGCCGGCGCGGACCAGGCTCGGCGGATCGTCCCGCACGCCGGCGGCCGGCGAGCTCGCGCCCGCAGCCGAGTCCACCAGCAGGTCGAGGGCGCGGCGGGCCACCGCGAGGTAGGACGTGTCGTCCGTGCGGGCGTACGCAGCGAGCAACAGGGCCGCCGCCTGCGTATGCACGAAGCTCCCGAGCCCGCCCGCGGCCCGGGCCGCCGCGGCCAAGGCGTCCCGGACAGTGTCGATCGCGGCCGCGATCACGCCGGGCCGCAGCGCGCCACGGGCCGCGGCGCCCCGCGACGCGGCCAGTTGCCGCGCCAGGGCTGCATGCTGATCAATGGCGCGCCGTTGCTCCCGATAGCTCCGGGCGACCTCCGGCAGCATCTGCTTCATGCCGCGGCCCGTCACCGGATCGTCCGCGGGGAAATACGTGCCGCCGAGGAAGGCGGACCCATCGGGGGTCAGGAACAGGGTCAGCGGATATCCGCGCAGCCCGGCGAGCCACTGCACCGCCGCCTCGTAGCGCTGGGCCACGTCGGGCCGCTCGTCCCGGTCAACCCGCACCGGGACGAACAGCGAGTCGATCACGGCCCCGATGGTCGGGTCGCCGTACACCTCGCGGTCCATCACGACGCACCAACGACAGTCGTCCGCGCCGACATAGAGCAGAACCGGCCGGTCGAGCCGCGCCGCGAGCGCGAACGCCTCACGACCCCAGGGCTGCCAGCTCACCGGCTGACGCGCGGCGCGCGTGAGGTAGCTCGTGGTCGACTGGGACATGCGGTTCGTGAGCGGCCCGTGCTCCGAAACGCAGGCCAGAGCGAGCAGCACGAGCGCGAGAGGGGGCGGAGTACGCATGGTGAGCGGCGCTGGAAGATACCCGCCGCGCAGGCGGGCCGTTCCGGCCGCCGAGCAAAACGGCCTGGGGGGTGCCGCGGGCGAGGTGTGGGCGTGCGGTCCCCCCTCTGTCCCCGACGGTCCCTTCCCAGGCCGCCCATGTGCACTTCGTGCAGCTTGGCTTCCCCCAGTGATACGCCGCAAGTCAGACTTGGTTCGGTCGGGGCGCTATATTGCGGCGAGGGCAACCATGACCGACAGCGCCACAACCATCACGCCGAAGCCCAACGGTCCCCTCCTGGTCCAAGGTCCGGTCCGGATCCTCGCGCCGGATGGCACCGAACTGGCAGTCCCGCCCCGCAAGGATGGCCGGCCGGCGGAAGTCGTTGTCCTGTGCCGTTGTGGAGGCTCGGCCACCAAGCCCTTCTGCGACGGAACTCACAAGCGGATAGCGTTTTGCGACACTCCCCCGGCCCCCCCACCCTCCCCCATCCCAGGCGCCGCTCCCCCAAGCTGAGCACGCAGTATTATGTTGTGGCGTCCCGGGTGGGGGGTCCTCGCCCCCTTGACCCCTGTCCCTGCCCCCCCAACGGAGGAGCGAAATGGCGAAGGGTGGAAAGGCCCCGATGGCCGCGGATGAGGGTTATTGCGTGAAGTGCAAGGCCAAGCGGAAAATCTCGAACGCCCAGCAGGTCAAGATGGCGAACGGCCGGCCGGCCCTGAAGGGTGTCTGTCCGGTGTGCGGAACTGGGATGTTCAAGATCCTGCCGCCCAAGTAAGCTCGTAGAACCCCGAAACCACGGCCCCCGGTCACCGCGACCGGGGGCTCTTGCTTCCGGGGAGGAGCACCCGCTAGGGGACGACGCGCCGAGTGCCGTTCCCCTGATAGGCGTATCGAAACGTCACGCAGGCCACGCCCACGTCCTTGCAGTAGTACGCCATCACTTCGACCTTGGCGTACGTCCCACCCGGGGTGCGCACGCCGTACACATGGCGCTTGGATGTGAGGAGGTGGGTGAGCATGTTGTAGTCGTACCACTTGCCCACGCCCGGATTGGTCGTGTCCGAGCCGAGCGCGTTCCCCAGATAGCCAACAGGCGGGAGCTCCGCGACCGAGTCGAACGGCACGCGGCCGAGGTCGACGATGCCCCCGCCGGGCGCCGCGATGACGTGAAACCGGCGGAAGGCGAGGTCCCACGGGCCGGAGTCGACCGCAGCGTCGCGCCCGAAATCGAAGGTGCGCCAGCGGACGGTCGACGAGGCGTCGAGGGTGTAGATGGCCGGCCCGACGAGCGATTTCCGCGGCGGGGCCCCGCGTGGCCCGGTGACCGCGTAGGGCGGGAACTCGGGGCTCGTGATAGAGCCGATGAGGAGCGCGGCCACGAGCAGCAGGAAGGCGACCCCCATCGCCAGCACGAGCACGGGCGGGCGACGCGAGGGCGCGCCGGCCGCGCCCGCGCTCACTGCTCGGCCATGAAGGGGTAGGTGTAGCTCTTCGGCGGGACGTAGTTCTCCTTCACGGCGCGCGGGCTCACCCAGCGCAGCAGGTTGAGGATGCTCCCCGCCTTGTCGTTGGTGCCGCTCGCGCGGGCCCCGCCGAACGGTTGCTGGCCCACGACGGCGCCGGTCGGCTTGTCGTTCACGTAGAAGTTGCCGGCGGCGTAGCGCAGCGCGCGCTGTGCCTCCTCCACGGCCCGGCGCTCCTGGGCGAAGATCGCACCCGTGAGGGCGTACGGCGACGTCTCGTCCACCACCCGCAGGGTGTCCGCCCAGCGGCCCTCGGGGTAGACGTAGAGCGAGAGCACCGGCCCGAAGATCTCCTCGCACATCGTGCGGTAGGCCGGGTCCGCGGTCTCGATCAGCGTGGGCTGGATGAAATAGCCATCCCTGTCGTCGCACGCGCCGCCGAACAGGAGCGTCGCCTGCGCGTCTTTCTTGGCGGCATCGATGTAGCTCTTGATCTTGTCGAACGCCTTCCGATCGATGACCGCCCCCATGAAGTTGCGGAAGTCGGCCGGGTCGCCGACCCGGATCTCGCCGAGCATGCCGAGCACGCGCTCGCGCAGCTTGGGCCACAGCGAGTCCGGCACGTAGGCGCGCGAGGCGGCGCTGCACTTCTGGCCCTGATACTCGTAGGCCCCGCGCACGATGGCTGCGGCGAGCGCGTCGACGTCGGCGCTGGCGTGCGCCACGATGAAGTCCTTGCCGCCCGTCTCGCCCACGAGGCGAGGGTAGCCGGCGTAGCTGGTGAGGTTCCGGGCTACGCCCTGCCACAGCGACTGGAATACCTCGGTCGAACCCGTGAAATGAATACCGGCGAGGTTGCGCTCCGCGAGCAGCGCCTCCGACACCAGCGCGGCGGGGCCGGGCACGAAGTTGATGACCCCGGGCGGGAGCCCCGCCTCCTCCAGCAGCTTCAGCACGAAGTAGTTCGAGAACGCCGCGGTCCCCGCTGGCTTCCAGACGACCGTGTTCCCCATGATCGCCGGGGCCGTGGGAAGATTGCCGCCGATCGAGGTGAAATTGAATGGTGTGATGGCGTAGACGAAGCCCTCCAGCGGTCGGTGGTCCAGCGCGTTCCAAGTCCCGGGCGCCGAGAGGGGCTGTTCGGCATAGATGCGCTCGGCGTAGTGCGGGTTGAAACGGAAGAAATCGATCAGCTCGCAGGCCGCGTCGATCTCGGCCTGATGGGCCGTCTTGGATTGGCCCAGCATCGTGGCGGCGTTCACGATCGGGCGATACCGGCCGGCGAGTAGCTCCGCCGCCTTGAGGAACACCGCGGCCCGCCGTTCCAAGCTCCACACGGACCAGTCCCGCCACGCCTCCCGCGCGGCAGCGACCGCCGCGCGCACCTCCGGTTGGCCCGCCTGGTGCACCTTGGCCAGGACGTGACGGTGGCAGTGGGGCATCACGGCATCGGTCGTCTTCCCGGTGCGCACCTCCTTGCCGCCAATCACGAGCGGAATCTCGATGGGGCGGGCGGACAGGTCTTTGAGGGCTCGCTTGAGCTCGGCCCGCTCGGGAGTCCCGGGCGCGTGGGACAGGACCGGCTCGTTGACGGGAACCGGGATCTTCGGAATGGTATTCATAGATCGTAATTTAACAGCGGTCTCAGCGGTTAGGCTTCGCTCTCATGCCACCCCTCGACCCCCGCGTGCATATCGGGCACGTCCACCTCACGGTGTCGGACCTCGACCGCTCGCTCGCGTTCTATCGCGACGTGCTGGGCTTCGAGGTGACGACTCGGTACGGCCGGGAGGCGGTGTTCCTGTCGGCCGGCGGCTACCACCACCACATCGGGCTCAACACCTGGGCAGGGCGCGGCGCACCGCGGCCGCCGGCGGGGACGACCGGGCTGTACCACTTCGCCATCCTCTACCCCGATCGGCGCGCCCTAGCGGCGGCGGTGCGGCGCGTGCTCGAGCACGGCATCCCGCTCGAGGGCGCCTCGGACCACGGCGTCAGCGAGGCGGTCTATGTGCGCGATCCGGACGGCAATGGCGTGGAGCTCTACTGCGACCGTCCCGAAAGCGCATGGCCGCGCACACCGGACGGCGGGCTCGTCATGCATACGAGGCCGCTGGATCTGGAAGACTTGCTCAAGACTGCCGGTTGAAATTTACCGGCCTTTCTTATTGTTGACGACGGAGTCCGACGGCTGTTGCGCGACGACCGGTGTCGCGGGTTGCTTCGGTCCGCGTGTGATCAGGTCCGGGAGGTTGGCGAGCACGTAGGCCGACACGGCCATCACGGCCGACGCCTGTTGCAGGTCGCGCTCAATCGCTTTGTCGTAGGTGTCGGACTGGGAGTGGTGCGTGTGGCCGTAGCCGCGCTCGAGCTGGTCGAAGTTGAACGCGGGAACGCCGTACGGCAGGAACGAGAGGTGGTCCGTGCCGCCTTTGTTGCGGTTCACCACCGAGTCCGCGCCGAGCCGCGCCACGGGGGCGAGAATCTGGCGCCACAGCCCTTCCAGATCCTGGCGACCTTGCAACGCCTGACCGGTGATCGCCCCCACGCCGTTGTCGAGCACGATCACGGCCTGGATCGAGTCCATCTCCGCAGCGTGCGCCTCGCCGTACTTCCTCGACCCGATCAGGCCCTGCTCCTCGCCGGTGAACAGGATGAAGCGGATCGTGCGCCGGGGCTTGAGTCCCGACTGCGCGATGACGCGCGCCGTCTCGAGCGTGGCCATCGAGCCGGTGCCGTTGTCGCTCGCGCCCGTGGCGAGGTCCCACGAATCGAGGTGCGCCCCCACGATCACGATCTCCCCCGGACGCTCGGTTCCGCGCAGCTCGGCCACCGTGTTCCACTGCGGCACGGAGTCGAGCATCATCCGGTTCGCAATGCTCGCCTCGAGCTGTGGCGTGATACCGAGCCGCAACAGCCGGTCGAACATCGCGTACTCCTCGTGCGCGACGACGATCTGGGGAAGCGGCAGCACGCGATTCGGGGAGCCGCTCATCGTGAGGAGCGTCTGCTCCTTGCCGCCGTCGAGCAGCGTGGCGAGCGCGCCCGCGTTCCTAAGAAGGAAGGGCACGTCCGTCTGGAACTGTTGGAGCCGCGCGCGCGCCGTGGAGTCCGCGTTCTGGAACGGAGCAGACACGCCGCGGAAGTACTCCCGCTGCTTGGTCGAGTCGGCCGCCGTCATAGGCGGGCCGTCGGCGTTCCACACGGGGGCGGGTGGCCGCAGCATCACGAAGGCTCCCCTCACCTGCCGCAGGTGGGCGGCGAGGCTGTCGGGCGTGGAGCCGTCGATGCGCACCACGGGGCCGCGGATCGTCCTGCCGTTCGAGCCGGGCGCCCAGGCCCAGCTCGCTGCGATCACGTCGTGCGCGTGTGGCGCGGTCATCCGCACCCAGAGAGGGCCCCGCTCCCATCTGCCGCCGAAGTTCCACTGCTCCAGCTGCGCCGCGAGCCCGTATTCCTGGAACTTCCTCATCGTCCAATCATTGGCGGCGCGGGCGGCCGGGGATCCCGTGAGGCGGGGACCGATCACATCGGTGAGGTATTGCAGGTTGCGCATCACCTGGGAGCGATTCAGCGCCTCATCGATCAGCCGGCCCACCCCCGAGGTGTCGACCGTCGGGTTCTGGGCGGCACCGGGACGGACGGCCAGGGCGCCGAGCAGCGCCAGCGCCGCAGCACGACCCACGCGCTTCACGGGTGAAACCCTCGGCGGATGGAGTTGTCTAAAGGTACGCGGCGGGCGGGCAGTCTGTTTAACGAGGGGCCCGCTCCTCCTCGTTGCCGCGTTGCCGCGGGATCGGCAGCGTGACGGTCACGGTGGTGCCGACCCCGACCGTCGAATCGACGGCGACGCTCCCGCTGAACATGTTCCGCACGACGCTGTGCACGACCACGAGGCCCATCCCGCTTCCCTGGCCAAACTCCTTCGTCGTGAACCCGGGCTCGAAGATGCGGTCGAGATCCTGGGCGAGGATGCCGCGCCCCTGGTCCTGCACCGTGAGCTGGAACGCCTGGCCCGCGCGCTCCACGCGGATCCGGACGGGCGCCGGGCGCTCGGCGCTGGCGTCGGCGGCATTGCGGATCAGGTTCACGAGCATGTCGTACAGGGCGTTCGGGTCCCCCTGCAGGTAGACCGTATCGACCGCGGCGTCGAGCTCCAGGGGGATGCGGCGGTCCCTGAGCACGCGGCTCTCGAGTGTGATGCAGGAGCGCACCACCCGCACGACGTCGAACCGCTCGGACCGGGCCAGCGCTCCCCGGGCCCGGTCCTGAATGGCCCGCAGGAAGGTGACGGCGCGGTCGATGTCTTCCACAACCTGGCCCAGCTCGTCGAGCAGCTCGAGGCGCCGGTCTGCCGCGACGTCCGTCCAGCGTCCGATCGCTTCCATCGCGAGCTGCAGCCCCGCGCGCGCGGCGGTGAGCGGGTTGCTCGCTTCGTGCGCCATGACGGACGGCAGCGCGGCCAGCTCTCGCAACGGATCAACCTGGGGCTTCGGTGCCTGCGCCGCCGCCTCGCGCCGGTCGAGCAGGCCCAGGCACAGCCCGGTCAGCTCGAGCGTGAGGCGTTCGCGGCTGCGTCGCTCGCGCCCGTCGGGCGGCGGCGCGGGAGGCCGCGGCCGTACCGGGGCGATCACCCAAGGCACGTCGCGGCTCGCGCGGGAGCCGACCCAGCGTCCGCCCTGCAGGATGGGGACGTTCCAGCGCCGCAGCGTGGAGTCGAGGTCCACGTTAGGACCGGCCACTGAGCCGGCGTCGCTCCATTCCTTCGGCTCGAGCTGGGCGCGAGCCGAGACCTCGAACAGGGTCACGGGCCGGCCGAGCGCGACGCTCGCCTGCCGCAGGATCTCCCGGCGACCCTCGCCGAAAGCCTCTGTTTCGCTCACACCCACTCCTGCCGGGCGTAGCAAGCCCGAGCGGCTGCGGCCGTCGCCGGCCGCCGTCACGATGCGACGGCAGATCCGTCTGGTTCGGGGGGCGCTGTCCTACATATGCGCGGCGCCAGCGGTTCCGTCAAGCAACTCGCCGCCGGGCGGCGGGGTATGTGGTGTGATGAGCTCGATGGTCGGGGGATCCCCGCTGCTCCGCGTCGTCGCGGCGCTCGCCGCCGCGCCCCTTGCCGCACAACAGCCGGCCGGCGCGTGGGACTCGGTCGCCCGGGCGCTCGGTCGGAGCGGACCGGCCGGCGGCGAGACGTACCGGGCCACGTTCCCTCGCACGGACCTGCAGGTCTCCGTGAGCGGCGTGCGGATCGCGCCGACGCTCGCGCTCACGTCCTGGGCCGCGTTCGCCGGATCCCCCGACTCCGCCGACGTGATGGGCGACCTCGTCCTCGCCGAAGGCGAGGTGGCGGACGTGGTCGCCGCGCTGCTCGACGGAGGCCTCGAGGTGACCGCGATCCATCATCACTTGCTGGGCGAGTCTCCGCGGGTCCTCTACGTGCATTACCACGGCCACGGCCGGGGTGTGGTCCTCGCCACCAGGCTCCGGATGGTGCTGGCGCGCACGGGCACGCCGCTCGAGCCCGGCCTGCCCGGCGCGGCCCCCCGGACGCCCAACGGCGCACCCCGCGCCACCCTCGACACGGCTGCGATTTTCGAGACGCTCGGTGTGCGCGGCCGCCTCGTGAGCGACGTCGCTCAATTCGGCATCGCGACGTCGGGGAGTCGAGTGACGCTCGCGGGACGGCCGGTCCCGCTGGCGCTCGGCATGGCCACGGCCCTGAATCTCCAACCGCTGTCCGCAAGCCGCGCCCTCGCCACCGGCGACTTCGTGCTGTCGGCCGAACGGGTCGCGCCCGTGATTCAGGCGCTCACCGCGGCGGGAATCCACGTGACCGCGCTCCACAACCACCTCGTGGGCGAGGAGCCGCGCGCCTACTTCGTCCACTTCTGGGGCGACGGCGAGCCGGTCGCGCTCGCCAAGGGGCTGCGCGCGGCGCTGGACGCGGCGCGCTGAGCCGGACCCCCTAGCGGCGGCTCGACGAGCCTGTTTCGTTAGGGACGGTGACCATGAGACAGGATGCCGAGGCGCGCGCCGCCTCCCGGCGGCTGCTCGCGACGAGTGAGCGCGAGCTGCAGCGGATCGTGCTCGACATGCACGACGGGCCGGTGCAGGACATCTTCGCCGCCCTGTCGCAGCTCCAGGTGCTGGAGCGCTCACCGGACGGGGATGCGGCTACGCAGCAGCGCGTGCGCCAGGCGATCGGGCTGCTCGAGCGCGCCCTCGGGGAGATCCGCAACTTCATCGGGGCGTTTCGGCCGCCCGGCTTCGAGCGCCGGCCGCTGGGCGAGATCATCGAAGGCCTCGCAGTCCAGCACGAGACCCTCACCGACCAGGTGGTGGAGCTGACCGTGGCGCCCGACCTCGGGGACTGCGCCCTGCCGACAAAGATCGCGATCTACCGCATCCTGCAGGAGGCGCTAGCGAACGGCCACCGCCACAGCGGGGCGACGCGCCAGCGCGTCGGCGTCACGCGGCACGGGGCGACGATCCGGCTCGCGGTCTCCGACGACGGCCGCGGGTTCGAACCCGAGCGCGTGCTGGCGCGCGAAGTGGACGTAGGCGTCGAAGGCGGGCACTTCGGGTTGCGGGGGATCCAGGACCGCGTGGAGATGCTGGGCGGCCGGTTCACGATCGACAGCGCGCCGGGGCGCGGCACCGAGCTCGCCGTCACGCTCCCCGGGGAGTGAGTCGCCCGTGATCAAGGTGCTCCTCGCCGACGACCACGCCATCGTGCTCGAGGGCCTGCGCGCCCTGCTGGAAAGCGAGCCGGACATCGACGTCGTCGGCGCCACCACGGACGGGACCGAGGTGACCCGACTCGTCGAGCACCACAAGCCGGACGTGATCGTCCTCGACCTGCAGCTCGCCGGGATCAAGGGCACGCAGGTCATCGCCGCGTTGCGCGCCCGCCCTGCACCGCCCAAAGTGCTCGTGCTCACCGCCTACAATGACGGCGACTCCATCCGCTCGGCCCTGGACGCCGGCGCGGACGGGCTGGCGCTGAAAACCGAGTCGCCGCAACAGACGCTCACGGCCATCCGCCAGGTGCAAGCCGGGCAGCTCGTGTTCCCGCAGGCGGCCCGCCGCTGGATCGAGGGCCGGGGCGCCGGCGCCCCAGGCGACCTCACGCCGCGGGAGCGCGAGGTGTGGGCGCTGGTCGCGGCCGGGCTCTCGAACCCCCAGATTGCCGAACGGCTCGGGCTCTCCGACAACACCGTGAAGTTTCACGTACAGCACCTATTCTCCAAGCTGGGCGTGAAGAACCGCACCGAGGCGGCGCTCAAGTTCGCTCACGGCCGGTAGGCCACAAACACGCGGGTCGCCCAACACCACCGGCTGCCGCGCTTTTCGAGCCGCACCGCGCCGCCCGCTGCCAACCGCTCCAACAACGGGAGGTGGGCCGCCAGCTCCTCGCTCACGGGATACCACTGCTCTTCGACAGGCTCCACCACACCGAACCGCGAGCGCGCTTCCCGCAGCACGGCCTCCTCACGGGACAGCGTCAACACCGGGAACACGAGCCGACCGCCCGGCACGAGGTAGTCCGCCGCGCGCGCCAGGACCTCGAGAATCCAGCGCGTGCCGTCGTCACCCGCCTGGGACAGAACCGGCGGCGGGTACCATCCCGACACGCGTGCCACCGGCTCGGCCACTCCCGAGACGTCGTCCACTATCAGGTCGAAGCGCTCGCCCGCCCAGGGCTCGAACAGGCTGCCGCGCCGGCAATCGATGGGCACGCCGTTGCGCCTGGCGTTGTGGCGCGTGAGCCGCACCGCCGCCGCGCTCAGGTCGGACGCCCGCACCGCCACTTCCCGCGGCAGCAGACGGGCCAGGACCACGGCGACGATCCCCGCGCCGCAGCCCAGATCCAAGACCGCGCCGCGCGGAGGGCCAGAGGCGAGCACTCGGCGGGCCGCCCGGAGCAGCAACACGGTCGTCGAGGTCGGATAGAACACGTCGGGATGGGTGTCGACCATCACCGTCTCCGTGTCTCCGAGCCTCTTGTCGCGGTAGGCGAATTCGGCCGGTGCCACTGCGGTCACGGGGATGCTCGCTGCGCCTCGCTGAGGAAGTCGCGTCCTAGTCGCCAGGCGCGCCATGTGAAACAATTCACAATGCTCGGTGGAGCATACCCTGCCGAACCGCGCCCCACTACACGCGTTTGGGTGAAACTCCCCCACTCCGCCGGGTGGGAGACCGGGTGGGAGGCCCGTAAGCGGTTGTCCAGGGCCAAGATCTCTCCCCCGGCGCCGCGCCGCCTGCTTGACAGCGCGGCGAGCCGTCCCTACCGTGGGGCCGGCACTCGGCCTCACCGCAATCCTCTCGCACGTCCGAGCAGGTGTCGGGCAGAGGTCTGGATGCAGGATACAGGCTGTGCCGCAAAGCGGTACTGCAGCGGCTCCTTCCCATCACGCGTGCGTGAGCGAGGGGGCCGTTTTCGCTTATTTCTCCTCTCCGGAGGCTCGAGCATATGGACATGCTGATGGCGCTGGCGCTGAGCATCGGGATCTTGATCGCCGCCTGGGTCAAGCTCGGCCCCATGGCGAACCTGGCCGTGCCGGCTGGCATCATCGCCTGGGGGTGTTTCTTCGCCGCCGGTGGCAAGATGCAGGGCCTGCAGAAGACGGTCGCCGCCACGATATCGGGCGTGTTCTGGGTGTGGCTCGCCATGACCCTGGTCGGGATGATGAACATGGGGAACGTCGCGTTCATCATCATCGGCATCGTGGCGTTCATTCTGGTGATGCAATCCAAGGTCGCGACGTTGTCCTTCATCCCCGGGGCGTTCTGTGGGGCGGCGGTGACCGCCTGGGCGAGCCCGAGCGACGCACGGGGTTACCTGATGGTGGCGCTCGCTCTGCTCGTGGGGGCGGTGTTGGGCTACGTGTCGGAGTGGGCCGGTGGGATGATGGCCAAGAAGAGGGCGTAGCGGAGGGCGCAGACAGTTCGGGTATCCTTCGAGGGGCGCGGGGCCACCCGCGCCCCTCTTCCAATAGGTCTGCAACTACCCCAGCCGCACGGTCCAGAGGACGGCCCGAATACCCGCGGCGGCGTCGTGGCTGTGTCCGGCGATCCACAGCGTGCCGCCATCCCCCCCGGAAACCGCTGCCGCAGAACTGTGTTCACCCCCGAGCGTGCCGAGGTCCAGCATCCGCCCGTCTGGCGTCCGGAGAAAGGCGCGTGTGACCGGCTGGCCGCGGCGATCGGTCTCCCCCGTCTGGCTCGCCCCGACGACATAGCCGAGATCGTTGACGTCATTCGCACAGCTCGTCCGCCCGCCGAGGGTCCCCAAATCGACGATCCCGGCTTGCTGGGTCCACAGAAACGCCCGACCGCTTCCACCCACGACCTCGCCCCGGTTGTTGATGCCAAGCGCCATGCTCGCGGTTCCCCCGAGGGTTCCGAGATCGCGCATCCCGTTCGCGGCGGTCCAGAGGAATGCATGAGGCTGCCCCGCGCTCGTCTCCGCAAAGCCGGTGACCTCGCCGCCGTCGTTCACGTCATGCGCGATGCTCGTCGCTCCGCCGAGGCTCCCCAGGTCGAGCATCCGCCCCGGCTCCGGGACGAAGAACGCGTGCTTGGCCACGCGGTCGCGGGTGCGGCTGTGCCCCGCGACCTGCCCCAGCCGATTGACTGCGAGGGCCTCGCTCTCGTTCCCGCCGAGCGTGCCGAGGTCGAAGCCCGTGCCCTCGGACAGGAGGTAGGCGTGAAAGTCACCGAACCCCGTGTCCCCTCCGCCCACGATTTCTCCCGGCTCGCTGATGTCATTCGCCGAGCTGCTCACGCCGCTCAAGGGCCGCAAGTCGGCGATGCCGAGGTCCGCCGTCCACAGGAACGCCCGGCTCCGGCCCAAGCCGTCCCGGCTGGTTCCCACGACGTGGCCCTGCCCGTTGACGGCTTTGGCCTGGCTGACGGCGCCGCCCAGCGTGCCGAGGTCCTGGATCGAAACATCGGTCACCACGGCGGCAAGCGCGCTCCGGGATGCGTTCAGACCGCGGGCCTGCGCCCGAGCTGCAAGCTGGCCCACATCCCTGCCTCCACGGCGGTCTCGGCCGTCGGTCCCTCGAACCGCTGCACCAGGATGGCGGGGCGACCGTTCCGGTTGACTGCGACCATGTGGAAAATCGAGACCGTATCCTCGGCCGGGCTGTACTTCAATCGCAGCTGGGCCCCGCCCGCCTCGCCCTTGGAGCCGAGCGGGATCGCCGGCCGTGCACGGGCGTTGAATTCGTCCACCCAGGCCTGGAGCACGTCCATCGCATCTTTCTGTGGTCCCTGGTCGGCCATGCACCGCCCCCTTCCCTGTCTCTGTAGGTCCCTGAGCTCGTCCTTCACGCCTGCGCGTTGGGGTGCTCCGTCGGCTCGACCCGCTGGGGTGACGCGGCGTCGGCCTTGGTGCCGAGTTGATTCACCATCACGTCCCCCTGCCCGCTCTCGAGGAGCTGGTAGCGCGGTTCACCGAGGAGGTCGCGGCTCACGGCCTGGGCGCAGTAGGCGGGGAGCCAGGCAGGATAGTGGCCGGGTGTGCCCCACCCGCTCGTGTCGAAGGCGGTCCGCCCGTCGCTGACCCGGAGCAGTGCGAGGGGACGGTCCTGGGCGGCGTTCAGCGCTTCCCGGTCGAAGGCCGCCGCGCCGAAGAGGATGCCGGCCTCGACGCCCGCTTCCGTGACGTGGTCTCTCAGGGACTCGACCGCGGCGCGCCCGATGGGCTCCTGTTGCCGTCGGCAGGCGATCAGGATCCGCCGCTGCCACGGGGCCCGGCTGATTACGCCTTTGAGTTCAAGGAGATAGCCCCGCTCGGGCTGGGGGAGCGTCGCGCGCCGATGGACGCGGAGCTCAGACACGTCGAGCCCGACCTTGCGGAGCTCGCGTACCGCGAGGATCTCGAAGGACTCAGGCGTCAGCTCCGGCAGTTCCAGCATCGGTCCACGTCCCCTTCCGCCGCGCAGCGGACTCTACGGGGACAGCCCGGGTGCCGCCAGCCCCCGGGGTTGCGCCCTCCGAAAGCGATCCTTATATCATCCCTCATGCGTCGGCACGCTCCCATTGCCTGTTCTGCCGTCTTGCTTCACGACTTCCAGCTGGCTTCGCGCACGCACCCCCACTCCTGACCGGGGAGGATCGCATGCAGGTCAGTCGACGTGATTTCGTACGGCTCACGGCCAGCGCCGGGGCGGGAACGGCGATCGGCGGGATGGTGGGGTTGGGCCTGACCCTGGCCCCGGCGGCAGCGCGGGCGCAGGAGCTGCGGATCACGGGTGCCAAGACGACGCCGAGCATTTGCCCGTTCTGCTCGGTCGGCTGCGCGACCCTGATCCACACGGTCAACGACAAGATCGTGAACATCGAGGGCGATCCGCGCAGCCCGCACAACGAGGGCACGCTGTGCCCCAAGGGCGCCGCGATCTACCAGCTGCACATGAACCCGAACCGGGCCACCAAGGTGCTGCATCGCAAGCCGGGGGCCGGGGATTGGGAGGTCGTGGACCTCGAGTGGGCGATGGACCGGGTCGCCGAGCTGATCAAGAAGACCCGCGACGAGACGTTCATCGAGAAGCTCCCCAACGGGAAGCTCGTGAACATGACACCCGCGGTGTTCGCACTCGGCGGCGCGACGCTCGACAACGAGTTCAACCACGTGTGCCAGAAGTTCTGGCGCGGGCTCGGGGTCGTCGCCATCGAGAATCAGGCCAGGATATGACACAGCTCTAGCGTCCCCGGTCTGGGGACACGGTTCGGTCGCGGCGCGGCGACGCTGTATCCGCGCAACCTCGAGCACACCGACTGCTTCGTGATCATGGGCTCGAACATGGCGGAGTGCCACCCGGTGGCGTTCCGCTGGCCCATGAAGGCGAAGCTCAACGGGGCGAAGCTGGTCCACGTCGACCCCCGCTTCACCCGCACCAGCGCCGTCGCGGACCTGCACGTCCCGATCCGCGCCGGCTCGGACATCGCCTTCCTCGGCGGACTGATCAATTACGTCGTCAACAGCAAGCGGTGGAACTCGGATCCGTTCTTCAAGGAGTTCGTGGTCAACTACACCAACGCCGCGACGATCATCGGCGACGACTTCAAGGACACCGAGGACCTGGACGGCGTCTTCTCGGGCATGGTGAAGTTCACCGAGCCCGCGTTCTGGCCGTACAACGGGCTCGAGGGTCGGTACGACAACGCGACCTGGGCGTATAAGCGGGGGCCGAAGGCTCCGGGTCCCGTCACGAAGGATCTGATCGCGAAGCGCGCGGGCCCGCCGTTCGACGACCTGGTGCGGTCGCTCAAGCCGGGGCCGGCGGAAAAGGATCCGACGCTCCAGAACCCGCATTGCGTGTTCCAGATTCTCAAGCGGCATTTCAGCCGCTATACGCCCGAGATGGTGGAGCAGGTGTGCGGGTCGCCCAAGGAGAAGTTCATCAAGGTGGCCGAGATGCTGCTCGAGAACTCGGGCCGTGACCGCACCAGCGCGTTCGCCTACGCGGTGGCCTGGACCCAGCACACCTACGGCGTCCAGATGATTAGCTGCTGCGCGCTGCTGCAGCTGCTGCTCGGCAACATCGGCCGGCCGGGCGCGGGGGTGATGGCGCTGCGCGGCCACGCGGCGATCCAGGGCTCGACCGACGTCCCGACCCTGTACCACAGCATCCACGGCTACATGAACGCCCCTTCGGCGCTGCGGCCGCACGAGACGCTGCGGGACTATATGGCCGCCGAGACCAGTCCCACGAGCTACTACGGCCACCTGCCGAAGTTCCTCGTCTCGTACTTCAAGTCGGTGTACGGCGCCGCGGCGACGGCGGAGAACGATTTCGGCTACGACTGGCACCCGAAGATCCTGGGCGACCACTCCCACATCGCCACCTTCGCGGCGATGGTCGACGGCAAGGTCAAGGGGATGTGCTGCGTCGGCCAGAACCCCGCCACGTCGCTCAATGGCGGGGCCACGCGGCGGGCGCTGCGGCAACTCGACTGGCTCGTGGTCAAGGACAACTGGCTCACCGAGACGGCGACGCACTGGTATCTCGCGCCCGAGGTGAAGAGCGGCGAGGCGAAGATCGCGGACATCAAGACCGAGATCTTCTTCTTCCCCTCGACCCAGATCGCCGAGTACGACGGCAGCTACACCAACACCCAACGCATGCTGCAGTGGCACTTCAAGGCGTCGGACGCGCCGGGCGACTGCCGCACGGACACCTGGTTCTACCACAACCTCGCGAAGCGCCTCAAGAAGGCGTACGCCGGCAGCAAACTGTCGCGCGACCAGGGTTGGAACAACGTCAGCTGGGATTTCGACCCGGATGCGGGCGTGAAGCCCCTCTATCCGGGGGAGCCCGATGCGCTCAAGATCCTGCGCGAGATCAACGGCTACCAGACGGCCGATCCGAAGCAGCACCTGAAGGGCTTCGGAGAGCTGAAGGACGATGGCTCGACAACGTGTGCGTCGTGGATCTACTGTGGCTGCTATCCGGCGCCGGACCAGAACATGACGGCGCGGCGCGAGCCCGATCCCCCCGGCGTGCCGGGTGCGCACCTCAAGTGGGGCTGGGCCTGGCCGGCCAACCGCCGCGTGATGTACAACCGCGCGTCCGCCGACTTGAAGGGCAACCCCTGGAGCGAGCGCAAGCGTTGGGTGTGGTGGGACGCGAGCGTCGTCAACCCGCCCGATCCCAAGACCGGGAAGCCGGTGCCCCGCGGCAAGTGGGTCGGCTACGACGTGCCCGACTTCGGCGCGACCAAGGCCCCCGACGCAAAGCCCAAGCCGGACGGCATCGCCCTCGACGCCCTGTCCGGCACGCAGCCGTTCATCATGAGAGCCGACGGCAGGGGCTGGCTGTTCGTGCCCGCGGGCCTCGTGGACGGGCCGCTGCCGACGCACTACGAGCCGCACGAGTCGCCGATCCAGAACCCGCTGTACAAGCAGCAGACCAGCCCGGTGCACAAGGTCTGGGCGCCGGGGAAGCCGTACAACCAGCTCGCGGCGGTGGGCGACCCGAAGTTCCCCTACGTGATCAGCACGTACCGCCTCACCGAGCACTACCTGGCGGGCGCGATGAGCCGCTGGCTGCCATGGCTTGCCGAGCTCCAGCCAGAGCTGTTCATCGAGATCGGCAAAGGCCTCGCCGCAGAGAAGGGGATCAGGAACCTCGACTGGGTGCGCGTCAGTTCGCCGCGCGGTCACATTCGCGCCAAGGCGCTCGTCACCGATCGTATCGGCGTCATGCGCGTCGGCGGCAAACTCATCCACCATGTCGGCATGCCCTGGCACTGGGGCTGGATGGGGCTCTCCACCGGAGATGTGGTCAACGATCTGACCGCCTGGGTGGGTGACCCCAATGTGTCGATCCACGAAGGCAAGGCGTTCGTCTGCAACGTGGAGAAGGCGTGATATGCCCGAGCCCATGGGATTCTTCACCGACACCACGGTTTGCATCGGGTGCAAAGCGTGCGAGGTCGCGTGCAAGGAATGGAACCAGCTCCCGGCCGAGAACGGCGGCATCCGGGAGCTGAGCGGCGACAGCTACGACAACACCCGCCGGCTGGACGGCATCCACTGGCGGCACGTCCGCTTCATCGAGCAGTTCAAGGGCCCCTACGACGGCCGCTGGTTGATGATGAGCGACGTGTGCAAGCACTGCGTCCAGGCGGGATGCCTGGAAGTGTGCCCGACCGGCGCCATCATCCGCACCGAGTTCGACACGGTGGTGATCCAGTCCGACGTCTGCAACGGATGTCGCGCGTGCATCGCCGCCTGCCCGTTCGGCGTCATCGACATCAATCCGGTGTCTGGCACCGCGCAGAAGTGCACCCTCTGTTACGACCGGCTCAAGGTGGGGCTCGAGCCCGCGTGCTCGAAGGCGTGTCCCACGGACTCGATCCAGTTCGGCTCGATCGTCGAGCTGCGGACGCGCGCGCAGAAGCGCGTCGACCAGCTCAAGTCGCAGGGCGTCAAGGCGGAGTTGTACGGCGCCGACCCGAATGGCGCGCTGGGCGGGCTCAACTCGTTCTACCTGCTCGTGGACCAGCCGGAGGTGTACGGGCTGCCGCGCAACCCGCAGCTGCCGACGCGCAACCTCGCCAAGAGTTCTTCCTTCTCCCTGGCGAGCGCGGCCGTCCTCGGGGTGCTGGCGCTCGTCGGCCTGCGCAAGCGCCGGATGGACGACATGGGCGGACCGGGAGGGGGGGGATCGAACTAATGTCCGACACCTTCTTCAGCGGCGCGCCGCACTGGGCCTGGCTCATCATCCTGTACTTCTTCGTGGGCGGGCTCGCGGGTGGCGCCTACTTCCTGGCGGCCGTCCTGGACTGGTTCGGCAAGCCCGAGGATCGGCCCGTCATCCGCACCGGGTACGACCTCGCCGCCTGGGGCGCAATCCTGAGCGGCGTGCTCCTGACGATCGATCTCGGGCGGCCACTGCGGTTCTGGCACATGCTGTTCCAGTCCGAGAACTTTCCGGTCGTCATGTTCAAGGCGTGGTCGCCGATCTCCTTTGGGGCGTGGGCGATTCTGCTGTTCGGGCTGTTCTCGGTGCTCTCGGCCCTGGGGGCCAGAGCCGAGGAGGGGCGGCTCCAGACCCGCGCGCTCCGCGCCGTGGGCGGCGTGGTCCGGGGCGGGCTCGCCAAGCTCGTCTCGGGCGTGGGCGGCCTGCTCGGCTTTTTCGTGGCGGGCTACACGGGGATCCTGCTCTCGGTCACGAACCGCCCTATCTGGGCGGATAGCCCCTGGCTGGGCGCGCTGTTCGTCGCCTCGGGCGCTTCGACTGGAGCCGCCGCGCTCATCTTGCTGGCGCCGGGGCGCGGCGCCACGGAACGGTCCCTCGACTGGCTGTCCTCCTTCGACCGCCGGGCGCTCGTGGTCGAGCTGCTCGTCCTCGTCGTCTTCCTGGGATCGCTCGGCTCGGTCAACCGGGTCTGGGCGGGCTTCTGGGGGTTGGTTCTGCTCGTGGGCGTGATCGGCGCGGGGATCCTCGTGCCCCTGGGCCTACACCTGAAGCCGGCGAGCTTCGGCCGCCTCGCGGCGCGGCCGCTCGTGAACGCCGCCAAGCTCGTGCTCCTCGGGGGCTTCCTCCTCCGCGTGGTTACGCTGCTCGCTTCCGAAGGAATCGCGCGATATCGTGTGGCGGCGGGGATGTGACATGAACACCAGACATCGCTGGTGGATGCCGTTGCTGCTGGCCGGGCTCGCGGGTTGCGCGAGCCCCGAGGCCGCGCGGGTACGGGGCGGCGGACCGGGCGGCGATCCGGGCAACCACGACCGCGTTACCGAGCTCCACGCGGGCGCGAGGATGTATTACCGGACGCCCTGCCGCACCGTGAAGGTAAAATGCTCTGGGCCCATGCCCGCTTTCGGCACGCGCGGAACGTAGAAACCCAGACGCGGGTGGCCGAGGTCCGCCGCGCACGCCCCGAGTCCGAAGCATGGCTCGGGCTGCTGGAGGCGGCGCTGGGCGAGAGCGAAGACGGCGCTCGATGGGAGGCCGCCGTGCCGAAACCGGCGGCGGACCGACCCGTCAAGGCGCCGTTGCTGTCTCGTGCCGAGATCACGGTGGACGGCCGCGCCGCCCGGGGCTGGGTGCGCCGTCTGCTCCGGCGCGCCGTCCCGGTGGCGGCGCGACGCCTCGACGGGCTCGCATTGCTCGAGGCCGCGGTCTGCCAGGACGACACGCGCGTGGACGCGCTCGCCAGGACGGCGGGCGCGGAGCCGCAGCCCGTCCGCGTGGCTGGACAGCTGGCGGCCCTGCCTCTGCTCCAGACGTGCGGCCGCGGCTTGGCGCCCGAGCTGCCGGCCGCGTGGTGGGAGGGGTACTGCCCGCTGTGCGGCGCCTGGCCCGTGCTCGCCGAGTACACGGGCCTCGAGCGCACGCGGCAGCTGCGCTGCGGCCGCTGCGGCACGGGATGGGCGGTCCCGGCGCTGCGCTGCGTGTTCTGCTCCGAGACCGACCACGAGAACCTCGGTTACCTGGCGCCAGAGGAAGACGAGCGGATGCGTCGGGTCGAGCTGTGCCAGACGTGCAAGGGATACCTGAAGGGGCTCACCACGGTGCGGCCACTCGCGCCGTGGGGGATCCTCCTGGACGATCTGATGACGGTCCCGTTGGACGTAGCCGCGCTCGAGCGCGGCTACCACCGGCCTGAGCGGCCGGGATATGCGCTGGAGGCCCGAATCGCCGAGCGGCGGCGTCCCCTGTTGGGGTTCGCGTTCGGCGTGCGAAAGGGGGGGGCGTGAGCGACAGCCCACCGACCCGCCCGAGCGCAGTCTGCCGCGAGCTCCTCGCCGCCCTGGAGGCGTCGGAGGGGAGGCGCCAGCGGCGCAAGCGCGACACGACCCCCGACGCGATCGGTCTCGCGATCAAGCGAGGGCTGCTCGAGCGGGCCGTCGCCGCCGACCCCGCGCCGCACGAGTTCGAGGCCTGGCTGCAGCAACAGTGTTTCGCGGCGGGCCCGGGCGAGGGCGGAGTGCGGGCGATGGCGTTGTCGATCTTCGAGGAATGGCGTCTGGCACAGGATGCGGACTCGTTCCGGGACTGGCTCGCCCGCGGTGCACCGTCGGACGACGCGCCCGGTGGTCGGCCGGCTCGCGAGCGAACGCCCGAGTCGAGCTCGAGCGATTAGCGAGGGGGAACACATGCACGGCAGCGCGCGCGTACGGGTCGCGGCAGTTCTCGGGGGCGCCCTCCTGACGCTGGCGGCCTGCAGCGGCGGTGGTGCCGCCCGCGGCCGGACGCCGGCGGCAGCCGGCCCACCGCCGGAGGTGGTGAAGCAAATGCAGGTGCCGGCGAGCCCGTACTACATCATCTACTCCCCGCCGGTGAACCTGGCGAAGCAGCCGGATACGACGGCCCACGCCCGCAAGCCGCGGAGGTAGCGCCCCGACGGTGGCTGGCGTCGAGATCCGGAATCTGAGAAAGCACTTTGCTGAGCTCCACGCGGTCGACGGGGTAGACCTCTCGATCCGCGACGGAGAGTTTCTGGTGCTGCTCGGCTCCTCCGGCTCGGGCAAGACGACGCTGCTGCGAATGATCGCGGGGCTGGAACGCCCCACGTCGGGCGAGATCCACATCGGGGGCGAGCGGGTGGACGGCGACGTGCCGCCCAGGGCCCGCGGCATCGCGATGGTGTTTCAGAGCTACGCGCTCTACCCCCACCGCACCGTCTTCCAGAACATCGCCTTCCCCCTCGAGGCCGTCCGGACGCCCCGTCAGCAGATCGAGGAGAAGGTCCGGTGGGCGGCCGAGATGTTCAGCATCTCCCGCTACCTCGACCGCTACCCGCGTCAGCTCTCCGGCGGCGAGCGCCAGCGCGTGGCCCTGTGTCGCGCCCTGGTGCGGGACCCCAAGGTCTTCTTGCTCGATGAGCCCCTGGCGAACCTCGACGCGAAGCTGCGCAATACCGCCCGGGACGACCTGAAGCGGCTGCAGCGGCGGATCCAGACGACGACCGTGTACGTGACGCACGACCAGGTGGAGGCCATGGGCCTCGGCGACCGCATCGTCGTGATGGAGCGCGGGAAGGTGCGGCAGGTGGGGACGCCCCAGGACGTGTACGAGGATCCCGTCGACACGTTCGTCGCGACTTTCGTCGGCCAGCCGCCCATGAACCTGCTCGACCTGCGCGACCCGTCCCTGCCGCCCGGCACCCTGCTGGGGTTCCGCCCCGAGCATTTTCTGCCACGCAGCGGCTTCGGGCCGGGCGAGGACTTGCGGGACTTCCGCTTCTCCGTGCGGCGCGTGGAATACCTGGGCTCCGATCGCTATGTGTACGGCTCGGTCTCCGAGAGCGGCGCCCCGGATGCCACGGTGATCGCGAAGCTGCCGGGGACGATCGCGCTGGCCATCCCGGAGGGAGAGACACACGAGTTTGCCGTGCCGCGGCGGGCGCTGCGCTATTTCGACGCCGCGACCGGCCTGCGGCGCCGGCTATGATGCGCCGAAGGACGCTGGCGGACCGCGAGGACGTGCTGGGCGTCGCGCTGCTCGCCCCCGCTCTCGGCTACGTGATCCTGCTCGTCGGGGTGCCCTTCGTGCTCGCGATCGTGCTGAGCTTCAGCAACGCGACCGCCGGCAGTCTGCGCTTCGGGTGGGCGGGCCTCCGGAATTACGCCGCCATCCTCGGCGATCCCGTCTTCCTGAGGGCGCTCCGCAACAGCGCCGTGGTGACGGTCGGATCTCAGGTGCTCGTCGTCGTCCTGGCCACCGCCGCCGCGCAGGTGTTCCGCGCCACGTTCCGCGGCAAGCGCCTCGCCCGACTTGTCCTGCTGCTGCCGTGGGCCGTGCCGGTGTCGCTCGCGGCGATTGCGTGGACGTGGATCTTCGATTCCACGTTCAGCGTGATCAACTGGACGCTCAAGGCCGCCGGCCTGCTGCACGGCTGGCTGTACTGGCTGGGAGAGCCCGCCCTCGCGCTCGTCGCGATCATCATCGTCCAGGCGTGGCGCATCCTGCCGTTCGCCACCGTGATCGTGCTCGCCGGTCTGTCTTCGATCCCGCAGGAGATCGTCGAGGCGGCGATCGTGGATGGCGCCGGCTTCTGGCGGCGGCTGTTCCAGATCGAGCTGCCGCTGCTCCTGCCTGTCGTCACGGTCGCGGTGCTGTTCGGCGTGGTCTACACCGCGACCGACTTGGGCGTGGTGTACATCCTCACGGGCGGCGGGCCGGCCAATACGACGCACGTGCTCCCCACCCTGGCGTTCCAGCGCGGAATCCTGGGCGCCGATCTCGGACAGGGGGCGGCGATCGCGGTCTTCCTGCTTCCCTTCCTCGTCGTGGTCGCGGTGACGATGCTGCGGTTGGCCCGGCGCGCGGAGGTGGGCGCGCGATGACCCGCCGCGACCTGCGCCGGGCTCTCAAACGCACCGGGCTGTACGCGGCGGCGCTCGGCTTCATGCTGTTTGCCGGGTTCCCGTTTTACTGGATGCTCATCACCGCGTTCAAGCAGAACCGTGACCTCTACGTCGGGGCGTCGGATCTGAGCCACGTGCCCTGGATCTTCAACGACCCGCCCACGCTCGAGCACGTGCGGCTGCTCTTCGGACAAACCGACTTCCCGCGCTGGGTCCTGAACACACTGGTGGTGGTTGTGGCGGTCGTCGCCATCACCGTGGCCGTGGCGGTGCCGGCCGGCTACAGCCTGGCCCGGCTGGCCGGCCGCTGGGGGGAGCGGATGGGGATGGGCATCTTCTTCACCTATCTCATCCCCCCCACGCTCTTGTTCGTCCCGTTCTCGCGGCTCATCTCCCTGCTCGGCCTCCAGAACTCCCTGGGCTCGTTGATCCTGATCTACCCGACCATGACGATCCCGTTCTGCACGTGGCTCGTGATGGGATTCCTCCGCTCCGTGCCCTGGGAGATCGAGGAGCAGGCCATGATCGACGGCTACAGCCGCCTCGCGGTCATCCTGAGGGTCGCGCCCCGGCTCATCGTGCCGGGGATCCTCACGGTGATCGTGTTCACGTTCACGCTGGTGATGCAGGAATTCGTCTACGCCCTGACCTTCATCAGCTCGGTCGAGAAAATGACGGTGAGCCTGGGAGTCCCGATCGCGCTGGTGCGGGGTGACGTGTACCACTGGGGGGCGCTGATGGCGGCCGCGCTGTTCACGAGCATCCCGCTCGCCGTCGTCTATAACCTCTTCATCGACCGCTTCATCCAAGGGTTCACCATGGGCGCAGTGAAGGGATAAGGGGGCTCTAGCGGAGCCGCCGGACGGGGGTCAGAATAAAGCCCCAAGCGGCACGGTAACCACCATTCACAGGAGGGGGATCTCGTGAGAACGCGATTGGCATCGTTCTCTGGGCTCGCTGTCGCTGCCGCCGTGGTCCTCGGGGTTGCGTCTCCCGCCACGGCTCAGCAGGTGGTGAAGTTCGGGGAGGGGCAGACCCTCACCATCAGCGGCTTCGTCAGCGCAACCATCTTCACCGACCATGGGCTGTTCGGCGGGTTCGGCCAGGGGCAAAACGCCGAATGGGCGGCGTCGACCGCCAACCAACCCACGAACGACAAGCTCTTCACCGACGGCGACGTGCGGAACACGCGCATCAACTTCACTTTCAGCGCGGGGCCGGTGCTCGGTAAGTGGGCACCGAAGGCCACGCTCGAGGCCGACTTCTTCGGGGCGTTCAACGGCAACCCACCGTTCGGGGACGAGCAACCGCAGATGCGCATCCGCTTCGCGTACGTCGACCTATCGAACGGCCGCACGACGGTGAGGATCGGCCAGTACTGGTCGCCCCTGTTCGGCGAGACGCCGGTGTCGCTGACACACCTCGCGTTTCCGGTGGGGTACGGCTCCGCGGGCAAAATCGGGTGGCGCTACCCGGGGATCTTTATCTATCACGACCTCACGGTGGGAAAGCCGGTCAACTTCCAGCTCCAGCTCGCGGCGTTCAAGGGCTCGGGACCGTTCGCCGCAGGGAACGCCCGCGATAGCAGCAACCTCATCGGCAACGGCGAGGCCTCGGGACTGCCAGAACTCGAGGCGCTCCTCAACTTCTCGAAGAGGTCCGCGACGCTCAGCTGGAGCGGCTACGTCGTCGGCCATCTCGACTGGAAGGACACGACGGGCACCGGCGTCGCCGGTGCCAACGCGACCTCGTGGGGGGTCGAGGCGGGTCTCAACGTGGCGCCGAGCAAGCTCACGCTGCACGGCAACGTCTACTACGGAAAGGGGCTGGGACAACAGTTCGGGCACATCTCGCAGGACGGACGACCAGTCGCGACAGCGGGTGGGGCTGCCGCGGCGGTGAGGATTCGGGGCTGGGGCGCGTGGGCTCAGGCGGGCTACGACTTCGACCCCCACTGGGGCTTGTGGGCCTTCTACGGCATGGACCAGCCGGACGCGGCGCGGTACACCAATGAGACGGGCCTTACCCTCACCCGCCAGCTGAATCACGTCAGCGACGCCCTGTTGCGCTACCGGGCGGGGCGCTACGCGCTCGGCGTGGAATGGTTCCGGGCGGTAACCCGGTATAGCGCGGGTCCGGAAAGTGCCGACCAGGTCGCCCTCAGTGTGCTGTACACGCTGTGATCGATGCCAGGTGTCAGGTGCCAGGACCCTGACACCTGACACCTCCTCTTTGAGCCAATGGAGGATAGGTCCATGACTAAGCAGAACGGGATGGATCGGCGCGAGTTCGTGAAGACCACGACCGGGGCAGCCGCAGCCGTCGCGCTTGGGCCGACCGTGTGGATCAAACGCCCGCAGAAGTCGCTCAAGATCCTCCAGTGGAGCCATTTCGTCCCGTCGTACGACGCCTGGTTCGACAAGTACGCCAAGGATTGGGGGACGGCAAAAGGGGTGGAGGTGACGGTCGACCACATCTCCCTCGCCGACCTGGGGACGCGGGGCAACGCCGAGGTCGCGGCGCAGCAGGGGCACGATCTGTTCCAGTTCCTGTCCCCGCCCGGGGCGTTCGAGCCGCAGGTGCTCGACATGGCGGACGTCGTCAAGGAAGCCGAGCACCAGCACGGGCCGCTGCTCGATCTGTGCAAGCGCAGCACCTACAACCCGGTCACGCGCAAGTGGTTCGGCTTCAGCGACAACTACGTGCCCGATCCGGGCGACTACCTGAAGACGATCTGGGCCGAGATCGGGATGCCCGACGGCCCCGTGACCTGGGAGGACCTGGTCAAGGCCGCGCCGTTGATCAAGGGCAAGCATCCGGAGATCCAGATCCCCATCGGGATCGGGATGTCGCAGGAGCTCGACTCCAACATGGCGGCGCGCGCCATGATCTGGTCGTTCGACGGCTCGGTGCAGGACCAGAACGAGAACGTCGTCCTCAAGTCGGATCACAGTCTCGAGGCGCTGGAGTTCGGCGTGCGCCTGTTCAAGGCGGGGATGAACCCCTCGGTGATGAGCTGGAACGCCGCGTCGAACAACCAGGCGCTGAACGCCCGCCAGACGGGCTACATCCTCAACTCCATCTCCGCCTACCGCACGGCGCAGGACAACAAGCTGCCGGTGGCGGACGACATCTTCTTCGTCCCGGCGTTGAAGGGCCCGCGGGGGACGGGATGGGCGAGCGAGCACGTGATGGGGATCTACGTCATCTGGAAGTTCGCCAAGAGCCCCGATGTCGCGAAGCAGTTCCTGCTCGACCTCATCGGCCACTACCGTGACGCCGTTCTGGGAAGCAAGCTGTACAACTTCCCTTCCTTCCCCGGCTCTGTCGCGGATCCGGGCGTGGCCGTGGCGCAGAAGCCTGCGGCAGGGAACAAGTGGCTGGAGCAGGCCACGGCGAGCGACCCATTCGGCTCGAACCCGCCGTCCAAGCTCAAGCCGATCGCCACGGCCCTGCAATGGGCCACGAACATCGGGCACCCGGGACCGGCGAACCCGGCGGAAAGCGAGATCTTCGACACGTTCGTGCTGCCCACCATGTTCGCCAACGCCGCCACGGGGCGCATGAGCGCCAAGCAGGCACTCGACGACGCACACCAGCAGGCCAAGAAGATTTTCGAGAAGTGGCGTAGCAAGGGACTGGTCGCCGGCGGCTCGGGCGACCGGGCGTGAAGCTTGCGGGCACAATATGGCCACGCGGCTTCTTAACAACGCATTCGTGAGGCCGTTGCGTCTACGCAACGCTTCGGAGTGAAACTCTGGGGCGCGTTCGCAACGCGCTAACACCGGCAGCTCGAACCTCAACCACCGACCAGAGGGAGATATGACTGCGCCCCCGCTCGCCGTGAAGGACCTTCGCCGCGTCGTCATCGCCGCGGCAGTCGGGAACGTGATCGAGTGGTACGACTTCTACATTTTCGGGAGTCTGGCTGCGCTTCTGTCGGTCAAGTTCTTCGCGGCAGGCGCCGCCGGAAGCGCGCTCATCAAGACGGTCGGAACCTTCACCGCCGGGTTCTTGATCCGCCCGTTCGGTGCCTTCGTCTTCGGCCGCATCGGCGACATCGTGGGCCGCAAGTACACGTTCCTCATCACTCTGAGCGGCATGGGTCTGGCCACGGCTCTGATCGGCGTCGTACCGAGCTACGCCAAGATCGGCGCCGCAGCGGGGATTATCCTGTTGTTCCTTCGCCTCATCCAGGGCCTGTGCCTCGGCGGCGAATATGGCGGCGCCATCACCTACGTCGCCGAGCATGCGCCGGACGACAAACGGGGCTACTACACCGGCTGGCTCCAGACATCGCCTACGCTCGGGATCGTGGTGTCCCTGGTCGTCATCATCGTGACGCGCGAGACGCTGGGGACCGAAGCGTTCAACGCGTGGGGCTGGCGCATCCCGTTCCTGCTCTCGCTGCTCATGGTCGCGATCGCCATCTACATCCGACTGCAGCTCCAGGAGACGCCGATCTTCCAGGCCATCAAGGCGAAGGGACAGACGTCCACCAATCCGTGGCGCGAGGCGTTCTGGAGTCAGAACATCAGATACGTGCTGATCGCCAGCATCGTCGTGATCGGCGAGGGCGTGGTGTGGTACAGCGGCCAGTTCTGGGCGCTCTACTTCATCCAGCAGGTGCAGAAGCCTGACGTCCTGCACCCCGCCCTCATCACGGGCGCGGCGCTGCTCCTCGCTACCCCGTCACTCATCTTCTTCGGCTGGCTCTCGGACAAGATCGGCCGGAAGCCGATCATCCTGGCCGGGTTCTTCCTCGCGGCCGTCACGTACTACCCGCTCTACAACGCCCTCGGCAACGCCGCCAACCCGGCCAACATCAACTACCCGCTGGCGATCCTGATCGTCGCGATCATGGTCTCCTACGTGGGCATGGTGTACGGCCCGATCGGCGCGTTCCTCGCCGAGTACTTCCCGGCGCGCATCCGGTACTCGTCCGTGTCGGTGCCATATCACATCGGCAACGGCTGGGGTGGGGGGCTGGTGCCCGTCATCACGACCGCGGCGTACGTGACCGCGCAAGCGGGGGGGCTATCCATGTCCCAGAGCCTGGGCCGCGCGCTGGTCTATCCCATTGCGGTGCCGGCCGTGGCGTTCCTGCTGAGCCTGTTCCTGATGCCGGAGACGCGCAAGATCAGCATCTGGCAGCCGGCAGCGGTGCGGGCAGGCGCCAGGGGTTGAGCGAACGGTAGGGGCGCAGCATGAACGGTAGGGGCGCAGCATGCTGCGCCCCTACTCGCATCCACCATCACTTCACGATCGTCAGGCCGTGCGGCACCGCGCCGGGGAAGACGTAGGCGTACAGCAACACAATCACCCCGACGACCGCACCCAGGGCAACCGAATGCCAGAACACCCACCGGAAAATCGTCCCCTCGTTCCCCACCTGATTGGTGGCCGACGTCGCCACGGTGATGGACTGCGCGTCCACCATCTTGCCCATCACGCCGCCAGCCGAGTTCGCGGCGCACATGAGCACCGGGTCGAGGTTGAGCTGCTGCGCGGTGATCCGCTGCAGGCTGCCGAACAGCGCGTTCGACGACGTATCGCTGCCGGTCAGCGCGACGCCCAGCCAGCCCAGGTACGTGCCGAAGAAGGGGAACAGCCAGCCGGTCCGCGTGAACGCCAACCCCAGCACCGCATCGAGCCCCGAGTAGCGGGTGGTGAACCCCAGGCCCAACATGAAGGAAATCGCGAGCACGGCGAGCTTCATGCGCTTCAGGGTGGACCAGAAGATCTTCCCAAGCTGGGCCGGCCCCACCCCGAGCAAGAGCCCCGCGACGATCGCGGCGAAGAAGCAGCCGGTCCCAGTAGCCGAGAGCCAGTTGAAGTCGTACCGCGCCGCTTCCGGCGTCAGCTTGGTCACGACGGGGGCCGCGCGGCTGATCGCGTTGTGCAGAAATGGCACCTCCCAGACCGGAGTGGTGGCTCGGTTCATTGCCCCCTTGACGGCCGGTAGACCCCACACGAGCACGAAGACCGACAGGATCGCGAACGGCATCCAGGCCTTGAGGATCTGAGCCGCCGTGTGCCGGCGCACGCCAGGCACAGCAGCCGTCGCTGCGCGCTCGTGCTCGAGCCGCCAGATCCGCTTCGGTTGCCAGAAGCGCAGGAAGAGCACCGTTGCGACGAGGGAGACGACCCCGCCCGCGATGTCGACGAGATTCGAGTCCACGTGGTTGGACCAGAAGTACTGCGTCAGACTGAACGAAACCCCCACCACCAGGATGGCGGGCAGCACCTCGAAGGTTTCGCTCCACCCCACCATCGCGCGGACCAGCCAGAACGGCACGATGATCCCCGTGATGGGAAGGATGCGGCCGATCATCGCGCTCAAGTCCGATTCCGGCAGACCCGAGACGGCCGCAAGCGTGTGAACGGGCGTCCCAATGGCGCCCCACGCTACCGGCGACGTGTTGGCGAGCAGGTTGAGCGCGGCGGCGTGAAACGGCGCGAACCCGAGCCCGATCATGAAGGCGCCGGCGATCGCCACCGGAGCGCCGAATCCCGCTGCGCCTTCGATGAAGGCGCCGAAGCAGAACGCCACGAGCAGCACTTGCAGACGCCGGTCAGCCGTGATCCCCGCCACGGACTCCTTCATGATCTCGAACTGCCCCGTGAACACGGAGACGTCGTACAGGTAGACCGCCGCCAGCACGATCCACGCGATCTTGAGGATGCCGAATCCGACCCCGTAGACGAAACTCATGCCCGCCAGCGAGAACGGCATCCCAAATACCGTGACCGCGACCACGACCGCCGTCCCGGCTCCGGCAATGGCGCACCAATGCGGCCTCACCCTCAGCCCGGCCAGCAAGCCGAACAGCACCAGGATCGGTAGGGCCGCCACCAGAGTCGAAAGGATCCAGCTGTGCAACGGGTCGTACGCCTGGGTCCACGCCATGGGTCACCTCTGAGGTGTGGTACCGTGTCGACGACGAGTGGCTTCAAGGGAACGTGCTTCCAGTCCGCGACGACTGCGATCACCCGGTGGGGACCGGGCTTCAGCGAATCCAACACGAACTCGGTCTGCCCCCGGCCCAGGTGGAGGATCCCGGTCACGCCACGTGGAATCGTATCGTTCGTAGGCGTCAGGTCGCGATCCACGAACAGGTGATGGTGTCCCGTTCCCGGTCGCTCATCGGTCGCCGGAACGATCTCCACGCCGGTCGCCTTGAGCGTGACCTTCACCGGGCCGGTGACTGTGGCCCCGTTGCTGGGCGTCGTGATCTTCACGGTCGGTCTGGCCGTCTGGGCCCGCGCGGCGCTGCACAGTAGTGCCGCGGTGCCGAGTGCCAGCGTCAGCCGCGTAGTCCAGGCTCTCACGTTGACTCTGCCTCCTGTGGGGATCGTCAGGTGGTGGCTGTCACGCGGCCGGTCAACCGGCGCCGACGCCGCGGGTACGGTGTAAGCGACGTCTCCTGGCCAGCGCAGTCAAGACGGCCTGCGGCGGTATACCTTAGATATGGCAGCCGGGACGGCCCCGATAATGGGCCTCCCGGACTCCGCTCGCAAGGAGGCTCGGGGGCCGTGCCTGTCGCTGCTGCATCGACCGCGCGCGCGCGCGACGAGGGTCGCCCGTGGGGCGTGCCCTGGTACGTGGCCGCAGTCCTCGTCGCCGCCACCAGCGCCGTGGTCGGGGTGATCTGGGACATCTCGTGGCACCGCACCATCGGCCGAGACACCTTCTGGACGCCCGCCCACCTGGCGATCTATCTCGGCGGCGCGCTCGCCGGCGCTGCGTGCGGCTGGCTCGTCCTCAAGACGACGTTCGCCGGCACACCGGAGCAGCGCGCGGCGGGCGTTTCATTCTGGGGGTTCCGCGGACCCCTCGGCGCCTGGGTCTGCATCTGGGGCGCGATCGCCATGATCGCATCCGCCCCGTTCGACAACTGGTGGCACAACGCGTATGGGCTGGACGTCAAGATCATCAGCCCGCCGCACACGCTGCTGGCCCTCGGCTTCGTCGGCATCGAGCTCGGCGCCCTGCTGATGGTACTGGCGTTGCAGAACCGCGCCGCGGGCGAAGCGGGAGCGACGGGGACGGGGACGGGCCGCGCCTTCCAACTGCTGTATGCCTACGCAGCGGGGATCATCCTCCTCAACGGGGTGACGATGGGGATGGAGTACGTCGGCTTCCCGAACCACGCGCACAACGCGCTCTACTACAAGATCGCCGCCGTCGGCGGGCCCTTCTACCTCGCCGCGTTCGGCCGGGCATCGCGGCTCCGCTGGCCCGCCACCGCCGCGGCCGCCGTCTACATGGGCGTCACACTCCTGATGATCTGGGTGCTGCAGCTCTTTCCCGCGACGCCGAAGCTCGCCCCCGTGTTCAACGCCGTCACCCACATGACTCCGCCGCCGTTCCCGTTGCTGCTCGTGGTGCCGGCGGCCGCCCTGGACCTCCTGATGCGCCGCTTCGGCGCCGAGCGAGACTGGCAACTGTCGGTATTCGTGGGCGTGGCATTCCTCGCCGTGTTCTTGGCGACCCAATGGTTCTTCGCGGACTTCCTGCTGTCGCCGTACGCCCGGAACTACCTCTTCGGCGCCGACCAGTGGGACTACTCGAGCCAGCTCGGCCCGTGGCGCTACCGCTACTGGAGGCTCCAGACCGATCCCATCACGCCCGCGGCGCTCGCCATCGCGGCGCTCTTCGCCATCGCCGCGGCGCGGGTGGGGCTGTGGTGGGGGAACTGGATGGCGCGGGTCAAGCGGTGACGCGCGGCACGTTCCTCCTTGCCGGCATCTTCCTCGCGACGTCGGCGCACGTGGGGAGCCCGGACACCTACTTCGAAGGCGCGGCGGGCGCGTACGCGGTGCGGGTCATCGTTCGCAATCCCGGTGTGGTGCCCGGGCTCGCGCAGATCACGGTGCGCCTGCTCGGAGGCCCGAGCGCCCGCCGGGTGCTCGTCCTTCCGATCTTCTGGGACCCGCGCACGGCCGCCCCGCCGCCGCCCGACGTCGCCCGTCGCGTGCCCGGTGACACCACGCTCTACAGCGCCGCCCTCTGGCTGATGCAGGATGGCTCGTACAGCGTGCAGGTCACCGTCGAGGGGGACGCCGGCCCGGGCACGGCTCTGGTCCCGGTCCAGGCGGTCGCGACGCAGCGGCTGGAGTTGCAGCGGCCGCTGGGGATCGGGCTCGCGGTCCTCGGGGCGCTGCTCGCGGTCGGCGCCTTGACCATCATCGGTGCCGCCGTGCGCGAGAGTGTGCTCGCGCCGGGCGAGGTACCCGACCGCCGCCGCACCTGGCGGGCGCGGCTCACCATGCTCGGGAGCGCCGCGGCGATCGCCCTCGCGCTCGTGGGCGGCCGCGCCTGGTGGAGCGCCGTGGACGCCGAGTACGCAAGCGGCCTCTACCGGCCGCTCCACGTCACCGCCTCCGTGCGGGGCGCGCGCGTGCTGCGGCTCGCGATCGACGACACTACCTGGACGAACCCGAAACGCCGGTGGACCCCGCTGATCCCGGACCACGGCCACCTCATGCACCTGTTCCTCGTGCGGGACTCTCTCGACGCGTTCGCCCATCTCCATCCCCTCCCCGTCGACTCCAGCCGCTTCGAGAGCGACCTGCCGCCGCTGCCAGCCGGCCGCTATCGCGTATACGCCGACATCGTGCACGAGAGCGGCTTTGCACAGACGCTCGTCGCGACGATGGAGCTCGGCACGCCCTCGGGGACGTGGCGCGCAAGCGACGCCGACGACGCCTGGCTGGCTGACACCCGTCAGCTGTCGGCGGTCAGCCTGCGGCCCGTCGCGCGCCTGCAAGATGGATCCACGATGACGTGGGAGCGCGGGGAGGCGCGGCTCGTTGCGGGCGTGGAGGCGCCGCTCCGGTTCGTCGTGCGAACGCCCGCCCGTGAGCCGGCGACGCTCGAATCCTACATGGGCATGGCCGCGCATGCGATGATCGTGCGCGACGACGGCAGCGTCTTCGTGCACCTGCACCCCGCGGGTACGATCGCGCTCGCGAGCCAGCAGGCATTCCTGCTGCGGCAGCGGGGAGACACGGTACGCGGCGCGCTCGGCAGGCGACTCACGGAGCTCGAGAGGCAAATGCGTGGGGAGTGGGGAGTGGGACCTCACGGTGCGAACCGGAGCTCCGGCGCGGAGGGAGTCGTCTCTTTCCCGTACGCCTTCCCCAAGCCTGGCGAGTATCGCCTTTGGGTGCAGGTGAAGCGCAATAATCGGATCCTGACGGCGGCCTTCGACGCCGCGATCGCGCCGCCGCGCTAGCGCACGGCGAGCGGCACGGGGTGGAGCAACGTCCCGTCGCGACGCTTGGCCGCTGCGTCGAGCGAATCCGAGTCCCACATGACGATCGTCACGAGGTCGCGGGCGGAGACAAACGTTTCCAGGTCGCGGCGCGACAGCTCGCGCTCCTTGATCGCGTGGCCCCCGCTGTCGGCGCGGTAGGGGTGCGTGTGCCAGGTGCCGACGAACTGCGCCACGCCGTCGCAGCTGCCCGCGACGGCGAACTGCAGCTGCTTCAGGTCGTGCGCCGCGCTGGCGCCACGGATCCAGAGCGTGTCGCGGGAGATCGTGCCCCACAGACAGCCGAGGTACTCGCGCTGCGTCGGCTTCCCGGTGCCGAGCATCTGGGTGAGCGTGTTGACGTCAGAGAGCTCGTCCCAGTGACGGTTGTTCTCCTCCCAGCGGGCGCGCATCGAGTCCCGCACGGCGCGCGGCAGGACGACAACGGCGAACGGCGGGGCGTGGGGCGTGGGGTGTGGGGCGTGGGCTGAGCGAGTGTCCAACGCCCAACGCCCCACGCCCACACAGGCCAGGAGGGCGAGCAGTGCTCTCACTTCCTCGCCCTTGCGTACGTCCCCATGAGCTGCGCCGTGGCGAGCACGTGTCCCTGCATCGCCCGCTCCAGCTCCTGCTTCGTCGCGCCCGGCTTGAGGCCGAGCGGCGCGTCCAGCGCGTACAGCTTGAAGAAGTAGCGGTGCGGCTTGCCCGGCGGCGGGCAGGGCCCGCCGTAGCCCGTACGCGGGAAGTCGTTCCTCCCCTGCACCGCCCCATCCTTGAGGGTCTCCGTCTTGGCCACGTTCTCGGCCAGCGCGCTCGCGCGCGCGGGGAGATCGTACAGGACCCAGTGCACCCAGGTGCCGGCGGGGGCGTCGGGGTCGTCCATGATGAGGGCGAAGCCCGCGGCGCCTGACGGCGCGCCGCTCCACGCCAACGGGGGCGACACGTCGGCGCCGTCACACGTGTGCTTGGCCGGGATGGGGGCGCCTTCCCGGAAGGAGCTACTCGAAAGCGTGAACGCCATGGGGACCTCCGGCATCGTGCGCGCGGTGACGGGCAGCGCCAGCAGGGCGAGGCACCGGATCAGGGGGCGGTGCATGGGAGAAAGATAATGATATGTTTCACGCCCCCGACCTCCCGGAGCGCACGATGACGACCCGCGGAGCGACCTGCGGCCTACTGCTCTTGTTGGCCGGGCTCGCGCAACCCGCTCCCGCTCAGCAGAACTTCGACACCGTCCAGATCCGGACCGTGAAGGTGGCAGACGGCGTCTACATGCTGATGGGATCCGGCGGGAACATCGGCGTGTCCGCAGGGCCGAACGGCGTCGTGCTCATTGACGACCAGTTCGCACCCCTCACCCCCAAAATCAAGGCCGCGGTCGCTGCCATCAATTCGGGGCCGATCCGTTTCCTGCTGAACACTCACTGGCACTGGGACCATACCGGCGGCAATGAGAACATGGCGAAGGACGGCGTGGTGATCGTGGCACACGAGAACGTGCGGCACCGGCTCAGCGTAGAACAGTTCGTCGCTGCGTTTGATCGCAAGGTGCCGCCGTCGCCCGAGGTGGCGCTGCCGATCGTCACCTTCACCGACGCTGTGAGCTTCTACCTGAACGGCGACTCGATCAATGCCTTTCACGTCGCTCCGGCACACACCGACGGCGACGTCATCATCTGGTTCCGCCACGCCAACGTCGTCCACATGGGCGACACCTATGTCAGATATGGGTACCCGTTCATCGACCTATCGAGCGGGGGCTCCGTGGACGGCATGGTGGCGGCGGCCGACAAGGTGCTGGCGCTGACCGACCCGAGCACGAGGTTCATCCCCGGGCACGGGGAGCTGTCCGGCCGCGCCGAGCTGCAGGCGTACCGCGACATGCTCGCGACCATCCGCGACCGCGTGCGGAAGCTGGTGCGCCAGGGCAAGACCCTGGAGCAGGTGAAGGCCGCGAAGCCGACGGAGGAATACGACGTCACGTGGGGCGGCGGGTTCATCAAGCCGGATCGCTTCGTCGAGACTCTCTACACGGACCTGTCGAAGCGCTAGCGGCGTTTACCGCGCACGCGGTGTAAAGATCTGTCGCTCGGCCACCCGCCCGTGTACTGTTCTCTCCCATGACCGACGCCCGGCCACCGGCGAAGTACAAGGTGGGGCTCGTCCAGATGGCCATGTCCGCGGATCCGGACGAGAACCTGCAGCACGCGATCGACCGCGTGGAGGAGGCGGCGCGCCAAGGCGCGCGTCTCGTCTGTCTCCCCGAGCTGTTCCGCTCGCGCTATTTCGCTCAGGTGGAGGACGCGGCGTTGTTCGACCTCGCCGAGCCCGTGCCCGGGCCGAGCACGGAGGCGCTGGGAAAGGTCGCCAGGCGGGTGGGGGTAGTCGTGATCGCGCCCCTGTTCGAGCGGCGGGCGCCGGGACTGTACCACAACACCGCGGCGGTGATCGACGCGGACGGCCGCCTCGTCGGGTTGTACCGCAAGATGCACATCCCCGACGACCCCGCCTACTACGAGAAGTTCTACTTCGCGCCCGGTGACCTCGGGTTTCGCACGTTCGACACGCAGGTGGGGCGGATCGGGACGCTCGTCTGCTGGGACCAGTGGTACCCGGAGGGCGCGCGACTCACGGCCCTGCAGGGCGCCCACATCCTTTTCTATCCCACGGCGATCGGCTGGCACCCGCGCGAGCGACAGCAGCACGGCGCCCAGCAGCTCGATGCCTGGCGCACGATCCAGCGTTCTCACGCGATCGCGAACGGTCTCTTCGTCGCCGCGGTGAACCGCGTCGGGCACGAGCGGCCTGCGGAGGGCGGCGGTGATCGCGCGGACGGCATCGACTTCTGGGGTTCGTCGTTCCTCGCCGACCCGTTCGGCGTTGTGGTGATGGAGGCGCCGCGCGACCGCGAAGCGGTCCTCGTCGCCGAGGTGGACCTCGCCCGTATCGAGGAGGTGCGCCGCAGCTGGCCGTTCCTGCGCGACCGCCGGATCGACGCGTACGCGGGGATCGGCGAGCGCTTCCTGGATAACGCGCCGCCGCTGATCGCTGACAGCTGATGGCTGACCGCGCCTCACCGGCCGCGCTCGGCTTCTCTATGCCCGCCGAGTGGGAGCCGCACGCGGCCACCTGGATCGGCTGGCCGCACAACGCGAGCGACTGGCCGGGGAAGCTCGCCGCGATCCAGTGGGTGTACGGGGAGATCGTGCGCAAGCTCGCCCCAGGCGAGACGGTGCGGATCCTCGTGCAGTCGGGAGAGCACGAGCGCCAAGCGCGCCGCGTACTGGAGCGGACCGGCGTGGACCGAGCTCGCGTGGAGTTCCTGCGGCTCCCGACGAACCGCGGGTGGACGCGCGACTTCGGGCCCATGTTCGTGCGACGGGTCCGGCCCCCTGCGGAGATCGCGATCGTGCGGTTCCGCTTCAATGCCTGGGCCAAGTACCCCGACTGGAAGAAAGACGATCAGGTCCCCGAGCGCGTCGCGCGCCGGCGCAAGCTGCGGTTGTTCCCGGCGCAGTGCGCCGGCCGCGACGTGGTCCTCGAGGGCGGGAGCATCGACCTGAACGGCCGCGGCACGCTGCTCACAACCGAGGAGTGCCTGCTCGATCGGGAGGTGCAGGCCCGCAATCCCGGGCTGTCTCGCGCCGACCTCGAGGCGGCGTTGCGCGACTCCCTCGGGGTCACCAACGTGCTCTGGCTCGGCAAGGGGATCGCAGGCGACGACACGCACGGGCACGTGGACGACGTGTGTCGGTTCGTCGATCCCCGCACCGTCGTGCTGTGCCGGGAGCTTCGACGGCCAGCGACTCCCCGCGAGCTACGCGAACTTCTACGTGGGCAATGCGGCGGTGCTCGTGCCCACGTTCAACGACCCGAACGACCGCTCCGCCCTGGGCGTGTTGGCGGAGCTGTTCACGGACCGGGCGGTCGTGGGAATCCACGCCGTCGATCTCGTGTGGGGATTGGGCACGATACACTGTTTGACACAGCAGGAGCCGGAGGCGAGGACGCAAGATGTAAGTCGTAAGTCGTAAGGGCAGCTAACGCCCTGGCTCTCTTGGCCCGTTCGGCAGCTTGCGTAACAACCCGTATACAGTCCTGGCGCACTCGTCACGTGTTGCTCGCACCTGAGCAAGCTCCTCGGGGCGAAGGTAGCTCGAGATACCGACGAAACTCCTTCGTGCCTCTCCGGCTCGCCCCCTCCGCGATGTTCAGTGCCACACTGTAGGAGGCTCTCCGCCATTGATCAGCAAGAGCAAATCGCTCTTGGATCGGTAACCGAGCGATGACGGTCTTGGAGACAACGGCAAGTGTACGCGCGTGTTGCCAAGCCTTCAGATCGCGGAAGTCGCCCATCGTCTGAAACTTGCGGGCATCAGCGCCGCTGGGATAACCGAAATAGCACCGTGGTGGACGTCGTTACGCGCTGTTCTTACGGCTTACGCCTTACGGCTTTCGGACCGCCTCGCCGCCCCACGCCGCATACGTCCAGATCAGCCCGCCCACCAGCGTCGCGACCGGCAGAATCAACACCGCCTCCCCGAGCGACCGCGCGTCCGAGATCATTCCCACGAGCGCCGGCGACGGGACGTCCCCGAGCGTGTGGATCGTGAAGATGCTCAGGGCGACGGCGGTGGCCCGGATCGCGGGCGACACGACGTTGACGATGGTGGAGTTGATCGGGCCGGTGGAAATGAACATCAGCACCTCGGCCGCGACCATCGCGGCCCAAAAGACGCCGGGCCGTGTCGCGACGAGCGCGAGCAGAAATAGCGGCGCGGCGAGCAGGGTCGCGAGCCCGGAGACCCAGAGGTAGGCCTGGCGCGAGAATCGCAGGCAGTAGTCGCCGAGCCAGCCGCCGCCATACGTGCCAACGAACCCCGTCACGACGACGATTGCCCCGAACTGCACCGTGGCCTGCGCCCGCGGAATCTCGCGTACGCGTTCCAGGAACGACGGCATCCAGAAGGCGATGCCGCCCAGCGCGAACGTGTAGGCCGCGTAGCCGAGGACCGTGAGGGCGTACGTCCGGTTGCGCAGCAGCGCGACCAGCGCGTCGCGAGCGCCCGGGGATGGGAGGGGCACCGCCTCGTCCTGCGCGCCGCGGGGCGGCTCCCACAGCCGCAACGTGAGTGCGGCGAGCAGGAGACCAGGGATGCCCGCGACGAAGAACGCGCCGCGCCAGCCGACGATGTGATCCGCGAGCCCTCCCACGACGTAGCCGAGGGCCGAGCCGATGGGAATCGCGGCGAAGAACACGGCGAACGCGCGCCCACGCCGCTCCCGCGGGAAGTAGTCCGCGAGCAGGCTGGGTGCGATCGTGCCGTAGGCCGCCTCGCCGATGCCCACGGTCGCGCGCGCCAGGAACAGCGAGGCGAAACCGCGCGCGAATCCGGCGAGCGCCGTGGCCACGCTCCACACTGCCACGCCCACCGCGATAAGCGCGCGCCGCGACCGCGTGTCGCCGAGCCGGCCGAAGACCGGCGCCGTGAGGGTGTAGACGATGATGAAGCCTGTCATCAGGGCGCCGAGCTCGGTGTCGGAGAGCCGGAGCTCGGACCGCTTGATGCTCTCGGCGACCGCGGCGACCACCCAGCGATCGAGGTAATTGAACAGGTTGATCAGCGTCAGGACGGCGAGCCCGGCGCGCGCCAGGCGCACCGGGTCACGGGGGGGGAGGGCGGGGCCCGGACCGCCGCTCGCAGTCACGGAGTGAACTTACGCGTCGGGGACCGTCGTGCGAGGGCGCGTTCGGCTGTATCATTGCGCAATGACGGCGCCCCGCACGCTGCGCGACCAGGCTGAGCTGTTCCGCCGCCTCCACCAGGGCCCGGCCATCCTGGTGCTGCCCAACGCCTGGGACGTGGCGAGCGCCCGCGTGCTGGAGCAGGCGGGCTTCCCCGCCCTCGCCACGTCGAGCGCCGGCGTGGCGTGGGCGCTCGGCTACGCGGATGGCGAACGCATCACCCGGGGGGAGATGCTGGAGATGGTGGCGCGCATCGCGGCGCGCGTGCGCGTCCCCCTGACCGCCGACATGGAGGCGGGCTATGGGCCCGGTCCCGAAGCGGCGGCCGAGACGGCGCGCGGAGTGATCGCGGCGGGGGCCGTCGGGTTGAACCTCGAGGACGGGACGAACGAGGGCCGGCTCGTGGACGTGGCGCTGCACGTGGAGCGGATCCACGCGGTACGCGAGGCCGGCCGCGCGGCGGGCGTGCCGCTCGTGGTCAACGCCCGCACCGACGCCTTCGAGCTCCCGGCGCTCCCGCCGGCGCAGCGCTTCGCCGAGGCGGTGCGCCGCGCCAACGCCTACCGCGCGGCCGGCGCCGATTGCCTGTTCGTGCCCCACGTCGGCGACGCCGAGACCATCGGGCGACTTGCCCGGGAGATTGCGGGCCCGCTCAACGTGATCGCCGGGCCGGGCGCGCCGTCGATCCCCGAGCTCGAGCGTCTCGGCGTGCGACGCGCGAGCCTCGGCCCGCGCCTGATACAGGGGACGCTCGGGCTGCTGGCCCGCGCCGCCCGCGAGCTGCGCGAGCGGGGCACCTACGGCACGCTTGCCGATCTCGTCGTGCCGTTCGCCGAGCTGCAGCGCTTGCTCGGGCCGACCCCTTGACACGTCGCGTAGCACGGTATATTTATACTGCAGGTTGCATAATTAATACTTTCGGGTTAGTCCATTGGGGTGGCCTCCGGTGCGCATGAACGCTCGGCTGATCGTCGCGACTATCGTCGTCAATCCGGCTTGTCCCGCGAGAGGGAGCGACCGGGCGGCATAGCGTGCAGAGCACCACGAACTGACCCGGCCCGCTCCCTACGAAGCGGGCCTTTCTGTTTGCGTCACGCACGAGGAGAGGCGATGCCGGACGGCGACCGATCACTCTGGGTGCACCGCCGCGCCCCGGACCTCGACCCCTGGCGGGAGCACGACGCCTGCGGCGTCGGGTTCGTGGCGCGGGCTTCCGGTGAGCAGTCGCACGACATCCTGACCAGCGCGCTGCAGGCTGTGGCCCGCGTGGCGCACCGCGGCGCCGCATCGACCGACAACTCGGGCGACGGCGCGGGACTGCTCACCCAGATCCCCCGGCGACTCCTGGCCGAGGAGGCCGCGCGACTCGGCCTGCCGCTCGGGCCCGGCCAGCGCTTCGCGCTGGGCGTCTTCTTTCTCCCCCCCG
>WNGN01000026.1_pt1 | contig 120848 bp, 120 predicted proteins | sample 5400561 | NCBI WGS metagenome assembly WNGN01 (sample SAMN13153379, study PRJNA577476) | soil metagenome | isolation source: 115 cm soil or saprolite under Garry oak tree replicate 2 | place: USA:California | collected 2016-06-15 | reverse complement strand
GACGCCGTTCCAGTTCAGCAGCCCGGTGACAGGCAGCCAGCAATACAGTCAGGCCGTGTTCGAGGCCGACTTGCCGGCGGTGGAAGCGACCTGTGACACGGTCACCGGGGCCGGCTGCACGCTCATCCCGCAGACCGACGCGGGCGGGCCGGCCACGTTCTACCCCTTCTTCTCCGACACCAAGAAGGGCGGGGGCGGCTGTATCTGGCAGTTCGGCAACGACATCCCCGGTGAGATCAGCAACTTCGGGCAGAACGGCCAGTGGGGCTCGCTGATCTCGTTGGACTACACCAACCCGGGCGGCAGCTCCTCGAATTTCTTCGAGGACTTCCGCAACATCATCCCCAACCCATGCCCGCAGTCGTAGCACCTGCTACTCCCGGGGCGATGCCCCTGGGCTGAGGGACTCGGGCACCGGTGACACCGGCGCCCACCGAGGGGACCGCCTCCGGGCGGTCCCCTCGGTCGTCCGCCGGCAGCCGGCCCCGGGGACGCGGCCGCCGGTGCGGGGTGGCGGCGCTCAGACCGTCGGCGTCTGCCCGGCGAAGACCTGGAGCAGCAGCCCGGTGTCCGCGTTCCCGCCGGTCTGGATCACGGCCACGCGCTTGCCCGCCGCCTGGGAGCGCTCGGCGAGCAGGCCCGCCAGGGCCAGCGCGCCCGCGGGCTCGGGGACGTTGTGCGTGGTGGTGAACAGGACCCGCATCGCCTGGGCCGCGTCGTCCTCGCTGATGGTCAGCACGCGGGCGGCGCCGGCGTTGATGGCCGCGACCGCGCCCGGGTCCGGGACCCTGGTCGCGACGCCGTCCACGAACGTGTGCGAGGTCTCGGTGGCGACCACCCGGCCGGCCTCGAACGACAGGGCCGTGGCCGGTGCCTCGGCGGCGACCACCCCGATCACCTCGGTGCGCAGGCCGAGCAGGTCGCGCACGCCGATGACACCGCAGATGCCCGAGCCCATGCCGACCGGCACGTAGACGGCGTCAAGCTCCCCCGCCGCGCCGAACAGTTCCCGCGCGTAGGTGGCCACGCCGAGCACCAGGTCCGGGTGGAACGGCGGAACGGCCTCCAGCCCGCGCTGGGCGCCCAGTTCGCTGGCGTGCTCCCGGGAGGACTGGTAGTCGCGGCCGTGCACGATCAGTTCCGCGCCGAAGCCGCGCATGGCCGCGTTCTTGTCCGGGCTGTTGCCCTCGGGGACCACGATCGTGACGCCGATGCCCGCCGCCCGGCCGGCGAAGGCCAGGCTCTGGCCGTGGTTGCCGCGGGTCGCGGACACGATGCCCTTGACCTCGGGCCGCCCGGATCTCAGGCGCTCGGCGTAGACCAGCCCGCCGCGCACCTTGAAGGCCCCGGTCGGGGTGTGATTCTCGTGCTTGACCCAGACCTCCGCACCGGCGTACTCGGCGAGCAGTGGCCACACGTACTGCGGGGTCGGCGGCACCCAGCGCCCCACGACGCCGGCCGCCCAGTCAAGATCTTCGGAACTGAACCGCATCCCCCCAGCCTGCCACGCCCACGCTGGTTTCTCGCACCGCCGGGGCAATTCTCTGACTATAGTCAGAGAATGGATGGGGAGATGGTGGGCCAGGTCCGGCGGTTCAACCGGGCCGTGACGCAACGGGCCGGGGCGCTCGACGACGCGTTCTTGTCCCGTGGCCGCCCGCTCGGGCAGGCCCGGGTGCTGTGGGAGGCCGGCCCGGACGGGTGCGACGTCCGGGAACTGCGAGCGCGGCTGGACCTGGACTCGGGCTACCTGAGCCGGCTGCTGCGCTCGCTGGAGCGGGACGGGCTCGTCGCGGTGCAGCGCAGCGGCACCGACGGCCGGGTCCGGACGGCGCGGCTCACCACCCGGGGGGCCGCCGAGCGGGACGTGCTCGACCAGCGGTCCGACGCCGCGGCCGTGGCCATCCTTGAGCCGCTCAGCCCCGGGCAGCGCGCCCGGCTGATCACCGCCATGGCCGAGGTGGAACGGCTCCTTGCGGCCTCGGCGGTCCGCATCGCCAGGCGCGACCCCCGGCACCCGGCCGCCCGGTTCTGCGTGCGCGCCTACTTCGCCGAACTGGCCGGCCGGTTCGACAGCGGTTTCGACCCCGGCCGCAGCATTCCGGCCAGCGACGCCGAACTGACCCCGCCGGCCGGCCTGATCCTGGTCGCCACCCTGCACGGCGAGCCGGTCGGGTGCGGCGCGCTGAAGTTCCACGACGGTGCCCCGGCCGAACTCAAGCGGATGTGGGTGGCCCCGTCCGCGCGCGGGCTCGGCCTCGGCCGGCGCCTGCTCGCCAGCCTGGAAGCCGAGGCGGCGGACAGCGGGGCGCGCACCGTCCGGCTGGAGACCAACCGCACCCTGGCCGAGGCGATCGGCCTGTACCGGGCGTCGGGTTACCGCGAGGTGGCACCGTTCAACGACGAGCCCTACGCCCACCACTGGTTCGAAAAGACCCTGAACCCGGACGAACCGGACCCAGCTCCGCCCGCCACCTCGTGATGATGACGGCAAATACTCGGCGCGGCGGGCTGGGGACGGCGGCGGGTGGCGGGGGTGGCCCGGTTAGTCTTGCGGGTCATGGAGAACGAGCAAGCGCGGGCGCGGCTGCTCGCCGAGCGCGACGAGGTGGCCGGGCTGCTCCGGGACACCGAGCTGGCAGGCCAGCGGGACCGGGAGACCGCGGGCGAGACCGGCGACATCGCCGACGCCGCGCAGCCGCTGACCGCCGAGGGCATGGACGACGCCGTGGCCGAGAGCCTGCGGGACCGGCTCGCGGCCCTCGACCGGGCACTGAAGCGGCTGGAGGACGGCACCTACGGCCGCTCGGTCCGCAGCGGCGCGCAGATCCCGGCGGAACGGCTGGAGGCCGACCCCGCGGCGGAACTCACCATCGAGGAAGCCCGGGCCGGCTCCTGAACCCGGGGGCCGGCTCCCAGCGCCCGGCACCGGCCACTCAGCGCCCGGTGCCGGCCTCCTGGCGCCCACCAGCGGCCCGGCTCACCGGGCCGCTGGTGGCCAGGCCCAGTGCGCGCATCGCCTTGCGGTAGGCGACCGCCACCGCGTCGAACTTGAGGTGCAGTTCGGCCGCCAGGTCGAACGGCACCTGCTCGGGGCGCTGCGACTCCACCACCACCTGGTCCTGGCCGAAGATCGTGTCCTCGAACTCCTGGATCACCCGTTCCGGCTGGTCAAGGTTGTAGTTGCGGCCGATCACCACGTAACCGGCGCAGCGGTCGGCGGCGAGCGGCTGGGAGGCGAAGAAGTACACCATGCCGCGCTCCCCGCCCCAGCCCAGGCGCAGCACGATCGTGTACGGCAGGTGCAGTTCGTAGCGGCTGCGCCGCTCCGGCGGGCCGGCCTCCTCGTTGCCGAACACCGGGAAGTCCTCGGTGTTCTCCGCCTCCGGCCGGACGATCGAGTAGTGCAGCACGTTGCCCTCGACGGCGACCTCGTGGCGCGGCACCACCGGCCGGTCCGGGTCGCCCAGCAGTCCCGGGTGCACCCAGGGGAAGTGCCCGAAGTCGGTGAAGTTCTCCACCTGGCGGGCCGCGTCGCAGCGCCAGCGGTACGGCCCGGCCGGCACCAGGGCCCAGTCCCCGTTCTCCAGTTCCGGCACCTCGGGCAGCGGCCAGCGCGGCTCCGCCAGCGCCACCCACACCAGCCCGTACCGCTCCTGGCAGCCGAACGCGCCGATACGCGCCTTGGCCGGGACCCGGGCGGGGTCTTCGAGCTGGGGTATCGCGGCACAGCGCCCGTCGGCGCGGTAGCGCCAGCCGTGGTAGGGGCAGACCAGTTCGTCCCCGCTGACCCAGCCGAGGGACAGCGCCGTGCCCCGGTGCACGCACAAGTCGGAGTTGGCCCGTGGCTGGCCGTCCGGGCCGCGCCACAGGACCAGCGGCTGGCCGAGCAGGTCGGCGTGCGCCGGCCGGCCGCCGAGTTCGCTGGCGAACGCGACCGGATGCCAGCATTCGCGCAGCGCGGTCATGTCGGCGAACGCTCCCGGAGCCTGCATGGTGCCGTCCTTCCGCACGTCACGGCCTGATCGGGCCATTACACACCGCAGCCGTAACGGGCTGGTAGGGCGGGATCCGGTAACTTCGGCATCCAGGCACCGCGCACGGGCACCGGCCCCGGGCGCGGGCCGCCGACACCGAAAGGCGCGCCATGTCCGCGACACCCCTGCCAGGGCTCCTCGGGACCGTGGCACCGGTACTCGAGAACTACGGGTACCTGGCGGTCGCCGCGCTGATCCTGGTGGAGAACTTCGGGGTGCCCGCGCCCGGGGAGACGATCCTGGTCGCGGCCTCGGTCTACGCGGGCACCGGCAGGCTCAACATCGTCGCGGTCGGCGTCATCGCGGTGCTCGCGGCGGTCGCGGGCAACTGCATCGGCTACGCGATCGGGTACTTCGGCGGCCACGCGCTCGCGCTGCGTTTCGGCAAATACGTGTTCCTCACCAGCGAGCGGCTGGAGAAGACCGAGCGGTTCTTCGAGCGCCACGGCGGCTCGGTGGTCGTGGCGGCGCGGTTCTTCGAGGGGCTGCGCCAGGCGGCGGGCATCATCGCGGGCATCGCCGAGATGCCCTGGCGGCGCTTCGTGGCCTTCACCACGGTCGGCGCCGTCCTGTGGGTCGCGCTCTGGGCGCCGCTCGGCTACCTGGCCGGCAACCACATCGGCACCGTCTACGCCGACATGGTCCGCTATTCGCTGTACCTGCTCATCGCGCTGGCGGTGCTGGTCGCGGCCTGGATCGCGCGCACCGTCCTGCGGCGGCGCCGCCGCGCGGCACAGCAGCCGGGGGCCGGTACCTGAGCTGAAGAACGCCGATCCTGGCGCCGGGCAGGCGGCCGGCCCCGGGCAGGCGAAGAAGGGGTGACCATGGCAGAGACCGGGTACGCGGGCCGGACCGTGCTGGTGTTCGGCGCGGCGGGAGCCCTGGGCGGCGGGCTGGCCGCGGCGTTCGCGGCCGCGGGGGCGTCGGTGGCCGGCGCGGACAGGCACCTGCCCTCGGCCGCCCATCGCCTGGACGGGGTCGGCTACCACGCGGTGGACGTGCTGGACGACGCCGCGCTCGGCGGCCTGTTCCGCGCGGGACCGCCGCCGTGGGCGGTGATCAACACCATCGGCGGCTACGCGCCGCGCGCGCCGCTGGACGCCCTCGACCCCGGCGAGCTGACCGCCCAGCTCAGCCTGAACCTGGTCAGCGCCGCCCTGGTGAACAAGCACGCGCTGGCGGCGCTGCGGCGGGCCGGCCAGGGCCGGATCGTGCACACGGCGAGCCGGGCCGCCCAGGTGACCAAGGGCCAGGGCTACGCCTACTCGGTGAGCAAGCTGGGCGTGCTGCACCTGGTGGCGATGGCCGCGGACGAGGCCCGGGGCACCGGGATCACCGTCAACTGCGTGGTGCCGAGCATCATCGACACCCCGGCCAACCGGGCCGCCATGCCGGATGCCGACCACGAGTCCTGGCCCAAGGTCGCGGACATCGCCCGGGCCTACCTGTTCCTGGCCTCCCCGGGGGCACATCTGGTGTCGGGCGCCGCGATCCCGGTGTAGGCGTATCTCACCGAGAGCAGAAAAACTACCCCGGCGCCGCCACCCGGCGGCGCGGCGAGGGGGGTTGCAGCGTGGATGAACCCCGTTTCCCTGGGTAATCAGCCGGGCGGGCGACCCGCCGGGCACGACTACCCGAACCCGCCGGTCACCGTGCATTCCCGGCCGGTAACGTAGAACACCTACGGCAGCGGCAACCCAGGCGATAGACAGCAGAGCGGAGATGTTCGAAATGGGCCTACCCACCGGTCAACAGCGCGTTTTGGAGTCGATCGAGGGCAAGCTCGCCGAATCCGATCCCCGTCTCGTCTCGCTGTTCTCGCTCTTCACCAGGCTCACCCTGGCGGAGAAGATGCCATGGATCGAGCAGGTCGCGGTGCGGCCGATCGCGGACCGGCTGGCCAGCATCGCGCACTGGTTCCGGTGGATCGCCCGCCGCCCGGCCGCCCGGGTCCGCGCGATGGTGCTGCTGCCCGCCGCCCTGACCGCCGTCGCCTGCGCCCTCACTATCGCGTTCGGCTTCCCCGGCAGCCAGCGGCACGTGCCAGGCGCCAAGGCCCCCGCCGCCCGCGAGCTTGTCGTCAAGTCCCGTGACCTGGTGGCCAAGTCCCGGCTGTGCCGGGCGATGATACGGATGCCAGCCTTCGCAAGCTGCTGACCTGCCCCCGGCGGCGCCGGCCGGCGGGCCGGTCACGCCTTGTGTGCCGCGGCCTCCAGCGCCCGCACGCTCAGCCAGCCGGCGTGCTTCCAGATGATCTTCCCGGTGGCCGAGACGAGCACGAACCACGGCTGGTCGGCCACCCCGTACCCGTCCGCGAGCCGGCCGGTGGCGTCGGCCGCCACCGGGTAACGCAGCGGCGTATCCAGGTTCCTCAGGTACGCAGCGGCCGCGGCGGCCGACGGCTCGGTGGTCTGCTCGTCCACCGCGACGAGCCCGGGCAGCCCCCGCCCGCCTCCCCTTCCCCCTTCACCCGCGGCGCGCGCGTAGGAGTTGAGGGCGAGCAGGTGGGCCCGCAGGTCCGAGGTCTCGGCCACCCAGGTGGCGAAGAACATCACCAGCCTGGGCTGCCCCGGCCCGAGGGTCACCGAGCCGGACGGCACGCCGGGCAGCGTGACCCGCGCGGCCGGGGTGGTGCCGGAGATGTAGTTCAGCGAGCGGGTGCTCGCCAGCCGCGGGTGGCCGGGCAGCAGGCTGGCCACCCGCTGGGCGAGGACCTGCGCGGCCTGGGTGATGCTGGCGTAGTTCATCTGGGTGAGGTACACGGTGCGCTCGCGGCCCTGCGGGTCGATGACGAACAGGGCCGGGGTGTGGTCGATCATCCCCTGCTGGATCTGCACCGCGATGTGGTAGGCCCGCCAGGTCGCCTGGAGCTGGGGCAGGGTCCCGGTCAGGAAGTCCCACTGGTTCACCATGCCGTGCACCCGGGAGTAGGCCAGCACGTCGGGCACGCTGGTGGCCTGCGGGTTGGCGTCCACGCCCAGCAACTGGACCTTGCTGCCCGCCGCGCCGAGGAGCTGCCTGGCCGCCACCATGCTCACCGTGGTCAGCGGGCACACGTTGGTGCACTGCGAGTCGACGAACGCCAGGACCACCGCCTTGCCGCGGAACTGGCTCAGCGCCATCCGCTGGCCGAACTGGTTCTCCAGCCGGATGTCCGGGGCCTGCCGGCCGCCCAGCGTGCTGCCGGTGTCCAGCACCGGGTTGGCCGTGGCCCGCACGCCGCCCTGGTGCCCGGCACCGCTGTCCGCCGCGGGCGACCCCGCCGCGCCGGCCACGCAGGCGGCCAGGACCAGCCCGCACGCCGCCGCGGCCACTCCCCTGGCCAGATTGCCGGCCGTCACCGGGCACCGTCCCGTGCCGCGCGCCCGGCGGTCCCCCCGGTAGCCCGTGGCCCCTCGGCCGGGTCCCAGACCCAGATCATCCGGCGGCCCCGCTCCCCCGGCGCCTCCCGCTCGTGCGCCTCCACCCGGTCCAGCCGGTAGCCCAGCTTGCGCGGGATGCCGGCACTCGCGGTGTTGGCCTCGTCGCAGTGGATCTCCGCCCGCCGGGTGCCGGGCAGCGCCAGCGCCACCTGGGTGAGGGCCTGCGCCGCCGCGGTCGCGTAGCCGCGCCGGGTCCGCGCCGCGACGGTCCAGTAGCCGATCTCCACGGTCTCGTCGGCGAGCCTGCGGTGCAGCCCGATGGTCCCGACGAACTCGCCGTCCGGGTCCTTCACCGCGCCGGGGCCCTCGGGCCGGCCGCCGCCGGTGGCGATCATCACGTAGATGAACCCGGTGCCGGACTCCCACAGCTCGTCGGCCTCGGCCACCCGGACGAGCTGGCTGCGCAGGTCGGCCGCTTCCGGGATGGCCCACGGCATCCACGGCCGCAGGTGATCCAGGCTCGCGCCCACCGCCACCGCGATCGCGCCCGCGTCGTCGGCGTGCACCCGGCGCAGCACCAGCGGCCCGGCCGCGACCCGCTCGGGCGGGCTGGCGGGCTCGCCGGGCGGGCGCGCGGACGGGAACGGCCTTTCGGCGGCTGCGGGCATAGGTCCTAGTTAAGCAGCCCTCACCGGGAGGGTTGCGCGGAACCCGCCGTGGCACCGGGGACCGCCTGCGGCGGGCCGCCCGGGATGGCCGCGGGCGGGTCGTCGCCGACGATCACGCCGCCGCCGTGCCCCCAGACCAGATACCGGTAGGACAGGTTGAGCAGGGCGGACAGCCGGTTACGCCCGCCGAGCAGGTAGAACAGGTGCAGCCCGAGCCAGGCCAGCCAGGCAACAGGCAGGCGTGCCGTGGATCCGCGCCCCGTGCGCCAGCTCGACCACCGCGCTGCGGCGGCCGATCGTCGCCATGATGCCCTTGTCGTGGTAGCGGAACGGCCGCGCCGGGCGGCCGGCCACCAGCGCCGCGATCTGCTTCCCCGCGTGCCGGCCGGTCTGGATAGCCGGCTGGGCGACCTGGGGCAGCGGCTGGCCCTCGATCAGCGCGATGTCCCCGGTGGCGAAGATCCGGTCCTGGCCGGTGACCCGCAGGTCCGGGCCGACCTCGATGCGGCCGCCGCGGCCCTGCGGCAGGCCCCAGCCGGTCACCTCGGCGGGCGCGGACACCCCGGCCGCCCACACGGTGACGTCGCTGGGCAGCCGGTCCCCGTTCTCCAGGATCACCTGGTCATCGGTGATCTCCTTGATCTTGGTGTCCAGGTGCACGTCCACCCCCCGGCGGCGCAGTTCGGCGAGGGCGTAGGCCCGCAGCTTGGGGTGGAACGGCCCGAGCAGCGTCGGGGCCATCTCGACCAGCCTGATGTGCACGTCCGCGCGGTCCACCTCGGGGAAGGCGTCATCCAGCGCGCGCAGCTCGGCCAGGGCCCCGGCCAGTTCCACGCCGGTGGCCCCGCCGCCGGCCACGGTGAAGTTGACGGTCTTGCCCGGGCCCTCGATGTCCTGCCGTTCCAGCCGGGCCATGACGTGGTCCCGCAGGATGACCGCGTCGCGCCGGGTGTACAGGGCGAAGGTGTGCTCGGCGGCGCCGGTCACGCCGTAGTAGGCGGCCGACACCCCGGTGCCGAGCACCAGGTAGTCGTAGTCGAGCACGGTGCCGTCGGTGAGCGTGATCCGGCGGCCCGCCGGGTCGATGCCGGCCAGTTCCCCGGGCCGGAACCTGGCGGTCCGCTTGGCCGCGAGCGGCCGCAGCGGGTAGGCCACGTCACCCGGGTTCAGCCCGCCGGTCGCCACCTGGTACAGCAGCGGCTGGAAGGTGCTGTAGATGTTCCGGTCGATCAGCATGACCCGCGCCCCCGCGCGGTGCAGTTCGGCCACGGCCGCCAGGCCGGCGAAGCCGGCCCCGACGACGATCACCCGGGGCGCGTGTTCCGGCGGACGGCGGCGGCGCCGCGCTCTCATCGCAAGCCTCCTTATGGGTGCCGGTGGTCACGTACCCGCCCCTACTAGGGCAACCAGGCCGGCCGCGCAAACATGCCCCGCCGGCCCGGGCTCGCGGCCCTTTCCTGAGCGGGCCGGGCCTGCTCCGGTACCCCGGCTTTGCAGGCGTTACGCGCGGCGCGCCAGCCTGGTCCCGGCCGCTGGCCCGGCACGGGGTCAGCGGTTCAGCACGGCCAGTTCGGGGCGGGCGCACCGCGGCGCCGCGGCCCCGTCCGGCTGGGCACCGACCTGGCCGCAGATCGCCAGCAGCACCGCGTCCTGGCCGGGCGGGGCGCTGCCGCCGATGCCGGAGAGGTCCACGAAGTAGTGCGGCCAGGGCAGCGGCCGGCTCGTCCAGCGCACCTGCTGTGCCGCGATGTCATACGCCCAGGCCTTGCCGAGCGCGCCGTGGTCGATGCCGAGCACGGCACCCTCGCGGACCCCGTAAAGCCCGGACGACTCGGCCGCGGTGACCCGGGCCAGGGTTTCGCCGGTCTGCGGGTTCACCCCGATCAGCGTGTTTCCGGAGATCAGGTAGAGCCGGCCGGCGGTCGCGTCGATCGTGTCGGGCAGCGCACCGGCGTAGCGCCACAACTGCCGTCCCGTGCTGCCGCTGTAGCCCCTGGCCCACCGGGCCGAGGAGAACACGACGACGCCGTGGTAGGCGAGGCTGAGCGCGCCGGTGAAGGACGGCCCGCCAGCGTGGACCAGTTTCTGCGCGCCACTGGCCAGGTTGATCCGGCGCAGCGCCCTGATTTCCCCGCCCCCCAGGTACCCCCCGGCCGCCACCGCCATGTACGGGCACGGCCGGCGGCACGACCCCGACCGTCACGACACCCGGCCACACCCGGACCGCGGTGATCGCCGACCCGGCCGGGAAACCGGTCAGCACCGTGGTCCACAGCCGCTCGCCGGTGCTGGCCTGGTAGGCGGACACGGTGAGCCCGGCACCGACCACCGCGACCTGGGAGCCCAGCGCGGCGTACGCCAGGCCGCTGGCCGGGGTGGTGCCGACCTGGCCGTTCCGCACGGTCCACGACCCGGGCATCGGCCGGATCCAGCGCACGCTGCCCGCTCTTTCGCAGTGGGCCTGCGGGCAGCCGGACGACGACCAGCCCGCCGCCATGCCCGGGGTGGCCGCGGCGACCAGCAGGATGGCCGCGAAGGACAGGCGGCGACCCCACCTCGGCCAGCCCCGGCTATCCTTCACGCCTCGCTCCGCGCCTTCCCGGCCCAGATCCGCGCCCGCGGCACCCACCGTAGCGCCGCCGCCTGAGAGTTGGCTGGAGCATAGCGGCGCGGCCGCGGGCGTGACAGGGTTTGCCGCCCGTGACGGGCGCGGCTGTGGATAGCGTAGGCGTGGCCGCGCAAGCCCGCCCGCGGACGGGCGGGCGGCCCGGCCTGACGGACCGACCCGACGGAGATGACCCATGACCGCGCGCCCGCCCTTGCCTTATGACTTCATGCCGGCCGTGCCCTCGTTCACGCTGCAGAGCACCGATGTGGCCGACGGCCAGCAGATGTCCGACGCCCAGGTCTTCGACGGCTTCGGCATGACCGGGCAGAACATCTCCCCGCAGCTGAGCTGGCATGGCTTCCCCGCGGAGACCAAGAGCTTCGCGGTGACCTGCTTCGACCCCGACGCCCCCACCGGGTCCGGGTTCTGGCACCTGGTGCTGCTCGATGTGCCCGCGTCGGTCACCGAGCTGGCCGCGGGCGCCATCAGCGGCGACCTCTCCGGGCTGCCCGCGGGCGCGTTCTGCGTGCGTAATGACTACGGCGTCAAGGCGTTCGGCGGCGCCGCGCCGCCCGCGGGCGACCCGGCGCACCGGTACGTGTTCGCGGTGCACGCGCTGGACGTGGACGACCTGGCCAGCCAGGGGGTCGACGCCGACGTGTCGCCCGCCGTCGCCGGGTTCAACCTGCGCTTCCACACCATCGCCCGGGCCACCATGGTCCCGGTCTTCGGGCACTGACCGGGCTACCAGGACGCGACCCCGGCCGGCGCGGCGCGCCGGGCCGGCCGCGGCCTGCGGGTGCCCGGTGACCTTGGTGTCGTGGCCCGGCAGGGTCTCGGGGCGGTGCGCAGCCGGGCCGCCTCCCGGTCCAGCACCCGGCGCGCCTGCGCGCCTGCTCCGGGCCGGCGGCCGGCCGACTACTGTCCGGGCCGGGCCGGCAGCGGCCGGTTTACGCCCTACGATGGAGGGCGGCCGGGGGATTGTTTGCGGACCCTTTCATGAGGACAGGCGATGGGTAAGGCGAGCAGGATCAAGCAGCAGAGCGCGCGCGAGAAGATCGCGGCGCAGCGTGAGGCGGCGCGCCGGCAAGAGCGGCGCAACCGGATTCTGATCACCGGCGGCAGCACGGTTGTCGTGCTGGTGGTCGTGCTCGCGTTCATCGTCATCAAGCTCACCCAGGGCTCGCCGTCGTCCAGCGGCAGCAGCAACTCGACCACCGGCGCCTTGCTCCCGGCCAGCGTGGCCAGCCAGGTCACCAAGGTGCCGCCCGCCACGCTGGACAAGGTGGGCAAGGGCACGGTCCCGTCCTACTCATCGACCCCGCTCAGCCCGGCCTCGGGTGCCGCGCTGACCAGCGGCGGCAAGCCGGAGATGCTCTACATCGGCGCCGAGTTCTGTCCCTACTGCGCGGCCATGCGCTGGTCCATGGCGATCGCGCTGAGCCGGTTCGGCACGCTGAGCCCGTTGCACGCCATCCGCTCCTCCCCCACGGACACCGACCCGAACACCGCGACGCTGACGTTCTACAAGACCAGTTACACCAGCAACTACCTGACCTTCACGCCCGTGGAGGTGCAGACCGTCAGCCGGGCCCCGCTGCAGAACCCCACCAGCGCGCAGAATGCGATCTGGGCCAAGTACGAGCCCGACCCGAACACCCGCGGCTATCCGTTCATCAGTTTCGGTAACAAGCTGCTGCTCAAGACCCCCATCTACGACCCGGGCGTGCTGGCGGGCAAGACCTGGAGCCAGATCGCCGCCGCGCTGAAGGACTCGTCCTCGCCGATCGCCCAGGGCGTGGACGGCGCGGCCAACTACGTCACCGGCGCCATCTGCAAGATGACGAACAACCAGCCCGCCAGCGTCTGCACCACGCCGGCCGTCACCGCCGTGTCGAGCGGGCTCTGATGGCCGCCCGCAAGCCCGGCACGGCCGCCCGGCCGGGGGCCAGCGGCACCAGGTCCCGGGACAAGGGCACCCGCGGCGGGCGCCCGGAGCCGGTCGCCACCACCGGCCAGCGCCGGGGCACCCGGCCCGGCAACGGGCGCACCGGGAGCGGCCAGCCCGGGACGGCCCGGGCCGCCGCGCAGGCCGAGGCGGTCCCCGAGCAGGCAGGCCCGGCCGGGCCGCCGAACTGGCTGCAGTGGACCACCTGGATCCTGTCGCTGGCCGGCCTCGGGGTGTCCATCTGGCTCACCATCGTGCACTACAACTCCTCGGTCACCCTGGCCTGCCCGGCCACCAGCACGATCAACTGCGAGAAGGTGATCACTAGCCCGCAGTCGGTCGTTTTCGGCATCCCGGTCGCCGTGCTCGGCCTGGCGTTCTACGTGTTCCTCGCGGTCGCCACCTCCCCCTGGGCGTGGCGGATGGCCTGGCCACCGCTGCGGTGGGCGCGGGTGGGCTCGATCGTGGCCGGCATCGTGTTCGTGCTCTACCTGATCTACACAGAACTGTTCACGATCCGCTCCATCTGCCTGTGGTGCACCAGCGTCCATGTGATCACGTTCATCCTGTTCGTGCTGATCGTGTTCAGCGCCGCCGCCGGGTACGGCACCGCGGCCGCCAGCACCGCGAAGGCCTCCGCCCGGGCCTGAGACCGCCCGGGAACGGGCCCCGGCCCGGCGGGGCGGAAATGCCGCTTGCCCGAATGACGTTGGCATTCGCTGGGGGCAGTGCCTGCCTGCTCGGGGACGGAAGGAAGCGGCGACGGACGGGAACACGCGGGAGAGCACGGACCAGAACACGACCATTGATCGCGCGCACGGCCCAGCCGGCGCACGGGGAGCAGGCGCACCGGGAGCCGGCGCGCCGCAAGCCGGCGCACCGCAAGCCAGCCCCCGCGAGCGCGGCTGGATGGCACGGCTGACGGGGTACTGCTGGCGCTACCCCCGCAACGTCATGCTCGCCCTCGCCGGGACCCTGGTGGTCAGCGCGGTGGGGATCACCATCCCGCTGATCCAGCGGGACATCGTGGACAACCTCACCTCCCCCGCCCGGACCGCGATCTGGCCGCTGGCGCTGGCCCTGCTCGGTGCCGCGCTGGCCAACTTCGGCGCGCTGTACCTGCGGCGCTACCGGGCCGGCCAGCTCTCCCTGGACGTGCAGCACGACCTGCGCACGGAGATCCTGGCCTCGCTGTCCCGGCTGGACGGCACCCGCCAGGACGAGCTGCACACCGGCCAGATCGTGAGCCGGTCGATCTCCGACATCAGCATGGTGCAGAGCCTGCTGTCCATGGTGCCGATGCTGATGGGCAACGCGGTCCTGTTCGCCGGCTCGCTGATCGCCATGGCGGTGCTGTCGCCGCCGCTCACCCTGGTCGCCCTCGCCGTCGCCCCGGCCCTGTGGTTCATCTCGCTGCGGTCCCGCCAGACCCTGTTCCCGGCGAGCTGGGACGCACAGCAGCGCGCGGCGGCCGTCGCGGAAGTGGTCGAGGCCGCGGTGACCGGCGTGCGCGTGGTGAAGGGGTTCGGTCAGGAGGGCCAGGAAGTGGCGCGGCTGGAACAGGCCGGCGCCGCGCTGTACGGCTCCCGGGTGCGCACCGTCCGGCTGACGGCCAAGTACAATCCGGCGCTGCAGGCGGTCCCGGCGCTCGGCCAGGTAGGTGTGCTCGCGCTGGGCGGCTGGATGGCGCTGCGCGGGTGGATCACGCTCGGCACGTTTCTGGCCTTCTCCTCGTACCTGATGGCGATGGTCTGGCCGGTCCGGTCCCTGGCAATGCTCGTCACCCTCGGGCAGGAAGCCCGGGCCAGCGTGATCCGGGTGTTCGAGGTGATCGACGCCCGCCCGGTGGTCACCGACCGCCCGGGCGCCTCGGTGCTGCCGCCGCAGACCCCCAGCGTGGAGTTCGACGACGTCAGTTTCGGCTACGTGCCGTCGCAGCCGGTACTGCGCGGCCTGTCGCTGCGGGTGCCGCCGGGCGAGACACTGGCGCTGGTCGGCACCGCGGGCTCCGGGAAGTCCACGATCTCGCTGCTGCTCCCCCGCTTCTACGACGTGCGCGGCGGGCACATCGGGGTCGGCGGCCGCGACGTCAGGGACATCACCCAGGATTCGCTGCGCGCCGCGATCGGGCTGGTCCTGGAGGACAGCTTCCTGTTCTCCGACAGCGTCGCCGCCAACATCGCGTTCGGCCGGCCGGACGCGACCAGGGAGCAGGTCGTGGCCGCCGCCCGGGCGGCCGAGGCGGACGAGTTCATCACCGGCCTGCCGCAGGGCTACGACACCGTGGTGGGTGAGCAGGGGCTCACCTTGTCCGGCGGCCAGCGGCAGCGGGTGGCGCTGGCCCGCGCGCTGCTCACCGACCCGCGCATCCTGGTGCTCGACGACGCCACCTCGGCGGTGGACCCACGGGTCGAGGCCGAGATCCACCAGACCCTGCGCCGGGTCATGCGCGGCAGGACCACGCTGCTGATCGCGCACCGGCGGTCCACGCTGCGGCTCGCCGACCGGATCGCGGTGCTGGACTCGGGACGGCTGGTCGCCGAGGGCAGCCACGAGGAGCTGCTCGCGACCTGCCCGCTCTACCGGCTGCTGCTGGCCGGGCCGGGTGACGACGCGGAAGGCGTCGACGCCGGCGAGCTTGGCTCCTATCAAAACGATCCTGCCGGGCAGAACCCGGGCCGCGCGGCGCCGGCCCGGGCCACCGGGGCCGTCCTGGGAACGGCAGCCGGGGAACCCGCGGCTCCCGCGCGAACCACCGCCGGGGAACCCGCGGCACCGGGCCGGGCGGCCGTCCCGCGCGCCGCCGCCGGGGAACCTGCCGCCCCCGTGCCGGCCAGGTCCACGTCCGGCAGGCTCCGCGCCAGCGCCTCGGGCGGCTTCCTCGCCGGGATCCCCGCCTCCCCGGAACTGCTGGCCAAGGTGGACGCGCTGCCGCCCGCGACCGAGCAGCCCGGCGTGGACGCCGCGGCGGCACGGGCCCCGGATCCGCACTTCACGCTGCGCCGGCTGCTGCGGCCGTTCCTCGTCGCGTTCGCCGTGGGACTGGTCCTCGACGGCCTCGACGCGCTGGCCAACCTGGCCATGCCGGCCCTGGTCCGCGGTGGCATCGACCACGGCATCGAGACCGGAGTGCCGGCGGCGATCTTCGCCGTCTCGCTGGTGGCGCTGCTGATCACCGGTGCCGACTGGGTGATCAACGCGGTGCAGACCACCGTGGTGGGCCGGAACAGCGAGCGGCTGCTCTACACCCTGCGCGTGAAGATCTTCGCGCACCTGCAGCGCCTCGGCCTGGACTACTACGAGCGCGAGCTGTCCGGCCGGATCATGACCCGGATGACCACCGACGTGGAGGCGCTCTCCTCGTTCCTGCAAACCGGGCTCATCACCATGGTGAACTCGGTGCTGCTGGTCTTCGGGGTGCTCGCCGTACTGCTGATCATCAACCTGACCCTGGGGCTGACCGTGCTGGCGATCATGCCGGTCGCGGTCGTGGCCTCGGTGGTCTTCCGCAGCAAGGCGTCGGTGGCCTACCAGGACGCGCGGGAGAAGGTCAGCTCGGTCAACGCCGACCTCCAGGAGAACGTGGCCGGGCTGCGGGTCTCCCAGGCCTACCGCCGGTCGCGGCTGCGGGCACAGCGCTACATCGCGCTGTACTTCCCGTTCGTCCAGTCCCTGTCCACCCTGGCCAGTGCCCTGGTGCTGCTGGTCGCGGCGGGCCAGATGCGCAGCGGCGCGCTGACCGCCGGGGCGCTCATCGCCTACCTGCTGTACATCGACATGCTGTTCTCGCCGGTCCAGCAGATCTCCCAGGTCTTCGACGGCTACCAGCAGGCCGCCGTGGGGCTGCGCCGGATCCGCGAACTGCTGCACACCCCCACCTCCACGCCGCAGGCCGCCCATCCCCGGCCCGCACCGCGCGGCCGGGGCCGCATCGAGCTGCGGGACGTCCACTTCCGCTACACCGGGGCCAGCCAGGAGGCCCTTGCCGGGGTCACCCTGACCGTGGCGCCCGGCGAGACGGTCGCCCTGGTCGGGCAGACCGGTGCCGGCAAGTCCACGCTGGTCAAGCTGGTGGCACGCTACTACGACGCGACCAGCGGCGCCGTCCTGGTGGACGGCACCGACATCCGCGAGCTTGACCTGGCCAGCTACCGGCACCGGCTGGGCGTGGTGCCGCAGGAGGCGTTCCTGTTCGCGGGCACGGTGCGCGACGCGATCGCCTACGGGCGGCCCGGCGCCAGCGATGCCGAGGTCCGGGCGGCGGCCGGCGCCGTGGGCGCGGTGGACATGATCACCCGGCTGGCCGGTGGCTTCGACCATGAGGTGTCCGAGCGCGGCCGCAATCTGTCCGCCGGGCAGCGGCAGCTCATCGCGCTGGCCCGGGCCTACCTGGTCGATCCGGACATCCTCCTGCTCGACGAGGCGACGGCCGCGCTGGACCTGGCCAGCGAGGCGGCCGTGGCCCGGGCCGCGGAGCGGCTGCTGGCCTCGCGGACCACGCTGGTGGTGGCGCACCGGCTGACCACCGCCGCGCGCGCCGACCGGATCGTGGTGCTCGACCAGGGCCGGATCGTCGAGGCCGGGACCCACGACGAACTGCTCGCGGCGGGTGGCGCCTACGCCTCGCTCTGGGACGCGTTCACCGGCGATACCACGCTGGCCGCCTGACCAGCCTCGCCGGCCGCGCCGGGGCCGCCCGCCGCCCGCGATGCCTGCCTGCGGGCGCTGCGGCTGCGCGCGGCCAGGTCGTCGACCAGGGACCTGGCCTCCTCCTGCCGCCGTTCCCTGAACTCGGCGCGGACCCGCCGGCCCGCGGCGTCGAGGTGCACGGTGGCCAGCCCGAGGCGGCGCTGCAGCGGGCCCTGCACCAGCCGCACGCTTTGCGTCTTGGCCAGCGGCACCCAGGTCGTTTCCCGGCGGAGCCGCCCGACGACGGCCACGGCCAGCGTGTCGTTGTGCCCGGCCGCGAGGTAGTGGTAGCTCAGCGGTGCCTTCCACCAGGCGCGGCGCGGTGGCCGCGCCAGCGGGGGCCAGCCTGCCGCGACGGGGAGCGCGACCGAGAGCAGCCGCATCGCCTCCTGCGGGGTGCCCACCGGCAACAGCGCCTTGCGGACCGCTCCGCTGCCCTCCGGGCGGTCACGGCCGAGGTGGCCGGCCACGTCGACTTCGAGGTGGCACCAGTGCAACGGCCGCCACAGCAGCGGCTCGACCATCCGTACCGCCTGGATCCGCGGCACCGGGATGGTCTCGGCCACCGTGCCGAGCAGCCCGCGGCGAATCCGGACGCCGTCCGGTGAGACCGCCACGGTGAAGCCGTACTGGGCGGAGACGCGCTGCCAGGCGATCGTGCCGCAGATGACCAGCCACCAGGCCAGCGGGGCGCCCACGGCGAGCAGGCCGCCGGGGGCGACCGCCACGATCACCCCGCCCACCGCGACGGCGACCGCGGCCAGCTGGACGGCGGGGATCAGGGCCGAGCCGGCCAGCCGCCCGGTGGGGACCGAGGCGACCACGCTTTCCGCGGGCTCGGGGGTGGCGGGATCCAGGCCGTGGTGCGCCGCGAGCAGGCGCGCCCGCAGCGCCACGGCCGCCGCCTCGGTCAGGTAGGCCAGCCGCCCGTCGGCGTCACCGGACCCGGCCAGCCGGACCCTGATCTCGGCGAGGCCGAGCATCCGGGCGAGGAACGGGCGCACCAGGTCCACCGCCTGGATCCGGGCGACGGGCAACTGCCGCGAGTCCCGGCGCAGCAGCCCCGTCTCGATCCGGAGGGTGGCCCCGTCCACCTTCCACCGGGTGACGAGCCAGTTGACGACCGCCGCCGCCGCGACGACCACCGGCAGCGCCAGGTCGTACCAGCGGGTCCCGGTGCCGCCGACCACCCCCGAGGTGGACAGCCCGGCCAGGGCCAGCACCGCGAGCAGCCCGCGGCCGGAGCGGACCACCGGCGACAACGGATGCAGCCGGCGCCAGCCCGCGTAGGCCGGCCGGTCCCCGCTCGCGGGCGCCCGGGCCGGCGGCCGCGGCGCGCCGCCTCCCGCCACGGGCGGGCCGCCTCCCGCCACGGGCGCGCTGCCCTTGCCCGGGGGCGCGCCGCTGCCGCCGGGCTCGGTCACAGGCCCGCGGCCTTGGCTTCGCCCAGGGCGGCCAGCCGGTCGCGCAGCCGGGCCGCCTCGTCCCGCTCCAGGCCGGGGATCCGCGCGTCGCTGGCCGCGGCCGCCGTGTGCAGCTTCACCGTGGCCAGGCGGAAGGCGCGGTCGATGGGCCCCGCGCTGACGTCCACGAACTGCATCCGACCGTAGGGGACCACCGACAGCCGGTGGATCAGCACCCCGCGCTCGACGATGAGGTCCTCGTCGCGCTCCTGATACACCCAGGACCGGAACCGGTTGCGCGCGAACCACAGCGCCGCCAGCGTCCCGGCCAGCACCACGGCGACGCCGATCGCGGCCGCCGCCCCGCCGAGCGTTAACCCGGCCGCCGCGCCCGCGGCCACGGCGAGCACCCCGCCGCCTGCGATCACTTCGGCGCAGCGCATCCGCCACAGCCGGGGAGAGGGGCACATCGCCCCGTGCTCAGCCAAACCGGACATGGCCACACGGTACCGCCCGTGCCGGGCAACCAGGTTGCCGCCGCCGGCGGGCGGCTGCTTGGCTGAGCGCATGACCACGCCGCACAGCACCGGCCAGGCGCCGCCAGCGCAGCACCGCGACCTCACCGCGGCCGATGTCGGGACCGTCGTCACCCGCCACGGCATCCGCACGGTGGAACCGCTGATCCGGCCGTACCTGCGCTACACGCCCGCGATCACGGTCGACCGGGCGGACTTCGGGCTGCCGCCCGGGCCGCTGGTGCTCAAGCTCGAGCAACTCCAGCACGCCGGGTCCTTCAAGGCGCGCGGCGCGTTCGCGAACCTGCTGCTCCGCGACATGCCCGCGGCCGGGGTCGTCGCGGCATCCGGGGGCAACCACGGCGCCGCCGTCGCGTTCGCGGCCCGCGCCCTGGGCATCCCGGCGCGCATCTACGTCCCGCACGTGTCCTCGCCGGCCAAGATCGCCCGGATCCGGGGTTACGGCGCGGACCTGGTCGTGGCGGGCGGCACCTACTCCGACGCCCTGGCCGCGAGCCAGGAGTGGACGGCCGGGTCCGGTGCGCTCCCCATCCACGCCTACGACCAGGCCGAGACCATGCTCGGCGCGGGCACCCTCGGCATGGAACTCGCCGCCCAGGCACCCGGCGCCACCCAGGTGCTGGCCAGCGTGGGCGGCGGCGGGCTGCTCGCCGGGGTGGCCGCCTGGTACGCCGGCCAGGCCCAGGTCGTGGGCGTCGAACCCGAGGGCGCGCCGACCCTCACCGCGGCGATGCGGGCCGGCCGCCCGGTGGACGCGGAAGCGGGCAGCGTGGCGGTCGATTCGCTGGCACCGCGCCAGGTCGGCGAGCTGACCTTCGCGGTCATCAGCCAGAACGCGGCCCAGGTGCTGCTGGTGGACGACGAGGCGATCCTCCGTGCCCAGCGGCTGCTCTGGGAGACGCTGCGCGTGGTGGCCGAGCCCGGCGGGTGCGCGGCCCTGGCCGCCCTGGTGTCCGGGCGCTGCGAGCCCGCGCCGGGCGAGACCGTCGCCGTGGTGATCAGCGGCGCGAACACCACCGCGGTCGACTTCGGGCCCGGCACCGGGGCCGCCGGCCCCTAGCCGGAAAGCCCGGCCGGGCGGGGCGGTCGCGCGCCCCGCCCGGTCCCCGAAGGCTTGAGCGGTGGGCCGGGAATAGCTAGGCCGGCCACCCGGCCCACCGCGCCGCCGCCACACCGCACCCTGGGCGTGGGACGGGTCTTGAGGTCTCAGGGATCCGTGGCTGGCCTGATGCGGGCGGGCCGGCGTGGGTGCCCCGCCGGCCGCCGCTGATGCGAATTGCCGCGCATTTCCTTTAGTTGCGGGCTTACCGGCTGGCTGGTCGCATACGGGCCGCCGCCCTGCCCTTGGCCGTTGCCCCCCTGGCCCTGGCCGTTGCCGTGCGGCCCGGAGCCATGGGGCTTGCCGTGCTTCCCCTTGCCGTGCGGGTTGCCTTGGCCCTGCCCGCCGCCGTTGCCCTGCTGCCCCTGGCCGTTGCCCTGCTGGCCGGTGCCGTTGCCCTGCTGGCCCTGGCCTTGCGAGGCCCGGTGCTTCCCCTTGGCCGGAGGCGCCCCGTGCGCCCCGGGCCGGCCGTGAGCCGCGCCGCTCCCGGGCGCGGCGGGCTGGCCGTGGGCGGGCGAAGGTTGCCGCGGCGCTGGCGCGTTCGGCGCGCCGATGACCTCATGGGCGAAGCGCTGGAACGGCGCGGGGAGCACATCCGCGAACGCCGCGGTCGCGGCGCCCGCGAGCACGACGGCGACGCCGGTCGCGGCCGCGGCGACCTTGGTCCCGAGCCGGGAGCCCGGCCTGGCCGCCCGGCGGCTGGCGCGCCGGCCCGGTACCGGCGCGGCACTCCGGCGCCGGAACTCGGCCAGGGCGCGCGCCTCGCCGGCCAGTTCCCCGGTGGTGGCCTCGGCGGTCAGCGCGGCCAGGATGTCGGCCACCGGCCGCGGCACCGGCGCGGTGCCCGCCTTCCCGGCAAGCAGCACGGCCAGGTCGGCGTCCGTCAGCTCGGACGCATCCTGGCGCTGTGGCTGCGGGATGTTCGGCATGTCACCAACCGGAACGTCGTTACCGGTCACAGCGTTACACCTGCCTCCGCAGTGGTTTCGGCAAGCCGGCGCAGGCCGCGGTGCGCGGCAACACGGACCGCGCCGGGGCTCTTGCGCAACAGCCGCGCCACCGATTCGGTGTCCAGGCCCGCGACGACCCGCAGCAGGATCACCTCCGCCTGCAGCCGCGGCAGCGCGGACACCAGGGCGATCGCCGCCGCCGTGCCGAGGTTCTCCAGCGCCGCCTCGGCGGAATCCCCGGCGCCGGGCAACTGCGCCGCGGTGACGTCGTCCAGCGGTGCCTCGGGGCGGCGCGAGCGCCGCCTGGCCAGGTCGATCGCACGGCGGCGGGCCGTGGTGAACAGCCAGGCCCGCCAGGCCTGCTCATCCCCGCGGAACGCCGACAGGCCGCGGACCACCTGGACCCAGGTCTCCGCCGCGATGTCCTCCTCGGCCCCCGGCGCGATCACCCGCAGGTAGCGCAGCAGCGCGGGGTTGGCGTCCCGCCACAGCCGGGAGAACTCGGCCTCGCTGCCGCCCTGCGCGGCGGCCAGCAGGCCCGCGAATTCCTCGCCGATCACAGCGCCGGTTGCCTAACGCCCGCCGATGTCCTCACTCCATACCTCGGGGAATCGTTCCTGGAATTCCCGCATGACGGCCTTGCACTGGTCGTCGTCGAGCAGCGCTACCGAGACCCCGCGGCTGCCGAGGAAGTCCAGGTCCCCGGCGAAGGTGGTGGCCTCCCCGACGACCACCCGCGGGATCTGGAACAGCAGGATCGCCCCGGTGCACATCTGGCACGGGGAGAGCGTGGTGTACAGCGTCATGTCGCGGTAGGAGGGCTGCCGCCCGGCGTTGCGCAGGCAGGACATCTCACCATGGGCGATCGGGTCACCCGACTGGACCCGCTCGTTGTGCCCGGAGGCGATCAGGCGGCCGCCAGCGGCCAGCGCGGCACCCACCGGGACTCCGCCGGCGGCGAGGCCGGCCCTGGCCTCGGCCAGGGCCACGTCCATCATCGCCTGATCCACCTCGGCAGGCATGTCGGATTCCATGGGCAACTCCCTTGTCGCGCCGTGCCGCGGGCTGTCCAGTCGAGGCTAGCCGCGATTTCGCCGGCTGACCGCCCCACCGCGCGTGTTCTCTGGCCGGGTCACGGCACTCGCACCCGCCGTTCCCCCGCGGGCACGCCGAACGCGGGCCCGCTCTCGGCCCGTGCGCCGGGTTCCCCGGCCCAGCTCGCCCCGCGCCGCAGCCCGGCACCGGCCATCCCGCGCAGCCGCCACCAGGCATGGGCCTGCCGGAAACCGGCGCTTTCCGCGACCGCGGCGTAGACGAGCAGCGCGAAGTCCCGCCAGGAGTGGTACCGGTGGTAGGTGATTTCCTCGGCGATCACGCTGATCACGGTCAGCAGCGCGCCGTAACCGGGCCCGGCGACGGCGAACAGCAGCGCCATCCCCGGGCCGATGAGGCCCGCGGCTGCCCCGGCCGCGATGGCGGCCACCGCGAGCAGTTCCACCACCGCGCTGATCAGCTCGAAGGCCAGGTAGAACGGCAGCAGGAGCAGGCTGGCCTCGCCGTACCCGGGGTTGAACAGCATCGCCCGGTGCGCCCACAGTGCCCGGGCGAGGGACCGGGACCAGCCCGCCCGCTGCCGCGCGAGCCGCCGGTAGCTGTCCGGCACCATCGTCCAGCAGCACGGCTCGGGAACGAACCCGATGCGGTAGGGCTGCCCTTCGTCGCGCAGCCGCCGGTGGATGCGCAGGGTCATCTCGAGGTCGCTGCATGGGCCGGGGCCAGCGGCCCGCTCGTAGATGTCCCGCCGGTAGATGGCCAGCGCGCCCGGGAGGAACAGCATGCCCCCGAGCCGCGACCAGCCGGCCCGGCCGAGCAGGACCGAGCGCAGGTACTCGGCCGCCTGAATGGGCAGCAGCCACCCTCCGGCGACGCGCGCCCGGGTCACCCGCCCGCCCCTGATCTCGCACCCGTTGGCGACGCGGATCGCCGCGGCGGCCGCGACCATCCGGGCCGGGTCCTCGATGAACGGCTTGGCCACCGTCAGCAGGGCATCCTCGTCCAGGTAGGTGTCGGCGCCGATGCGGCAGACCAGCGGGTACCTGGCGGCGTTGACGCCCACATTGACGGCGTCCGCGGTGCGGTCCGCGCCCTGTTTGCGGATCACGAGCAGGTTCCCGCCATCGCGCGGCGCGTGCACGGAGAGCACCCGGCCGGTCGTGGCGAGCCCGTCCCGCATCACCTTGTCGATCGGGACCAGCCCGAACTCCGCCCGCAGGCGGTCGAAGGTGGCGTCGGTGGAGCCGTCGTCCACGACGATCACCTCGAACTCGGGATACCGGAGGCCCAGCAGCCCCCGGGTGCTCCCGACGATCAGGTCCGCCATGTCGCGCACCGGCACGACCAGGCTGATCGGGGGCGCCAGCGGGCTGGCGAAGATCTCCACCAGCCCGGCGAACCGCCCGCGGCTCCGGCTCCTGGCCGCGGAGCCCGCGGCCAGCGCGAGGAGCACCAGGTACCCGGAGTTGAGGACCAGGAAGTAACCGATGGCGAGCCAGGCGAGGCCGCGGACCGCGGCGGCCGCCACCGTCACTACCGGCCGCCCCGCCCGGCAGCCGGGCCGGCGTGGGCGGCGTGGCCGGCCGGTGGCTGGCCGGCCGGTGCCTGGCCGGCCTTGGCCTGGCCGGCCGGGACCGCGGCGGGCGCCGGGGCGGCCGGCCGTTCCCCCCGGGCGAGCGCCCGCCGGGCGAGCGCCTCCCGCGCGTGCGCGGCCGCGCCGCCCAGGCCGGCCGCGGCCAGGGTCAGCTCGGTCAGGCCCGCCCCGCCGATGTCGGCCAGCGCCATGGCCGCGTTGTGCGCCACCCAGTAGTGCGGATCGTCCAGGCAGGCGGCCAGCGGCCGGGCGCTGCGCGGGTCACCGATCCGGCCAAGCGCGCGCGCCGCGGCGGCGCGCAGCACCGGGTCCTCGCTGGGGTGCAGGCACGCGGTGACCGGGCCGATGGCCTGCGGCAGGCCGAGCCGCCCCAGCGCACGGACCGCGCTGGACCGGACCTCGACGCTGCCGCCGGAAGCGTTCTCCACCAGGCCCTGCCAGGCCGGAAGCTCGTCGAGCAGGCCGAGCACGTTGGCCGCCATCGCCCGCTGGCGGCGGCCGCCGGCCAGTTCCGCCCGCAGCCCGGGCACCGCCTCCGGCCCCAGTTCAAGCAGCGCGGACGCCACGATGCCCTCGGGCACCGGGGATGGCCTGCTCAGCGAGTGCAGCAGCGTCCTGGCGGCGGCCGCGGACCCCGTCTTGCCCAGGGCGCGGGTGGCCACGATCCGCACCTCCGGGTTCTGGTCGCCGGTCACCAGTTCCGCCAGCCTGCGCTCGGCCTCAGCTGAGGCGATGAGGCCGAGCCGCTCGGCGGCCCGGGCCCTGCGGTGGGCGCGCGGTGAATGGGTCTGGCGCACCAGCCGGGCTACCGTCCCGCGCCGGGCCAGCACCTCCGCCAGGAACGCCGCGGACTCACCGCGCACCCGGGCCAGGTAGGCGAACACGATCCGCTCCGCCGCCCGGCCCAGCCCGCCGCGAGCCGCTATGAGTTCCGGCGGGACGTCCTCGCCGCTGGCCGCGGCCAGCACCATCGGCCGCATCTGCGCCTCCGCGCGCGTCCGGCGGCCGCTCAGCAGGATCCGGAGCAGCCGGGCGGCCACCGCGCCGAGCACCAGGCCGGCGGCGAGCGCCGAACCGGCCAGGACGGTCCCGAGCAGGAAGCCCGCGGGAAGGGAGGACGGCATGGGCTCACCCCGGCCCCCTGCCGCCCCCGGGTGTCATACCGACTGCCGGCGGGAGAGCACGGCGGTGACCCGGCGGACCAGCTCACGAGGGCTGAACGGCTTGATCACGTAGTCGTCGGCGCCGAGTTCGAATCCCCGCTCGACGTCGTTCTCCTGCGCCTTGGCGGTGAGCATGATCACCGGCATCCCGGCGGTCGCCTCATCCGACCGCCACCGCTCCAGTACCTCGAGACCCGAGACGCCCGGCATCATCACGTCGAGAAGCACCAGGTCGGGAACCTTCTTGGCGACCTCGCGGAGCGCCGCGTCCCCGTCGGACGCCCGGCGCACGTCGAACCCCGACTGCTCCAGCTTGTAGGTGACGAGATCACACACGTCGGGATCGTCGTCAACCACGAGGACACTGGTCACGCCCTCACCTCACTCCCGGTGGCACGCCCGGCCGCCGCGAGCCCCGGGGCTGGCGTCCCGGTGCGCGGGCTACATGGCGACTGCGCTATGTATTCATAGTCTCACGCTACGTGAGTAGAGTCACCTAGGGACGATACCCGGCCGGGCCCGCCCAGAACCCCCGCGCGCCGGTCAGTGCCCCGGGCCGGGTCAGCTCCCGCCGACGCCGATCGCGGTGAGCAGGACCAGGATCACCGTGGAAACAGCGAACGTCCCGTGCGCCAGCACGATGAGCAGCGGGAAGCTGCTTTCCGGTGGCCGTTCCCGCAGCGACGGGATTCCCGGCACGTCTCCCGGCGTAGCTCCCGCCCCGGCTCCCACCGGCACGCTGACCTCATCGTCGGCCATCCGGTACACCGGGATCCACCGGGCGAACATGGACAGCCCGAGCAGCGCGATGGCCACCAGGATGCCCACGGCGGTCCAGGCCAGGACGCGCTGGTCGAGCAGCAGGTAGGCCACCCAGACCGCCAGGCCGGTCACCGCGAACGTCACATGGGCCAGGATCACCGGCAGTGGCAGCCGGCTGGCCGAGTTGCCCTGCCGGGTGGCGTCGTTCTCGATCAGCCACACGGCGAGCATGTACAGCCCCCAAAGGGCAGTGACAAACCAGACAATCAACGCAACGAAGCGCATGGCATCTCATCTTCGATTCTGCGGCCGCAGACCCGGACGGCCCGTGGTCCCCCTTCGGAAGCCCACCGCGGTACCGGCTGTCCGCCGATTCCGGGCGAGACTCCCCTTTCACGGTCGCCAACCGCCTCCGGTTCAGCGTGGCAGATTCCCGCACGTCAGGTCCATCCCCCTGGCTGCAAATGTTCGCTACAGAACGATCCCCGAGGCCACGGTGAGCCCGGTCAGAATACGGGATTTTCGGAGTAAATGCCCCATTCGCCCCGCAGTACCCCGCAGATCTCGCCCAGAGTGGCCTCCGCCTGGGCCGCCGCGAGGATGGGCGGGATCATGTTGTCCGAGGCCCTGGCCGCCGCGACCACCCCGGCAAGGGCCCGGTCCACGGCGGCGCCGTCGCGCTCCGCCCGGCGCCGCGCCAGTGCTGCCGCCTGGTCGCGCTCCACCTGCTGGCTGACCCGCAGGATCTCCACCGGCTGGCCCACCGTGTCGGGGTAGCAGTTCACGCCGACGACCTTCTTGTCCCCCTTCTCGAGCTTCTGCTGGTAGGCGAAGGCGGCCTCGGCGATCTCGGCGGAGAACCAGCCGGTCTCGATGCCGTGCAGGATCCCGCTCATCATGGTGCCGTCCGGGCCGAGCGCCCGGATCCGCGCGAAGATCTCTTCCGCCTCCTGCTCCAGGCGGTCGGTGAGCGCCTCCAGGTACCACGAGCCGCCGAGCGGGTCGGCCACGTTGACCACGCCGGTCTCTTCCATGATCACCTGCTGGGTGCGCAGCGCGATCTCCGCGGCCCGCTCGCTGGGCAGGGCGAGCACCTCGTCGAGCGCGTTGGTGTGCAGCGAGTTGGTCCCGCCCAGGACCGCGGCCAGTGCCTCGATGGCGGTCCGCACCACGTTGTTGTCGGGCTGCTGCGCGGTCAGCGACACCCCGGCGGTCTGGGTGTGGAACCGCAGCCACTGGGCGCGCTCGGTCCGCGCGCCGTAGGTGTCCCGCATCCACCGGGCCCAGATCCGCCGCGCGGCGCGGAACTTGGCGATCTCCTCGAAGAAGTCGATGTGGGCGTCGAAGAAGAACGACAGGCCGGGCGTGAAGGTGTCCACGTCGAGCCCGCGGGAGAGCCCGAGCTCGGCATAGCCGAACCCGTCCGCCAGGGTGAACGCGAGCTCCTGCGCGGCCGTCGCGCCCGCTTCCCTGATGTGATAGCCCGACACCGAAAGCGGCTTGTAGTCGGGGATCTCGGCGGCACAGAACTCCATGAGGTCGCCGATCAGGCGCAGGTGCGGCTGCGGCGGGAACAGCCACTCCTTCTGCGCGATGTACTCCTTGAAGATGTCGGTCTGCAGCGTGCCGTTCAGCACGGAGATCTGCGCGCCCTGGCGCTGCGCGGCCGTGAGGTACATGCAGAACACCGGGATCGCGGGCCCGCTGATCGTCATCGAGGTGGTGACCTCGGCCAGCGGTATCCCCTCGAACAGGGCCTCCATGTCGCGGGCCGAGTCGATGGCCACCCCGCAGTGGCCCACCTCTCCCGCGGCGCGCGGCTCGTCGGAGTCACGCCCCATCAGCGTCGGCATGTCGAAGGCGACCGACAGCCCCGCGCCGCCCGCGTTCAGCAGCATCTTGTACCGCTCGTTGGTCTGCCGCGCGTTCCCGAACCCGGAGAACTGGCGGATCGTCCAGGTCTTGCCCCGGTATCCCGCCGGGTACAGGCCCCGGGTGAACGGGTACTCCCCCGGCCAGCCGATCCGCTCGAAACCGGGCACCACGGCACCGGGCGGCGGCCCGTACACCGGATCCAGCTCCAGGCCGGACAGGGTGGTGAAATCCGCCTCGCGCCGCCGCGCCGAGTCGTAGCGGCGCTGCCAGCGGCGCCTGCCGTCCTCGGCCGCGCGCGCGTCGGGTGCGGTCGGTTCGTCCATGGAGATCCTCCGGGCCCGGTAGCCGAGATAGTAGGACGTCCTACTATCTCGGTTGCCAGTGTATCTCCCGCAACCGGAGCGGCTACTCCGCCGTCTCAGGTAATGCCCGGGCAATACGGGGACGTGCCCGGGCCCGCGAGCCGGAAGCCGCACGAAGGGTGTGGTAGACCTGTGCAAACCGGACCTGCTGAGGTGGCCGCGCCTGCACCAAGAATGATGACCTTGGCAGGGGCGTGGCTCACCCCCTCGGGCACCTCAAGCCGGGGAGAGCATGTGGGCACGTTCCGCGCCAGCGACCGGCTAGCCGCCGAGGAACTGTTCCATGCCTGCTATCCGCGGCTGGCCGGCTGGGTCCGCCGCCTGGTGGACGATGACGACACCGCCCACGAGATCGCGTCCGAGGCCTTCACCAGGCTGCTCGCCCGGTGGTCGTCCCTGGACAATCCACAGAGTTATCTCTACATGATCGCGACGAACCTGATCAGGGACCACTGGCGCAAGGTCGGCCGGGAGCGCCGCGCGCTGCGCGCGGTGAGCGCCACCATCCCGGCCGAGGCCGTCCACTACCCGGCGCAGGACGTGGACGTGCGCGCCCTCATCCAGGGCCTGCCCGACCGGCTGCGCCAGCCGTTCCTGCTGCACTACTACGCCGGGTTCCCGATCAGGGACGTGGCCGAGATGCTCGGGCGGCCGGAGGGCACGGTCAAGGCCGACCTGCACCACGCGCGGGCCAGGCTCCGCGCGGTCCTGGGGGAAGCCCATGGATGAGCCCCGCGACGACATCGACACCTGGCTCCAGGAACGGGTGACCCCCTTGCTGCCGCACCCCGGCGCGTTCGAGCACATCAGGCGGCGGGCCCGCCGCCGGAAGCTGGGACAGGCGGGGCTGGCCGCCGTCGGCGCGGTCATCGTGGTGGCGGGCGCGATCACCGTCCCCCGGCTGATCCTGAACCCGGTTGGCGGCACGCCCATCGCACAGTCCCGCACCACGGCACCGGTGCGCGGTACCTCGCCCAGCCCGGGGCAGCCGACGGCCACCGGCACCTCGGGGCCAGACTCCACCTCAAGGACGCCCGTGCCCACGGCGCCCGCGGTGCCGGTCAACTTCGCCCCTTCGTCGATCACGTTCGTGTCCACCGGCACCGGCTGGGCGCTCGGCCAGGCCGGGGTGCCCGGGCACTGCGGCCCGCCCAGCGCCATCATCTGCACCTCGGTCGCGGCCACCAGCAACGGCGGCGCGACCTGGCACGGCGTGCCGGCGCCGGTGTCCGGCGCGCCGGACGGCGGCACCGGGGTCAGCCAGGTCCGGTCCCTCGACGCCGTCAACGCGTGGGCCTTCGGCCCGCAGTTGTACGCCACCCACGACGGCGGCAAGACGTGGGCCAGGATCCCGACCCACGGGATGCGGGTCACCGGCCTGGAGACGGTGAGCGGCCTCGTCTTCTCGATATGGGCCCGGTGCACCGGCACGGGCCCGGACTTCGCGGCGGACTGCACCAGCTTCTCGCTGTACTCGTCGGTCGCGAACGCCGACGCGTGGGCGCCCGTGCCGGGGATGACCGGCCTGTCCACCAGCCCGGTGCCCGGCCAGCAGGGCCAGCCCTCCTCCGCGCAGCTCGTCCTGACCGGGGCACGCGGCTACCTGCTCGCCCCGGACGGGGACGTCTACTCCGGCCCGGTCACGGCGGGCGCGGCCTGGAGCCCGGCGCTGGCGGCGAACGGCACCGTGCTGCCCGGCTGCGGCAAGCCGGGCCCGGCCCAGGCCGACGGCGTGCCCGCGGACACGATGCTCGCCTCGACCGGCGCCGGCCTGGTGGAGCTGTGCCGCACCCAGGCGCCGGGCCGCAAGTACCTCGCGTACTCGGCGGACGGCGGGCGCACCTGGACGCCGGCCGGTTACGCGCCCGGGGGCGGCCAGGCGACCTCGCTGTGCGGCACGCCGACCGGCCAGGTCCTGGTGGCGACCACCAGGGGCATCGACGTGTCAGGCAACGTGGCGGGACTGGCACCGTACGGCCTGCGCTGGCGTACCGGCGTCCAGGGCACCGCGGTGCCCGGCGGCTTCACCTTCGTCGGGATGACCACGTCGCAGCAGGGTGTCGCGATCCCCGCGGACACCAGCCAGCACGCCGTGTGGTTCACCTACGACGGCGGCCGGCACTGGGGGCGGTCCCCGGTGCGCTGACGGCCGCCGGGCCGGGTTCGGTCCGGAAGTCGCCGGCGGATACCCGCAGCCCGCGCAGCAGCGTGAAGATCTCCCCGAGTTCGAGGGAGTCGTAGCCGGGCATCCCGAACCGCGCGGCCATCAGGTCGGCGGTCGCGCGGGTCACCACCTCGCGGCCGCTTGGCGTGATCTCGGCGAGGGTGCCCCGGCCGTCGCGGGGGTTGGGGCGGCGCCGGACCAGGCCGTCCCGCTCCAGCCGGTCCACCGTGTTGGTGACGCTGGTCGGGTGCACCATCAGCCGCTCGCCGATCACCCGCAGCGGCAGCGCGCCGCGGCGGCTGAACGCCAGCAGGACCAGGGCCTCGTACCGGGCGAAGGTGAGGCGGTGCGGCCGGAGCAGCCCGTCGAGCCCGCCCAGCAGGATCTGCTGGGCCCGCATGATCGAGGTGACCGCAGCCATCGCGTCGGCCGGGCCGAACCGTTCCGCCCAGATTTCGGCGGCGCGCTCGATCGGGTCGAACGGCAGGTCCAGGGGCTTGGCCACAGGCACACGCTACCGCTGCGCCCGGCTGGCACTAGGCTGCCTGACATGGACTGGAGCCTGCTTGGCTGCGGTGCCGGGGGCCACGTCACGTTTGCCCCCGACGAGCCCAGGCTGCGCGACCGGCTTGGTGTCGCCACGCCGGAGGGCCAGACCTGGCGCTGCCTGCGCTGCGGCACCTTCGTCATCGGGCAGCCCACCGCCAGCGGCCCGGCGGCCAGCGCGCCCCGGGTGCGGCGCGCCGAACAGGTACGCAGCGCGCTCATCCTGCGCATCTTCGCGGTCGAGCGGTTCATCCGGGCGCTGATCTTCGCCGCGCTGGCCATCGCGGTGTGGCGCTTCTCGGTATCCCGGCTTTCCTTCGAGCAGGCCTACGACCAGGCACTGCCACCGCTCAAGGCACTGCTGAGTGATCTCGGCTTCCGCGTGGATCACTCCAAGCTGCTCGGCCTGCTCCACGAGGCCTTCACGGTGGACCCGCGCAAGCTGGGCTACATCGCGATCGGCCTGGGCGCGTACGCGGTGGTCGAGGTCATCGAGGGCGTGGGGCTGTGGCTGGTCAAGCGCTGGGGCGAGTACTTCGCCATGATCGTCACCTCACTGGGCCTGCCCTACGAGATCTACGACCTGGCGAACAGGGTCACCGTGCTGCGGGTGGTGGCCTTCCTGATCAACCTGGGCCTGGTCCTCTACCTGGTGCTGACCAAGCGCCTGTTCGGGGTGCGCGGCGGCAGGAAGGCCTACGAGGCGAAGCTGAGCAGCGAGTCGATCATGGACGCCGAGGTAGCCGCCCTGGCCGCCGAGCGCCACACCGAACCAGGCCCGGCCGCGGAACCGTTCACCTCCGGCGAGCTAGCGCAGGCCACGGCGGCGCCCCCCGCCGGTGCGCCGGGCCCCGCCACGGAACCCTTCACCGCTGGCGAGCCAGCCCCGGCCGCGGCGGCGGCCCCGATCGGAGCGCCGGGCCCCGCCACGGAACCGGTTCCCGCCGAGCCAGCCCCGGCCGCGGCGGCGGCCCCCGCGGACGAGGCGCCTGCCGATCCGCCGAGCCCGGCGGCCAGTGAGGCTCCAGAGACGGACGAGGCCAGCGTGCCCGCGCTTCCCCCGCTCCCCCGCCGCCACCCGCCCTCCTAGGCGCCCACCCCCGCCCGTAGCGCCCCACTCACCCCGGCGCGCCGCAACCGGTAGCCGGGCGAGCCGATGAGTTCCGGGCGCGCGTAACGTCATCGCTCACAGCGTGGATGACAGCCCGCGACGGTCGTTCGGAGGAGCATGGTGCAAGACACGAGCACGGGAAACGGCAAGGTGGTCGTCAACAGGGCGATGTCGCTTGACGGCTTCACCGCAGGCCCGGGCGACGCGATGGACTGGATCTTCGACTACATGAGGGGCGGCGTCGAGGAGCAGTTCCCGGAGATCATGGCGGCCACCGGTGCCATGCTCTGCGGACGGCGGACCTACGAGGTGGGCAAGAGGCTGGCCGGCGAACCGGGCAGCGAGCCGGCCTACGACGGTGGGCCCGAGTTCGTCCTTACCCATGAGCCGCCGGACCCGCCGGACCCGGCGGTCACGTTCCTCACCGGTGATATCGGGGAAGCCGTCGCCACGGCGCGCAGCGCCGCGGGCGGCAAGAACCTTGAGATCCTCGGGGCTGACGTGACGGGTCAGTGCCTGCGGCGCGGGCTCGTCGACGAGATCCTGGTGTACGTCCTGCCGGTGCTGCTCGGCGACGGCATTCGGTTCTTCTCGTCCCCGGGCCTCGCGAGGATAGACCTGGAACCGGTCAGCGTCACGCCGTCGGGAACTGTCACCATCCTGCGCTTCCGCGTTCGCAAGTAGTCCCGGCGTGCTCCGCCGGCTTGCTACTGCCGCCGCTCGGGCGGCACGGCTGCGCCCACGAGCTCGTCGGCGGCGGTGAAGGGGTCCAGCTTGCCCTCGGCGACCTGGGCGGCCAGGTCGTCCAGCCGTGAGTCACCGGGCAGCCCGCCCACCCGGCGGCGCAGCCCGGCGAGGGCGATCGCGGTGATCTCCTCCCGGGCCCGGGCCCGCCGCCGTTCCCCGCCCTGGCCCGAGGAGTCCAGCCAGGCCCAGTGCGCGTCCACCTTCGCGGCCAGGTCGCCGATGCCCTCCCCGTTGACCGCGACCGTGGTCACGATCGGCGGTTTCCAGTCCGCCGCACCGTGACGGGCCATGGCGATCATGCCGCGCAGGTCCCTGACCGTTTCCTGGGCACCGGGCTTGTCGGCCTTGTTCACCACGAACACGTCCCCGACCTCGAGGATGCCCGCCTTGGCCGCCTGGACGGCGTCGCCCATCCCTGGCGCCACGGTCACCAGCGTGGTGTCGGCGAGCGAGGCGACCGCGACCTCGGCCTGGCCCACGCCCACCGTCTCCACCAGCAGCACCGCGAACCCGGCGGCGTCAAGTACACGGAGTGCCTGGGGCGCCGCCTCGGACAGGCCGCCGAGGTGGCCCCGGGTGGCCATGGACCTGATGAACACGTCCGGGTCGGTGGCGTGCTCCTGCATCCGGACCCGGTCACCGAGCAGCGCGCCGCCGCTGAACGGGGACGTGGGATCCACGGCGAGGACGGCCACCCGCTGGCCGCGCTCCCGGTAGGCCGTCACCAGGGCGGCGGTGAGGGTGGACTTGCCCACTCCCGGCGCCCCGGTGAGCCCGACGACCCGGGCCTGCCCGGACAGCGGGGCGAGCGCCCTGGCGACCGGGCGCAGTTCCGGCGCGGCGTTCTCGACCAGCGAGATCAGCCGGGCCAGCGCCCGCGCGTCCCCGGCCCTGGCCTTCCCGATCGCCTCGCGGGCCCGGTCCGCGGCGCTCAAGCCGACGGCACCCGGAGCAGCAGCGCGCTGCCCTGCCCGCCGCCGCCGCACAGCGCCGCCGCGCCCAGCCCGCCGCCGCGCCGCCGCAGCTCATGGACCAGGTGCAGGGCGATCCGCGCGCCGGAGGCGCCGATGGGATGGCCGATGGCGATCGCGCCACCGTTGACGTTGACCTTGTCCGGGCCGACGCCGAGATCGCGCATGGACTGCAGCACCACGGCCGCGAACGCCTCGTTGATCTCGATCAGGTCCAGGTCGCCCACCCCGAGCCCGGCCTTGCCCAGCGCATGGCGGATCGCCCGGGACGGCTGGGACTGGAGCGAGTTGTCCGGGCCGGCCACGTTGCCGTGCGCGCCGATCTCGGCGAGCACCGGGGCATCACGGGCGGCCGCCGCCTCGGCCGACATGACCACCACGGCGCAGGCCCCGTCGGAGATCTGCGACGCCGAGCCCGCGGTGATCGTCCCGTCGGCCCCGAAGGCCGGGCGCAGCCTGGCCAGCGCCTGCGCCGTGGTCTCGCCCCGGACCCCCTCGTCGGTGTCGAACAACACCGGATCCCCGCGCCGCTGCGGCACCGGGACGGCCACGATCTCATCGTCCAGCAAACCATCCTTGATGGCCGCGGCGGCGCGCTGGTGCGACAACGCGGCGATCTCGTCCTGCTCGGCGCGGCCGAGCCCGAGCCGCTTGTTGTGCGCGTCGGTCAATTCGCCCATCGGCCTGTGCTCGAACGGGTCGGTCAGCCCGTCGAGGGCCATGGCGTCGAGCAGTTCCATGGCGCCGTACTTGTGCCCGGCGCGGGCGCCGGGCAGCAGGTGCGGGGCGCGGGTCATCGACTCCATGCCGCCCGCGACCACGATGTCGAACTCGCCAGCCCTGATGAGCTGGGCCGCGAGCGCGATGGCGTCCAGGCCGGACAGGCACACCTTGTTGACGGTGATCGACGGCACCGTCATCGGGATGCCCGCCGCGACCGCGGCCTGGCGGGACGGGATCTGTCCCGCGCCGGCCTGGAGAACCTGCCCCATGATCACGTACTGGACGTCGCCGCCGGTGATGCCCGAGCGCTCCAGCGCGGCCTTGATGACGATGCCGCCCAGGTCGGTGGCGGCCAGATCCTTGAGCGAGCCGAGCAGGCGGCCGTTGGCCGTCCGCGCCCCGCCGGTGATCACCGCTTCTGGCATGGTTTCCTCCGCTGCTCCCCCGCTCAGGTGCCGCGCGGGCGGAACGTCTGCCACGATACCGAGGGACCACCCCGATGACATTTCCGTGGCCCCCGGCGGCCAGGCCGCCCGGGGCCCGTCCGGGACGCAGGAGGGCAGCGGTGCTTGACCGGATCGACCACGTGGGGATCGCCTGCCACGATCTGGACACCGCGATCGCCCGCTACCAGGCCGTCTTCGACCTGACCGTGGCCAGCCGGGAGGTCCATGAGGACCAGGGGGTCCGCGAGGCCATGCTCCGCCTGGGCGAGGGGCCCGGCAGTTCCTGGATCCAGTTGCTCGAGCCCACCGGCCCGGACACGCCGGTGGGGAAATTCCTTGCCCGCCGCGGGCCGGGCATCCACCACATCGGGTACCGGGTGACGAACATCACCGAGGCGCTCGCCGCCATCGGCGCGCGGGGCGTGCGGCTGCTCGACCAGCGCCCCCGGCACGGCTCGATGGGGGCGTCGATCGCCTTCCTGCACCCGGCGGATCTGGGCGGAGTGCTGACCGAGCTGGTCCAGCCGCCGGAGCCCTGAGCCACCGTCCGCATCCGCACCGTGGCATCCGATGTTGCGGGGAATTGTGAATCTTGGCCGGCGGGAAGCAGTAAGCCGCCGTCATCACCTGCGTAACGGGAGTACGCTGCGATGGATCGGGCGAGCGGTCTTTCGTGCCCGCACTGGAGGGGTTGCCGGAATGTGGCATCAATCCCTGACGTGCGGGTGCGCGGAACTCGTCTGTCCCCCGGCATGCCCCCCCTCGTCTAGCCAGGATCAAGCCACATGCAGCCTGAAATTGACGCTCAGCTCAGCAATTTCTTCGAAGACGCCCCGGCCCGCGACTTCGCCAAGGTCATGCGCGGGTACGACCAGCACCAGGTCGATGAATACCTCAAGCAGACCGATCTGGAGATCCGGCAGCACCGCGAGCAGGTCGGCGCGCTGCAGCAGGAGCTGACCGAGGCGCATCGTCAGCTCCGCGAGCAGGAACGCCCCACCTACGCGGGCCTCGGCTCCCGGATCGAGCAACTGCTCCGCCTCGCGGAGGAGCAGGCGACGGAGATCGTCGGAGAATCCCGTTCCGCGGCCAACGAGCTGCTGGCGGCCGCCAAGGTCGACGCGGCCGAACTGCGCGCCGGCGCCGAGAACGAGGCGGCCGAACTGCGGGCCAGCGCCAAGCGGGAAACCGACGACCAGCGCGGCTCGGCCGAGCGGGAAGCGGACGCGATCCGCACCGGGGCGCGCCGTGAGGCCGACGAGCTGACCTCCACCACCGAGCGCGAGGCCGCCAAGCTCCGCGCCGTGGCCGACCACGAGGTGGCGGAGAAGCGGGCCGCGGTGGAGCGCGACATCGCCAAGCTCCGCACCACGACCGAGCGGGAGGTCGCCCAGCTCAAGGCGTCGTCCAAGCGGGAGCGGGACGAGATCCTCACCACCTCCAAGCGGCAGGCGGACGAGATGCGCAGCCAGGCGCAGCGCATCCTGGAGGAGAGCGAGGCGCAGCGGGCGCAGGCCGAGGCCGAGTTCGAGATCCAGCTCGCCTCGCGCCGCGAGGAGTCCGAGCGCCAGGAGTCCGAGCGCCTGTCGGCCGCGCAGGCCGCGACGCAGAAGCTGGTCACCGAGGGCGAGCAGCGCGCCGCCAGCGCCGAGCAGCGGGCCGCCAAGGCCAGCGCGCAGGCAGACCACACCCGGCGCGAGGCCGACCAGCACTCCAAGCAGCTCGTGTCCAACGCCAAGAAGAACGCCGACCAGATCGTCGCCCAGGCCAAGGCCCAGGCCGACCAGCTCACTGCGGACGCCAAGAACGAGATCGAGCGGCACCGGGCCATGGCCCAGCGCGAGGTCGACGAGCTGACCAGGCAGAAGGAGAGCATCTCCTCCCACCTGGCCCAGATCAGCCAGCTGCTTGGCACCCAGATGCCGGGCCTGTCCGAGGCGCTCAAGCAGCCCGGCGCGCGGGGCGCGGTCGCCCCGGCCGCGCCCAAGGCCGTTGCCGGGCCGCCGCCGCCCGCGCCCCGGCAGGAGTCGCGGCCACCGGCCCAGGCCCAGCCGCCCGGCCAGCCACCGGCCAACGGCCCGAAGCAGCCGGTCTCGGCCAAGGCGGCGGCCAAGTCCAACGAAGAGGAGTGGTGGACCGAGTAACCCACCGCAGGCAACAGCGAACGGGCGGCGCGTTTCGCGCCGCCCCTTCGCGCGTTCCGGGCCGGGAGCCTCAGGCCATGGTGGTCTGGCCGCCGTCGACGACGAGGGCCTGGCCGGTCATGTAGGACGACGCGTCGCTGGCCAGGAAGACCGCCGGGCCGGCCATCTCGGCCGCGCGGCCCCACCGCTGCATGGGCACCGTCGCGATGGTGGCCTTCCCCGTCGTCTCGTCCTCCCACAGGTTGCGGTTGAGCTCGGTCGCGGTCCAGCCGGGGCACAGCGCGTTGACCCGGACGCCCAGCGGCGCCCACTCGACGGCCAGCGACTTGGTGAGCGAGATCAGCCCGGCCTTCGCCGCCCCGTAGGGCGACAGCAGCGGCGAGGCGGCCAGGCCGGCGACCGAGGCCACGTTGATCACCGAGCCCTGCCCGCGCTCGGCCAGGTGCGGCCCGACCGCGTGGCACACGTACACGGCGGACGTCAGGTTGAGCCGCATCAGCTTGTCCCAGCCCGGCACCCGCAGGTCAAGGAACGGGACCACGAAGTTGGACCCGCCGGCGTTGTTGACCACGATGTCCACGTGCCCGAGCCGCTCGACCGCCGCGGCAACCGCGCCTTCCACGGCTTCCTGGTCGGTCACGTCCGCCCGGATCACGAACGCCTCGCGCCCGTACCCGGCCGCCTTCTCCGCGGTGGCCGCGAGCCCGTCCTCGCTGCGCGCCACCAGCGCGAGGTCGGCGCCCGCCTCGGCGAAGGCCACCGCGATCTCCTGCCCGATGCCTCGTGAGGCCCCGGTGATGAATGCCTTCTTGCCGCTCAGATTGAAAAGGGTCACCGTAGGTCCTCCCACTCGGTTGGCAGCGGCCACGCCGCCGGATTCACCCGGCGCACGATCTCGCCCAGAACAGTACGCACAGCAGGCTCTCCCACCCACAGGTGCTTGGCCCGCTCGCCCACGATCAGCTCGGCCTTCGGCACCCGGGCGAACCGGGGCCGTGCCGCGTCGGGCCGGAGGTAGTCATCGAGTTCGGGCACCAGCACCAGCAGCGGCTTGCCCGAGGCCGCCCAGGCGTCCAGTTCGGCGTCGCCGGCCCGGCGCAGCGGCGGGGACAGCAGGATCGCGCCCTCCACCGCCGGGTCGTTCCCCCACAGCAGCGCCAGCTCGGCACCGAACGACCAGCCAAGCAGCCACAGCCCGGGCAGCCCGGCGGCCACGCACCAGGCGATCGCGGCGGCCACGTCGTAGCGTTCCGCGAGCCCTCCGCCGAATTCCCCGTCGCTGCGGCCGCGCGCCGACTCGGTGCCCCGGGTGTTGAACCGGACCACGGCCAGGCCGGCCAGCGCGGGCAGCCGGTAGGACGCCTTGCGGAGGATATGGCTGTCCATCATCCCGCCGTGGGTGGGCAGCGGGTGCAGGCACAGCAGGGTGGCCACCGGGTCCCCGGCCGGCGGGCGGGCGATCTCCCCGACCAGGGCAAGGCCGTCGGCGGTGTGCAGGGTGATGTCCTCCCGCCGGGCGGGCAGCACGGTGGCGGCCCTGATCTCTGTCACGGTGCTCCTTACCGGCCGGGCCGGCCGCGGGCGTGGCGGCGCAGCCGCCGGTCCCAGCACGGGCGGTGCCAGTGCCTGCGCTCGGCCAGCCCGGGCGTGTACGCGGGCCACACCACCAGGTGTGCCGTTCCGGGCTGGATCTCCTGGTCGCAGCCCGGGCACCGGTAGGCCTTCACGGTGGCCTCGCCCGGCATGGCCCGGACCACCCAGTCCCCGTCCGGCCCCGACTCGATCTGTTCCGGGCCGAGCCGCAGCGCCGGGACCTCCGCCTCGTCGCCCGCCTCGCCGGCGGGGCGCGCCGGGACCAGGCCGCCGCGCGGCCGGCGCGGCAGGCCGGGCGGCAGGCGCCGGGCTCTGCGAGGGCTCACGGCCGTCACTGTAGGGCATGTCAAGGGGTTTTCCTGATCGGGCCCGGGCGCCGTGGCGCCCGTGGCCGCATGCCTGGCCTGCGGCGGCGGCCCGCACCGTCGGGCACGCCGCGGCGTATGTATCTGAAATGCCAAGTTTCACTCACATAATGGCAAAACCGGGATGGCCCCGGCCCGGGTGAGCCTGGGGGTGTGGCGTGGAGCGTTCCGCCGGCGCTGACGTTGGCATACACGGCCGCGCCGCCAGGTGGCGGGCCTGGTCGCGGCCGGGCACACGAACCGGGAAGCGGCCGCCGAACTGTACATGGGGCTGCGGACCGTGGAGGCACACCTGTCCGCCGTCTACCGCAAGCTCGGCATCCGCTCCCGCAGCGAACTGGCCCGGGCCTGGGCGCAGCAGTCGTCCTCCGGCGGCTGACCGCGGCCCAGCCAAGAAGGCGGCCGCCCGGCCGGTCAGCGCGCGGAGACCGCCCGCAGGCGGCGCTCAAGGAAGTCCCGCTCGGCAGCGTTGTCGTTCAGCGCGATGGCCGCCTGGTACGCCCGCGCCGCCTCGGCGCCGCGGCCGAGCCGGCGCAGCAGGTCGGCGCGGATGGCATGAAAGAGGTAAAAGTCTTCTAGTGCAATACGATCCGCCAGGGCCAGTGCGACCTCCGGGCCGTCAACCTCGGCCACCGCTACGGCTCTGTTGAGGGCCACCACCGGGCTCGGCGTGATGGCCAGGAGCTGGTCGTACAGCATCAAGATCTGCCGCCAGTCGGTGTCCGCCGCGGTCGCCGCGTCGCTGTGCACGGCCTGGATCGCCGCCTGGATCTGGTACGGGCCTGGCTGGTCCCGCCGCAGGCACCGGCGCACCAGGGCCTGGCCCTCGGCGATGAGGTCCCGGTCCCAGCGACCCCGGTCCTGGTCGGCGAGCAGGATCAGCTCGCCCGCGGCGTTGCTGCGCGCCGGCCTGCGCGCGTCGGTGAGCAGCATCAGCGCGAGCAGGCCCAGGACCTCGGGCTCGTCCGGCATTAGCTCGGCCAGCAGCCGCTCCAGCCGGATCGCCTCGGCGCACAGGTCGTCGCGGACGAGCGCCGGCCCCGAGCTTGCCGTATAGCCCTCGTTGAAAATGAGATACAGGACGGCCAGCACGGCGCGCAGCCGGTCGGGAAGATCGGCCTCGTCCGGCACCCGGTACGGGATCCGCGCGTCGCGGATCTTGCCCTTGGCCCGGACCAGCCGCTGCGCCATGGTCGGCTCCGGGACAAGGAAGGCATGGGCGATCTGGGCCGTGGTGAGCCCGCCAAGCAGCCGCAGGGTCAGCGCGACCTGGGCGGCCCGCGCGAGCGCCGGGTGACAGCAGGTGAAGATCAGGCGCAGCCGGTCGTCGCGCACGGGGCCCTCCTCGGCGGGCTCGCTACCGGCGTGCAGCAGGGCAGCCTGGGCGTGCCGGTCCTCGCGGGATGCCTCCCTGCGGAGGCGGTCGATGGCCCGGTTGCGGGCGGTGGTGATGATCCACCCGGCCGGGCGGGGCGGCAGCCCGTCGGCCGGCCACCGCTGCACGGCCACGGCGAACGCGTCCTGCACCGCGTCTTCGGCGGTGTCCAGGTCGCCGAAGCCGCGGGTCAGGACGGCCACCGCGCGGCCGTACTCGGCGCGGAAGATGTCCTCGATCTCCGCGGCCGACGGGGCCGGCGTGCCGGGCATCAGCCTTCGGTTTCGCCCTGGAACGGGCGCACCTCGATGGGCAGGCCGGTCACCAGCGCGTAGCGGCGGCCCCACGCCAGCGCCGCGTCCAGGTCCGGGGCCTTGATGATGGTGAAGCCGCCCAGGTGCTCCTTGCCCTCGGCGAACGGGCCGTCGGTGACGAGCACGTCGCCGTCCTTGGGCCGCAGCACGGTCGCGGTGCTCGGGGCGTGCAGCCCGCCGCTGAACACCCAGGAGCCCGCGTCCTGGAGTTCGGCACGCAGCACGTCGAGCTCGGCCATGATCTTGCCCAGTATCTCCGGTGGCGGGGGCGGGCCGTCGGGCTGGTAGACGCTGATCAGGTACTGCTTCATCGCGTGCTCCTCCTCGTGAGCGCGGGTGTCTTCTCACCTGCTACACGAACGTCCCCGCGTGGTATCGACATCCGGTGTCACGAATTCCGGGCCCGGGCGGCCTTCCCCGGCGGATGTGGCGTCAGCCATGGCCACTCTCGCGAAGAACGTGCGCCGATCCGCTCTGATCCTGGGCTCCCTGCTGGTCGCCGGTCCTCTCGTCACCGTACTGACCAGCGCGGCCCAGGCGCCGGCCCAGCCCGTGGCGGCCGCCCCGGCGATCGTCCTGCACGGCTCCGCCGTGCACCGTCGGCCCTGCCGGACGGTCCCCGTCAAGATCGCCTGAAGACAGGACTACCCGGTCACTTCGAAGTCGCGCGCTCGCTCAGCGAGGCTCGCTGAGGTCCGGCGGAGAACAGCCGGGCCAGGTGCCCCGCTGGGTAAGGTTGGCTTCCGTGCGGCTTGTCATTGCGCGGTGCAGCGTGGACTACGTGGGACGGCTCAGCGCGCATCTGCCGATGGCGACGCGGCTGCTCATCGTCAAGGCGGACGGCTCGGTGCTGGTCCATTCCGACGGCGGCTCCTACAAGCCGCTCAACTGGATGTCGCCGCCGTGCCGGCTGGAGGAGTCACCGGGCACCTGGCGGGTGGTGAACAAGGGCGGCGAGGAGCTGCGCATCACGCTGGAAGAGGTGCTGCACGACTCCCGCCATGAGCTTGGCATCGACCCCGGGCTGCGGAAGGACGGTGTCGAGGCGCACCTGCAGGAACTGCTCGCCGAGCAGGTGCACCTGCTCGGCGAGGGCTGGCGGCTGGTCCGCAGGGAGTATCAGACCGCGATCGGCCCGGTCGACCTGATGTGCCGGGACGGAGGATCGGCGGCCGTGGCCGTGGAAATCAAGCGCAGGGGCGACATCGACGGGGTCGAGCAGCTCACCCGATACCTCGAGCTGCTCAACCGGGACCCGGCGCTGTCCCCGGTGCGCGGCGTGTTCGCCGCCCAGGAGATCAGGCCCCAGGCCCGGGTGCTCGCCGAGGACCGCGGCATCCGGTGCGTGACCCTGGACTACGACACCATGCGGGGCGCCGTGGACGACTCGCTGCGGCTGTTCTAGCTGTATCGACTTATCGGGTCCGGTAGACGTCAGCGCGGTGGTCAATTCGGACGACGTGCACGATTCGTTCGGTCTCATCGATGCGGTAGATCACGCGGTAAGCGCCACGACGCGCCCAATGGTAGCCGCCCAGTTCGCGGGTGAGCCGCTTGCCGACCCGGTGCGGGTTGTCCCGTAGCGGACCGGTCAGGAATTCGGTGACCGCCGCCGCGACTGCCAACGGCAGGCCACGAGGCGGCCCTTCAACGAGGACGCGGCGAGCGGAGGAAGCCAGAGACAGGGCATATGCCTCATCGCTCACTCGCCACTCTGCTCAGCTCGCATGCGCTGCTCCAGCTGCCGCCGTAGCTCCTCGGCGCCGATGGCTTCGCCACGGGCGATCTCGGCCTCCGCCGCCCGGATCTCATCCAGCGCACCCGGCGTTGACAGCAGATCCAGGGTCTCCTCCAGGGCCTCCAGATCCGAGACGGAGAGGATCACCGCCTCGGGGCGGCCATTGCGGGTGATAACCACCCGGTCATGGGTGTCCCGCACCTCATCCAGTACCGCAGACAGGCGGGCTTTCGCGTCCGCCAGCGGAATCACCGTCATGACCTGAATTATAGTCACGAGATGCCGACTGCGCTATGTGCGCGGTGCCGCTGCTCAGACGTCAGGTCGTAGGACCAAGGCCGCACGCCGGGGCCGCCGTTATGCGGAGGCGCCCTGTCGGTGCCCCGTGACAGCATGGCCGGGTGGCGAGCACAGACCAGCGGCGCACGGCCGCACCCGTGCAGCTCCGGTACAACTACCGCTTAGACCCGGCCCCCCGACATCGCATGGCGCTAGCCCAGGCGTTCGGGTGCGCACGGCTGGTGTTCAACGACGCACTGCGCGCCCGGCAGCAGGCGCACGCAGCCGGGCAGCTTTTCATCACCGATGCCGAGCTGTCGGCCCGGCTGACCGCGACCAAGCGGACCCCGGAGCGCGCCTGGTTAGCCGAGGTCTCGGCGGTGGTGCTGCAGCAGGCGCTGGCGGACCGGTTCGTGCCCACCTCGCAGACGTGCTCGGCGTGCGGGGCCAGGGATGGGCCCAAGCCGTTGCACGTTCGCACCTGGCAATGCCGGGGGTGCGGGGCGTGGCTGGACCGGGACATCAACGCGGCGGTCAACGTCGCCAAGGCCGCCGGGCTGGCGGTGACAGCCTGCAGAGCGCAGGTAAGGCCGGGCCCCGTCCCGGCACAGCGCGGCGAAGCAGGAACCCACCCGATCTCACGCTGGGAAGTCGCGTGACAGACGGGAACCCCGGCCTCCATGCCGGGGCGGAAGTCAATGCTTTGTTTACCTCCAGTCCGGCTCGGCAAGCATCGACGGGACTGCTTGTCCTATGGCCGACCCTCCGGCGCCGTTCGCAGGCCGCGCGGCTGGCCGGAGGTGAACACGGTGAGCCCGATAATGAGCTGTGACCCGAATTGTCCGCACTGAGGTGGCCTGCTTGGTTACGATGCGCTGATATGAGTGCTGACCAGGACTCAGGCTCGGCCCTTCCGGTCCGGACCTCCCGATACCGCCGGACCGGGCGGCATTCCAGCCCGCACCAGCTATCGCTGCCCTCCGACAGCCCCGCGCTGGTGATCGCCGTCCCCGGGTCGGCCAGGGCGGAGAGCGACGAGATCGCGATCCGGGTCGCCGACATGGCGGCCGCCTCCTGCCACGGCGCCGAGGTGCTGATCGGCTACCTGCGCGGCGGTCAGGACCATCTCGAGGACGTGCTGGACAGCCTGGCCAGCCGGGAAGGGAGCCTGGCCGGCGTGGTGGTGCCGCTGCTGCCGTTCCCGAACCCGGAGGCGGACCAGGCCATCTCCGACGCCGTGGCCGCGGCCGAGGCGCCGCTGCTCATCGCCGACCACCTGGGCCCGCACCCGCTGCTCGCCGAGGCGCTGCACGCGCGGCTGGCCGACGTCGGCCTGGCGCGGGCCGCCCGGGTCGGCCGGATCAGCATCGTGACCGAGACCGCCGCGGACGGGGTCATCGTGGGAGCCGTGGGCGGCGAGGAAGCCGTGCAGGCCGCCGAGGTGGTCGCGGTGCTGCTCGCGTCCCGGCTCACCACCCCGGTGGCCGCCGCGTCGCTCACCGACCCGGGCAGCATCAAGGACGCGGCCGCCCGGTTGCGCCAGGCGGTCCCGCGGGTCGCCCTGGCGCCGTGCATGGTCGGCCCGGAGCTGACCTCGGGCACCCTGGAGGCGATCGCCGCGCTGACCAGCACCGACTGTGCCCCGCCGCTGGGCAGCCACGCCGCCGTGGGCCAGCTCGTTGCGATGCGCTACGGCGCCGCCCTGGCGGATCCGCAGGTGGCGACCATGGTGGCGCGGGCCAAGAGCGGGTCATCACCCGCGCGCGCCAGCAACGGCGGCGCGCACGCCGACGACGGCGAGGCCCCAGACGCTGGCCAGGCCTCATCGGCGGACGCTCCGCCCGCCGCGAACGGCGAGGCGGCCGCGGAGCCCGCGGCCCCGGCCGGGAACGGCGAGGCACCGTCGGTGCCCGCTCCGCCCGCCGGCTCAAGCGCCAAGTAGCCCGAGCCCGCTAGCGGGCCGGTGCGGTGGGCACCAGGCCGAATTCGGCCGCCACCCGGCGCCAGGCGGCCACGGCGGTGTCGATGTCACCGGCGGTCACGTCCGGGTGGGTGAGCATCCGGATCTTGCCCGCGACGATCGTCACCAGCACGCCCTCGCCGGCCAGGCCGGCGGCCCAGGCGTCCAGCGGCTGGCCGGTGCCCGCCACGTCCACGAACACGATGTTGGTCCGCACCGCGTCCAGGTCGATGTGCGCGGGCAGGATCGCGGCGACCCCCTCGGCCAGCCTGCGCGCGTTCGCGTGGTCCTCGGCCAGCCGCCCCGGCCCCTCGGCCAGGGCGATCAGCCCGGCCGCCGCCATGATCCCGGCCTGCCGCCACCCCGCGCCGAACAGGATCTTCAGCCGCCGCGCCTCCTCGATGAACGCGGCGTCCCCGGCCAGCACCGAGCCGATCGGCGCACCGAGCCCCTTGGACAGGCAGAACATCATCGCGCTGGCATGCGCCGCGTACCGCGGCACCGGCGTGCCGGTCACCGCGGACGCGTTGAAGATGCGCGCGCCGTCCAGGTACAGCGGTATGCCCCGGCCCGCGCAGACCGCCGCGATCTCCGCCAGCGCGCCCGCCGTCATGACCGTGCCGCCGCCGACCTGGTGGGTGTTCTCCACGGTGACCAGGTCCACCACGGCGACGTCATAGGGCACCGGCTCCAAGCGCGGCCGCCACCTGGGCCGCGGTGATCAGGCCGTGCGGCCGGCCCGGGATGGTGCGGAAGGTGATCCCGGACAGTACCGCCGAGGAGATCAGCTCGTGCGTGCCGACGTGCGCCGTCTCCTCGCACACCACGACGTGACCGGAGCGCACGAACGCGTGCATCGCGATCTGGTTGCACAGCGTGCCGGTGGGCAGGTACAGCGCGGCCTGCATGCCGGTCAGCCCGGCGGCCTGCTCCTCCAGCCGGATGACCGTCGGGTCGTCGCCGAACAGGTCGTCACCCACCTCGGCGCCGGCCATGGCACGCCGCATCGCCGCCGTGGGCCGGGCCACCGTGTCCGAGCGAAGGTCCACCACGCCGCCGTGAGCCATGCCCTCATCCCTTCCGCGATAGGCGAGCGGGCCGTCCTCCGCGGGAAGACGGCCGCTCATCAAGCAGGGGCGCCCGGGTCCTGCTCGCTGAGCACCGCGGCGTTGACGGCGCGGGCCTCGGCGGCCAGGCCGGGGATCTCCACCACGGTAATGCCCGCCTCGCGGAGCAGGGCGGCCCCTCCCCCGGCGGCGAACACCGGCGGCTCCAGCCAGGCGATCACCACGCGGCGCAGGCCCGCCGCGATGATCAGTTCCGCGCACGGCGTGGGCCGGGAGGCCCGGGCCCGGCACGGCTCCAGCGAGCTGTACAGGGTGGCACCGTCCAGCCGGGGGTCGCCCGGCTGGAGCTTGGCCAGCGCCGCCTCCTCCGCGTGGTTGTGCGGGCTGGTCTCCCGGGAGTACCCGGTGGCCAGGACCGTGCCGTCGGCCGCCACGACGACGGCGCCGACCGCGAACGCCGACGGGGACGGCGGGGAGCGGCGGGACAGGTCGATCGCCTGCGCGAGCCACGCCCAGTCGGCGCCGGTCGCCTCCGCCCCGGTGCCCGGCGCGCCGGCCCCCGGCGGCCCCGCGCCCCGCGCGCCCGCCCCGCCACGGGCCCAGGTGACCGCCGCGTCCCGCCCGGCACGCGCGGGCGTCCCGCCCTGTTCGCGCGCCGCCGGGCCGTCCCCGCCGAGCAGGTATCGCAGCAATACGACATCGTCGAGCTGGCGTACCTCCGCCAGGTGCATCGGCCGTGCGGGGTCATGTGGATAGGCGGCGGGCCCGGCGAACCGGGGCGCCGCCGCCGCGCCGACGAAGAACGGGGCCACCGTCAGGGCCAGCTCGTCCACGAGGCCATCCGCGAGGAACTCGCGCCCCAGCCGCGCCCCGCCCTCGACCAGCAGGCGGTGCACGCCGCGGCGGGTCAGGTCGGCGAGGATGGCCCCGAGCCCCATCGGCGGCGGGACGGCGATGACCGGGGCCGCATCGTCCAGCCGGTCCTGCAACTTGGGCGCCTCGGCGGCAGCGCAATAGACCAGGGGACCGGCGCCCCCGGTGCTGTCGAAGAACCGGGCCGCCGGATCCAGGTCACCGGTGGCGGTCAGGGTCACCCTGGCCGGGTTCTCCGGGAGGCCGCGGCCGGCCCGGCTGGCCCGGCGGCCCGCGGAACGGATCACCAGGCGCGGGTTGTCGCGGCGGATGGTGCCCGCGCCCACCATGATCGCGTCCGCCTCGGCCCGCTCGGCGTCCACCCGGTCGAGGTCGGCGTGGCCGGACAGGACAAGCCGCTGCGGGCCTGGCGCGTCCAGGCAGCCGTCCACGGACATTGCGCAGCTCAGCAGCACATATGGCCGCTGCGGCGGCTGGGGCGGCTCGGTGTGCACGGTAGCCCAGTCAACCAGATCGCGGGCGCCGGGCCGGTGAGGTTCGGCGCCACGCTGCAGACAGCAGGACAGACCCAGGCACCGGAGACCTTCGATTCGGTCAACCCGGCGACCTCCGAGGTGATCGCCACCTTCCCGGTGTTCGGCCAGGCCGAGGTGAACGCCGCCGTGGAGCGGGCGCACGAGGCCGCCGGCTGGTGGGCGGGCCTGGGCTGGAAGGCGCGGCAGGCCCGGCTGCTCGCCTGGAAGTCGCACCTGACCCGGTACATCGGCCGTCTCGCCGAGCTCGTGCACAACGAGACCGGCAAGCCGCTGGACGACGCCAGGCTGGAGATCGTCCTGGCGATCGTGCACATCGACTGGGCGGCCAAGAACGCACGCAAGGTGCTGGGCCCGCGCCGGGTGCGCAGCGGGCTCACCGCGCTCAACCAGGCCTCCTACGTCGAGTACCAGCCGCTCGGCGTGATCGGCGTGATCGGCCCGTGGAACTACCCGGTGTTCACCCCGATGGGCTCGCTCGCCTACGCGCTCGCGGCGGGCAACGCCGTGGTGTTCAAGCCGAGCGAGTTCACCCCCGCCGTCGGCGGCTGGCTGGTCAGCTCGTTCGCCGAGATCGTGCCGGAGAAGCCGGTGCTGCAACTGATCACCGGGGCGGGCACGACCGGCGAGGCGCTCGCGCTGAGCCCGGTCAACAAGATCGCGTTCACCGGGTCCAGCCCGACGGCGCGCAAGGTGATGGCCACGTGCGCGCAGAACCTGACGCCGATGATCGCCGAGTGCGGCGGCAAGGACGCGCTCCTGGTCGGCCCGGACGCGAACCTGGACGCGGCCGCCGACGCCGCCGCGTGGGGCGCGGTGTCCAACGCCGGGCAGACCTGCATCGGGGTGGAGCGCGTCTACGTGGTGGACGCGGTCTACCACTCGTTCGTGGAGAAGCTGTCCGAGCGGATGGGCGCGGCGCGGGCCGGCGACGACCGGGAGGCCAGCTACGGGCCGATGACCATGCCGGATCAGCTCGACGTGGTGGAGGACCACATCGCCGACGCCCTGGCCCGGGGCGGGCGGGCGGTGCTCGGCGGGATGCAGAGCATCCGCCGGCCGTACGTGGACCCGGTGCTGCTGGCCGATGTGCCGGAGCAGAGCATGGCGGTGCAGGACGAGACGTTCGGGCCCACCGTCACCGTGACCAGGGTGGGCGACCTGGCCGAGGCGGTGGAGCTGGCGAACGCGAGCAGGTTCGGGCTGGGCTCGGCGGTGTTCGCGGGGAACGCGAAGAAGGCCATGGCCACCGCCCGGGCGCTGCGCAGCGGCATGACCTCGATCAACTCGGTGATCGCGTACGCGACCGTGCCCTCGCTCCCGTTCGGCGGGGTCGGTGACTCCGGTTTCGGCCGGATCCACGGCGCGGACGGCCTGCGGGAGTTCACCCGGCCGAAGTCGATCACCCGGCAGCGGATGAAGCCGCCGCTGAACCTGACCACGCTGGCGCGCACCGACAAGGACATGAACCGGCTGCTGGCGCTGACCACCCTGCTGCACGGCAAGCGCTATCGCTGAGTGGAACCCCGCTCCCCACGGGGCCCCACTCAGCGATAGCTCCCGGCGGCTAGGCCCCCGCGGCTGGCCGCCGGCATGCTCGAAGCATGCCAGCGGCCGATGTAGCGAATATTGAGCCGTGATTGCGCGGGCCGGTCTGGGTCAGGCCAGTTCGGCGGGCAGGGGCTCGCTTTCCAGCGCCGGGTCGGCCGGCTCCAGCGGCGCCCGGCCGATGATCAGGTCCGCGGCGCGCTCGGCGATGGCGATGGTGGGGGCGTTGGTGTTGCCCCGGGGCACGGCCGGCATCACCGAGGCGTCCACCACCCGCAGGCCCTCGACGCCGCGCACCCGCAGTTCCGGGTCCACCACACTGATGATCTTGGCGACGGCCAGCTTGGAGTCACCGCCCATGGCGCAGGTGCCCACCGGGTGGTACAGGGTGCCCAGGTCACGCCGGATCCAGTCGCGCACCTCGGCGTCGGTGTGCACCTCGGGGCCCGGGGCCAGTTCCTCGGTGCAGACCTTGGCCAGCGGGCTCGCCACCGCGAACTCGCGCGCCATCCGGACGCCTTCCACCATCGGGGCGATGTCCGTGCCGTCCGACAGGTAGGCCGGGTCGATCGCGGGCTTGTGCCGCGGGTCGGTGCTGCGCAGCCAGATCCGGCCCCGGCTGCCGACGTCGACCAGCGTGATGAGCAGCGTGAACGCCCGGGTCGCCGGGTCGGCCAGGCCCTGGTTCAGGAACGGGGTGGGCAGCGCGTGCCACTGCAGGTCCGGGGCGGCCAGCGAGGGCCGGGTCCGGCTGAACCCGCCGGACTCGGCGACGTTCGAGGTGAACGGGCCGGAGTGGCGCAGTTGCCAGCGGAACAGGTTCTTCGGGCCGGCCTTCTCCCACAGCGCGGGCACCTTCGGGGTCCGCCAGATGGCCGGCACGACCGGGTGATCGGACAGGTTCGCGCCCACGCCGGGGCTGTCCACGACCACGCCGACGCCGACGTCGCGCAGGTGGTCGGCCGGGCCGATGCCGGACAGCATGAGCAGTTGCGGGCTCCCGACGGCACCGGCGCTCAGGATGACCTCGCCCTGGGCGTAGGCGGTCTCCTCGGTGCCGCGCTGCAGGTACCGCACCCCGGCGGCCCGGCCGCCCTCCACCACGACCTTGGTGACCCGGGTGTCGGTCTTCACCTCGAGGTTGGGCCGCGCCATGGCCGGCCGCAGGTAGGCGTCCGCGGCCGAGCACCGCCGCCCCTCCTTCTGGGTGACCTGGTAGAAGCCGCTGCCGTCCTGCTGTGCGCCGTTGAAGTCGTCGTTGGCGGGCAGCCCGCACTCCTGGGCGGCGGCGACCCACGTCTTGGTCATCGCCGACTGGAAGCCCAGGTCGGAGACGGACAACGGGCCGGTCCCGCCGTGGTAGGCGTCGGCGCCGCGGGAGTTGCTCTCCGCCCGGCGGAAGTACGGCATCAGGTCGGCGTAACCCCAGCCGCTGCAGCCGTAGTCGTCCCGCCAGGTGTCGTAGTCGTGCCTGTTGCCCCGGATGTAGATCATGGCGTTCATCGACGAAGAACCGCCGAGCATGCGGCCGCGGGGCCAGTAGATCTCCCGCCCCGCCGCCCGCTCCTGGGGGACGGTGCGGAAGTCCCAGTCGTAGGTGCTCTGGAACAGCAGGTTCAGCGCCGCCGGGATGTGGATCTCGTCGGCGTCGTCCGGGGGGCCCGCCTCGAGCAGCAGGACACGTGTCGAGGGGTTCTCGGTGAGCCGCAGCGCCAGGACACAACCGGCGCTACCGGCACCGACGATGACATAGTCGTACACAGCCACCTCATGACCGCGGAACGCGTGTGAAGGCACCACCTTAGTAGCACCGTAGCCAGTTACGGACCGCTGTGTCGCCGGGAAAGGGGTCTCACCCCTTCTCCCGGTCCCGGGGCTGCCGCGTGTAGCCGTCCGGCGCCGGATCCCCTTGCGCGTCCCCTTGGCAATGGGTGAGCCCCGGCCGCTTTGCGGCCGGGGCTCACCCCTCCGTCCTGCCTGCCACCGCTCGCTCCGGCGGGCCCCCGAGATCCGCCGGGCGGATGGCCAGCAGGGTTCAGGTCGTTACGTTGAGTCAGTCGTGACTCTTCGCATTTATACGATGCCACAACGTTGTCAGGATGTGAATACCCCAGGTCAGGCCATTGATCACATTGCCTCAGGGTGGGCAGATCCGTGCCATACGGCGTCCGGCGTGCCCGGCACCGGGCCGTGCCCGCTACGGTGAGTCCATGTCAGCAGACGGCAGCGACGCCCGCGACAAGCCCGTGGTGCTCTCCCGCATCTACACCAGGACCGGTGACGGCGGGACCACCGCGCTCGGGGACGGCAGCCGGGTGGGCAAGGGTGACCCGCGGCTGGCCGCCTACGCGGACGTGGACGAGGCCAACTGCGCGATCGGCACCGCGCTGGCGCTCGGCCAGCTCGGCCCGGGCATCACCGCGCTGCTCACCCGGATCCAGAACGAGCTGTTCGATGTCGGCGCGGACCTGTGCAACCCGGTCGTCCCGGATCCGGAGTACCCGCCGCTGCGGGTGGACGACAGCTACGTGGCCGACCTGGAGCGGGCCTGCGACGAGCACAACGAGGGCCTGCCCACGCTGCGCAGCTTCGTGCTGCCCGGCGGCACGCCGGGGGCGGCGCTGCTGCACACGGCCCGGACCGTGGTGCGCCGGGCGGAGCGCAGCGCGTGGGCGGCCCTGGAGGCCCGCCCGGACTCGGTGAACCCGGCCACTGCCCGCTACCTGAACCGGCTCTCCGACCTGTTGTTCATCCTGGCCCGGGCGGCCAACGCCGAGCGCGGCGACGTGCTGTGGAAGCCGGGCGGCGAGCGCTGAGCGCCGCACGGCCGCGCCCCGCCCCGGCCGGCGATACCGGTCAAGCGGCCGGCGTTACGGGTTGAGCGGGTAGGAGCCGGGCGGGGCGGACTCCAGCCAGGCCAGGAAGCCGGTCAGCGCGCCCTCCGCCATGGCCAGTTCCACGGTCTCCGGCGGCTCCCCTGCGGTGCAGGACACCACGACCATGCCCTGCTGACCCAGCAGCGGCGCCTCGGCGGGGTAGACATCGCGCCGGGACGCGACCGACAGGGTCCGCCGGGCCAGTACCTCCTCCGGGGTGAGCAGCACGCCGACCGCGTAGTACCAGCGCAGCTCATCCTCTTTGTAGGCGGCGACGCCCAGCCGCCAGGTGCCGCCCGGCCTGCGCAGGCCGCACGCCACCGTGCCGCCGCCGCGATCGAGCAGCATCCGGCGGATGGCCAGGCCGATCGCGCCGAGCACGATGATGACCAGGAACGCGGCGAAGATCCAGGCCGCGTCGAGCGCAATAGCTTTGCTCATCCCCGGCCCGGCTGCTGGCGCCCGTCAGGACTGGTCGCCAGCGGCCCGCAGCACGGCGCGGGAGTATCGCACCTCGAGGGGCTCGGCCTCGCCAGGTGGCAGCTGCCCGGCTTCGGACAGCGCGGCGTCGAGCCGGGCCCGGGCGGCGGAGACCTCCACCCGGGAGCCGAGTTCGGCCTGGCGCACCAGGATCGAGACCCTGTCGTCGGCGACGGAGAGAAAGCCGCTGCTGACCGCCGCGCGGACCTCGCCCCGGTCCTCGGCCGCGCCGTCCTCGACGTCCAGGATGCGGACCAGGCTGGCATCGGCCAGGATGCCCACCACGGGCGGGTGCCCGGTGAGGATGCCCAGGTCGCCGTCGAGGGTCTTGGCGATCACCATCCGGGCCATCCCGGTCCAGATCTCGCCGTCCGGGGCCACCAGCGCCACTCGTACCGTCACGTCGCCGGCCCGTCCGCTAGTCCGGTCGCCCCGCTCACTGCCGCTCCAGCTCCGCGGCCTTGCGCTCGACGTCCTCGATCCCGCCGCACATGAAGAAGGCCTGCTCCGGGATGTTGTCGTACTTGCCCTCGCACAGCGCCTTGAACGAGGACACCGTCTCGGTCAGCGACACGAACACGCCCGGCTGGCCGGTGAACTGCTCGGCGACGAACATCGGGTGCGACAGGAACCGCTCGATCCGCCGGGCCCGCTTGACCGTGACCTGGTCCTCTTCTGACAGCTCGTCGATGCCGAGGATGGCGATGATGTCCTGCAGTTCCTTGTATCGCTGCAGGATCCGCTGCACCTCGCGGGCCACCTCGTAGTGCTCGTCCCCGACGTACTTGGCGTCCAGGATGCGCGAGGTGGAGTCGAGCGGGTCGACCGCCGGGAAGATGCCCTTCTCGGTGATCGACCGGGACAGCACCGTGGTCGCGTCCAGGTGCGCGAAGGTGGTGTGCGGGGCCGGGTCGGTGATGTCGTCGGCGGGCACGTAGATGGCCTGCATCGAGGTGATCGCGTGCCCCCGGGTGGAGGTGATCCGCTCCTGGAGCTGGCCCATCTCGTCGGCGAGCGTGGGCTGGTAGCCCACCGCCGAGGGCATCCGGCCGAGCAGGGTGGACACCTCGGAGCCGGCCTGGGTGAAGCGGAAGATGTTGTCGATGAACAGCAGCACGTCCTGGCCCTGCACATCGCGGAAGTACTCGGCCATGGTCAGCGCGGCCAGCCCGACCCGGAGCCGGGTGCCCGGGGGCTCGTCCATCTGGCCGAACACCAGGGCGGTGTCCTTGATGACATTCGACTCGGTCATCTCGATGAACAGGTCGTTGCCCTCACGGGTGCGCTCGCCGACCCCGGCGAACACAGAGACGCCACCGAAGTTCTTGGCGACCCGGGTGATCATCTCCTGGATGAGCACGGTCTTGCCGACGCCGGCGCCGCCGAACAGGCCGACCTTGCCGCCCTTGACGTACGGGGTGAGCAGGTCGAGGACCTTGATCCCGGTCTCCAGGATCTCCGTTCTGGGCTCGAGCTGGTCGAACGCCGGCGCGTCGCGGTGGATCCCCCAGCGCTCCTCGATCTTCAGGCTCGCCGTGGGCACGTCCAGCGTCTCGCCGAGCACGTTGAACACGTGGCCCTTGGTCACGTCGCCCACCGGCACCGTGATCGGGCCGCCGGTGTCGGTGACCGTGGCCCCGCGGACCAGGCCGTCGGTGGGCTGCATGGAGATCGCCCGCACCATGTTGTCCCCGATGTGCAGCGCCACCTCCAGGGTCAGCGTCCTGGCCGAATCGCCCAGGGTCACATCGACGTGCAGCGCGTTGTAGATGTCGGGCATCTGCTCGGCGCCGAACTCCACGTCCACCACGGGCCCGGTGACCCGTGCGACCTGGCCGACCAGGCCGGTGCCGCCGCCGGTGGCTGCGTTCTGTGTGGTTGCGGTCATCTCGACCCTCATTCGCTCCCTGCGAGCGTCTCGGCCAGCGCGTTGGCGCCCCCGACGATCTCGCTGATTTCCTGGGTGATCTCGGCCTGGCGGGCCTTGTTGGCCTCGCGCGTGAACTGCTCAAGCAGGTCGTTGGCGTTGTCGGTGGCCGACTTCATGGCCCGCCGCCGCGCCGCGATCTCGGCGGCCGCGCTCTCCAGCAGCGCGTGGTAGATCCTGTTCTCCACATACCAGGGAAGAAGGGCATCCAGCACTGCCTGCGGTGACGGCTCGAACTCATACAGCGGGATCGGGCCCTCTGGCGGCTCCTCCTGCGATTCCCGCACCTCCAGCGGCAGGATGCGGCGGACCGCGGGCCGCTGGGTGAGCATCGACACGAACTGCGTGTACACGAGGTGGATCTCGTCCACGCCGCCTTCGGCGGCCGGGCGGCTGAACGCCTCGAGCAGCGCCTCGGCGATCTTGGCGGCGTCTCCCGGCGCGGGCCGCTCGGAGAAACCGCTCCAGTCCCCCGACAGCTCACGCTCGCGGAACCGGTGCCAGGTGATGCCCTTGGTCCCGCTCACGTAGGTCTGCACCGCCACGCCGCGCTCCTCCTCGAGCAGCGCCCGCAGCCGCTGCGCCTCGCGCAGCACGTTGGCGTTGTAGCCGCCGGCGAAGCCCCGATCGCTGGTAAGGATCAGCACGGCCACTCGCTCGGCGCTGGCGTGCTCGCGCACCAGCGGATGATCGATCTGCGCGGAGCGGCTGACCACCGCCTCGATCGCGCGGGTGAGTTCCTCCGCGTAGGGCGCCGAGGCCCGGACCCGCTGCTGTGCCTGGATGATCCGGGAGGACGCGATGAGCTCCTGGGCACGAGTGATCTTGGCAGTGGACTGGATCGCCCGGATCCGCTGCCTGACCGCGCGAAGCTGTGCTCCCATGCTCTGCCTTCCCCGCCTACTCCGACGGCTTCGGCGGCGCCGGGACGCGCCTGGTGACCGCTTCGTGGCTGACCTCGTCCTCGTCCATGGGCTCGGCCCCCTCGTCGGACACCAGCATCCCGCCACCGGTCATCTCGAAGCCGCGCCGGAAGTCCTCGATCGCGTCCTTCAGCGCGGTCGCGGTGTCCTCGGACAGTTCCCCGGTCTCGCTGATCGACTGGTACACGCCGGGGTGCTTGCGCCCCAGCGTGCCGAGGAACTCGTCCTCGAACCGGCTGATGTCCTCGATCGGCACGTCGTCGAGGTAGCCGGAGGTACCGGCCCACACCGAGACCACCTGCCGCTCCACCGCCGACGGCGCGTACTGCGGCTGCTTGAGCAGCTCGACCAGGCGCGCGCCGCGGTCGAGCTGGGCGCGCGAGACGGCGTCCAGGTCGGAGGCGAAGGCGGCGAAGGCTTCCAGGTCGCGGTACTGCGACAGGACCAGCTTGAGCCCGCCGGCGACCTTCTTCATCGCCTTGATCTGCGCGTCGCCGCCGACCCGGGAGACAGAGCGGCCGACGTTGATGGCGGGCCGGACACCTGCGTTGAACAGGTCGGTCTCCAGGTAGATCTGCCCGTCGGTGATGGAGATGACGTTGGTCGGGATGTAGGCGGAGATGTCGTTGGCCTTGGTCTCGATGATCGGCAGCCCGGTCAGCGACCCGCCGCCCAGGTCATCGGACAGCTTGGCGCACCGCTCCAGCAGCCGGGAGTGCAGGTAGAACACGTCCCCGGGGTAGGCCTCCCGGCCCGGCGGGCGGCGCAGCAGCAGCGAGACCGCGCGGTAGGCCTCGGCCTGCTTGGACAGGTCGTCGAAGATGATCAGCACATGCTGGCCCTGGTACATCCAGTGCTGGCCGATGGCCGACCCGGTGTAGGGGGCGATGTACTTGAACCCGGCCGGGTCGGAGGCGGGCGCCGCGACGATCACCGTGTACTCCATCGCGCCGGCGTCGTCCAGGGCCTGGCGGACCTGGGCGGTGGTGGAGCCCTTCTGGCCGACCGCGACGTAGATGCACTTGACCTGGCGCGCCGGATCCCCGGACTCCCAGTTCGCGCGCTGGTTGATGATCGTGTCGATGGCGATCGCGGTCTTGCCGGTCTGCCGGTCGCCGATGATCAGCTCCCGCTGGCCGCGCCCGATCGGGGTCATGGCGTCGATGGCCTTGATCCCGGTCTGCAGTGGCTCCTTGACCTTCTGGCGCTGCACCACCGACGGGGCCTGCAGTTCCAGGGCGCGATGCTCGGTGCCCTCGATCTCGCCCTTGCCGTCCATCGGGATGCCGAGCGGGTCGACCACCCGGCCGAGGAACCCGTCCCCCACCGGCACGGACAGCACCTCGCCGGTGCGCCGCACCTGCTGGCCCTCTTCCACCTTGGCGAAGTCACCGAGGATGACCACGCCGATCTCGCGCACGTCCAGGTTGAGCGCGAGGCCGCGGATCCCCCCGGGGAACTCGAGCAGTTCGTTCGCCATCGCCGAGGGGAGCCCTTCGACCCGGGCGATGCCGTCGCCGCACTCGGCGACCGTGCCAACCTCCTGCCTGGAGGCCTCGCCCGGCTCGTACGCCTGGACGAAGTTCGCCAGCGCGTCGCGGATCTCGTCGGGCCGGATTGTCAGCTCCGCCATGGTTCTCTCTTTCTGGTCTGTTTCCGCTCGCGGCGCTGGCCTCATGCCGCCCAGTGCCGCCTGAGCGCGGCGAGCCGGCTGCTTAGCGTTCCGTCGATGAGCTCATCCCCGATCTGAACGGACACTCCGCCCACCACGTGGGGATCGATGACGACATTCAGTTGAATGCCGTGGCCGTAGATGGCCGAGAGCGCCGTTGTCAACCGCTGGCGCTGGCGGTCGCTGAGCTCGGTGGCGACCCGCACGACAGCGATCAGGCGCTGCCGCCATTCCGCGACGAGCCTTGCATAGTCCGCCAGGTTCGCCTCCAGGTTACGCCCCCGGGGATTGATCGCGGCCTGGGTGATCAGCCGCAGCGAGGCCGGTGCGACCTTGCCAGCGAGCAGTTCCCCGAGCAGGCCGCGCTTGCGGTCGTCCGGCATCCGCTGATCGGACAGGGCGGCGAGAAGCTCGGGCTCACCGCTGGCGATCCGGCCGAACCGGAACAGTTCGTCCTCGACCTCGTCCAGGTTGCCGGCGCCCTCGGCGGATGCGGCCGCGGCCAGGACGGCGAGCTCCTCGGCCGCGTCGGCCAGGTCCCTGGGCACCGACCAGCGCGCGCCGGCCAGCCCCAGGACCACGTCGAGCGTGGGCGCGGACACCCGCTCGCCGAGCAGGCCGCGCACCAGCCCGGTGCGGGCCTCCGGCGAGCTGGTGTAGTCGGCGAGCGCACGCCGCAGGCTCGGCTCGCGGTCCAGCAGGCCCACGACCGCGAACAGCTCGTCCGCCACGGTAGCGGCGACTCCCGCGTCGCTGACCACCTCGGACAGCCGGTCGCGCGCCTCGGCGAAGGCGACCCGGCTAGCGCCGCGCATGCCCGCCTCCTGCCCCGGCTCGCCCGGATGATTCCGTGGCCGCCTGGCTCACGCGGGCCCGGCCCGCGGCCCGGAGCGCACACCTCATGGGGCCGACTCCGGCACCTGTTCGGCTTCCAGCTCTTCCAGGAACCGGTCCACGACCCGGCGCTGGCGCGCGTCCTCGTCGAGCGACTCGCCCACGACCCGGCCGGCCAGTTCGACCGCGAGCGCGCCCATCTCGGCCCGCAGGGCCTGGATCGCCTGGGCACGCTCGGTCTCGATCTGCTCGTGTGCCGCGGCCACCAGGCGCTGCCGCTCGGCCTCGCCGCGCTCGCGCAGCTCGGCGAGGATCCGGGCGCCCTCTTCCTGCGCCTCCTGGCGCAGCCGGGACGCCTCGTGCCGGGCATCGGCGAGCTGGGCCTGATACTGCTCGAGCGTCTGCTTCGCCTCGGCCTGGGCCTCCTCGGCCCGCTGCAGGCCGCCTTCGATCTGGTCGGTCCGCTCCTCCAGGGTCTGCTGGATCCGCGGCAGCAGGATCCGCCACAGGACCCCGAACACGATGAGGAACGCGATCGTGCCGATGATCAGTTCGGAGAGGCTCGGTGATAGTGGCCCGAGGGACGAATCGGCAAGGTACATGACCGTCAGCCTTTCTGCCTTACTCGCATCTCATGATCCGCGCGCGATCAGGAGTAGTGGAAGACGTAAGGCACCACGAAGCCGATGAGCGCGAGCGCCTCGGTCAGTGCGAACCCGATGTACATGTTGGCGCGGATCATGCCCGCGGCCTCCGGCTGCCTGGCCATGGCCTCCACGCCGTGGCCGAAGATCAGGCCGATGCCGACGCCGGGGCCGATGGCCGCGAGGCCGTACGCCACCGCACCGATGTTGATGCTGATGATGCTCTTCGTGGTGCCAGCGGCTGCCAGGAAGTGAATCAGGTGAAGCATCCTTGCTTTCCTTTGCGATTAGGCCGGCGGCTTTCTCCCCGGCGATCGGAAGGGGCGACCGGAGTGGCGGTCCGCACCGGCGGCTGCCCGCGGCACCCGGTCGCTGGTCATGTCAGTGCGCGGCCTCGTAGGCACCCCCGATGTACTGGGCGGTCAGGATCGTGAAGATGTACGCCTGCAGCGCCTGGATCAGCATCTCGAAACCGGTGAGCACGACCGTCATCACGAACGACGCCGTGGCAAACACCAGCCCGATGCTGGCGCTGACCAGGTACCAGGTCGCGATCGTGAACACCGCCACCAGGATGTGCCCGGCGAACATGTTCCCGAAGAGCCGGATCGCCAGCGTGAACGGCCGGACGATGATGTACTGCAGGATCTCCACCGGCGCGAGGATGAGCAGGATCGGCGCGGGCACGCCGGACGGGATCATGCTCTTGAAATAGCCGCCGAGGCCCAGGTTCTTGATGCTCACGAAGTTGTAGGTGATGTAGACCATGAGCATCAGCGATATCGGGAACGCGATGTGCGACATCGCCGGGAACTGGAGCACCGGGACGATCTCCATCAGGTTCATGATCCAGATGAAGAAGAACAGCCCCACCAGGAACGGCAGGTAGCCATCCCCCCGCTTGCCCATCATCGGCCGCAGGATCTGGTCCCGGACGAACAGCATGCCCAGCTCGCCGAGGTTCTGTGCCCCCCTTGGCACCAGCTTCGGCTTGGCGAACGCGGCCCAGAAGAACGCGATCACCAGCCCGGCGCAGAGAATGGCCTGCAGCATCGGCATGATGAAGTGGAACGAGCCGATGCTGAAGAGCGGCTGGAACTCGAAGCTACTCGGATACCCGGGGGCAGGGTACCCGCAGCCGGAGCCGAGGTGGCATCCTGCTGCCACCGGCACCCGGGACGTGAAAGTCACCCTTTGACTCCTTAAGCGTGCGCGTGGCCCGGACGGCCTGCACTACCCGGGCCGGGCGCCGCGTATGCGGGGCCGCGGCTCCGGGCGGTGCGGATCAGGACCGGCCGTACCGGTAGATCACCAGCCAGATGGTCAGGGCGAGGCCGAACAGCATGCCCAGCGGGAAGAACAGCGGAAGCCCCGTCCAGTGCGCGATCAGCCAGCCAAGCCCTCCGTAGGCCAGCATGCCCGCGAGCAGGTAGCTGAACACGGTCATCCCGACGTTCTGCCCGCCATCGCCCGACGGCGGACGCTTGCCGTTCATGACGCACAGGCGAGGCTGGCACCGGACCCCGGCGGGCGGCCGGCTCGCGGGCCACCGGCACGCGGGCAGGCTGGCCCACGGGCCGCGCTACGCCGTCCGGACTCCTGGTCGCCACCACCGGTCACCGTTTCCCGTCCGGTTCGACGTACGGAACCTTGAGCCGTGCCGAGACCAGGGCCTGGGCGGTCGTGTAGACGACGACGCAGACGACCACGGTGAAGCCGAAGAGCTTGCCGTTGAACGCCGTGGTGCCGCTGTACCTGACGACGAGGAAGAACAGCGCGAGGATCTTGACCAGGTAGGTGGATACGGCGGTCACCATCGTGACCTGCGGGCTTTTCCGGGAGGCCCAGCTCATCGCGGCGGCGCTGATGCCGAAGAAGACGATGACGAGCCCGACCCCGAGTGCCGCGCCCACCAGGCCCTTGCCGCCGCCGAGAATGGCACTCAGCACGATCATGACCAGCGCCGCAACGGCAGTAACCATGGCAGAACGCCGGAGGATCACGGCGTAACTTGCCATCTGCCAAACTCCGAGGGTCCGAGGGGTCGACTGTCGGACGAACGGCCAGCGGGAGAGCATGGCCATCCTTGCCCTGGCGCCGGCCGCGGGGGCCGCCGCGCCACACGAGCAGCGCCTGCGCGCCGCCGGGTGAGCGAAAACGTATCACGAGCCCCATCGCTAGCCCTTACCTGGGTGCTCGTGAAAGATATCACAAGCTCCTTGACCCAGGCTTTACCGGGTCACCCATAGTGATACATGTGACCATCAGTGGTGGGATAGGCACCGTAAGCGATGGATTCCGGGGCACACGCCGCACACCGGGCCGGGGCAGGAACCGGCCACCGGGCGAGCCCCGGTCACGGCCGGGGCGGGGCGGCTGGCGGCCACGGCGGGGAAGCTGGCCGACGGGGCGGGGAAGCGGGCGGCCATGGCGGCGCAGCCTGCCTGTTCCCGGATCCGTCCGGCGCCTCGGCCGGGGAGCCGCCCGCGCCGGGCCATGGCGGCACCGGGGCCTGGCCGGTGACCTCCGCATCCCCCGAGCCGCCCGTGTCTCCGGAACGGCCGGTCTCCCAGGGCGGCACGGCACGGCTCGTCTCCCAGGGCGGCACGATGCGGCCGGTTTCCCAGGGTGGCACGGCACGATCAGCCGCCCACGGCGGCACATCGTGGTCGGCCGCGCGCGGCGGCGCACTGTGATCGGCCGTCCTGGGGGGCACGGTGTGGTCGGCCGCCCACGGCGGCACGACCCGGGTGGCCTCCCACGGCGGCGCCGCGGAACGGCCGACATCCCCGAAAGCGGGGCTGGCCGCCTCCCGGGGCGGTACGGCACGTCCGCCCGACCGGGGCGGGATGGTGGCCTCGGTCTCCCACGGCGGGACGGCAGCGGCCGCCTGCCGGGGCCCGCCAGCGCCGGTGGCACGGGCGGCCGTGCTCTCCGGCGAACCGGTCGCGGGGACGCCCCGGCCGGGCGCGGCGCCATTGCCCGGCCCGCCATTGCCCGGGGCGCCGTTACCTGGAGCGCCGTTGCCAGCAGCACTGTTGCCCGCAGGCCTGTTGCCCGCAGGCCTGTTGCCCGCAGGCCTGTTGCCCGCGGCACCGTTGCCCGGCGCGCCGTTGCCGTCGGCGGGGCGGGCGGCGCGCGGCCAGCCGGCTTCCAGCGATCCCGCGGTCTCGGCAGCGCTCCCCCGCGCGGCCTCCGGACCGGGCGCCGCACCCGCCGGAGCAGTACCAGCCGGGACGGCACCAGCCGGAACAGGGCCAGCCGGGACGGCACCAGCCGGAACGACACGCGCCGGGACGGCACGCGCCGGGACCGGGCCCGCGGCCGCGGGCCCCGGCGCCGGGCCGTCCGCCGCACCGTCGTCCACGGTGGCCCGTGACCATGGCCGCAGCCGGGGCATGGTCACGAGCAGCAGGCCGAACACCGCGGCCACGGTGACGATGGCCAGGACGAACAGCGGGGTCCTGACGATGGACAGCCAGATGACGGTGCCCGAGAACAGCGCCGCCCACAGGTACATGATCAGGACGCTGGTCCGGTGCGAATGGCCGATGGCGAGCAGGCGGTGCTGCAGGTGCTTCTTGTCCGGGGCGAACACCGACTTGCCGGCCCGGGTCCGGCGCACCACGGCCATCATCAGGTCGGCGTAGGGGATGAGCAGGATGGCGCCCGGCACCAGTAGCGGGATGATGGCGCCGTACCGGTTGACGGTGCCTGCCGCGTAGGCCTGCGTGTCGGTCAGCGAGGCGGGGTCCAGCAGCGCCATGCTGGAGATCGGCGCGTAGGCGAGCATCAGCCCGATCAGCATCGAGCCGGTATCCCCCATGAAGATGCGCGCCGGATAGAAGTTGTGCGGCAGGAACCCGATGCACACCCCGGCGAGCAGCGCCGAGACCAGCGCGGGCTCGGTCTGGTCCAGCAGCCCGAGCCGGTGCACCAGCGTGAAGTAGTAGGCGAAGAACGCGAGAGCGCCGATGCCCACGATGCCAGCGGCCAGGCCGTCCAGGCCGTCGATGAAGTTGACCGCGTTCATGGTGACGACGACGACCAGGATGGTCACCGCGACCTGCTGGTCACTGGTCAGGATCAGGGTGACCCCGCCGGGCGCCGGCAGCCACGGGATCTCGGCGCCGCTCCAGACCAGGATGACCCCCGCGGCGACCTGCCCGGCCAGCTTGCTGAGCGCCCCCATCCCCCACCGGTCGTCGACGAAGCCCATGATGACGACGAGGCCACCGGCCAGGAGCAGGCCCTTTGCCATGTTTGTCTCGGTGAACACGCTGTTCAGGCCGCTCAGGCGGCTGGCCAGCAACAGCGCGGCCGCCAGCCCCCCGTAGATGGCGAACCCGCCGAGCAGGGGGGTGGGCATCTCGTGGACGTCGCGTTCCCTGGCGGCGTGCATCGCGCCCACCGCGACGGCGAAGCGGCGCACCACCGGTGTCAGTATGTAGGTCACGGCGGCCGCGGCCAGCAGCGTGATCACATACTCACTCATGGGCGCCCCATAGCCGTATGCTCCCGCGCACGCGCATCACGCCCACTGTAGGCCACGCTGGCACCACGCACGGCCATAGGGACGATCACGCGTCATCCTCCTCCTCGCCGTCATCGACGATCAGGGCAACCACCTCGCGCAGGCGCCGGACCGGGATCACCCCCCTGCGCAGCAACCGGGGCACCGGCCCGGTCAGGTCCACGATCGTGGAGGGGACGTCGGCGGTGCAGGGCCCGTCATCTAGATAGACGCTCACCGCGTCGCCAAGTTGCGATTGGGCGTCGGCGGCCGTCGTGGCCGCCGCCGAACCGGTCACGTTGGCGCTGCTCACCGCGAGCGGCCCGGTCTCCCGGAGCAGGTCAAGCGCGACGGGCTGCATCGGCATCCGGACCGCGACGGTGCCCTTCGTGTCACCCAGGTCCCACACCAGGCTCCGGGCCGACCGGAACACCAGGGTGAGGCCGCCGGGCCAGAACTCGTCGATCAGGTCGGTGCCGGATGAGCTGACGTCCTCGACCAGCGCGAGCGCGGCGCGCCTGCTGCCGACCAGCACGGGCAGCGGCATCTGCCTGCCCCGGCCCTTGGCGGCGAGCAGGGCGGTGACCGCTTCGGGCGTGAAGGCGTCGGCCGCCAGCCCGTACACCGTGTCCGTGGGCAGCACGGCCAGGTCGCCCTTGCGCAGCGCCGCCGTGGCCTCGCTGATCCCGGCCGCTCGTTGCGCCGCGTCCTTGCAGTCGTACCGTGCGCTCATGTCACCCAATCCTTCCACCCCCGGGCCGGGCCCGCGCCCGGCAAGCCCGGCTTGGCCGGAGCGGTTCCCGGGATGCCGCCGTTCCGCACGGGGCCGGCGGACCAGGCCCCCCGGACGGCGAGGAGGCCCGCTGCGAGCCGCAGCGGGCCTCCCGTCACTCGGTGCGGGTTATCCGATAACCAGGAACGCGTCCACGTCCACGCGCGCATGCCCGGCGGTCCCGAGCACGTTCACGACCAGGGAGTGAGTGCCGGCCGCCTTGGTGGCCGTGTAGACGACCATGGCCGGCTTGGTCGTCGTCCCGTTCGTGTTCACGGTGGTCGCCGCGCCCCCGTCGAGGCTCGCCGTCGCCGACCCGCGGTTGCTGGCGATCGTGGAGACCCAGGCCACCTGCTTCCCGGTGAACGAGAACGTCGCCTTCTTACCGGCAACGGTCGCGAACTTCACCGAGCCTCCGTAGGCACCCGTCACCGCCTGATGCGTCCACCCGGCGGTGTAGGTGATGGAGCCCGCCGTTTCCTGGAAGGCCGTCAGGGTGAACTTCGAGCCTGCCCTGAAGAAGCCCACGTTCCCCGCGTTGTCGATGGCCCGGACCTCGAACTTGTAGGTATGGCCGGGATTGAGGTTTACCGTGGCGCTGGTCCCGGTCGGGTGCGAGAGAAGGGTGAAGGCGCCGCCGTCAATGCTCTCCTCGAAGTCGTAGTGGTTGACCCCGCTGCCCGCGTCGGCCCCCGACCATGTGATGAGGATGGGGACCGCCGTGGTGCCCAGATGCGCCTTCGTGAAGGAGGGCGCCGGGGACATGGGAATCGTCGGCTTGGTCGTGTCCAGGGTGATGGAGTCACTGGCCGTCGCCGAGACGGCCCCCGCGCCGTTGCGGTACTGCACGAACACGGTCTTCGACCCGTCACCGGAGGGCAGGGTGAACGGCGAGGTCGCCGCGAACGGCACCCAGGCGCCGAACGTGGTGCCGTCGGTGGAGAAGCGCATGTCCGAGACCGGGTCACCCGCGGTCGGGTTGGTCGCGGACAGGTTCAGCGTGACGCTCGTGCTGTTGGTGAAGGCGTTTCCCGAGTTGACCGAGATCGTCCCCGAGGGCGCCGCGGTGTCACGGTAGAGGGTGTACGAGCCCGACCCGCCGTTGTTGTTCTGCACCACCAGGGCGTCGAAGCCCGTGGGGCTCGATCCGGTGTTGACCGTCGCGAACGCGGGCTGGCCCGGCGCCACGTTGCCTGACGTGGCCGACTCGTTGGGACTGCCCTGGTAGGTGCCGTTGCCGTTCAGGTGCAGCGAGATCCGGTAGTTGGAGGTGTTGCCCGCGTTCGGGCGCAGGCCAGCGAAATACGTGGTGCCGGTGGTGTCGAACATGTCATAGACCCGGACGACGTTGCTCGCGGCCATGCTGTCCGCGAACGACGTGCTGAGGGTGATGTGACCGTGCGCCCATTCCACCGTGTAGGAGCCGCCGAGGCTGGAGAAGCTGTGCACGTCGACGAAGTAGGGCTGAGTGGGCCCGTGCCCGGAGTTGTCGTTCTCGAGCACATAGTCGTTGTTGGGCGGGCTGAAGCTGCTGGAGGCGACCCTGGTGGAGAAGTACCTGCTGTTCCACAGGCCCATGTCGTCATCGACGCTGGTGCCGTCGGCTCCTGCCCGGATCCCGACCGCGTTCCAGAAGTTGCCTCCCGCGCCGCCGAAACCGGTGTCGGTGTTGAACTTGAACAGGTCGGTGAACGTCGACCCGGCACCGCGCGACACGAACAACGGCGCCTCGGGCTGCAGGAACGTCGGGCAGCTCGCATAGCAGAGGTCCATCGTGCGCACGTCGGCGGTGCCATTGCGCACGTCGGTCCAGACCGGGAACGTGTCGAAGTTGGCGTCCTGGCTCTCGCTGCCGTTGTAGTCACCGATGAACGTGAGCGAGCCGGGGTTGCCCAGCGTGCCGTCGGCGGTGTAGGCGATGAAGGAGTCGGCGCGGAGCGCGGTGAGGCTGCTCGCCTCCGTCTGCCCCTCGTTGTAGCTCAGCCCGTTGGGGTTCCCGGAGGAGGCGCTGCCCTCCCGGTCGCCGTAGCCGACGTTCAGCCGGCCGCCGGGCGAGAACGATGCCCAGGGGAAGAACTTGTCACCGAAGTCCTTGAACGCCATGTAGTCGAACGAGCAGCAGCTCCCGCCGTTCCAGGTGCCGCCGCCGTCGACCGTGGACAGGCCGCGCAGCTGGGAGACGTTGGCCGTCTGGCTGTTCTGTGTGGTCGACTCCCAGTTCGCGAACACCACGACGAACGCGGTGCCGCCGGCGTCGGAGGGGTTGGGGTCACCGGCCAGGCTCGGGAAGCTGTTGCACCGGAAGGCCGAGCCGCCGGTGTTCAGCCCGCAGGCACCGCTGGGCCCGCTGCTCCCGATATCGGTCACTCCGGAGATCACCGTGTCGCTGGCCTGGGTCCAGTTCGCGCCTCCGTCGGTGGACCGTTCCTCCCGCTCGGTGGATCCGCCGTTGCAGTCCCACCAGGCGGCCATCGCGTCACCGTTGGCGTCAAACGCCGGGGAGACGCCATTGCCGCAGTCCGGCACGATGTTGACCGAGTCGGCCGACCCGGTCCACGAGCCCCCGCCGTTATCGGTGAAGGCATCGATGAACGCGTTCTGCCCGATGTGATCGTCCCGCCAGCCGACCAGCACCCGGCCGTAATTGGGGCTGCCCGGGTCCTGGTTGACCGTGGTCATGTTCTTGTCGAGCGCGCCCGGGTTCGAATCCAGGACGACGTGGTCGAACCAGCTAGCCCCATCGGCCGAGCTCTCCACCTCGACACTGTCGGTGCTGGTCGACCGGGAGAACTGGAGGAAGGAGTACACGAAGACGTGGTCCTTCGGGTCGTACACGACGCTTACGTCGCCGCTCGCCAGCCCCGCGGTGGTGCCGGGGATGATCTCTTCCTTCCAGTGCTGGCCGCCGTCGTGGGAGTAGAAGACCCACGCGTGTGAGTCGTCGCAGTTGCCCGAGCTGTCCACGTACGCCTGGGCGGCCACCACGACGAGGTTCGGGTTGTCCGAGCTCTGCGCCACGGACGCCTCGTTCGGGAACGGATTGGAGCAGCCCGCGGTGGCCGAGTCCACCTGCGTCGAGCCGTAGAACGCCAGGGGAGAGTTCCCCCGGCCGCCAGCGCTCCCGGTAGGCCGGTGCGGCACGAGCAGGCGGGTAGCGGATCGCACCGCCTTGGCCCCCGCCGGAGCCACCCAGCGGCTGCCGTTCCAGTAGGCGTGGCCGCGGCCGGCCGACGCCGAGCCAACGAGTTGGGTAAACGTCCCATGGGCCGGGCCGCTCCGCTGCGGGGCGGCGTGCCGCAGCGACCCGGGTTTGCGGATCGCGGCGCGGAACGCCTTCTCCGCGGCCGCCTTCAGCACCGCAGGCGGGCGTCCATGGGCGGGCACGCCCGCCCGGCCGCCCGCCACCGGCACCGTTCCCCCGGAACCTATGGCCCGCGGGGCGAGCTTCACGATGGTCCGCGGCCCCGGCGGCTTAGCACGCTGCGTAGCCGCCTGAGCCAGGTTTGCTCCGACGAACAGCAAAAGAAACGTGAAAACAACAGACAAGGTTACAAAGCGACGCATTTTATCTCCCCGGCGAGATCCCCATAACAGCGTGTAACCAACACTTGCCTCATATCGGGCAAGCTGGTCAGTCGAACCGTAATCCTCCCACAAAGGTTGGGCAATCACCCAGGAAAAGGAATTTCACCGCGCCGGTGTGGCCCACCAGCCGGGGCGCGGGCCACACCGGCCGGGGAGAGGCGAAAGTTACCGGCCGGGCCAGCGGGCGGTGACGAACCGGTCGCGGCGGGCCAGGTCCTTGTGATTGCGGGTGTCCGCCCAGCCCCGCTCCTCGGCGAACACCCAGTAGACCGCCGCGCCCTGCGGTGCCCCGTGCTCCACCGCCACCAGGCCGTCCGGCCGGAGCAGCCGGCGGGCGGTCTCCTCGATGACCCGGATCGGGTCCAGGCCGTCCGGGCCGCCCCACAGCGCGCCCGCCGGATCGTACTCGGCGACCTCGGGCGGCACCGCCGCCCCGACCGGGATGTAGGGCGGATTGCTGATCACCAGGTCCACCGTGCCGTCCAGGTCCGGCAGGGCCTTGGCGAAGTCCGCGGCGTGCAGCACCACCCGGCCCGCGGTATGCGGCGCGTAGCCGGCGCAGCGGGCGATGTTGCGCTCGGCCCAGCCGCGCGCGACCGGGTCGGCCTCCACCGCGTGCACCTGGGCGCGCGGCACCTCCTGCGCGATCGCCAGGGCGATGGCACCAGAACCGGTCCCGAGGTCCGCGACCACGGGGTCCGCGACGTCCATCTCGGTGAGCTTGGTGATGGCCCAGCCGGTCATCACCTCGGTCTCCGGGCGGGGCACGAACACCCCCGGCCCCACCTCGAGCTCGGTGTACCGGAAGTGGGTCAGGCCGGTGATGTGCTGCAGCGGCTCGCGGGCCTCGCGGCGGGCGATCTCGTCCCAGAACCTCGGGTCGAACCCGGCGTCCGGCACCAGGTGCAGCTCGCTGCGGCGCACCCGGTGCACGCGCGCGGCGATCACCTCCGCGTCCGCGCGCGGCGACTCCACCCCGGCCTCGGCCAGCCGGGCCGCGGCGATCGCGATCTCATCCAGCAGCAGCGTCACGGCGGGCCCGCCGAACTGGCGGCCACGGGCCGCCGGGATCAGTTGTCATCGGCGGCCGCCTGGCCGGTCCTGTCGGCCTCGACGAGGGCGCCGATGACGGCGTCCAGGTCACCGTCCAGCACCTGGTCCAGGTTGTAGGCCTTGTAGCCGACCCGGTGATCGGAGATCCGGTTCTCCGGGAAGTTGTAGGTGCGCACCCGCTGGGACCGGTCCACGGTCCTGACCTGGCTGCGCCGCTCGGCCTGCGCCTGGGCCTCGGCGTCGGCCCGCGCCTGGGCGAGCAGCCGGGCGCGCAGGATGCGCAGCGCCTGCTCCTTGTTCTGCAGCTGGCTCTTCTCGTTCTGGCAGGACACGACGATCCCGGTGGGCAGGTGGGTGATCCGCACCGCGGAGTCGGTGGTGTTCACGCTCTGGCCGCCGGGGCCCGACGAACGGAACACGTCCACCCGCAGGTCCGCGGGGTCGATGGTCACCTCGACCGGATCCGCCTCGGGCAGCACAAGCACCCCCGCCGCCGAGGTGTGGATCCGGCCCTGGGACTCGGTCACCGGCACCCGCTGGACCCGGTGCACGCCGCCCTCGTACTTCAGCCGCGCCCAGACCCCGTCGGCGGCGTCCCGGCCACGGCGGGCGGCCTTCACCGCGACCGTGGCGTCCTTGTAACCGCCGAGCCCGGTGACGGTGGAGTCGAGGATCTCCGTCTTCCAGCCCTGCCGCTCGGCGTAGCGCAGGTACATGCGCAGCAGGTCGGCCGCGAACAGCGCCGACTCCTCGCCGCCCTCCCCCGCCTTGACCTCGAGCAGCACATCCCTGCCGTCGCTGGCATCGCGCGGAGCCAGCAGGTCGGCGAGCTGGCTCTCCAGTTCCGCGCGATGCCGGGCCAGCTCGTCGGCCTCGGCCGCGAACGAGTGGTCCTCCGCGGCCAGTTCCCTGGCGGCCTGCTCGTCGCCGGCCGTCTGCCGCCACTCCTGGTAGGCGTGCACAACCGGGGTCAGTTCCCCGTAACGGCGCCCGAGCGCCCTGGCCCGCTCCGGATCCGAGTGCACGGCAGCGTCGGCCAGATCCCGCTCCAGCCTGGCGTATTCCTCGGCCAGATCGCTGAGCCGCTCGAACACCCTTCGTCCTTCCCGTGCCAGTGTCTGCCCGGGGAGCGACCCCCCGGAACCCCCCGGTGGCTCAAGGCCCCGTTCCTTCGTCACGAGGCCTTGGCCCTGTTTGCCGGGGGAGCGACCCCCCGGAACCCCCCGGTGGCTCAAGGCCCCGTTCCTTCGTCACGGGGCCTTGGCCGTATCTCCCGTCGACGGCCAAGATCACCGTGCCGGGGAGGTGTCGTGGCCTCCCGGGCACGGTGATCTGGGTCAAGCTACTTGCCGGGCGCGGCCTTCTTGCCGAACTGGCGCTCGAACCGGGCCACCCGGCCGCCGGTGTCGAGGATCTTCTGCTTGCCCGTGTAGAACGGGTGGCAGTTCGAGCAGACCTCGGCGTGGATGGCGCCGCTGCGTGCCGTAGACCGCGTGGTGAAGGTGTTCCCGCATGAGCAGGTCACCGTGGTCACCACGTAGTCCGGGTGAATGTCGGGCTTCACGTAAATACTCCTGCCTGGTCGCCGGGTCGCCGTGCTGGATGACCCAGCAGGCGTGAACCGGAACCGCTTTAGTGTGCCAGAGCTGAGAACATGGCGCGGGCCGCGGAGATTCCCGCGGCCCGTCGCCGCCGCTGCCTAGCTGCTGACCGTGGTCTTCTGCACCTGCAACAGGAACTCGGCGTTGCTCTTGGTGCCCTTCATCCGGTCCAGGAGCACCTCGAGCGCCTGCTGCGGCTCCAGCGCGTGGAGCACCCGGCGGAGCTGCCAGACGATCTTCAGCTCCTCCGGCGTCAGCAGGATCTCCTCCTTGCGGGTGCTGGACGCGTCGATGTCGATGGCCGGGAAGATCCGCTTGTCGGCGAGTTCCCTCCGCAGCCGCAGTTCCATGTTGCCGGTGCCCTTGAACTCCTCGAAGATGACCTCGTCCGCGCGGGACCCGGTCTCGATCAGGGCGGTGGCCAGGATGGTCAGCGAGCCGCCGTGCTCGATGTTGCGGGCCGCGCCGAAGAACTTCTTCGGCGGGTAGAGCGCGGTAGAGTCCACACCACCGGACATGATCCGGCCGCTGGCCGGGGCGGCCAGGTTGTAGGCCCGCCCGAGCCGGGTGATGGAGTCGAGCAGCACGACCACGTCGTGGCCCATCTCGACGAGCCGCTTGGCCCGCTCGATGGACAGTTCCGCGACCGTGGTGTGGTCCTCGGCCGGACGGTCGAAGGTCGAGTGGATCACTTCGCCCTTGACCGTCCGCTGCATGTCGGTGACTTCCTCGGGCCGCTCGTCCACGAGCACGACCATGAGGTGGCATTCGGGGTTGTTCTTGGTGATCGCGTTCGCGATCGCCTGCAGGATCATCGTCTTGCCCGCCTTGGGCGGCGACACGATGAGCCCGCGCTGGCCCTTGCCGATCGGGCTGACCAGGTCGATGATCCGCGTGGTCAGCACGCCGGGGTCGGTCTCCAGGCGCAGCCGGTCCTGCGGGTACAGCGGCACCAGCTTGGAGAACTCCGGCCGGGCGCGGGAGGACTCCGGGTCCAGGCCGTTCACCTTGTCCAGCCGGACCAGGGCGTTGAACTTCTCCCGCCGCTCCCCCTCGCGCGGCTGGCGCACCGCGCCCTCGATGACGTCGCCCTTGCGCAGCCCGTGCCTGCGCACCTGGGACAGCGACACGTAGACGTCGTTGGGGCCGGGCAGGTAACCGGTGGTGCGGATGAACGCGTAGTTGTCGAGCACGTCGAGGATGCCCGCGATCGGGATGAGCACGTCATCCTCGGTGATCACCGGCTCGGCTTCCCCGCCCCGCTCGCCACGGCGGCGGTTGCGGTTGCGGAACCGGTCCCTGTTGCGCCGGCCGCCGCGGTCGTCGTCGTCGCGGCCGCCCTGGTCGGCCGGTGCGCCACCCCGGGCGCCGCCGTCCCGGCCCTGGTCGGACCGCTGCTCCGACTGGTCGCGGGCCTCGCCACCGCGCGGGGCGTCGTCCCGCCGCGCGTTGTTGTTGTTGCGGCGCCGCCGGTCGCGCTGGCCGTCACCCGTGGGCTGGCCGTCGCCGGTCCCCTGGCCATCGCCCGCGGCCTCGCGCGTGCCGCCGGAGAAGCCCTCGCCCCCGGCCGGGGCCACCGCGGCGGCGGTTGCCCGGCTCGCGTCGGCCGGGGCGAACGTCAACTGGCCGGGGGCGCCGCTGGGCGCGGCGGCCGGCTCGGCGCCGGCCCGGATGCCCCGGCCGGACGTGACGGCCTGGGTGCCCTCCCCCTGGCCCGGCTGAATGGGTCTGTCTGGTTCCATGGCGTCCTGCTCACGGTGGCGGGGTGCGCCGGCTCCCGCAGGCGCGCCCCGCGTGGCGGATTGGTCGAGTGCGGCGCTCGCGGTGCCCGAGCGCGCGGGGCCGGCGGCAGGCCCGCCCTGCCGGCTCTGGATCGCCTCGATGAGCTGGCTCTTGCGCATCCGGCCTACCCCGGTGATGCCCATGGACTGTGCCAGCCGCTGCAATTCGGGAAGCAGCATGCTGGACAGCCCGCGGCCCGGGGCACGCGCCCCGCCGCCCGGCTCCTGCGTCGTCGCAGACGGAGCGGCCACGGCGGCAGTGCTGCCGGACCGCGGCTCGGACGGATCAGGCCGGTGTGAGGCATTCCCGGGCAGATCCCGGGTACCGGCGAAGAACTCGGTGGATTCGCTCACGAGGGGTCCTTCCCAGAACTCAGGCGCCGGCTTCGCGAGCCGGTCGACCCGGTGTTACAGCCCGGTGAATTGACCGGGCCATGTTGTGCACCAGCCGCAGGCCGACGCCGTCTCGGGGTGCTGTGCGCCCCCAAAGTGCCGACCATGTTGGTGCCCCCGAAGACGAGAGCCCGGACCGGCCCAGAAGGCACAGCTGGCTCGCCCGAACCTCGGGCCCTGTCGCATTTCCTCAAGGCCACATCCCGCGCCCGCGGTAGCGGAGGGGAAGAGGCGGTCCGAAGATTTGACAGGGAATCACCGGCCACAGCCGACCATGCAGCCGGTAACGCGGCAGATGACAGGCGAGCACTTGCCCCGACGGCGGGGCACCTGGTGCAGCACCCAGCTTAACACCATAAGAGCCCACGGCATTCCCTTGACTGTGGTCCGTGTGTCGCCGGGTCTGCGACCCGGCCCTGCGTGGACCCTCCCGCAGGGACCACGCCAGGCTCTGGGGCCTGATTCGTGGATCGCCCTTGCCGCGCGGCCCCCGGCTGAGGCGCACCGGTCCCGCCGGGCTGGACGGTGGCACCCTGCCGGTCGACCTTGAGGGGGGTTACACGCCAAGCGATACCCGTTTCGCCGGCGATTGAATCCACGATGGCCAGGCCTGGCCGGTCATCCGCCGGGGCGAGGGCCAGGACGCTCGGGCCCGCCCCGGAAACCACGGCCGCGACCCGGGCCCGGCGCAGCCTGGCCAGCAGGTCGGCGGTCTGCGGCATGGCGGCGGCGCGGTAGCGCTGATGCAGGTAATCCTCGGTGGCGTCGAAGAGCACGGCCGGGTCGCGGGTGAGCGCGGCCAGCAGCAGCGCGCTGCGGGCCGCGTTGGCCGCCGCGTCGGCGTGCGGGACCGACGCGGGCAGCGCGCACCGCGCCTCGCTGGTGGCCATGGCGGTGGGGGCCACACAGGCCACGGCGGTGATCGAGTCCAGCACGTCGAGCCGCAGCAGGCGCACGTGGCCGCCGCCCGGCCCGTCCGGCGCGGGGCCCCGGCCATCGCCGGCCGCCCCGCCGTCTCCGGCCGCCCCGCCGTCTCCCGGGACCACGCCGGGGTCAGGGACCAGGCCGGCCCCGGCCGCCCCGCCGTCTCCCGGGACCACGCCGGGGTCGGGGACCAGGCCGGCCCCGGCGCCCCCGGCACCGGCCACGCCGGAGTGCCAGGCGATGGTCAGCCCGCCGGCCAGGCAGGCGGCCACGTTGTCCGGGTGCCCTTCGAGGTCCACGGCGAGCCGGAGCACCCCGGCGCCGGGCAGCCGGTCGGCGCCGTCGGCCACCAGGGCCCGCGCCGCCAGGATCCCGGATACCACGGCGGCCGCCGACGAGCCGAGCCCGCGCCCGTGCGGGATCGCGTTGGCGCAGCGCAGCGCCAGGCCGGCGGGCTGGCCGCCCAGCACGTCGAACGCGGCCCGCATCGCACGGACCACCAGGTGCTTCTCCCCCGCCCCCGCGGTCTCCTCGCCCTCGCCGCGGACCTCGATGGCCAGGCCGCCGCCGGTCACCCCGGCCTCCAGCCGGTCGTACATCGCGAGGGCCAGCCCGAACGCGTCGAAACCGGGTCCCAGGTTGGCGCTTGTCGCCGGGACCCGCACCTCGGCGGGCGACTGTGCCCAGATCACGCCTGCTGCCCCGATCCCTCAGGCCAGCCCGAGCGCGGCCGCCGCGGTGGCCGCGTCCACGGGAACCGTCACCGGCGCGGGCGCGGCGGACACCGCCCAGTCCGGGTCCTTGAGCCCGTTGCCGGTGATCGTGCAGACGACCACGGAACCGGCGTCGAGCTGCCCGGCCTCCCGGGCCTGGAGCAGCCCGGCCACGCCCGCGGCGGACGCCAGCTCGCCGAACACCGCTTCCCTGGCGGCCAGCAGCCGGTAGGCGGCCAGGATCTGCCGGTCGGTCACCGAGGCGATAAGCCCGCCGGACGCGTCCCGCGCCTCCTCGGCCAGCCGCCAGGAGGCCGGGTTGCCGATCCTGATCGCGGTCGCGATGGTGACCGGGGTGAGCACCGGCTCCTGCCGGACGATCGGCGCGGCACCGCTGGCCTGGAAGCCGAACATCCGCGGCGTACGGGACGCCTTCCCCGCCTTGGCGTACTCCCGGTAGCCCATCCAGTAGGCGGTGATGTTGCCGGCGTTGCCGACCGGCAGGCAGTGCACGTCCGGGGCGTCCCCGAGCGCTTCGACGATCTCGAACGCGGCGGTCTTCTGGCCTTCGAGGCGGTCCGGGTTCACCGAGTTGACCAGGGCGACCGGGTGGTCGGCGGCGAGCTTGCGGGCCAGTTCCAGGCAGTCGTCGAAGTTGCCGTCCACCTGCAGCAGCCGGGCGCCGTGCACCAGGGCCTGGGCCAGCTTGCCGAGCGCGATCTTGCCGCGCGGCACCAGCACCGCGCAGGTCAGCCCGGCCCGGGCGGCGTACGCGGCGGCGCTGGCGCTGGTGTTGCCGGTGGAGGCGCAGATGACCGCCTTGGCGCCGTGGGCGGCGGCCAGGCTCACCGCGACCGTCATGCCCCGGTCCTTGAACGACGCGGTCGGGTTCGCGCCCTCGACCTTGAGGTAGACCTCGCAGCCGGTCTTCTCCGACAGCACCGGCGCGGGGATCAGCGGGGTGGACCCCTCGCCGAGGCTGACCACCGGCGCGCCGTCCGGCACCGGCAGCCACGCCCGGTAGCGGCGGATCACCCCGCCCCCGTCCATCCTGAAGTTCATTCGTCGCTCTCCCCCTCTACCCGCATCACGCTGGCGACCGCGCGGACCACGTCCATGGCGCCGAGGTCGGCCACGCAGGCGGCCAGCGCCGCGTCCGGCGCGGCGTGGGTGACGATGACGAGCTGGGCGTCGTCGCCCCGGCCCTCCTGGCGCACCGCCTTGATCGACACGTCGTGCCGGGCGAACGCCTCCGCGACCCTGGCCAGCACGCCGGGCTTGTCGGCCACGTCGAGGGAGATGTGATACCGGGTCAGCGCCTGGCCCATCGGCAGCGCGGGCAGGTCGGCGTAGGTCGTGGCGTCCGGGCCGCGGGTGCCGGCCAGCCGGTTGCGGGCGACCGCGACGATGTCGCCGAGCACCGCGCTGGCGGTCGGCACCCCGCCGGCCCCGGCGCCGTAGAACATAAGCCTGCCCGCGGACTCCGCCTCGACGAACACCGCGTTGTAGGCCTCGCGGACCCCGGCGAGCGGGTGCGCGCGCGGGATCATCGCCGGGTGCACCCGCACCGAGACCCCGCCGTCGCCGCGCTCGCAGATCGCCAGCAGCTTGACCACGTGGCCCAGGGTGCGCGCGCTGGCGATGTCGGCCGGGGTGACCCCGGTGATCCCCTCCCGGTGCACGTCGGCCGCGCCGACCCTGGTGTGGAACGCGAGCCCGGCCAGGATCGCGGCCTTGGCGGCGGCGTCGAACCCGTCCACGTCGGCGGTCGGGTCGGCCTCCGCGTAGCCGAGCGCCTGCGCCTCCTCCAGCGCGTCGGCGAACCCGGCGCCGGAGGTGTCCATCTGGTCGAGGATGTAGTTGGTGGTGCCGTTGACGATGCCGAGCACCCGGTGCACCGCGTCCCCGGCCAGCGATTCGCGCAGCGGGCGCAGCAGCGGGATCGCCCCGGCCACGGACGCTTCGTAGTACAGGTCGGCCCCGGCGGCGCGGGCCGCGTCGTGCAGCGTCTTGCCGTCCTCGGCGAGCAGCGCCTTGTTGGCGGTCACCACGGCCTTGCCGGCCCGCAGCGCGGTGAGCAGCAGCGACCTGGCCGGCTCGATGCCGCCGATCACCTCGACCACGATGTCGATGTCGTCCCGGCCGACCAGCCCGGCGGCGTCGGCCGTGATCAGCCCCGGATCCACGGTCACGCCGCGGGTCCGGCCGGGACGGCGCACCGCGACCCCGGCCACCTCGACCGGCGCGCCGACCCGGGCCGCCAGGTCGGCGGCCTGGTCACCGATCAGCCGGTACACCTCGGAGCCGACGTTGCCGCAGCCCAGCAGCGCCACCTTCAACGGCCGTTTGGGATCAGTCATCCTTCGTCCAGGCTGAGCAGGTCCCCGGGGGTTTCCCGGCGGAGCAGCACGCGGGAGGAGCCGTCGCGGACCGCGACGACCGGCGGGCGTGGCACGTGGTTGTAGTTGCTGGCCATGGAGCGGCAGTAGGCGCCGGTGGCCGCCACCGCGACCAGGTCCCCGGGCGCGAGGTCGGCCGGCAGGTAGGTGTCCCTGACCACGATGTCCCCGCTCTCACAGTGCCTGCCGACCAGCCGGGACAGCACCGGCGGCGCGGCCGACTCCCGTGAGGCGAGCGCGCACGTGTACTCCGCCCCGTACAGCGCGGTCCTGATGTTGTCGCTCATCCCGCCGTCGACGCTGACGTAGCTGCGCAGCCCGTCCACGTCCTTGATGGTCCCGACCTCATACAGGGTAACGGTGCCCGGCCCGGCGATCGCGCGGCCGGGTTCCACGGTGAGCCGCGGCACGTCCAGGCCCGCCGCCGCGCACTGGGCGGCCACGATCTGGTGCAGGCTCTGCGCGACCACCTTGATGTCGGCCGGGTCGTCCCCGGGCACGTAGGCGATGCCGAAGCCGCCGCCCAGGTCCAGTTCGCCGATGTGCACGCCGTGCTCGGCGCGGATCCGCGCGGCCAGTTCCAGCACCCGGTGCGCGGCCACGTCGAACCCGGCCGTGTCGTAGATCTGCGAGCCGATGTGCGAGTGCAGCCCGGCGAAGTCCAGCGACGGCGCGGCGAGCACCCGGCGCACCGCCTCGTCCGCCGCGCCGGAGGACAGCGAGAAGCCGAACTTCTGGTCATCGTGCGCGGTCGCCACGAACTCGTGCGTGTGCGCCTCGACTCCGGTGGTCACCCGGACCAGGACGCGGGGCGCCCGTCCCGCCCCCGCTTTTTTCGCTGAGTTACGATCGCCCCCCGGCTGGCCGCCGTCCGTCAGCCGGTCGCGTTCCTCGGTGAGGTAGGCGAGCCGGGCGATTTCCTCGAACGAGTCGGCCACGACGTGACCCACGCCCGTGGCCACCGCGCGCTCGAGCTCGGCCAGCAGCTTGTTGCTGCCGTGCATGGTGATCATGGCCGGGTCCACCCCGGCGGCCAGCGCGATCTCCAGTTCGCCGCCGGTGCACACGTCCACGCCGAGGCCTTCCTCGGCGGCCCAGCGCAGCACGCCGCGGCAGCAGAACGCCTTGGCCGCGTAGAACACGGCGGCCTGGTCGCCGAACGCCTGGACGAAGTCCCGGCACCGGCCGCGGAAGTCCTCTTCGTCCAGGACGAACACCGGGGTGCCGTGCTGGCCGGCCAGGTCCCTGACGTCGATCCCGCCGAGGTTGAGGATCCCGTCAACGCGCCGCGCGCTGCGCGGCCAGATCGCCGGGTCCAGCGCGTTCAGGTCGGCCGGGGGCGCGGGCGGGTGCTCGGCGGGCAGCACGTCCGCGTGGCGCGGCCCGGCCGGGTGAGCGACTCGGCTCATGCTTCTCCTTGGTTACCCCGGAATGAGGGCATGTCCCATAGGTCATTCAGCCTGCTGCGCGGCTGCCGGACGGGCGCCTCGCTGCGTTGTCGTCGTCGCCCATAGAACCACTATGGGCTCCTCCTCCGCCTTGCGATGCATCCCGCCGGACAGCCGCTCGCGACGGCATAGACCTACGGGACACGCCCTACAGTCGGTCGGGCGTGTCCACGCCGAGCAGGTCCAGGCCCGCGCGCAGCGCGGTCGCCGTGGCGGCGGCCAGCCAGAAGCGGGCAACGATCGTCGGGCCGGCCGCCTTCATGCCCGGCCACACTGCCGGGCACCGCTCTTGGCAGTCGAAGTACGCACCGGCCAGCCGCTCAAGGTAGCGTGGGAAGGCGTCCGGCCGGGCCCGCCGCGCCGCCCCGGCCACGCGTTCGGCGAGCCAGGACAGTTCGTCCAGCAGCGCCTGCTCGCTGGGGTGCGCGAGCAGCCGCGGGCCGAACTCCGCCGCCTCCCCCAGGCTCAGGCCGAGGTCAGCGGCCTGGCGCAGGCTGGATGCGGCGTGCGCGTGTGCGTACCGAACAGCATAGGCGGGCACGTCCAGCCGGCGCGCGGCAGCGTGGCACGGGTCCACCCGCGCCGGGGCGCCCGGCGGCAGCCGGGCCAGCGCGTAGCGGACCGGACCGGCCCCGGCGAAGCTCACGGCGGCCGCCACGGGGCCCGTTGGCTGGGCAGGACGGTGACCGGGCACGGAAAGTCGTTCGTCAATGAAAGAAGGGAAGGTCCGCGCACCGGCCGCCTCGGCCAGCCGGCCGGCCAGGAACGCGGCGAGGCGCCGCCGGGCGTCGGCCCAGCCGGGCGCGGTGGCGAGGTCCGGGTCCGGCGGGGCCGGGACGGTCGTGCCCGCCAGGCCGGTGCCGCGCGCGCACGCGGGCCCGGCCGCGGTGATGCGGACGGCGAGCCGGGCCAGCGCGTCCGGCGTGACCGTGACCGTGACGTAGCCGCCGGTCACGGTCGCGGAGCGGACCCAGCCGGCCCGGCGGAGCGCGGCCGCGAGCGTCATCGCGATCCGCAGGGACTCGCGCGGGTCGCCGTCCGCCAGGCGCAGCGCGACCGGCGTGGCGTACGTGCCGGGCGCGGGCGCGCTGTCCGGCGGGGCGGGCTGCCAGGCCGGCGGCGCCGTGGCCGCGGGCGGTGGCCGCCAGGCGCCGATCTCCGCAGCCAGCAGCCGGTCCAGGTCCCCGGTGAGCACCGTTGCAGGCTAGCCGCTCCCCGGCGGCGGCTACGCTCGGCGCATGCCTGACAGGGCCGTCCGGCGCCGTGTGCTCAGCCAGAACTTCCTCGTCGACCGCCGCGCGATCGATGCGCTCGTGGATGGTTCCCGGGCGGGAGACGGGGACCTGGTGGTCGACATCGGCGCGGGGAACGGCCTGATCACCGAGGCACTGGCGCGCCGGGGCGCCCGGGTCCTGGCGATCGAGCGGGATCCGGCGCTGGCCGCGCGGCTGCGCGCCAGGTTCGGCGCCTGGCCAGCGGTCACCGTGGCGGAAGCCGACGTGCTGACCGCGCCGCTGCCCGCCGAGCCGTTCCGCGTGGTGGCCAACATCCCGTTCGGGATCACCACGAAGATCCTGCGCCGGCTGCTGGACTCCGATGCCCTGGCCCGCGCGGACCTGATCGTCCAGGCCGAGGTGGCGCGGAAGCGGGGCACCCGGGGCCGGGGCACGCTGCTGAACGCGTGCTGGGAACCGTGGTTCGAGTTCGGCACCGGGGCGCGGATCCCGGCGACGGCGTTCCGCCCGGTGCCCCGGGTGGACACGGCGGTGCTCATCGTGACGCGGCGTTCTTCCCCGCTGGTGGACCCGGCGTCGCGGCGGGACTACACGGATTTCGTCACGGCCGCGTTCGAGGGCGCGCGCCCGACCGTGGCCAGCGCGCTGGCGCGCACGATCCCCCGGGCCCGGTTCGCGGGACTCGCGCGGGAACTGGGTTTCGCGCCCGGCGCGCTGCCGTCACAGCTCGGCGCAGACCAGTGGGCGGGCCTGTTCCGCGCGGCCGGCCCCGTTCGCCGCGGCGCCCCGGGCGGTGGCGGGCCCCGTGGCGGTGCGTCGCGCGGCGGCGGTTCCCGTGGCGGGGCGGCTGCGGCACGCCCGGCGGGCGGCGGGGCTAGGCGGGGTCGGCGACGGGCGGGTGACCGGCCAGCTCCCTGACCACGCGGATCATCTCCGACGGGTCGAACGGCTTGGTGAGGTAGGCGTCCACGCCGATCTGCTTACCGCGCGTCTTGTCGTCCTCCTGGGCGCGGGCGGTGATGAGCACGACCTTGATCGCACTGGTATCGGGGTTGCGCCGGAGCAGGCTCGCGGTCATCCAGCCATCCAGCCTGGGCATCATGATGTCGAGGGTGATCACGTCGGGATCGATCGCGGTCACCTTGTCCAGGCAGTCCTGGCCGTCCACCGCGGTCGCGACGTCGAACCCTTCCAGGGTCAAGTTGACGGCTATGAGCTGACGAATCACCTCATCGTCGTCCACCACGAGCACGCGTCCCAGTCCCTGCGCCACGGGCGCGAGGTTAGCGTCTTCCCGGCACTGCCCGCGACTGCCCGCGCCGGAAACGCGGATGTACTCCTCCGGGATAACCGGCCCGGGACGGCGGATGACGCGACACGCCGGGGCCGGACTTCCCGCCGTGGACCCTGGGGATCGCTGGCAGCTCGTCGCGGCAGCCGCACGCCCGCCGACCGCCCGATATGGCCGCCGAGGCTGGTAACCTTGCGGAGTCCCGAGCCCCCGTAGCTCAGGGGAGAGAGCAACGGCCTCCGGAGCCGTGAGCGCAGGTTCGAATCCTGCCGGGGGCACTCAGCTAGACCAGCCAGAACCCGTGCTGACCAGCGGTTTCTCGGTTCTCCCTCATTCGATCATGTGCAGCCATGCGCTGCCGAATGCCTCTCCCTGTCGTGGTTCCCGGAATATACGCGGAATGGGATTGAGGCCATCGGCCCAGATCACTGCCCGCAAGACGAAGCCCCCGGATCGGCTCCGAGGGCTTCTCGTCAGCCAAGAGCTTGCTCCATGCGAGCGAACCAGCGTTCGTCGTTGCCGTCGAGGCGGTGGGCGTAGATGCGGTAGAGGACTTCGACCGTGTGCCCGGCCCACTCGGCGACGAGCGTTGCCGGGGTTCCGGCGTTGAGCCGCCAGGAGATGCCAGCGTGGCGGAAGTCGTAGGGCTTGCGGGCCAGCGGGGAGGCGGCCTGGGCCTGGGTGAAGGCCCGGCCGCGTGCTTTCTGTAGCACCTGCCACAGCGTGGACGGCAGGTAGATGCTGCCGCGATAGGTGCGGAACAACCGGCCATCCGGTGCCGTGCCGAACTCATCGACATGCTTGCGGATCATTTGGACGAGCACGGGCGGGATCGGTACCCGGCGGATCGCGTTGCGCTGGCCGCCCTTGGGCTTGCGTGTCTCGTGGACCTCGCCGTCGTCGGTCCATTCCCGCCCGGCCGCCGAGTGGACCTCGCTGAACTCCAGCAGCCCCCAGCCATGATCGGGCAGCTTGCACTCATCCAGCATGAGCGAGACCGCCTCGGACGGCCGCAACATGCCGTAGTACATGCATCCGTACAGCGCGACGAGCCGTGGCCCTGGGTCTGGCCGGTGGCCCTGATCGCGTCCAGGAGCTGCCGCATCTGGGCGGGATTCGCGACGCGGCGCCGGTCTACGGCGTCGGCGACTTCCGGTGCCTTCCATTCGGGGTCCTCGGCGCCGTCGAGAGGGTTTGCCGAAAGATGCTTCTCGCGCACCGCGTACTTCAATGCGCCGTAGAACGTGCGCCGACGACGCCGGTAATACTCGGGAGCCGCCGCCGACCCGTCGAGCTTGCGCCCGCAGGCGTCCAGCGCCTTGCCGATCAGGCTCACGACGACGCAGTTGCCTCCGGCTAGGAGTTAGCACCACCTCTTCCTCCAGGGGACTTTCACCCCCAAGCGATCGCCCATGCCGGGCGTACTCAAGGCGGCGACGCTCCGCGCCGCCGCGCCCGGACGCGCACACGCCGGGCTGCGGCCCGGGGGGCCGACCCGGCGCGGCGCGCCGGGCACCCGCGTCCGATCCGATGATCGGACGGGCTTACCGGCAGCATCATGGCGCCAGACGTGAGCCGTCTTCCTCGGCATATCAGTGTCCCAGTCGCGGCCAACGCGTAAAGGGCGCCTACGGCGTGGCATGCGATCGCTTCGCGACCCTTGACCGGCCGGCCGCTCACCAGGGATTCAGCGCCTAGGAGGAAGACAGGGAAGGAGCAGGAACACGTGAACAATGCGAGCCGCTGGCCGCGCTGAGGTCTCGACTGGTGGCCGGTTTATGGTCAGGAGGGGTGGGTGACGAGGCCAGGCCAGATTCTGGCGGTCCGGTCGTTCATGTAGTCGTTGGCTTGCTGCCCGGTCGCGGTCTTGGGGTCGAGGTCGGGTACATGCCCGGTGTACTTGGTGTCCAGCGTGATGGCTACGCCGAGCAGGTACTGGCCCAGCGGCGGGAGCCGCTTGTCGAGGGGAAGCAGCGTTCCTAGCAGCTGAGGCACCGGCCTGGGCGTGACCTCGGGCCAGTCTTCCTGCGCCCTGGGGGTGGCGCGGGTGAGGACGGTCGCGATGTCGGGGGCGGTCGCGTCGCGGGCGGTCAGCGGGGGCCCGAGCGGCCAGCGCTCGCGCAGGGTCCGGATCAGGGACGTGTTGCGGTACTGGCCGGTGACGACGGTCCTGGGGTCGATGTAGGCGGACACGGCCAGGGTGGGGATGCGGATCCCTGCCCGGTCGAACCGGAAGCCCATCTGACCGGGCGGGGCGGCTCGGTCGGGCGGGGCGGCCCGGGGCGGTACCACGTGATCGTAGGTGCCGCCGTGTTCATCGAACGCGACCAGGAACAAGGTGTTGGCGAAATTGGAGCCACCGGCAGTTGAAGAGGCGCGCACCGCCGTGTAGATGCGGGCCAGCAGGTCCTCCCCGCCCAGGATCGACGATGGCGGGTCGGCCGAGATTCCTGGGGACACCGCGTTGAAGGCAGGGTGGTAGTCGTTGTGCGCGTGTATCAGGCAGGGCTCGATGAACGAGTAGGCGGGCAGGGTGCCGCGTTCGGCGTCGCCGAAGAAGTCGTCGAGGGTGGAGAAGTGGGTGGCGAAGTGCCTGGACAGCCGGGATGCGTGGATCATCCCGGTAATCGACATGCGCATCCCGGGGTCGACGTAGACCCGCCACGGCAGGCCCGCGGCATCCAGCCGCTCGAAAATGGTCTCGGCATCGTTGTTGAGAGGGAAGTTGTCATAGGGGACGTTGACGACAAGCCCCGATGACGTGGCCGCGTGGTAGAAGGACCGGTTCGTGAACGTCTGCGAGGGCACCTCGCAGTGCCAGTGATCGAAGGTGGCGAAACCCCGGGCGATCGCCGAGATGACCGGCACCTGCTCGGGGGTGTAGCCGGTCATGATCTGCGCGTACTCCTCATAGGCGGGCTGACGGCCCATCTCTGCGGTGAACGTACTGATGTAGTCGGCGACGAACCCGTCCATCGTCGGCGTCGATGGCGGGTCGCCCGGCGCGTTGAAAGGGGCGGCCATCTGCTCGGACATGATGCCCCGGTTGCCGGGCGGGTCGATGACGCCGAACAGCTGGGTGTTGACGTGCGTGAACTCCTCCCCGGAGTCGGGATTCGGGGCGTCCATGTTCGCCGCGACGCCGTAGGGCACGACCTTGCGGTCCGCGCCGCGCTCGGCCCACTCCGGGATCGGGTTGCTCAGGTCCTTGCCGATCACGCCCTCGAACGAGGGGACCTCACCCGGCTGGTACAGCCGGCCGAGCAGGTTGTCGAACGTCCGGTTCTCGAACATCACCGACACGACGTGATCGAACTTGTGCCCGCCGTCTGCTTCAGCCACAGTCCGCTCCCTGAACGCCGCATTCCAGCCATCACCGCACTCCATCACGGCGCTGACCCAGGACCCAGCCACCCCCGCCTGCCCGACACTACGGCCCGGCTCAACCAACCAAATCACCCAAGCAGGATGAACCGAGACGGTCCGATGTTGGTGACGAGGACCAGGGCGTCACGGTCCGCATGCGGCCGGGAGCCACGCGGACGAACGACCTTCCAGTTCTCCGGACTCACGTGAACAGCAGGCAGCAGCGCCCCCCGAGGTCACGGACTGATCTGAACGGGTCCCGATGCCCGTACGGGTGACCACGGATCTGTGAGTGTCAGAAGGTTGGGCGGCGGCGAGAGGCCGGACCGTGCCCCCCGCGTGCCCGTAAGGAGGGTCACGTACGGCGATTCACGGTCAGTCACGGATCACCCGGGAGTGCTCTTGACCTGTGCAGCCGCAGGTCCTCCGGTCGCGGCCGCATCCTTTGCAAGCAAGGGTTCGTAACCGCAGGCGGGAGCCGCTCAGTGCTCGTACTGCATCCCCAGGTGCATCCACCAGATCGGTGAGGGCTGGACGCGGGCAGCGCGGATCGGCCCACTCGCTGGCCCCCGCCCCCTGGCGGCGCGGCCGTCCCCTTGATTGATCCCGCTGCCCGCGCGGACCACCCCCATGCCCCGCGGCCCGCACGCCGCGGGCACCCCGAAGGGATGACCCGGCGAGGAGGACAGCCACCGGGTGGTCACTAACCGGCGCTCTGCGGCGCTTCTCCTCGTTGCCGGTCCCTGTCCCCGGGAGAACCGGGGCGGCGGTGTCATCGTGGCCCTTCCCGGGCTGCCGGCCCAGGCCGCCACCCGGCTCCCGCCGACTCCCTTCAGCAAAGCACCGTGTGGTGCTTTCGAGAAAGATGGTGCATTAGTGACCACCCCGACGTCCGGCTCGCCGCCAGCGCCGCTGCCGAACTCGCCAAGATGCTCACCTTCCTCGGCGACTGCACCCAGCTCGTACCGCTGCGGTTTGCGCCGCCTTGTCGGCCGCGATGGCGGGCCGGACCTGCCCAGCCGCCACACCGGCCGACCCGGCGATCAGCCGGATCGCGGCGAGGAACGGCGCGAGCAGCACCGCGCCATACAACAGCCCGCTGGCGATGTCGGTAAACCAGTGCTTGCTGAGGTATTGCTGGCTGTAGCCCTCGTTGAAAGCAAGGGCACTCACCGCGCCGATGGCCCAGACCTTCCCGCGCTGGCTGGCGCTGAACTCCCGCCAGAGCAGGTGCGCGATCAGACCATAAAACAAGACCACCCGGTCGCAGCCGCCGCAGGGATAGCTGCCACGGGGACTGTCCGGCGGGCCGGGCCGACGGAACGTGCGGCGCAGCGCGCGTGTCGCGCTGTAATCGGCCAGGAACGCGGCGGCGAGCACGGCGGGGGGCAGCCATTTGCGCTCGCGCCAGGTCACCGCCAGGCAGACTGCGGCGGTAGCAGCGGCGCCCCGGATGGTCGACCTACGGCCGATCATGTTGAGCCGTTCGGTGACCGCGGCCCACCAGTCGATTTGGTTTTTGGTGGTCCAGCCGACAATCGGCTCGTCGATCGCCGGGCCATGGTTGAGGACCACCCGGCCGAGCAGCGCCATCACCCCGTAGGACAGGGCGCCGTCGGCACAGCTGATGGTACCGAGCCGGAGCAGGCCCAGTGCCCAGTCCCGCCGCGCCACCGGCTCGGCGGCTCGGCGGAAAGCGCCTGGAACCAGCCCGGCAGGGTACCCCGTGCGGGCCGTGCCTTGCCGCTCACTGCCGGCGAGCCCGGAACCGAGCCCGGCAGCGGCTGCCACCCCTGATCCAGCCGCGCTGGCAGGCCTGGCCACGCTCCGGCCGCCGCCATTGCCCGGCCCGGCGGTGCCCCCCGCCTGCCGCGCCTTGATGACCGTCGTGGCCATGATCGCGGCAATCCCAGCGGGCCACAGTGCTGCGAGTAGATACCGACGCATTCCTGTGAGCCCCTCTCCGTCTAGTCCGTACCAAGCAGCAGCCCTCCGTCGGGAACACGCCATCGACGGCTGGCCTGCCGGTGCATCAACGGCAGGTTCGCCTGCGAGGGCGGGGCGGGCCGACGTCGGCAACCGCCGACCAAGCAGCGGGCCAAGAGCCTGACAAACGAAGCGTCAAGGCCCTTCCCGCCGTTACTTTCGGCCTCGGGTACGGGCCGGTTCATCCCGGCCCCGGACATGCCACCTGGATGGCGCCTGCTCACCCATGCGCGATCGGCATTCACCGACCCTTGACCCGGTGACCACTCGCAAGGAACTGGGCGCCTGCGGGAAGGACGGGCAGGAGAAGTCACTCCCGGTAGCAGGCCTGTCAAAGACGCCTGATCGCTCGACGCCAACCACTCTGGGCATCGGCGTCCAGGCAACCATGTTGATGAAGCGCTGGCCGCGTGTTGACCGGCGCCCGGCCCAGGAGGAATATGGCTTTCGGTCCGTGCGGCGTGATCGCGCTGATTCACCGCGCTTTGGGGGCCGCCGATGTCCTGTAAGCCGCTATCTCGCCGCATCGCCGCGCTGGCGTTCTGCCTGCCAGCCGTGGCGCTGCTCCTCACGCCGGGAATGGCCGCCGCGGTCACCGCTGCCCCGGCGGTGTCGGCGCTGGCCTCACCCGGTCTGGTCGTACAGACCACGGCTGGCGCCGTCCAGGGCGTCGTCGTCGGTCCGGAAGCGGAGTGGCGGGGCATCCCGTACGCAGCCCCGCCCCTGGGTGCCTTGCGGTGGCGGCCGCCAGCAGCGGTAACGCCATGGTCCGGGGTCCGGGACGCCACCCGGTTCGCACCGCCCTGCATCCAGACCGACTTCAACGGCGGCACGCTGGGCTCTGAGGACTGCCTGTATCTCAACGTGTTCGCTCCGCCCACGGCGACCGCGGGCTCGGGCCTGCCCGTGATGGTGCACCTGCACCCGGGCGGCAACGCTCTCTTCCATCCCTACACCGGCGCCAGCGCCTTCACCGCTCGCGGGGTCATAGTGGTGACGCTTGCCTACCGGCTGGGGGTGTTCGGCTTCGTCGGGCATCCAGCGCTGTCGGCGGAAGGGGGCGGCTCATCGGGGGAGTATGGCCTGCTCGACCAGCTCGCCGCCCTGCAGTGGGTGCACGACAACATCGCCGCCTTCGGCGGCAACCCTGCCAACGTCACCTTGTTCGGCAGCTCGGCTGGGTCCTTCGACACCGTTGCCCTGATGGCGTCGCCACTGTCGCGCGGGCTGATCACCCGCGCGGCCGTGCAAGGGGATGTGCTCTGGGGTTTGACGGGGGTCGGCAACACGATCTCCGACGCCGAACAGATCGGCGTGCAGGTGGCCCAGAAAGTAGGCTGCCAGACTGCCGCTGACGTGCTCGCCTGCCTGCGCGAAACGGCGGCTGCCGCGCTGGTCGAGGTGGCTCCCACGGACTTTGTGCCGTGGGTGGGCGGGGTGGTGCTGCCGAAGTCGCCGCTTCAGTTGCTTTCTGGCGGCGCGCCTGTGCCGCTGCTGGTCGGGTTCGACCGGGAGGAAGAAGCCACCATAGGAGGGTGGGTGCCGCACCCGGGGTACAGAACTGCCAACTGGGTCCGCGACACCAACTCCATCGGGGGCGCTCCGCTGGGTGCCCAGATCCGGTCGCTGTACCCGCCGAGCGCCTACCCCTCATTGCTCTGGTCCACCGTCACCGCGGCAACGGACGCGGTGCGCGGGTGCCCCACTCGCCGACTGGCGAACACCGTGGCCGGCGGGGCGCCAGTCTGGCGGTACCTCTACACCCACACCTATGAGAACGACCCGTTTCTTGCTCAATTCAAGGCGGCCCATATCTTCGAAGAACCGTTCCTGTGGGGGAACTTCAACTTGTTCGGCCACTACACCCCAACTGCGAGCGAGCAAATCCTCTCCCAGCGGATGACCGACTACTGGACAAACTTCGCGAAGACGGGCAACCCCAACGACCCGGGCCTGCCAGCCTGGCCGCAGTACAACTCGGTGACCGAACCCACGCTGACCCTCGACAACCAGATCGGCGTGATCAACAATTACCACGACCAGCAGTGCGCGCTCCTGGACACAATAACCAACCTGTTCCCCCCGCCCTGGGCGCCCGGAGTTGGCCCCCCCTTCTTCCCCCGTCACTTCAGATAACGCTTAGCTTCGCGCTTCGGCCCTTCGCTGAAGCCACTACCCCGAAGGTCATCTAGCGCACGCTCCACCGATGATTGGATCGTCCTCCGGAACCAGGAGCGTGCCCATGACGCGCCTGATCGGGATGGTAAACAGCGGAGAATTACGGTCACTCAAGAGACCAGCGCCTTCCCTATCCAAGAAGATGACTGGCGCCAGTCCCCTCGACTGGCAACCACAGAGTGCCACTACTGACCGGAACATAACCCGTGGAGGCGCCCTGGGGATCGCCGGCCGGGTCGTTGCCGGGGTGAAGGCTGGGCGATGGTGGCCTGCCGGGTGCTTGCCCGTGGCATGACACCAGGCGAGGCTGTTCAGATGCAGATGGCTGTCGATTTTGCGGCAGCTCGTTCGTCCAAGGGACAGAAAGGCGATGGGCGGTCGGTGGAGGAGGGCGGGGACTGCCCGGGCCTGCGTCCCCTTCTGAAGGGCAACCCTGATGGCCACCGTTGACGAAGGCATTGCCGCCCAGATCCGTAACATCGAGGCACGCTACGGCCGCCCCATCTCCGAATGGCTGGCCCTCATCGCTGCCAGCGGCCTCACCAAGCACACCGACGTAGTCGCCATGCTCAAGGCCGAGCATGGCATGGCCCACGGCGCTGCCCACCGGGTCTCGCTGTTGTCCCGCCAGGCGGCAGCACCGGCCCCGGCCTCCGCAGACGCCGCGGTCGATGCGCTGTACACCGGAAAGAAGGCGGCGCTGCGGCCGCTCCATGACCAGCTCATGACGGTAATCAATGCCCTTGGCACCGATGTGGCCACCGTGCCGAAAAAGGGCTACCTCAGCATCCGCCGCGCCAAGCAATTCGCCATGATCCAGCCGAGCGGCGCCGGCCGGCTCGACGTCGGCCTGATCCTGCCGGGCATCCCGCCCACCGCCCGCCTGGAGGCCGCAGGCAGCTTCAACGCGCTGTTCACCCACCGTGTCCGGCTAATGGCCGCTGACGACATCGACGGCCAATTCACCGACTGGCTCCGCGCCGCGTACACCAACGCACGCTGACCGCCTGGGGTTGCGCGGGCTCGCACCACGGTTGACGGCGGGAAGGGGCCTTGCCGGCCCGGGCCGGGTGCGGGAACCTGGGAGGGCACGCTGCCGAGCCGAGGGAGGCGCCGTGGCGGAGCGAGGCACAGAGTTCTGGCGGGGTCTCAAGCCCATCGCGCAGGCGTTCCGGCCGGGTGCGGCGCCGGAGGCGTACGTGCATGACGCGGCCACCGATGACGACCGCTTCTATGCGCCGATCTCCGAGACCGTGGGAACCCGCCCGCTGTGGATCTCGCCGAGCCAGAACCGGTGGTGCGACGTGCTCATGTGCCGGGGCGCTGGCCTGGTGAACCGGCACTACCATCCGCAGCAGGTGTTCGCGTACACGATCTCCGGCAAGTGGGGGTATCTGGAGCACGACTGGGTGGCGACCGCCGGTGACTGGGTGTATGAGGCACCCGGAGAGGCGCACACGCTCGTCGCCTACGAGTCCCCTGAGCCGATGAAGGTGACCTTCAATGTGACCGGGCCACTGCTCTGGCTGGATGAGAATGGGCACGTCACAGGGCACTTCGATGTGTTCGACTACATTGCGCTGTGTAAGGAGCACTACGAGAAGGCCGGGCTCGGCGCACATCTCATCGACCAACTCTTCCGCTGAACCGCCGGGCCGGCAGCCGCGGGGGCCGTTGATGTTGCGGTGCAGCGCACTGTCGAGAAACGACTAAGCCGAGGCTAGGGCCGCAGGCTCGCTGCCGACCGCCGGGCACCATGCTCTGGCCGGGCGTTGCGGGATGGCTGGCGACTGCCGGTGTCAGGTCGTGGCTCGGTTGAGGAGGTCGGTGATGATCCGCTGTTCGATCTTGGCCGCCTGCGACCCGGCACCACTGCGCCCCGTTGTCCAGCGTGCGAGATCAGACGGCGTCGAGCCGCGGTCGTTTGGCAAGCGAGGGTCGGCGCCTGCGTGCAGGAGTGCCTCGACAGCGGCCGAGCATCGGTTCCGGACCGCCCGGTGCAATGGCGTTACCCCGCCCAGCGCGGCCATGTTCGGATCGGCGCCCGCGCCGGTGAGGTACTCGATGACCGCCCGCTGGCGTGCCGGGTTCCAGTTTGCTGTGCCGGGTTCACCGATCACCGCTGCGTGCAAGGGCCCGGCGTCCCGCCGGTTGCGGGCGCGGATGTCAGCGCCTCGCACGACCAGATCCCGGGCTATCTCGCAGTCGTAAGCGAACGCCGCCGCGTGCAGCGCGGTGTCCCCTTCGTAGACCTGGGCGTGACACTCGGCGATGAAGAACTCGTCGCGGCGTGCCAACTGCGCCGTCACCAACAACGGCGCAGTGTCAAGGAATGCCCTGGCCAGCTTGCGATCGCCCGCCGCGATCGCGACCAGCAACCTGGGAAGATCTGCGGTGTCAGCCACGCGGCACTCTACCTCGCCGGCGCGTCATTTGTAGTGGTAGCGGTCTTGAAGGATGACCAGGTCGTCGCCGTCGATCAGGTAGACGAGGCGGTGTTCTTCGCTGATCCGCGAGCCCGCCGCACAGGGCAATGCTCGCCGTAACCGCCACCAGCCGAACCCGAAGCTTCCGCATCGCTACCTCCAGCAACGCGCGACCAAATGGTTGCCGCCGGAGTGCGCCCAGCCAGATCGGCATGCCAGCGGTGGCCCGAAGCCGGACAGCCCCCCGATCACCCACAAGAGCGGGGAGGAGCGATTAAAGGACTCATGCTCGGCCCGTAGTGCTCGCAAGCTAACAACGGGCCGTCAAGGAAGCGTCAAAGTGCAGGCCAGGCGGCCATTTCGGCCAATCCGCCGGAACGGCCGGCCGCGGCCCGGCAGCGATCGCCTTCTTGCCGTTCCGGCCTGCCGGTGCGAGGGTCGATCCGGCGAGAGTGGCCGAGTCCCGGTTAGTTCCGGGAGGAAAGAGGTTCGCTATGCGAAGGTATCTCGTTTTGTCCGTGCTCGGCGTATGCCTGCTGATGCTCATGCCAGGGACTACAGCCTTTGCCGGCAACAGCACGTACTACGCGGGCAAGAACGCCCAGGGCCAAAAGCTGCTGTTCAGCGTGGATCAGACCGCGAACGGCCCGAGGTTCGACCCGTTCTTCACGACCATGATCGACCACTGCCCGGCGTCCGGCGACACGATCACGATCGGTTTCAGCTTCATCGGGTTCCAGATTCCCATCAAGAACGGGAAGTTCAACTTGGCGCTGAACGACATCTCCGACCGGTTCAGCTGGAGGGGGACCGTCACACCCAAGAAGGCATTCGGGACGGAGTCCTTCGACCTGGCCGCGTTCGACAACCAGAAGGGCCTGCAGGACTGCGCCACGGGCTCGGTCTCCTGGGCGGCCCAGGCTCTTGTCCCGGCCACGTCGAGGGCCGCCGCTCCGCACACTTCCTACGCCGTCAGCATCACCAGGGCCGCTGACGGCTCGGTGCACTTCTCGATCTCCCACTGACGGGAAGATAAGCAAGGAACCGCCCGCCCGGGGAGGCCGGCCTCCCCGGGCGGGCGCCTGACGGATTACTTGCCGGCCTTCCAGATGACCTTGAAGCTGTTGCCGCTGCTGTTGAGCGGCCCGGGCTGGGCGAGCACCTTGCCGCCGGAGTTGACCATGGTGATCTCGTTGTCGGGGAACGAGGAGATCGTTCCCGACCTGGCACCGGCCTTCACCGTGGCGCCCTTCAGGGTCCAGGCGCCGAAGTTGATGAGCGGGAACAAGGTGCCCGTCGCGATGTTGACCAGGCGCTGTGCGACCCACTCGGCGCTGGTGTCCGTACAGGTGGCGGCGGCGCAAGCCTGGGTGGTGCTGAAGCTGTTGCCCGCGGTGGTGGAGTCGGTCACCTTCAGCGCGTAGCTCGTGCTGGACCTGGTCACCGACGCCGCGATGTGGTCCCCCGGCCGCACCGTCATGCCCACGAGCTGGATACGGCGGTGCGGGCGGTCACCGGGGCGCGGGCGGCCGACGCGGCGCCGGCATTTGCCACCATGACCAGGCCCAGCAATGGCACGCACGCCAGCAGGGCACGGGAGAACCGGAAGGACGGGAAACGGCCACGCATGAGAATTGCCTCTCGCTCGGGGCGGCCGCTGCGAGCAAGGGTAACCTTCTCTGCCATTCGTGAACAGTAGGCCAAGACCTACAACAAACAGTAGGCTAAAACCTACTGCCTGAGTGTTACATCGCTGCCATTCTGAATGCCGGGAAACGACCGCTGATCGCCTCAGCGGCCATTTCGCGAGCCCAGCGCATCCGGGTGACCGCGGTCTCGGGGTGGTCACCAAATTCCTGCGCCACTCGCTCGGCGCACCCGTCCGGGCCGAATACGCGGACGGCCACGGCGACGGCCTGCCGGACCTCTCCGGCGCTGGGCTGGTCACAGCGCTGCAGCGCCGACACGAACAGGGCATCGGCCCAGACAGCCCTGACGCTGGAATGGTATATCGCTGGCTCCATCGTGAGCCTCCCCGCTAGGTGGATCCCCCGCCTACCGCACGGGGATCCGGCATTGCCCTATTAGAGCTCCTAACAAAATGATCTTTGGGTGTGGTTTGCTCGTGCTGGACGGGACTGGCTGTCTGGCGGGAGGCTGGCATGGCTCAGCGCAGGCCCTGGGAAGTCGAGGACGGGCTGTGGGAACTGATCGAGCCGCTGTTACCCACGGTCGAGCGCCGGTTCCGGCACCCGGGCCGCAAGCGCCTCGATGACCGCAAGGCGCTGTGCGGGATCTTGTTTGTGCTGTACACGGGCATTCCCTGGGAGTTCTTGCCCCAAGAGCTGGGATACGGCTCAGGGATGACGTGCTGGCGGCGGCTGCGGGACTGGCACGAAGCCGGGGTGTGGCAGCGGTTGCACGAGGTGCTGCTGGCCAGGCTTAACGCCGCCGGAATGATCGACTGGTCCCGGTCGGCGGTGGACGGCTCGCATGTGCGGGCGTTAAAAGGGGGCGTAAAACCGGGCCCAGCCCCGTCGACCGGGCTAGGACAGGCTCCAAGCATCACGTGATCACCGACGGCCGGGGCATCCCGCTGGCGGTCACGCTGACCGGCGGCAACCGGCACGATGTCACCCAGCTGATGCCGCTGATCGAGGCGATCCCGCCGGTGCGCGGGCGCCGCGGCCGCCCCCGCCAGCGGCCGGGCAAGCTGTTCGCCGACCGTGCTTACGACCACGACAAGTACCGCGTGCTGGTCAAGGCCAAAGGCATCCGGCCTATCATCGCCGCCCGCGGCGTCCCGCACGGCTCCGGGCTGGGCGTCTACCGGTACGTCGTGGAGCAGGCCATCGCGTTGCTGCACTGGTTCCGGCGGCTGCGCATCCGCTGGGAGATCCGCGACGACATCCACGAAGCCTTTCTCACCCTTGGCTGCGCCATCATCTGCTGGCGCCGCCTCAAGATCCACGCATTGTGTTAGGACCTCTTAGTGCAGAGCGGGCCGGCCTGCCGCTGATACATGCCGCGCGCACATGCGTTACCCGTCGGTGAGCTGCTCTCGCAGGATGTCCGCGTGCCCGCAGTGCTGGGCGAGCTCGCGCAGCACGTGGAGGTACACCCAGCGCAGCGGTAGCGGGCCGCGCCGGTTGCCGCGGACCATGTCGTCCAGCCCCAGGGATGCGGTCGCGCGGCGCGAGGCCTGGCACGCCTCGCGGTGGGCCTGCTGGACGGTGGCGATGGTGTCGCCGTCATGCAGAATGAACGACTCGTCCGGGGTCGCGGGGATGCCGATCTCGGCACGGGACCGGCAGGTGACAGCCTCGTCGAACCAGACCTTCTCGACGAAGGTCGCGTGCTTCACCAGGCCCAGCAGCGTGGTCCGGGAGCGCACCAGCGATCGGCGCACCTGCTCCTCGGTCAGCCCGTCCAGGCAGCCGTTGAGCTCCCTGCGGTGCTCGTCGAGGAATGCTTCGAACTGGGCCCTGGCCGGCTGGCCGGTGACGTCCTCGGTGGACGTCGCGGGAGAGGAGGACATGAGCGGAGCATGCCAGGACCGCCGCCCGCAAGCCAACTAGCCTGCGGCCCTTCCGCCACGGGGCACCGGTTCGTCATGATGCACATGTCGTGTTGTGACGCACCGAGCTGCACACCAGAGACCAGGTGAGGGTTCATGTCCTCCCCCGTGCATGAGGCGGCCCAGCGGCCCGTCCATCCCGTCACGATCACTATTGATGCCGCGCATCCGGGGCCGGTGGTCCCTGATGACTTCGCCGGGCTGAGCTTCGAACGGGGACCACTCACTCCCGGCAACGCCGGGGTTGCGGGCGATCTGTTCAGCCCGGGAAACGACTCGCTCATCACCCTCTTCCGCAATCTGGGCCTGGGCAGCCTGCGGATCGGCGGGGGCTCGGTGGATCAGCTGGCCCCGGCGGGCACCGGCAGCGACGGCTACACCGGCATTGACGACCTGTTCGCCTTCGCCGCCGTGGCGGGCGTGCAGATCATCTACACCTTCCGCCTGCTCAACCCCGCGGCAAGCCCGATCAGTGACCTGCAAGCGATCAATGCCCGGGTGGCCGGCTACATCTGGGGGCACTACCGGGAGCGGGTCGCCAGTTTCGCCATCGGCAACGAGCCGGACTGGCATGACTTTCACACCAGCACCGAGCACCCGCAGGACCCGGCGATCTACGAAGTGGTCGCGGGGGTGCCGGGCAGCGCGTACCCGTCCTACCTGGCGCACTGGCGGAGATTCGCCGCCGCGATCGGGGCCGCGGCGTCCGGAGCGCCGATGTCGGGGCCGGACCTCGGCGCCTACACAAGGCTGACCTATACCCCCGACCCGGACAACGGCAGCCCGTGGACGGAACGGTTCGCCCACGATGAACGGCCCTCCGGCCGGATAACAAGCGTCACCCAGCACTATTACGTGGGAGGAGATCCCGGGGAGACGACCGCTGAGCAAGCGATCAGCAACATGCTGTCTCCCGAGTGGGTGACCGGCACCGCGATCGGGACCCAGCCGGGCGGCACCACCTACATCCCCTATCCCTGGCTCTATGCCAACAACCTCGCCCCGGTGGCCGCGGCCGGCCTGCGCTACCGGCTCACCGAATCCAACGACTACCTGGTCGGAGTGCCGGGGGCGAGCAACGCGTACGCCTCGGCGCTGTGGGCCCTGGATCACCTGCACTGGTGGGCGGCGCATGGTGCCGCGGGCGTGAACTTCCACAACAAGCAGTGGCTGTTCACCGACACGATCGTCCCCGGCCCGGCCGGACCCGGCCGGGGCTACGCGATCAACCCGAAGGGATATGGCATCAAGGCGTTCACGCTCGGCTCGGCGGGCCGGGTCAAGCCCGTCCAGATCCAGAACCAGAACGGCATCAACCTCACCGCGTATTGCGTCGGCGGAGCGGGCGAGGATTACGTCACGATCATCAACAAGGCACACGGTACGGACGCCGCGGATGCCGCCGTGACGATCGCCGCGCCTGGTGCTGGGGCTCAGCAGGCGCAGATCATGACCCTCGCTGGCGGGCAGCCAGGAGACGCCAGGGGCACCAGGGCCACGCTCGGCGGCGCCACGATCACCGGCGATGCCCCCTGGGACGGCACCTGGAGCACCCTGCCCGCCGGGCCGCACCCGGGAATCGCCCTGACCGTCAAGGCCACAACCGCCGCCATCGTCAAGATCCACAGCGGCGGCTGACCGGGCCGCGGGCAGCAGGCCCGGGAGCCGGGCAGCAGGCCCGGGAGCCGGGCTGCAGGCCCGGGAGCCGGCCGACCTCGCCCGCTCAGCCGCCGCCGGGGCCGGGGCCGCCCCCGCCGCCGTGCCCGTCACCTCCGCCGCCGCCTCCCCTGTCGTCGGCCGCCGTGGCGAATTGCGGCTGGCCGCCGGCGCAGGTCGCGGTGACGGTGAGCTCGGCGGCGCTGGACTTGAACTTCACCCAGGCGGAGGTGGCCGGGCCGGTGGCGTAACCGTCGGTCTGATAGCCCTGGGCCGGGATCCAGCTCACCAGCTTGACCTGCCCGGACAGGCAGGTCGCATACACCGTGCCGCCGCTGCTGGTGAAGTTGCCGCTGACCGGGGCGGGCGCCGAGGCGCTGGCCGGTGGAGCGGTCGGGTGGCGCGCAGGCCCGGTGGCGAGGGTCTGACTGGGCCGCGGTGGCCGCGGGGTGGCCGGCTGTTGCGCCAGCGCCTGCTTGAGCCTCGATGTGCACCTGTCCTGGTTGCGCCGCAAGCTCGGGGAGTCCGCGGAGGAGCCCCGCTACCTGCATACGGTGCGGCGGGTGGGCGTGCGGCTGGACGCGCCCGCCGGGCCGGGGCCCGGCTGATGCGGCGGCGGCTGGCCCTCCTGGTCGCCGCGGTCATGGCCATGGTGCTGGTTGCCTTCGTGGTCCCGCTGGCCATCATGGTCCGGCTGCTCATCGCCGACCGGGCCGTCGCCGCTGCCACGGACGAGGCGCGCTCGGTGGGCGCGCTGGTGGCGACGGGCGCCAGCATGCCCTCGGTACGGCAGGCGATCCCGGCGGCCGGGCCACCAGTCACCGTGTACCTGCCCGGCCGGCGCCCGCTGGGCGCGCCAGCGGACCGTACCCCGGCCGTGCGGCTGGCCGAGCGCGGCCAGAGCTTCGCGGTCGCCGAGGCCGGCGGCTGGGAGATCCTGGTCGCGGTCCAGGGGCTGACCGGCGGCCCGGCCGTGATCCGGACGTTCGTCAGCAACGCCGAGCTGAGCAGGGGGGTGACCGGGGCGTGGCTCGTCCTGGCCGGCCTCGGGGTGATCCTCCTGGGCCTGGGCGTGGCGGTCGCCGACCGGCTGGTGGGCACGGTCACCCTCCCGATCGGGGAGCTTGCCCGGGTATCGCACGTGCTCGCCGCGGGCGACCTGGAGGCCCGGGCCAGCCTGGCCGGGCCGCCGGAGGTACGCGAGGTTGCCGGGGGCCTGAACCATCTGGCCGGGCGGATCAGGGATCTGATCTGGCAGGAACGCGAGCGGGTCGCCGGCCTGGGCCTCGACATCGCCCGGCAGACCGCCGAGGTATCCGGCGGATCGCTCACCATCAAGCCCGGGAACGGCGGTCACGTGGTCGTCGAACTCGGCCCACCGCAGTCGGCGTTAGAACCCCGTTAGCGTCCGCGCAGCGCCCCGATATCGGCGCCGATAGCACGATCTTCATGGCGGCTATCCCCAGAAGAGGAGATCGGAACATGCGAAGGATGCTCAACCTCGGCATCGGGGCAGGAGCGGTAGCGGCCGCCGTCACCCTGGTGGCCGGCGTGGCCTCGGCGGCCTCCGGCGCGGCCCACCAGGCCGTCAGCCCGGCCGCGGCCGCGGTACTGGTGAACAAGCACATCACCAAGGCCCAGGCGGTGCGGATCGCGGAGGCCAAGGTGCCGCACAGCCGGGCCATCGAGATCGAGTCCGATGACCTGAACGACCGCGCCGTCTGGAAGGTCACGCTGGCGGTCCCGCGGGGGCGCGCCGTGGTCGATGTCGACAAGCGGACCGGGACAGCCACGATCGTGCGTCACGGCGGATCCGGTGGCGGGCACGACGCGGCCGCGCTCGCGACCAGCCTTGGCACCGGCCGCGGCGGCGCCGCCGGTGCGGCCGCCCGGACCGGCAGTGACATGCGCGACCGTGACGGCGACCTGCGCGACCGTGAGCACGGCGACCTGCGCGACGACAACGGCCACGGCGGAGACGACCACGGCGGAGACGACTACGGCGGAGACGACCACGGCGACAGTGGCCGGTAGCCCGGCACCGTTGCCGGCCGCGGGGCGGGTACTGCATCCCCGGGCAGTACCCGCCCCGGGCGGCCGGCTACCCGCCCGGTGACGAGGCGCCGGTCATGACGCATGACCCCGCGGCGCCACGGCCAGAGGTGGCCCTCGTTCCTGAACGAGACGGCCGGGCGATACGTGGGATAGATAGATGTGGCCATCGTGATCGGAGCATCGCGATGCTTCAGTTTCGTCCGGCAGGGCCGCAGCCGCGGGCTGGCATGCACCGGCGGCCATCGCCACCGTGCCCACCGTGGTGCTGGTCACCATGACCGCGGCCGCGTGCGAGGGCCCGCCGCTTGCGGGCCGGTACCGCCTGGCTGAGCCGGTCGCCTCGGGCGCCGCGGGCCAGGTGTGGCGGGCGGTGGACCTGGTGCTGGAGCGGCAGGTCGCGGTCAAGCTGCTGTGGCCCGACGTTGCCGGCGACCCGGAGGCCCGCGCCAGGTTCCGCGCCGAGGCCCGCCATGCCTCGCGGCTGTCTCATCCTGGCGTTGCCCAGGTGTACGACTACGGCGAAGACGGTTCCCCGGAGTTGCCGTTCCTGGTGATGGAACTGGTGCACGGGCCGTCGCTGGCGGGGCTGCTCGCGGCCGGGCCGCTGGACCCCGGCCGGACCATGGACCTGATCGCGCAGGTCAGCGAGGGCCTGCAGGCCGCGCACTCGGCGGGGCTGGTGCACCGGGACATCAAGCCCGCCAACCTGCTGATCGCCGAGGACGGCCAGGTGAAGATCACCGACTTCGGTCTCGCCAGCGTGGCGCGGGGGGCCGCGCTGACGGTTACCGGCGCGCTGGTCGGTACCGCGGCCTATCTCGCGCCGGAACGGGCCGCTGGAGCATCGGCCACGCCCGCGTCCGACCTGTATTCCCTGGGTGTGGTCGGGTACGAGTGCCTCACCGGCGTCCCGCCGTTCCGCGGTCCGCCGCTCGAGGTGGCCGAGGCCCACCTCCGGCAACCGTTTCCGGCCCTGCCCGAGAGCGTCCCCGCCGAGGTTGCCGCGCTCGTGGCCGAGCTGACGGCCAAGAACCCGAGGAACCGGCCCGGCTCGGCCAGGGAGGTCGCCGAGCGGGCCGGGCAACTGTGCGCCGTGAAGATCACCGTGCTCGCCGCGGTCGCGCCGGCCGCGGCGAACGGCGGTTCGCCCGCCGGCTCATTCGGCACGCTGGCCGACATCGGCGCCCAGGCGACGCAGCCGGGCGGGCCATTCCCCGGCCAGCGGCCGGCGGTGCCGCGCTCACGGTGGAAACTGGCCGGCGCCGGGCTGGCCGTGCTGGCCGCGATGACGGCGGCGGGGCTGGCCGGGTGGCAGGCCGGCCTGGCGGGCGCTGCCCGGCTGCACACCGCCGCCGCCCCGCGCCCCGCCGCGGCACCACCGGTGCGGACGGTCCTGGTCAACAGCGCTGCGCTGGCCGGCCAGCCGGTCGGCGCCGTGCTCGCCGACCTGCACATGCTCGGCCTGCACGCACGCCTGAGGTGGGTGCCAGCGTCGGTACGGCCCGGCACCGTGCTGTCCGTCCGGCCCGGCGGCACCCTGCCGCCAGGAACGATCGTCACGGTCACCGTCGCCGCCCGGCCCGCCCATCAAGGCAGCCAGCCGGCCGGAGATGGAGGCGACGGCGGCAATGATGGCGGCGGCGGGAACGACGGCGGCGGCGATGGAGGCGGGAACGGCGGCCACTAACCTCCCCGCGGGTAGTGTGCGGTTGTGCCTGACTCGCGCGCCGGGGGCCTGCTGTCGGTGAACGTGGGCCTGCCGCGCGATGTGCCGTGGGGCGGCCGGATCGTGCACACGGCGGTGTGGAAGCGGCCGGCCGACGGCCCGCGGATGGCGCGGCGGCTGAACATCGACGGTGACGGGCAGGGTGATCTGGCCGGGCACGGCGGGGAGCACCGGGCGGTGTTCGTGTACCAGATCGAGTCCTACCGGTACTGGCAGGCGCAACTGGGCCGCGACGACTTCGGTTACGGGCAGTTCGGGGAGAACTTCACCGTCGCGGGCCTGGCCGACGACCAGGTCTGCATCGGCGACCGGTACCGGATCGGCGCGGCGGTGTTCGAGGTGACCCAGCCACGGGTCACCTGCTACCGGGTGGGCATCAGGATGGACGACTCCCGCATCCCCGCCCTGCTGGTGTCCCATCACCGGCCCGGGTTCTACCTGCGGGTGCTGCGCGAGGGCGAAGTACAGGCCGGGGACGACATCGTCAAGATCGCCTCCGGGCCGGCGGGCATGACGGTCGCGGAGATCGACGCGCTGCTGTACCTGCCCGGCCATCCCCGTGAGCAGGTGCAGCGGGCGCTGCGGATTCCGGCGCTGCCCGCCGGGTGGCGGAACTCGTTCAAGGCGATGCTCGGCCAGGCCGGGGCGCCGGGCGGCGCCGGCGGCAACGCGGGCCTGACGGCGGTGAGCCCGCCGCCGGCCTGGCCCGGGTTCCGCCCGCTGGCGGTGACCGCGATCGAGCGGGAGAGCGAGTCGGTGGTCTCGGTCTACCTGGCCGATCCCGGGGGTGCGGCCGTGCCGCCCGCCCTGCCGGGCCAGTTCCTCACCCTGCGCCTGCCCGCAGGGGAGGCAGCGCCGCCACTGCTGCGCAGCTACTCGCTGTCCGGAGCACCCGCCGCCGATAGCTACCGGATCAGTGTCAAACGGGAGCCGCACGGTGCCGGGAGCCGGTTCGTGCACACCCGCCTGCACGCGGGTGACGTGCTCGAGGCGGCCGCACCGCGCGGCACGTTCGTCCTGGAGCCGGGTGACTCGCCCGTCCTGCTGATCAGCGCGGGCGTCGGCGCGACCCCGGTGCTGGCCATGCTGCACGCGCTGGCCGGCACCCGATCCGGTCGCGAGGTCTGGTGGCTGCACGGCGCCCGCGGCAGGGCCGAGGAGCCGTTCGCCGCGGAGTCGCGCTCGCTGCTGGCCCGGCTGGCCAGCGGGCACCGGCACATCTGCTACAGCCGCGCGGGCCCGGACGATGTCGAAGGACGCGACTATCAGACCGAAGGGCGGCTATCGGCCCCGGTCCTCGCCGCCCTGGACCTGCCGCGCGACGCCCAGGCCTACATCTGCGGTCCGGCCGCGTTCATGGCGGACGTGTCCGCCGCCCTGGCCGGCCTGGGCATCGGCCGCGTCCACACCGAGATCTTCGGCGCCGCGCCCGCGCAGACGCCGGGCATCTCGGCCGCCACGATGCGGCCGCCGCATCCGCCGCCGGGAGCGCCGGGCGACGGCCCGCAAGTCGCGTTCGCCCGCAGTGGCCTGACCGTTCGCTGGGGCGCGGGCCACGCCAGCCTGCTCGAGCTGGCCGAAGCCTGCGACGTGCCGGTGCGCTGGTCCTGCCGCACCGGCGTGTGCCACACCTGTGAGACGGGCCTGATGTCCGGTGCGGTCAGCTACGCCCCCGACCCGGTCGATGATCCCGCTGACGGAAGCGCCTTGATCTGCTGTTCCCGGCCCGCTGGCGACCTGGTGCTCGATCTGTGAGCCAGGACCGGTCCGGGTTATCGGCCGATGGCGCCGTCAGGGCCCGGGGAAGTAGCGCTTGAAGGCCAGGGCGGCGGCGTGATCGCTGACCGTGATACCGGGATGGTCTGGGCCGATGCGGCCCATGACGAACAGCGCCATCGGTGCGTCGTCGCGCCTTTTACGGGCACGCGGATCATCGGTAGGCGCCGAGCAGGGCGATCGACAGCTCCGGGTTCTCGACGTGGGCGTTGTGACCGAGGCCGGGCAGCGTCACCGTGGCGGCGCCCAGTCCGGCCAGTTGCTCATCGGTGTTCATCTGGTCGAGTTCGCCGCGGGCAAGGGTCACCGGGGCCTGCGACCGCGCCAGCAGTTGCACCATGTCGGGCGCTCCGACCGCGAAGGTAGCGGGATCCATGGCCAGCCGCCACCGCCCGTCCTGTTCGCGCAGCCCGGCGCCCACGGCCGGGTCATCCGCGGGCAGCAGGCCAGCCAGCCCGGACACCCGCAGGTAGCGGGCGGCGGCCTCGTCACGCGAGGCGAACCAGGCCGGCGGCCGGCGGGCCACGGCCTGGGCCCGGCCCAGTTCCTCTTCGGTCCAGGCCACCTTGATCCCCAGGCCGATGACCGCCCGCACCGGCACGGGGAACCTGCCGCTGGCCAGGGCCAGGCCGACCACGCCGCCCAGCGAGTGCCCCAGCACGACGAGCGGGGCACCGGGCCGGACGGTACCGGCGACCGCGGCGGCGAAGCCGTCGAAGGTGTACCCGGCCAGCGGCGGCGAGCCGCCATGACCGGGCAGGTCCGGCGCTATCCAGCGCCCCGGCCACCGCCGGGCGAGCAACGGCTGCCACCCGGCCCAGACGTCGCCGGTCGCGCCAAGACCGTGCAACAGCACCAGGAGCGGCTCACCGCTGCCGCCCGCACGAACCCGCAAGCCAGCCTCCATGGCCGCAGTCTGCCACCGCGCGCCGCGCCGCCGCGCGGGCACGCGCCGGGCAGGGTCATCGGGCCGGCCGGGCGGGGCCGTCCTGCCCGGGCGGTCGCCGGCGGCGCACGAGGTGGTTAAGGTCGGCGACAGCGGCAACCGGCAAAGCAAGGGGCATGCGTGGCGCTCAGCACGTCCATCGAGGAGTTCCCGGGGCGGCGGCAATGACACCGGCCCGGGCGGCCCGGCCCGACGCCGAGGCCGTCTTCGACCCGTCCACCTACGTCGGCGGCGTGCCCTTCGGGGCGCTGGCCCGGCTGCGCGGCGAGGCACCGGTCGCGTGGGTGGCCGAGATCCCGGTCCTTGGCTGGCCGGCGGGCCCGGGGTTCTGGCTGGTGCTGCGGCACGCGGATGTCGAAACAGTGCTGGCCAGGCCGCAGTTGTTCTCTTCCGCGCTGGGGGCCACCCAGATCCGTGACCCGGCGACGCCGCAGGCGCTCGGCTACGTCCGGCGGATGATGCTCAACATGGACCCGCCGGATCACTCCCGGCTGCGGCGGCTGCTGAACCGGTCGTTCACGCCGCGGGCGGTCGCCCAGCTCGAGCACCGCATCCGCGGTCACGCGCGGTCCATCTGCCAGCGGGTGCTCACCGGGCCGGGGGGTGACTGCGACTTCGCCAAGGACGTGGCCGCGGACCTGCCGCTGCTCACGCTGGCCGACGTGCTCGGCATGCCGCACCAGGACCGCTGGCTGCTCTTCGACTGGTCCAACCGGGTGATCGGCTACCAGGACCCCGACTATGCCTCCTCGGCCGAGTTCGACCCGGCCGCGGGCTCCCCCATGGCCAGGCAGGCACTGGCGCTGCGGCCGGCGCCGGACGGTGACGGCAGGATGCCCGATCCGCGGACCCGCGACGGCATGCCGGACCTGTACGCCTACGCCCACCTGCTGGCCGAGGAGAAGCGGCGCCGCCCCGGGGATGACGTGATGTCGATCCTGCTTGCGCAGGCCGACGACGACGGCGGCCAGGTGTCGGTGGCCGAGTTCGAGAACATGTTCTGGCTGTTCGCGGTGGCCGGGAACGAGACGCTGCGCAACGGCCTGCCGGGTGCGTGCATCGCGCTGCTCGAGCACCCGGGCGCACAGCACGACCTGCGCGCCGATCCGGCGCTGATGCCCGCCGCGGTCGAGGAGATGCTGCGCTGGTGGACGCCGGTGATGACGTTCCGCCGGACGGCGACCGCCGGGTGCGAACTCGGCGGGCAGCGCATCGGCGCAGGAGACAAGGTGGTCGTCTCGTTCACCTCGGCCAACCGCGACGAAGCCGTCTTCGCCGGCCCGGATCGCTTCGACATCCGCCGCCACCCCAACCCCCACCTGGTGTTCGGTCACGGCCCGCACTTCTGCCTGGGCGCTCATCTCGCCCGCACCCAGATGCGCGCGCTGTTCGACGAGGTCCTGGCCCGCACGTCCTCGCTCAGCTACGAGGGCCAGCCCGCCTACCTGCGGTCGAACTTCCAGCGTGGCGTCAAGCGCCTGCCCATCGCCTGGACCGCATGAAACCGCACGAGAGAGGAGCTGCCCGCATGACAGCGGCCGGTCAGTCGATGGTGGAGGAAATCACGACCGGGTGACCGCTGCCCAGGAGGAAGATGCCCGGATACCCGGCGGTCTCGAACCCGCCGCTGGGGTTGTGGTGCAGCTTGGAGTTCTTGATCAGCAGCGTGCCGGTCCGGTCGTTGCTCACGAAGAAGATGGCTCCGCCGCCCTCCCTGGCGTGGTTGACGGAGATGATCGTGCCCTCGACCTTGAGGCTGTAGCTGTCCCCGTCGTTGTAGATGGCCCCGCCGCTGCCACCGCCCGGAGTCCCGGGGCGGGCCGGGTTGGCGCCCACGCCGATGGCCCGGTTGCCGGTCATGACGCTGTTCAGCACCACCCAGGAAACGCCGATGCTGCTCAGCGCCCCGCCGTTGGAGCACACGCCGCCGCGGAAGGTGCTCGAGGACACATACACCGGGCGGTTCTGGTACTGGCTGAGCGCCCGGATGGCCGCGCCGCCAAGGTCGGGGCCGGTGGAGTCGCAGCGGTTCCCGGCAAAGATGGAATTGATCACCGTGAGCTGGCCGCCGCGATCGAAGATCGCGCCGCCGCCGCCACCGTCGTACTGCTGGCCGGTGGAGTTCCCGTCCTTGAACGTCATGTTCTGGATGGTGAGCTTGGGAGTCGCCTGGTTCTGGCAGTGCGACGTGGTCCATACCTGGGCCGGGTCGCAGGTGTCCAGGTACAGGATGCGCCGGGCACCGCCGCCGCTGAGCGTCACCCTGCCGCCGCCGTCCAGTACCACCTCGGCACTGGTGTTACGGACCTTGGCGGTGGCATGCATCAGGATCGTCACCGGCTTCTGGCCACAGCTGAAGGTGATCACGCCGCCCCTGGCGACGGCCGCGACCACGGCCTTGGACGTGCAGCTCGCGGCGGTCCCGTCACCGACCACCTGGTCCGGGCGGGAGGTGTTGACCGGCCGCGCGGCGAGCGGGACCGGCGCGTCCCCGGCCGGGTTCCCGGCGATGGCCGGCCGCGCCGCCGGGGCATGGCCGCGGCGGGCCGGGGCGGCCGGCATGGCGGACCCGGTGCCCTCGGCCGCAACCGGTGCGGCCGCTGGCCGGCCAGCCAGCGCCGCCTGCGGCGTGGCGCCGGCCGGGGCGGTACCGCATGCCGCCAGCGAGGCACCCGGACCAACGGCCAGGGCGAGCATGCCGGCCGCAGCGATGATCCGCACGAGGCCACATGCTAGCCACCGGCCATCGCCCGGCTAGCACCTTTTGAATAGAAACGCGGCCCCTGGCGCAGCTGGCCCGGCATTGGCCGGCCGACGGTTCCGTGCGGCCTCCCGCAGGCAGCGATGCGCCACCGGACGGCATGGGCCGGCCGCGCCTTTACCCTGGTGACGGTGCGCGCGGGCGGCCCGGCGGCGATGATGTACTCGCCCATGGGCAGCCGCGCCGTGGCCGATGGTGAGGGAGCTGGCGGCTTGTCGTACATGAGGGACTGGCTTGAGCGGCCGGGTGAGCCCGCATCCGATCTGGACCTCGTCGTGCTGCTGCTCAACTCGCTTGACCTGCTCGAGGACCCGCCCGACCGGCTGGCCGACCTGAGCTGGCTGTGCGAGGTGCTGGCCGATGTCGGCCGTGACGACATCGGCGGTGCGCTGACGGCCGGGGACCTCGCCGGGCTCCGGGAACTGCGCGGGTCCCTGCGGGCCGTCTTCCGGGCCGGGTCGCCCGCCGAAGCGGCGTCGCTGCTGAACCCCCTGCTCGTGCACGCGGCGGCGGTCCCGCAACTGGTCCCGTGCGACGGCGGCCTGCGGCTCCAGGTAGCCCCCGGGGCGCGGGGCCTCGCGGCGCTGTCGGCACGGCTTCCGGCGGCCCTGGCCGGCCACATCGCGCACCGGGGCATGGGCAGGCTCGGCACCTGTGCGGCGCTGCCCTGCCGGTGCGTGTTCCTTGACCGCACGAGGGGGCAGACGCGCCGGTTCTGCTGCACCGCCTGCAATGACCGGGCCGCCGCCCAGCTCTACCGCCGCCGGAAGCGGGCCGCGGCCGGCTGAGACGGGCAGGCCCCGCCCTTGCGCGGCGGCGGCCGGCGTACAAGGGCGGGGGGCTCACCTGCCCCGGCAACCTTTCGGTATACCTTCGCGTCAGTTCCTTGACGGCCTATGGTACCCACGCTAGTTTCGTCAGCACCAGATGACCATATGCAACTGACGGAAGTGAGCACATGGTGCGCAAGCTGATCCGTACGGCCGCCCTCGTCGCCGCGGTGGCGGGCACCCTGGCCACGGTGGCGGCCGCGGCGCCGGCGGCGGGGGGAACATCCACATCGGGGCCGGCCGCCCGGGTGAGCATCCAGGACGTCCGGGTGCCGGTCCCCGGCCAGAAGCCGGTTCCGGCCTACCTGGTCCGGTCCGCTGGCACGCTCCGGCCCGGCAGCCAGGCCGGCATCCTGTTCCTGCACTGGCTCGGGCAGATCCACAGCGACCGGACCGAGTTTCTCGCCGAGGCGGTCCAGCTCGCCCCCGGGGGCGCGGTGTCCCTCCTGCCCCAGGGGGTCTTCCCCTGGAAGGTGGCGCCCAGCGGGAAACCGCTGGACGTGACGGCCATCAGGCAGCAGCTCGCCGTCTTCCAGGCCTGCCTCAACTGGCTCATAGCCAAGAGCTACGTCAGCACGTCACGGATCGCCGTCGTGGGGCATGACTACGGGGCCATGTACGGAGCGCTGCTCGCCGACGCCGATGCGCGCGTGCACACCGCCGTCCTCGCGACCCCCGACGCGACCTGGGGCCACTGGTTCGTCAAGTACTGGCTGGGGTTCACCGGCAGCCGCGCGGCACGGTACAAGGCACTGTTCGCCAGCCTCCAGCCGGTACGCCACGTCGCACGGCTGGGCGGCAACGAGCTGTTCCAGTGGGCGGGCAAGGACATCTTCGTGAGCGCCCGCGTGCGCAAGCAGTTCGCCGCCGCCGCGCCACTGGCGCCGGTTGACTTCTTTCCCAACGCCGATCACCAGCTGGACACCGCCGCGCAGATCGACCGCGACGCCTTCCTCGCCGGGGAACTCGGCCTGTCCGGCTAAGGGCCCGGCCAGGCCGGCAACTACCGGGCCGCCCGAGCGGGCGGCCCGGCGGCAGCCGGTCAGGCCCTGGGCAGGAATATCCCCAGCGGCTGTGCCACCAGGCGGGCTACCGCGCCGGTCTCGTCCAGCTCGAACTCGGCGGTGATGCCGGGCTGGCCGCTCACCTCGAAGCGCAGGCCCCGTCCCGGCCGCAGTTCGAGGGGCGGGGCGCCGGGCGCGGCGATGGTCAGCACCCGGTCCGGCCCCAGCCGCCCGCCAGGACCACCTTCCCGTTCCGGACGGCGGCGACCGCGCACCCCGGGACCTCCCAGGCGGCCAGTTGCCCGGTGACGAACCGTTCGATGCTCTCCATGCCGTGTCTCTTTCGAAGATCGTTGCACGGGATTCCGTGGCCGGCGGCCGGGCCCGGCACCGGCCGCGCCCGGAGCATGGGCACCCAGGGGCAGGCAGGCCGCCCGCCGCCGATTAACACCACAATTGGGAACAATATCATTGTTGGGTTCGAGTGCTACGGTGATGCCCGTGACGTCCGCCACCTCCTGCTGCACCCGGTGCGCCTGCGGATCGTGCAGGCATTCCTCGGCGACCGTGCGCTCACCACCACCGCGCTGCGGGAGGAGCTCGCCGACATCCCGCCGACCAGCCTGTACCGCCAGGTGGCCCGCCTGGTCGCGGCCGGGGTCCCGATGGTCGTCGCGGAGCGCCGGGTGCGCGGTGCGGTCCAGCGCACCTATGTGCTGCGGCTCAGCGCCGCCAGCGTGGCGCTGCGGGGAAGAACGGGTGCTCATGCCCGGTGAGCCCACGGCCCCGGCCGCCTTGACCTGGAGCGGCGTCACGGCCCGGCGGATGGCCCGGCACGCGCTGGCCGGGCCGGCCACGGGCCAGGGCCCGGCCGGCATCGCCGGCCTGCTGTGCGGCGCCCACGCCCAGGTGCTCAGCGCCGCCGAGTTCTCGATCGCGCGGCGCATCGCCGGGGCGACCCGCGCCGACGTGCGGCGCGCGCTGTGGCAGGAGCGCACCCTGGTCAAGACGTTCGGCCCGCGCGGCACCATCCACCTGCTGCCCACCGCCGACCTGCCGATGTGGACGGGCGCGCTGCCGGCCCTGCCGTCGCCGGTGCCGTCGCACCCGGAGGGGGTCAGGTTCACCCCCGGGCAGGCGGAGGAGGTCATAGCGGCCATCGGCGGCGCGCTGGCGGACGCCGAGCTGACCGTCGACGAGCTGACCGACGCGATCGCGGACCGGGCCGGGCCGTGGGCCGTCGAGCAGACGATGGAGGCGTTCGGCGGCAAGTGGCCGCGCTGGCGCCAGCTCACCAGCACGGCCGCGCACCGCGGCATGCTCTGCTTCGGACCGGACCGGGGCCGCAAGGTGACCTACACCAACCCGCACCGCTGGCTGCCCGGCTTCCGGCCCGCTGACGGCGGCGCGGCCCTGCGCACGCTCGTCACGCGCTACCTCTACGCGTACGGCCCGGCCACGCCGCGGCACTTCGCGAAGTGGCTCGCCATCCCGCCCCGGTTCGCCACCGGCCTGTTCGGCGAGCTGGCTGGCGAACTGGAACCCGTCGAGCTTGACGGCGGGCCGGGCTGGACCGTCGCCGGCGACACCGGGACGCCGCCGGAGCCACACCGGGGGATCCGCCTGCTGCCCTACTTCGACGCGTACGTCGTCGCGGGCCAGCCCAGGGAACGGCTGTACCCCGGCGCGGCCGCCGCACGCGCGCTCACCCCGGCGGGCCAGGCCGGAAACTACCCGGTGCTGCTCGTCGACGGCGTGGTCGGCGGGGTGTGGCACCAGCGGCGGTCCGGCCGGAAGATCGCCATCACCGTCGAACCGCTGCGCGAGCTGACCACGCCGCAACGCCGGCAGCTCGACGCCGAGGCGGACCTGGTGGGCGCGGTGATGGAGGCGACGGCGACGCTGACGGTGGGCACCGTGACGGCCGGCGCGCACGCGTGACCGGGACCACGAGCCCGGGACCACGAGCCTGGTGCCATCGCCCGCTCTGCGACCATGGCCGCATGACCGCCGATGACGGCCACTGGTCCGCGCGCTTCCCCGGCCTGTTCCAGGACCAGTACGCGGAGTACGCCGGTTCCCGCGTCGGGTTCACCACGGCGGCGGTACCCGAGGACCTGGTGTCGCGGCTGCACCTGGTCGCGGTCACGGCCGCGGGAACGGTCATCGTCTGCCGCGACGAGCTGGGCTAGCGGTTCCTCCCCGGCGGGACCCGCGAGCCGGGCGAATCGCTCGGCGACCTCGCGCGGCGGGAACTCATGGAGGAGGCAGGCGCGCGGCTGGACGGCCCGCCCAAGTACTTCGCCGCGCACATCGCCGACAGCCTGCGGCCCGCGCCGTACCGGCCGCACCTGCCGCACCCCCGCGGGTACTGGGCCTATGCCGTGGCGCGGGCGGAGGTCATCGCGGACCCGGTCAACCCGCCCGATGCCGAGCAGGTCGTCGAGGTCCTGACGCTGGCCCCGGACCGTGCGGCCGGCTTCATCGCGGAACATCACCCGGCGCATGCGGACGTGCTGCGCCTGGCCGACGCGATGGGGCTGATCCGCCCTGCGGGCTGCTCCGGCTGGCTGATCCGCCCGGCTGGCTGAACCGGCTACTCGCCGGTCTGGTCGTCTACCTCGGCGCCGGGAGCGTTCTGTTTCACCGACTCGATCCCGTTCAGCGCGGACTGCTTGCGCTCGTAGGTCTCGCTCGTCGCGATCACCTGCCCGTTGGTGGCAACGAGATTGAAGTGGTACTTGCCGCTGGACCCCTTCTTCAGCACGAACTTGCCAGCCATGCTTTCCTCCTCGCGTCGGGTTCGCTCCGGCATCTGGCCGCAAGAGACTACACATGCGCGCGGATGGCTGGCCATGACGCCATCCGCGCGGCGCAGGCTCAGCGGGGCAGGCTCAGCGGGGCAGGCTCAGCGGGGCAGGAAATCCAGCAGCAGGGCGGTCACCTGGCCGGGTGCCTCGAGCTGCATCCAGTGACCCGGGCCGTCGAGCCGCTCATACCGCCAGGGACCTGCGACGTTCTTGGCCGAGTCGGTCATCTGCGTCTCGGTCAGGGCGATGTCGCCGCTGCTCCAGATGCCCATGGTGGGCGCCTGCACCGGCGGGAGCTGCAACGGCGGCGCGGCCCAGGACTCGGGCGGGATGTTGGCCCGGTAGTAGTTCAGGCCCGGGGTGAGCGAGCCATCGGCCTCCAGGTCGGCGATCACCTGGTCGGTGTCCGGGTGGTGCGCCCAGGCGCGGAAGTTCGCCCAGTCGTCCCCGGACAGCCAGCGCTCGGCGATGTCCGGGTACTGGAACAGCAGCATGTACCACGACTTCTGGCGCTGCTCCAGGGTGCGGAGGAAACCGGCCGGGTGGCCGACGGACAGCACCACCAGGTGATCGACGTTGTCCGGGGCGAAGGAGGCCAGGGCCCAGGCCAGTGCGGCGCCCCAGTCGTGGCCCACCACGTGCGCCTTGCCGATCCCCAGCTCGGCGAGGATCGCCATGACATCCCCGGCCAGGAGCGGGATCGAGTAGGCGTCGACGGCCTCCGGCTTGTCGGACCGCCCGTAGCCGCGCAGGTCGGGCACGATGACCTGGTACCCGGCCTCGGCCAGCGCCGGCGCCTGATGCCGCCACAGCCGCCCGGTGTCGGGGAAGCCGTGCAGCAGCACGACCGGGCGTCCCGCGCCGTGGACCTCGTACTCGATACCGACTCCGTCGACCTCTACCCGGCTCATGCGCCCTCCTTCTCGGCTGGTCGTGGTCCCGCTGTTCCCGAGGAGCGCCCGGCGCCCGGGATTCACACGGTACTTCGCCGCTCCCCGGCCGGCCCGCGCACCCTCCCCGGTTCCCGCGCACCTCCAGGGGTCCCGGGCACCCCGGTTCCCCCGCACCGCCCCGGTGCCCGGGCACCCTCCCGGTTCCGTGCACCTCCCCCGGTTCCCCCGCACCTCCACGGGTCCCGGGCACCCACCAGGGTTAGGGTCGGCTGATGCGCGATCGCGAGCAGGTGCGGGCGGCGTTCGAGAACCCGAGGGAGTTCACCACCTCGCCGTTGTACCGCTGCCTGAGCCGCACCGTGGCGGCCACCGACCAGCTCCTTGACCTGGCCTGCCTTGGCCAGCCGGGGCAGTACCCGACGTTCCTGTTCTTCGGCGCGGTGCACCTGCTATTGCTCGCCGGGGCGGACCATCCGCTCGCCCGGTTCTATCCGTCGATCGCCGGCCAGCGGGCACTGCCGCCCGAGGGCGCCGGGCCTGACCTGGTGTCGTTCGGCCGGGAGCACGCGGCGGAACTCGCCGCGACCATCGGCACGCGCCTGGTGCAGACCAGCCAGGTGCAGCGGGCGGCCGGGCTCCGGCTGGGCCTGTCGGTGATCGCCGGCGAGGTGCCCGGGCCGGTGCACGTGATCGAGGCGGGCGCGAGCGCCGGGCTCAACCTCCGGTTCGGCCGCTACGGATACCGGCTGAACGAGCGGCAGTTCGGCGACCCGGCCTCGCCGGTCCAGTTGATCGCGGACTGCTACGGCCCGGGGCCGTTGCCGGACCTGGACCGTCAGCCCGCGATCGCCAGCGTCCTCGGCATCGACCTGCACCCGGTCGACGCGGCGGACCCCGGTGAGCGGGCCTGGCTTGAGGCACTGGTCTGGCCGGAGAACCAGCGGCAGCGTGCCCTCCTCGCGGCGGCGCTCGAACTCGCCGCGGCGGACCCGCCGCCACTGCGGGCCGGCGATGTCATCGACGTGCTTCCCGGCATCGCCGCGGCGCTGCCCGGCGGCCAGCCACGGGTGGTCTTCCACTCCGCGACGCGGCTGCACGTGCCACCCGGCCGGCTGGCGGCGTTCGATGCCGCGATCGAGCGCGCGGGCGACACCGGGCCGCTGTGGTGGCTGTCGATCGAGGATGCCCCAGATCCGAAATCCCGGCCCCGCTCCGCACGCCGCGGCCCGGCGTTGCGGCTGCGGCGGCCCGGCGCCGCGGCGGCCGAGATCATCGCCATCGTGGACGGGCACCTCGCCTGGATCGAGATGTGCCCGCCGCGCCAGCGGCCGGCCAGAGCCGCGAACAGCCGGTGATGATCATGGCCATCTGGCTGTTCCAGAGGCTGTCGCGAAATCGATGTGGCTGTAGTTCGCGGCATTGGGCTGTTGTGGTTTTGTGGCGGGTCTGGGGGCATGGTTCAGGCTTGGGCTGGCGCCCAGCCGGTGGCGTGGATCTTCAGCAGGTTGGCGACGGTGTTGTGGAAGGCCCATTCGCCGCTGGCGTGGTTCAGGCCGCGCAGGGAGAAGCGGCGGAAGCCCAGGTTGTGTTTGGTGTTGCCGAAGGGCCCTTCGGCGATCGGGCCGCGCTGCCGGTAGGCGGCGATCCCTTGCGGGGTGGCCAGCCGGGCGGCCATGGCCGCGGCTGCCTCGCCGCCGTGTGCGGGCGGGCCGGCCCGGGCCTGGCGGGCGGAGCGTTCCAGGCCGCGGCGGGTGCCGGTGGCGATCAGCCGGTCCGGCCCGCCGGTGGTGAGGTTGTGCTCGGAGCAGTAGCCGGCGTCGGCCAGGGCAGTGCCGATCTTGGCGCGCAGCCGGTGCAGCGGCCCGCGCGCATGGGCGCGCAGCAGGTCCTGGGCGGCCTGGGCTTTGCTGAGCATCGGCTCGAAGCTGGCGTAATCGGTGGTGTCCTTGGTGAGGCCGGTGCCCAGGCACAGCCCGTCCGCGCTCTGCATGGCCTGGGCGTTGTAGCCCTGGAGGAACCCGCCGCCGCGGACCGGCATCAGCCGCGAATCGGGGTCGGTGGTGTTGCGCACCGGGCCAGGGCCTTTCTTCGCGGCGGCCGCGCGTTCCCGCTCCGCCGCCTTGGCCAAGGCCCGTTCCAGCGCGGCGCGGGCCTTGGCGACCCCGGCGTGCGCTTCGGGCGCGAACGGCTTGCGGCCACCGGGCCCGCGCTTGATCCCGGCGGCCTCCTCAGCCGCCCGCTGGGCCTGCCAGGCGGCGGCCTTGGCCCGCTGCGCCGCCTGCGCTTGTTCCAGCCGGGCCCGGGCGGCGGTCACCGCCACCACCGCCGGCGGCCTGGTCACCGGCTGCCCGGCCGCCACCGCCTCCAGGCAGGCCCGGGCCTGGGCGTTCCGCTCCGCCTCAGCGGCCATCCGCTCCGCCTCCAGTTCCGCCAGCGCCCTGCGGATCCGCTCCGCCCGGGTCACCGGGTCCGCCAGCTCCGGCGGCAGCTCATCCCCGCGCGCATCCCCATACAGCTCATCCTCGGCGGCATCCACCGCCTCCGCCTCGGCCACAATCTCCGCCGCCAGCTCCCGCAACCGCCGCTCACTGCGATTGGCATCCTTCGACGCAGCCGCGGCGATCTTCGTCCCATCCACCGCAATCAGCCCCAGCCTGCCCAGCCCCGCCCGCGCCGCCAAAACCAGCACCTGGGCGAACAGATCACCCATCGCCCCCGCATCCGCGAAATGCTCCCGGCGGAACCGGGCGATCGTCGCATGATCAGGCACATCCTGGGCGCAGATGACCCGGAACGCCACGTCCTCGGTGCACGCCCGCTCGATCCGCCGCGACGACCGCACCCCGGCCGCATACCCGTACACCAGCAGCGCCAGCAGCATCCGCGGATCATAAGCCGCCCGGCCCGCCAGCGACCCCCGCGGCGTCTGGCGCACCGCGAACCGCGACACATCCAAAACGGCCACCGCATCGATCACAAACCACACCCGGTGACCAGCGGGCAGCCACTCCCGCATATCCGGCGGCAGCAAAAACGGCTGATCCCGGTCCACCGGGCGGAACCCCTTCGCCATCCCCCCATCCTCCCGGCCCCGCCCCAGCCCCGCCGGCGGCACGCCGCACCACGCCAGCCGATTTCGCGACAGCCCCTGTAGGGGCAGAACTGCCATGATCATCGCCTGGAGCGCGGCCCTAGAGCAGTTCGCGCAGCTCGTCAGCCTCCATGCCGATGATCGCGAGGATGTTACGAAGGGTTCCTTTGGGCATGTCGCGTCCAGGATGGACCGGGGCCGGGACCGTGCGGCCATCGGGATGACGCATGACATGGTGGCTGCCGCTGATCCGGGCGACCTTAAAACCGGCTCGCTCTAACGCCCTGACCACCTTGATGCCCGGGATGGCCGGGACTGGCGCAGGCATCAGGCGACGTCGAGCGTCAGCGTCAGTTCCTGCGGCACGCCGACTTCCTCAATGAGGGCGGTCAGCGCGTCACGCAAGTCCGCGATCGCCTCGTCGGCGGTGGCCCCGTCACCCACCGCGCCGACACCAGGCCGCAGCTGGGCAGAGGCGCACCACACGCCGTCTTCATCCTGCTCCAGTGTGTAGGGCACATGAATGACGCGGTTCATGTTCTCGATTCTCGCAGATCCCCAGCGATCCGGGGCGCCGGCTGAACCGGCAGGCTAAGGCCAGCCATTGGACCGAGCCGGGGAAGTGGTCACAGGTCGGCGGCCCACTCGATGGTGAGGCGGCAGCCCTGATCGGGGTTTTCGGATTTGCCAACTTATCCCGGTGGGAAGGCCGCGCAGGGCGGGAAGATCGCTGGCTATCTTCCGGTCTGTCATGCCATCCCCAGGTGCCGTAGGCCCATGATCATCGAGGAAGCCGGGTTAACACCCGCGTGACGGCTGTGACTGCAGCGGCCGCTGCGGCCGGCGGGACGGTCCCTCCCGGGTGCGTTTGTCGTCGTTGCCACAACGACGACACTCTTATGTCGTGGCTGCCACAACGACGACATTCAAGTGCGGGATGGTGGCGCGGCCCGGGCGGTCCACTCGATGACAAGGCGGGCTTGGCCGGCGGCATCGGGGTTTTCGGATTTGCCAACTTATCCCGGTGGGAAGGTCGCGCAGGGCGGGAAGATCGCTGGCTATCTTCCGGTCTGTTCTGCCATGCCCCTCCGCCGGTACTCCCATGATCTTGACCCGGGGCCCGGCACCGAGGATCATGCGCCCGCCGGTCAGGCGGTCCAGGGTGGTCACCTCCCTGGCCAGCTTGGACGGCCGCCGCCTGGCCACCGGCGTGATCGCCGTGCCCAGCCGGATCCGGCGGGTCGCCAGGGCCGCGGCCGCGAGCAGGATCCACGGATCCGCGAGCTGCCAGCGCCGGTCCTTCTCCCCGGCAACGTGATCCCAGACGAGCAGCGCATCCCAGCCGGCCTCCTCGGCCCGGCGGGCCACCCCGGCGAAGACCTCCGGCGCCGCGAACTCCCCGAAGTTCGGCACGTTGACCGAATCTGGAAGCGAGCAGCCTTCTGGAATGACATCAAGTGCTATAAGGCAGCGCCCGCCTGCTCTTGCCGACGGCCCCATATCCCCGTGGCCGGGTTACTTTATACCGGGTTACTTTATATACGGGTCGGGAACAGCCTTCCCGCAGTGCTGGCACGGGTCGTTGTAATGCTCCCTAACCCAGGTCTGATGCCCACAGTGCGGGCACGTGACCTTGACATTCGACATTCATCACCTCGTTGGTTTCAGCGAATCTCACTACCGCTCGCGGCGGCAGGCTTTAGGTCATCCAGAGACCTTATCTTCGCCGACCTCCGGGCCCAGATATCAGAATTGGTCGCCGCCCTGGAATTGCTGTTCCAAGCGGTCTGCAGTGCCTGTGACTAGGCCGAGCGGTCGCTCGAACTCATTGATGTCCAAGTTCAGCAGTGGCACCGAGTGCCGGACGGTCACGAGATCCCCCATGGCGGCGATACCACCGCAGACCGTCTTGCCCATTGCATCAATGGCGCCGCGGAGATTGATAGAGTCCAGCCTTCCAAAAGGAGATTCGATCTGGACCCACTCCTCCTCGCCATCGAGCAGGCTCATCCGCCACAAAATGACCACTTGTGACCTCAGATCTCCGACGTCGAAGATAAGCTTTATCGAGCCAGGCTTCTCGTCTGCGATCTTGTAGCGGGACCTAACATATTCCGTCAGTGTCGACCAAGTGGCCATTGCTACTCCCCCCACGAAAGTATCCATGCTGTCGCTGAACGGCGGTAACATCACCGATAACTTTCGGAGCATATGCGGGCTGCACAGAAACAGCCTCACACCTACCCCCTTAGGGGCAGGCCTCCCACCCCACAGTGGAACGGTCTATCACAAAGTGGGACGCGTAGCCAGGCCTATTCGGCTACATATCTGGGAGAACGACTCGAAGCACTGGCGGCCAGACTGCCCGATTTGTGCAGGGTTGTAGTGTTTACTGATAGCTTGATGTAACCGTTGAGTTTGGCGCTGTCAGCCGTGACGGCAGGCGTAGCTGGCCCTTAGATTGCCTGTGAGCAGGCAGGATGTGGCTGTGTCAATGGGGCCGCTCTATCTGACAGAATGCGGCGCGTGTAATGCGGCATTGCGCCCGGGTGACAATCCTGTAACTCCATCGATAGGCAAGTCGCAGCGGGCCGCCTGTGTCCGCGAGTGAGTGGTGCGAGGCCGCTGTTCGGGAGGCTCTGCGAAGCGCACGCGTCCGTAGTCGCCCGTCCCCGAAGCGCCTGCCTCCTCCGGCTGGGTGTGCGTCAATTCGTAGGTAGTCGAGATCATCTTCGAGACGTTGCAGGGCAGAGAAACCGTCTGAGTGCGTGCTGCATGCGGATGAGGATGTGCCCGCCGCTGGCGAGCGGCGCGGGTGCTAGCGCGTAGCGGGACACTCGGCGTCGGGCAGCTGGCCGGGAGGGTCAGCGTGCCGAGCCGCGGCAACACGCCAGGCGCGCCGGCTGCGGGAGTGTCAGCCTGGTGGCGGTCACCGGGCTGACACCCCCGTGGCGGAGGCGGCTAGTGCCCGGGGAGGCTGCCCTAGCGGCGGCGGAATGCGGCGTCCAGCGCCGTCGTGCCGAAGTTCCACATGTTGTCGGCGACGTTGATCGTGACTCCGGGGGGAACGATCCCGTCGATGCGGTCAAGCACGTCGGTGGGCAGCTCGATCCCGTCGGCGGCGAGATAGCTGTCTAGGTGCTCGGTGGTGCGCGGGCCGATGATCGCGGAGGTGACCGCGGGGTGGCGGGTGACGAACGCGACTGCCATCTGGATGAGGGTCAGCCCGGCCTCGTCGGCGAGAGCGCCGAGGGCATCGGCGGCGGCGAGCTTTGCGGCATTGGCCGGGTTGGCGGCGTCGTAGTCCCCGCCGCGCCGGGCGCGAGCGGCGGAGCCGGGGCCGCTGACATCCCGGCCCTTGCGGTACTTGCCGGACAGCCAGCCCCTGGCCAGCGGGCTGTAGGCCATGACGCCCATTCCGTGGCGCAGACAGGTCGGCAGCACGTCGTACTCGATGGCGCGGGTCAGGAGCGAGTAAGGGGGCTGCTCGGTGCGGAACCGCCCGTGGCCGCGGCGGTCGGCGGTCCACTGAGCCTCGACGATCTGAGAGGCGGGAACCTTCGATGCACCGAAGTAGCGGATCTTGCCGGCGCGCACGAGGTCAGACAGGGCGCCGAGGGTCTCGTCGATATCGGTGTTCGGGTCGGGAACGCCCACTTGATAGAGGTCAATCCAATCGGTCTGAAGCCGGCGCAGCGATCCCTCGACTCCCTCGGTGATCCACCGCCGCGACGCTCCGCGATGGTTGGGGTCCGCACCGAAGGGCGGACCGAACTTGACGGCGAGCACCACGCTCTCCCGCCGTCCGCCGGCCAGTGCCATGCCCAGGATCTCTTCTGACTCGCCGGCGGAATAGCCATCGGCGGTATCGATGAAGTTGATCCCGGCGTCCAGCGCCTTGTGAATGATTTTGATCGCGTCCTCGTGATCGGGATTGCCGAACGCGCCGAACATCATCGCGCCCAGGCACAGCTGGCTAACTGAGACGCCGGTGCGTCCCAGGGGCCGGTATTCCATGAACAAGCTCCTTGAGCCGCCGCGAGTCAGTCGCGGCGGGTGGGTAGGATCGGATGCGCCGACAGGCGGATAGCCTGTCCACTTCACTGTAGCGATAACCGGATAGCCTGTCCACTTGGAGCCCGATGCCTGCGAATCAGTTCCCGGCACCCACGAGACGAGCGGACGCCGAGCGCAACCGGGACAAGATCCTCGCGGCCGCGCGCACCGCGTTCGCTGATCCTGATGCTGAGGTGTCGATGGCCGAGATCTCGCGACGCGCCGACGTTGGCATGGCGACCCTGTACCGCAACTTCCCCGGACGGCAAGAGCTTCTCGAGGCCCTCTACACCGACGAGGTCAATGCCGTCTGCAAGGCCGCCGAGACCATCGACGGCGAGACGCCCGGAGCGACTCTCGTGGCTTGGCTGCACCGGTTCTTCGCCTTTACCACCAGCAAGCGCCACATCGCCTCCGAGTTGCTCAAGCAAACGGACCGCAGCGACCCCCTATTCGAAAACAACCGCACCCGGGTGATCGCCGCCGGCCGGCCGCTCCTAGCTGCCGCACAACACGCCCGCGAAGTCCGCGACGACCTCAGCCTTGAACAGATCCTCGACATGATCGTCGCCATCGCCACGATCCACGGCGACACCGGCTATACCGAACCAATCCTCCAGACCGCGCTCGATGGCCTGCGCCCCCCGGCCGATGCGCAGCCCGCATAGGACGCGACGGCACGCCCGCTGACCAGCGCCGACTTGGCTCCTCGCGCACGCGCACGATCGGGCACGATCGGGCACGATCTGAGTGTTGCACCGTACCTCAGAAGTTGGCTCTGACCAGCCCTGATCTGCAACCCCTACATTCTTGACGTACATCGCGCGCCGTCTGCGGCGCACCTGGCGGCCCAGCCCCAGCCCGGCCAGCACCGGCCACGCCCGCCCGGCCAGCACCGGGCCGCGCGCCGACCTTGGGGCCCCGCCTTCCGCGCTCACAAGCTCATGATCGTGGGCCACCCGGCGGCGTTTGCGGGCGATTACGCCAACGACCACATTCTAACGGCGCATTCGGGAGAAACGCACTACAGGCATGTCGGCCGTCAGCCTCCCAGGGACTGGATTTGCTGCTGGGTGAGCGCAGACCTGAGATCGTCAGCTCGGCCAGTTCGCCGGTGAATGGGTGGTGCGAAGCAGGAACCTGTTCGGAGGACTGGTTGAGATGCGGGGGTTCATTCGTTTCTCGCGACCTCGGGTCCGGTGATGCGTGCCAGCAGCGGGAAGGTGGCCGCGATGATGCCGAGCGACACGATGATCCCGCCCGCGGTGAGGAGGTAGTAGGGGGCACCGGGCGCCACCATCGGGTGCTGCTGCGCCTCGGAGGCGTACATCGCGGCGCCGGCGAACCCGGCGCCGATCGCGACGGCGGCGACGGAGAGCAGCGGCACGGCGCCTTCCAGCGCGACGACGCGGCGCAGCGTGGCGAGCCGGGCGCCGGTGAGCCGCAGCATGCTGAACGGCCGCTTGCGGTCGGCGAGCCCGGCCGCGATGCCCGCGGCGAGCGTGCAGCCGGCGATCGGCAGGCTGATCAGGATCACCACGTTCGCGAGCTGCTGGTAGTCGCTGTTGGTGGAGTTGTCCTGTGCGATGATGTCGCCGATGGTGGACGGCGTGCTGACGCCTGGGTAGGCGTGTGCGTTTTCAAGCGCCGTCCTGGCCTGCTCGACCGCTGGCACGGTGCCGTCCGTCGCCACGTTGATGGCGTCCACGCCGAGGGTGTCCAGCCGCGTGGCCGGGACGTTCGCGGCTGGCCAGGTGATCGTGGTGGCGTCCGCGCCGAACAGGGGCCCGTTGAACCCGTCTGAAGGGAACTTCGCCGTCGCCGCTCCGGCCGGGCAGCGGCCAAGGGCGGGAACGGTCGCGAGCTGCGCGCACGAGACCACGCCGGCCGAGACCGGGCCGGTGCTGCCGAAATTGCCGCCGAGGCCGTGGAATGTCCCGGAGATGGTCAGCCGCGGGTCCGCGCGGACTACGAGCACCCCCCGGACGCCGTGAATCCCGCGCAGCTGTGCCGTCAGCGGCGCGACGGGCGCGGCCGGCCCCGGAACCGCCGCACCCTCCTTCGTTCCTGGGGACACGACGTGGGACGCCTGGCGCGATGCCGATACCTGGGCCGTCAGCACGTTCGCTTCGGCGGCGCTGCCCCATCGGGTGAGGTCCTTGGCGTCCTGCGTGGTGATGGCCACCACGGCCACGGTGGTGATGAACAGCGCGAGCACCAGGCCGCTGACGGCGCGGAAAGCGGCCCTGGGGTCGTCGGCGAGGCGGCGGGCGGCGATCAGCGTGCCGGGACGGCTGGTCCACCGGGCCATGGCCCTGGCCGCGGCCATGGTGAGCCACGGGCCCGCGATGAACAGGCCGGCGATGATGAGCGCGAAGCTGGACACGAACGCCTGAACCTGTCCGCTTATGGAGGCCGGGTGGCCGTGGATGGTCCAGAAGCCGAGCTCGGCCAGGCCGGCCAGCAGCGGCACCACTCGCCAGGCCCGCGGCGGCCGCGGCGTCGCCCGGCGGGCGACGCCGAGCGGGGAAATGTGTACCCGGCGCAGCGCCAGCCGGGCCGCCACGGCGGCGAAGATGGGCACGCCGATCGCGACCACGAGGACGTCTCGCAGGCTGAGCGTCAGCTCGGCGGGGAAGAACGGCTGACCGATGAACGGGATGCCCGCGACCGGGATGCGCAGCAGGAAGAAGATCCCGAACCCGGCCGCCACCCCCAGGATCCCGGCCACGGTCGATTCGGTGGCGGCGAGCAGCGAGACCTGCCTGCGGGTCGCGCCGGCCAGGCGCATCGCCGCGAACCGTTCCTCGCGGCGGGCGGCCGACAGCCGGGTCGCGGTGGCGATGAAGATCAGCACCGGCGCCAGTATGGCCAGCGCCACGACGGACATGATCAGGTCGACGGTGCCCGCCCCGCCTCCCGGGTTGGGCGGGACGTAGGTCAGGCCCTGGGGGCTGGCCTCCGTCGGGGGGACGGGCCAGCCCTGCACCGTCGTGGAGATCGACGTCACCTGCACGCTGTCCGGGGTGTGCGCCAGCTGCGCCGGGGTGCGCCCGACGATGATGACCAGCGAGCTCGGCGACGGCAGCGCGGCGTCGCCGATCGTGCCGGCCAGGCGGCCGGGGTAGCGGACGGCCAGCTGATCCGCCGGGGTGGACCGCAGCAGCGCGGCGAGCGCGGGCGAGGCGTAGTACTGGCCGGGTCCCGGGTCCCGGGGGATGCCCGGTGGCACCGGTGACGAGGTGCCGGTGGCGGCCACGTCGAACTGGTTGATCTGCTGGCCGTCGAAGATGTCACCGCCGGGGTGCCACCATAGCGGGGCGATGCCCGCCGCCGGGCCGGGGGCCACCCACGCGCTGCCGGTCCAGAACCAGGCGTGGCGGCTGTTCCAGGTGGTGACCGCGTTGGTCGCGGCCACGGCGGTCAGCAGCAGGCCGACCCCAAGGCCGACCGCGACTGCCAGAATGACCAGCCGGGTGAGCGCCTCGCGGCCGCCGCTGATCACCAGCCGCAGTCCGAGCCCGATCACGGCTTGGCCCCGGTGAGCGTGCTGACCTTGCCGTCCCTGACGACGACCTCGCGGTCCGCGTAGGCGGCGACCCGGGCGTCGTGGGTGACCAGGATGACGGTGGTGCCGTGCTCGCGGGCGGCGGCGGTGAGCAGCTCCATCACCAGCTCGCCGGACACAGAGTCCAGCGACCCGGTCGGCTCGTCGGCGAACAGCACCTCAGGCCCGGCGACCAGGCCGCGAGCCAGCGCGACGCGCTGTGCCTGCCCGCCGGACAGCTCCCCGGACCTGCGGCGCTCAAGCCCGTCCAGGCCGAGCGTGCCGAACCACTTCCTGGCCGCCGTCATCGCCGGGCCGCGGCGGGTGCCGGACAGCAGCAGGGGCAGGGCGACGTTCTCTTCCGCGGCCAGCTCGGGGACCAGCTGACCGGACTGGAACACGAACCCGAACCGGTCCCGGCGCAGCGCGCTGCGCCGGTCGTCGCTCAGGGTGTCCAGCCGCTGCCCGCCGAACCAGGCCTCGCCCTCCTCGGG